>Ga0207768_100232_pt1 | contig 48680 bp, 44 predicted proteins | sample CeladaPassaB1F01_FD_187478 | JGI IMG/M metagenome (GOLD analysis project Ga0207768, IMG submission 187478) | Cellulose-adapted microbial communities from the Joint BioEnergy Institute, USA - Passage B1F01 (SPAdes) (version 2) | ecosystem: Engineered > Bioreactor > Continuous culture >... | reverse complement strand
AGCTGCTCGGCAGGTGGTATCCTTGTCATAGGTCTGGGCCTCCTCGGTGTGTCCCTTTCGGTTTTTTCTCCTACCACCGATGGTAGTCCAGACCACTCGCTTTTTACAGACAGATTAAGCCATCACCGTGCGGGGATCCAAGTCATCGAAAGCAGGGCTCCTCGGTGGGAGAACACTCCGCATTGGGTCGTCGGCGCGCCGGTCGTCGAGATCGGCAGCGTTGATGGTGACTCGTCTGGCATTCTCTTCCAGGTACAAGACGCCGTCAGACTCTCAGATGGTCGAATTCTGGTCGCGAACGGTGGGACCAACGAGCTGCGCTTCTTCACTGGCAGTGGCAGACACCTGGCGACCATCGGAGGAACCGGCAGCGGCCCGGGCGAGTTCAGGTGGCTCACGGGCGTGTGGGTGTCCGCGGATTCGATGTTCGCATTCGACAACGCGCTCGCCCGGGTCTCTGTGTTCACCGACCAAGGATAGTTCGTTCGGTCGTTCCGCCTCGAGGCGGCGCCAGGGTCCGGCGCCCCGACAGCCCAGGGATCGTTCGCAGATCAGACCCTGTTGGTCCTCGGAGCGCCATCGGGTGCCGTGCCCACCACCAAGGCTGATCGAAGGCGCGGAGTGGACTCTCCTCCGGTACACTGCGTTGGGGCAGCCGGTGAACCGGATCACGGCGGCGCGTGAGTCACCGCGTTGGGGTCATGACATTGGCGGGCTACCCCCGGCGTTGTACGTGCCGTTCTCCGTTGAGATGTTCCCGTTCGCGTTCCACGATACCACGGTTTACGTCGGGACGGGAACGACGTTCAGCGTCCGCCGATGGGCGAACAGCGGTAGCCTGTTGGCGGAGGTGCGCTGGCAGGGGGCGCTGCGGCCAGTCTCGCAGGCCGACGCGGAGAGGTACCGCGAAGTCATGGAGAGGAGAGCGCGGCCGAGACATTTTGACTCGCGCGCCTGGAACAGGTACCCGAGCGAGGTGCCGTTCCCCGAGTTCATGCCCACCTACCAGCGTCTGCTCGTGGACACCGAGGGGAATCTCTGGGTAGAGCAATTCCGCACACCCTGGGAGGACCAGCCGCGGTGGTGGGTATTCGACACACAGGGCGTATGGCTTGGCGAGGTCGTGACGCCCAAGTATTTCTACATATTCGAGATCGGGACCGACTACCTCCTGGGGGTCCGGAGAGATCAACTCGGAGTCGAACACGTCACGATGCTCCCGTTGCTGCGCGACGGGCGCAGAGACGCCCATTGAGCCTCGAAGAGAGCACCCTGCGTTCCTCTTGCTCGGTCCGGTTGATCTCCGTCTGCTCCTTAAAGGCGGCCGTCCCTTTGCGTTTGATCTCGCGCCCGAGCACACGGAGGAGCAGGTCGGGCGACGGGAAGTTCTCGCAGATGCCGGCAGCGGTCACGTCGCCCCCAGGCGCCCGATCGTCCAGAAAGGACGCGCGTCCTCGGGGGGGCGACCCCAATCGACAGGAATCAAGATCAGGGCCTACTGCGACCACAAAGCTCCATGAGAAGCAAGGGTTCCTGCCAGAGTATCGAACCCGGGCGGTAACCCTGTCGACATCAGACGCGACCACGCCTGGACGCCTCGCATCCCGGATCACGGTCCAACCGAAACGGATGCCACGATGCGTCGCTCGACTCCACTCCTGCTGGTGCTCGGCTGCCTGGTCCTGCGCTCGGCCGAGCTGAGTGAGTAGAAGCCTTCAACGCCCGGCACATCCAAGGAATCGCGTCGTGTCCCGGCGACCGAATGGGACGTCCTGTGGAACGTCGGGGGAACGGTGGAGGACACGCTCCTCCTCGGTCCGGTCGACGGGGTCGCAGGCAAGGATGGCGTCTACGCCATCGATTTCCAAGCCCATCGTGTGGTCGCGTTGGATCGCCGGAGTGGAACCCTCGCCTGGATCGCCGGCCGCGAGGGCGCCGGCCCGGGCGAGCTCAGGAACCCGATGGGAGCCGCTCTGGCGCCGGATGGGGACCTGCTGGTGATCGATTTCGGGAACGGCCGTGTGGTGCGATATCGGCCCGATGGGTCTCCGGTTTCGACGACGCCGGTGCCCGGGGTTCTGTCATCGCTATGCGCACTCGGGGATGGCAGCATGCTCGGCGCTGCGAGTTCGGAGCCACCCATCGTGCGTATCTCGGAGAACGGCACAGTCCAAGAGAGGTACTCCTTGCCCTGGCAGAGCACGGAGGTGGGAATCCCTTCGCTGCGCGTCTTGATGACGCCCCTGCCATCTCGAGACGGCTGTGTGGTCGCGGACGTGGTGACGCTCGACGGGGGAGACACGCCGTCGCGCGGGCGGAGCTGGACGGCGGGCCGTTCGGGTGACGGCTCGCGCGTGGGCCGTCCTCCTCCTTCGCACGCCTCTTGCGCTTGCGGGATCGTTGCGCGGGCGTCGCTCGCCCCGCGCAGGGGAAGGAGGAGAGTGATGCGGAAGATGACTCCCGCCGCGTGCACCGTCGCCGCGTTCCTGCTGGCGATGGTCGCGGCTTGCGAGCCCCAGCCGCCGGACGAAACCGCGACGGGTGAAGCGCAGCCGGTCCCGCCGGCGTCCGAGGCGGCGCCCGGGCCGGCGGACACCGCCGTCTCGCTCGATGTGCGGCAGAAGGAGGGGCTGGGCACGTACCTCACCGACGCGAGCGGCCGCTCGCTGTACCTGTTCCAGGGGGACACCGCGGTTGCGGGCGGCCAGCAGCGGGCCAGCACCTGTTACGACGAGTGTGCGCAGGCGTGGCCCCCGCTGCTGGTGGCCCGCGCGCCGGTGCCGGCGAACCCGGCGATCCGTGCCGAGATGATCGGCACGGTGGAACGGCGAGACGGGGCGCGGCAAGTGACGTACAACGGCTGGCCGCTGTACTACTACGCCCGCGACCTGAACCCCGGTGACACGAACGGACAGGACGTCGAGGGCTTCGGCGCCGAGTGGTACCTCGTCACGCCGGAGGGCGAGCCGCTCCGCCACGAGGGCGGCAACGACAGGCGGTAGGCGCGGCGCTGGGCGCATGAGCGGTGCGGTGGCCGACGGCGCGTATCGGGCCCGGGTGCGGCTGTGCCGCGCGGGTGTCGCGGAACATGTGGGCACCCGCCTGCGTAGGGGGGATGTCCGCCGTCGGCCGGCGGCTCCGCCGGCCGCGGAGGCGATGCTGTGACGCCCTCTCGTCGCCGGAGTCGAGCCATGCGTGCGCCTGTCGCTCTCCTCATGGTTGCTTCGCTCTGCCTCCCCACGGCCGCCGCGGCGCAGATGTGGGGAGCACAGCCGGGTCAGACTGCCGCGGCGCCGGTCCGTGCGCAGGCGGGCGGCGCAGTGTTCGTGGCGCAGCCGGTGGGCGAGTTCGACGAGTACGTGGACGTGGGCTTCGGCCTGGGCGGCCACGTCCTGTTGCGGCTCGATCCGGCGGGTGTGATCGGGCTCCGGGTGGACGGCGGGTTCATCAACTACGGCCGCGAGAGCAAGAGGGTCTGCCTCAGCCAGACCGTCGGCTGTCGCATCCTCGTGGACCTCGTCACGAGCAACGACATCCTGTTCGGCACGATCGGCCCGCAGCTCGCCGTGCCGTCCGGCCCGGTGCGCCCGTACGTGAACGGCGGAATCGGCCTCTCGTACTTCGCGACGACGTCATCGGTCCGTGGCACGTCCAGCTCGGACGACGACTTCGCCCGCACCAAGAACTTCGATGACGTCACCCTCGCCTGGGCCGCCGGCGGCGGGCTGTACATTCCGCTCCGGATCGGCTCGACCACGTTCGCCATCGACCTGGGCGCACGTTACCTGCTGAACGGCGAGGTGGAGTACCTGCGGGAGGGCGGCATCGAGGATCACCCGGACGGGAGCATCACGCTGCATCCGACGCGCAGCGATGCGAACCTGCTGGTCTGGAACATCGGCGTCTCGTTCGGGATCCCGGGCGGACGGTAGCCCGGCGTCGCCCTGGACCCGGCCTCGCCGGCGCGGTGAACTTCCCGTCTCGCGCCGCTCCGATCGGGCGAGATGGAGCTTTGCCGCGTCCTGTGCGGCAAAGCTCCACGGCGTCGCCGCGAGCGGCGAGCACGTTGGAACTTGACCGCGTCCGGCGCGGCGAACTTCCGCCGCAACGGCGGAGAGCGGCGCGAAAGCGGAACTTTGCCGCGGCCCGGGGCGAGGGAGCGTGCCCAGGACCGCCCCGGAAGAGAAGGCCGCTGGCGGACTCGGGGCACAGGCCGCGGGTGACCGCACCGGGCTCCGGGCGGCGACAGGCCGGCACCCGACGAGCGACGGACGCCGGTCCGCACGATCGGAGGCCGAAGGTGTAGCCCCTCGGTATGAGACCCGAACCCGACGTTCCCCCCGCGCGCAGGCCCGCACATGCCCGTCTGCCTTACCCGGCACGCGGCCCACGTCTGATCCGGCACCTGGATGCGGGCAGCTTCTTCGAGGACTTCCTGATCTCCGCGATCACGGCGATCCTCGGCATCCGCGCGTTTCTGCACCTGACCGGCTACCCGCAGGTGGGCGGCGCGGACCTGCACATCGCCCACATGCTGTGGGGCGGGCTGCTCATGGCCGTGGCGATCCTGCTGCTGTTCGGCTTCATCGGCCGACCGGTGAAGGTGGTCGCCTCGATCATCGGGGGGCTGGGGTTCGGCACCTTCATCGACGAGCTGGGCAAGTTCGTCACGCGGGACAACAACTACTTCTTCGAGCCGACGTTCGCGCTGATCTACGTCGTCTTCGTCCTGATGTACGTCTCGTTCCGTGCCGTCCAGGTACGGCCGCCGGCGCCGCAGGAGCTGGTGGCGAACGCGCTGGAGATCGCGCAGGAGGCGGTGCGGGGCCATCTGGACCCTTCGGAGCGCGAGCGGGCGCTTGACCTGCTGGAGGCGGCCGGGCGGGAGGCGCCGCTCGCCGAGGTGCTTGCCGAGGCGCTGCGAACACAGCCGGCGACGGCGGAAGCGGAGCTCCACCCGCTGGCGCGGATCAAGGGCCTCGTGCGCGATGTGTACCGTCACCTCGCCGCGCAGGCCTGGTTCACGCACGCGGTGATCGCGTTCTTCATCGGCTACTCCATCGCGATGCTGGTGAAGGCGCTGGTGAACCTGCGGGAGGCCGCGCCGCTGCTGCTGATCCTGATCGCGGCGCTGGTCGTGATCCCGGGGATCCTGCGCCGGTTGACCGGCTCGGCGCTCCGGCGCGCGCTGGTGGTGGCCACGCTCCTGGCGGTGGCGATCGTGCCCGGCCTCCTCATCACCGGGCCGAGCCTGCCCGGCCTCACGTGGCCCCAGTGGGGCGAGCTGATCTTTTCCGTCATCCCTGCGCTGCTGGTGGTGGCGGGCGTGGTGCGCATGCGGGAGTCGCGCCTCGATGCGTACCGGATGTTCGAGCGCGCGGTGCTGATCCTGATCTTCGTGACGCAGTTCTTCGCGTTCTACCAGCAGCAGCTCGGCGCGATGGCGGGCCTGCTGCTCAACATCCTGGTGCTGGCGGTGCTGCGGACGATGCTGCGGCAGGAGGCGCGGCTGGAGCACCTGGTCGAATGAGCCGGGCCGCTCGAGCGACGGCACGCCGGCCGCGCCGGCGGCCGCACGCTGGTCGCGTCACGGCCGCCGGCAGACCGAGGGCGCTCACACGGCCGTGAGATCCGCGGTGGGCAGGAAACGCGGTGGTCGCCTTGCCTGGAGCGTCTGCTCGAGCGCGTAGGCCAGCCGGATCAACGTCGGCTCGCTCCACGCCGTGCCGATGAACGAGATGCCCACGGGCAGGCCGAACACGTAGCCGGCCGGGATCGTGATGCTCGGGTAGCCGGCGACGGCCGCGGGCTGAGAGCTGCCGCCCAGGTAGTGGTCCCCGTTGACCAGGTCGATGGTCCACGGCGGGCTCCCGGTGGGCGCCACGATGGCGTCCAACCGGTGCTCGCGCAACACGGCGTCGATCCCCTCCTCGCGCGAGAGCCGGCGGTTCTTCTCGAGGGCGTCCAGGTATTCCTTCTCGGTGAGCGGCCCTTTCTCCTGCGCCATGTAGAAGATCTCCTGGCCGAAGTAGGGCATCTCACGCGCGCGGTTGCGCTCGTTGAACTCGATGATGTCCGCCAGCGTGCGGACGGGCGCGTTCGGGCCGAGCGAGGCGAGGTAGGCGTTGAGGTCGGCCTTGAACTCGTAGAGCAGGACCGTGTATTCCGAATCGTCGTACTCGCCCACGTGGGGGATGTCGGCCGGGTCGATGATCTCGGCGCCTTCACGGCGCATTGCCTCGATCGCCTCCTCGACGATCGCGTCCGCGGCCGGGCTGTAGCCGAAGAAGCGGTTGCGCGCGACGCCGATCCGCGCGCCGCGCAGGCCGCGCGGATCGAGGAAGCGGGTGTAATCAATGGGAGGACGGCCGCGCAGGGGCGTCGTCGCCTCGTCGTTGGGATCCGGCCCTGCCATCGCGGTGAGCAGGATCGCGGCGTCCGTCACCGTGCGCGCCATGGGGCCTGCGGTGTCCTGGCTGTGCGCGATGGGGATGATGCCGCTGCGGCTGACCAGGCCGATGGTGGGCTTGATGCCGACGAGCGAGTTCGCGTTGGACGGGCAGACGATGGAGCCGTCCGTCTCGGTGCCGACGCCGACGGCCGCGTAGTTCGCGGCGATCGCGCCGCCGGTTCCGGAGCTCGAGCCGCAGGGTGAGCGGTCGAGGGCGTAGGGGTTCTTGCCCTGGCCGCCGCGTGCGCACCAGCCGCTGGACGACCGCGTGGACCGGAAGTTGGCCCACTCGCTGAGGCTTGCCTTGCCGAGCAGGATCGCGCCCGCCTCCCGCAGCCGCGTGACGATGTGAGCGTCGCGCGGCGGGATCGAGCCCTCGAGGGCGAGCGACCCCGCCGTCGTCGTCATGCGGTCGTGGGTGTCGATGTTGTCCTTGAGCAGGACGGGGATGCCGTGGAGCGGCCCGCGCACCCGACCTGCGCGGCGCTCGGCGTCGAGCCGCTCCGCGATCTCGAGCGCGTCCGGGTTGATCTCGAGCACGTGGCGCAGCTCGGGGCCCCGCCGGTCGAGCGCCTCGATGCGGCGGATGTAGAGCTCAGTGATGGCGCGGGCGGTGTAGCGGCCCTCGCGCATCCACTCCTGGAGCTGTGCGATCGTGGCCTCTTCGAGCTCGAACGGCTCGGGCTGCCACGCGCGGGCCGGGGCGGCGCCCCGCCCTTCGAAGCCTTCGCCGCGGCCGGATGAAGCGTGCAGGGCGCCCGGCGCGGCGGCGGCCAGCGCGGCGCCGGCGGCGGTGTGGCGGAGGAAGTCGCGGCGGTCCATGCCGTGGCGTACGGGATCCTGGCTCATGCACGGCTCCTTTCTCCAGTCGCGGGGCATAGCCTAAGCGTTCGCGACGGCGCGCGAAAGGAGCGGGAGCGACGTTCGACCGCTTCCGCGCCAGGAGCCCGAGCGCCATTTTGCCGCCCCGGCGAGAACCCGGCAGATCGGAAACGGATTCCAGAAAAGGAGGTATGAAGGATTGAGCGCGCATCGGTCCAGGCGCGCGGCGCGCCCGCGGCCGGCTGCGCGGACGGCCCAGCGCCGGTCCGGCAGAGCGGCGCGGTCGCGGTCGGGGAAACGGGCCAGCCGGCTCCGCCCTTCCACCAGGCGACGACTGCGTCTCACCGCCGCGTTCGCCGCGTACTTCGCGGCGCTGTGGCTGCTGTGGGAGACGCCGGTCGTCTACCCGCTCAAAGTGTTCGTCGTGCTGCTGCACGAGATCAGCCACGGCCTCGCCGCGCTGGCGACCGGCGGAGCCGTGCAGCGGATCGTGCTGGGCATGGACGAAGGCGGCGCGACCTACGCGGCGGGCGGCAACGTCTTCGTCGTGCTCTCGGCGGGCTACCTCGGCAGTCTGGCGTGGGGGCTGGCGCTGCTCCTGGCCTCGCAGGCGCGCGCGCCGCGCCTGCGGCTGGCGGCTGGCGCCCTGGGCGCGCTGCTGCTCGTGATGGCCGCGCTGTACGTGCGCAACGTCTTCGGCATTGGGTTCACCGTGGCGTTCGGCGCGGCGCTGCTCCTGGCGTCGCGACGGCTGAGCCCGGCTCTGCTCTCACGGGTGCTGACCGTGCTCGGGCTGACCAGCGCGCTGTACGCCGTGCTGGACATCCGGAGCGACGTGCTGGAACGGCCGTACCTCGAGTCGGACGCACGGCTGCTCGCGGAGCTCACCGGTGTGCCGACAGTGGCGTGGGGCGTGCTGTGGCTGGCAGTGGCGCTGGCCGCGTGCTGGCTGACCATGCGCAGACTCTACCAGCGGGCGTGACGGGCGGTCACTGGCGAGAGAGCCCGTGCGCCGCGAGGGCGGCGCATCACGCCGGACGACGACGTTCGTGAACGAGGCGTAGGACCCCTTGGCCGCGTCGTTTGCGGCGTTCCCGATCCAGGACGTGACGATGCTCGAGTGGTTCAGCGGACTGGGACCCGTAATGCAAGCGCTGCTGGCCGGCAGCTTCACGTGGCTGGTGACGGCAGTCGGCGCGGCGAGCGTGATCCTGACCAACCGCATGTCGCGGGCGCTGCTGGACTCGATGCTCGGCTTCGCGGCGGGCGTCATGCTCTCGGCGAGCTTCTGGTCGCTCCTGGCGCCGGCGACCGAGCTGGCGGAGGCGCAGGGGACACCGGCGTGGCTGCCCGCGACCGTCGGCTTCCTCCTCGGGGCCGCGGCGCTGTGGTTGACCGACCAGCTCCTGCCGCACCTCCATCCGCTCCTGCCCATGGCGCGGGCGGAGGGGATCCAGACGACGTGGCAGCGGATCACGCTCCTCGTGCTTGCGATCACGATCCACAACATCCCCGAGGGGCTCGCGGTGGGTGTGGCGTTCGGCGCGGCGGCGCTGGACCCGGCCAACGGCAGCGAGCTGCTCGCCGGCGCGATCGCGCTGGCGTTCGGCATCGCGCTGCAGAACTTCCCGGAAGGGATCGCGGTCTCGATGCCGCTGCGCCAGGCGGGCGCATCTCGCGCCGGCAGCTTCATGTACGGGCAGCTCTCGGCGCTCGTGGAGCCGTTCGCCGCCGTGCTCGGCGCGGCGGCCGTCATGGCGGTCGCACCGATCCTGCCCTACGCGCTGGCCTTTGCCGCGGGCGCCATGGTTTACGTGGTGGTCGAGGAGCTGATCCCCGAGGCGCAGCAGAGCGGCCACACGGACCTCGCCACCACGGCCATCATCGTGGGGTTCGCGGTGATGATGCTGCTGGACGTGGCGTTGGGGTGAGGGGAGCGGAGCCCAGACATCAGGCACCCTTGTTCTTCGCGTCCCAGGGCTTCGGCTCCCGCAGCCCGACCTCGTTGCCCTCGGGGGCGATGATCCACGCGAACGTGCGGGCATCGTGCGATTCCGGGCCCTCGCGGACCTCGACCCCGGCCGCCCGGAGGTCCGTCAGGAGGCCGTCCGGGTCATCGACCCGGTAGTCGATCATGAAGGGCGCGTCGCTGGGCGCGAACCCGTCGGTGTCCCGCTCCGCAACGTGCCAGACCGTAATGCCTCCGCCTTCGGCCCGGTCCTCAGTCCAACGCCGGATGGCGCCGTCCCACGGCCTCAGCCGCATCCCTCGGTGCTTCAGGTATCATTCCACCAGCGCCTCGTGGTCTCCTTGCCCTTGAAGAACGCGCCGCCGATGCCGGTCACCCGCGCCATCCTGTCGGCGCGTGGATCGAGTATGCGTGTCGCAGTCCGCAGTTCGGTGCGTCGAAGCTCAGTACTCGGTGCGGATCGCGCGGATCGAGTCCGGCTGGAACTCATTGTCGGAGAGCCGCACGAGGTGCCACCAGTACGCGATGACCTCGTGAGGCTCCCCTGCGCGGACGATGTCGCGTTTGGCGATCCGTTTCGACTCACCCGGCTGGATTGTTGGGCAGTGGGCGGCCGCGCACGGTACCCAGAGCGCCCGAGCCACAAGAGACGCGTCGAGAAGTTCGTAGACGATCGGTAGGGACCGCCGATTCACAGGAGTACGACGTGATCGGCTTCGGCCATGAACACGACATCGTCGGTGCTCTCGATCGTTGCGGCGTCCATGTCTTCTGAGCTCGGGACGCTCATGGGATCAGCGGCGCAAGCCGCGAGTCCGAGTAGCACAGCCAGCGTCAGATGATGGGTCGCATTCCTCATAGGGCGCCTCCCGTGAGATCCGTCCGGCTCGATGATCCGACGACTCTCTCGGACCAGCACACATGCGGGACACGATACACTCTGATCATCACACGTATCGGCTCATGTCGCGGCCCAAACCCGACGATGAGGTGAGCGATCTCGCGGGCATTCGGCTCAGGGCTGCGAGTCTGGCGCGTTCAGGAGAACGAAGCCGAACTCCTCCGCGAAGTCGCGGGCACAGTCGGCGCAGATCCAGCGGTAGCGATCGGGCGTCGCGTAGCCGGCCCGCAGCACGTCGGGCGCATCGTAGTCCGCGAACCTCGCCCAGCGAGACTCGCAGTGGTCGTGATCCCAGTCTGGACCGGGAGCACGGTATTCCGTCCACTCGTGGCGTGCCCCTCGCAGGTATCGCTCCTGGCCCTGTCTCCGCCAGTCGTTCGGGGCCACCATGCGTTCACCGTCCGCGTGAGATGCCCCAGCGGCCCGACGTCAGAGACTGACCCGCGTGCCGGCTACAGCGTCCGCAGGTCGTTGGTGCCGCCGTCAGCGGGATTAACCGTGCGTGAACTCATCAGGCATGCCGCGGCGGCCAGTCCCTGGCTGAACACGGCAGCGGAGTTGCACCTCCGCGGTACGTCGGTGCTCGTGAAGACGAGGGCGCCATCGCCCGCGCCCTACTTCACAACGCGCAGACCTGCCCCGTTTAGGACGGCGGCAGCGCTGCCGGGACCGGAATGCGGTATGGCGGTGGCGAAAGGTTCGCCTTGGTCCGGCTTCGAGCGCAGCGACTTCAACGGCGCCCAACCTCCTCCGCCCGCGTGGCGGCAACGAAATCCGCGATCGGATGGCGCTGGGCGATCTCCGGAATGCGTTCTGCCCAGGCGAACAGAGAGCGCCGTGCGGCGTCGCGATGTCGGTTGACAGACTCCGCGGTCGGCAGCTCGAGGATGGCGCGAGCGAACTCCTCAGCCGTCGGTCGCGGCGACAGCGTGCTCGGGGACGGGGGCGTCAACTACGGAGACGTGAACCGGGGAGACGGCCTGTAGAGCCACGGCACGTCAGCGAACGGGCTGAGGTCGAACGTCGGGGTGCCGGCGATCCACTGCGAGCTCGGTCGGGGATTCAGGCCGATGAAGAGCTGCTCGCCGGGCCCGGCGCCCAGAGCCCGCATGGGAAGACGAGGGGTGCAGTCGGGTTCCACGTCCCACCAGATCATGACGACCTCCCGGGGCTCAGGGCCGAGATCGGCCCGCCAACCCAGCGCGGCCACGACCCTGGCGAGCTGACCGAACACGAGCGTCCCGCGCGCGTCGGGGGAGGGGGTTCGGCCGTATACTCCCAGCGCCTGAGCATGAAGTACTCGCCCACCAGGGCGGAATGCGCGAGTGCTTCGACCACCAGCCAGACCCGAGGCGCCGGATCGAGATACCAATGTTGCTCGGAACCCACCGAGCAGACGCCGGCGCCGATCGTGGAAGGCGAGGCTGGTTCGGCGGTGGCGCCGGAAACCCGACGAGCGCGACGAGCAGCAGAGGCCAGCGGATCGCTGCTTTCGCCGGAGGCTGCGATCCCAGCGCAGTCATGTTGCCCCTTCTCGGGCTTCATCGGTCCTCTGTGCAGGGCGCGCCTTGTTTCGGACGACGGCCCCGAATCAGCCAGAAAACAAGCAGCCGGGATGCCACTCACCGAACAGAGTCCCGAGCGTCGACTCCTCGTCCTATGACGCCGAGGGCCGTGTACGGATGCGCGAGCGGGCACCCTGCTGGCTCAACCGTGGGCCCCCCTCCCCCTCACCACCCTCCCAAACCCCACCACCAGCCCCGCAAACACCAGCACCGCCACCCACTCGGCGAACGCGCCCGCCCAACCGAAGCCAATGCTCCACGGCGTCTGGCCTCGCGACACGGCCCACCCGGCCGCGCCGGCAATCACCACGCCCAGCAACCCCTCACCACCCACCAGCCCCGACCCGAACAGCACGCCCCGGTCACGCCGCGCGAGCCGCTCCTCCTCCGAACCCGCCCGGCGCTCGAGCGCGCCGCGCAGCAGGCCGCCCAGGAACACGGGCACCAGGGTCGTGACGGGCAGGTAGACGCCCACCGCGAACGGCAGGCTGGGGATGCGCAGCAGCTCGGCGACCAGCGCGATGCCGACGCCGATCGCCACGAACCCCCACGGCAGCGACTGCTGCAGGATGCCGTCGATCACCAGGCGCATGAGCGTCGCCTGGGGCGCGGGCAGCTCGTCCGTGCCGAAGCCGTACGCCCGCGCGAGCAGCACCACGGTCAGCACCACGAACAGCGCGGACGTGAGCACGCCGGCCAGCTCGCCGATCTGCTGGCGGCGCGGCGTCGCGCCGAGCAGGAAGCCGGTCTTGAGATCCTGCGACGTGTCGCCCGCAATGGACGCGGCGATGGCGACGACGGTGCCGATCGTCAGCGCCGCCATCTTGCCCGCGTCGTCGGTCCAGCCGAGCAGCAGGAAGATGGACGAGGTCGCGATCAGCGTCGCGATGGTCATGCCGCTGGTCGGGTTGGACGTGACGCCGACCATCCCGACGATCCGCGAGGACACGGTCACGAAGAAGAACGCGAAGATCGCGACCAGCACGGCGGCCACGGTGCGGCCGACGACGCCCGGCAGCGAGGAGAACGCCGCCGGGATCAGCGCCAGCGCGAGCACCACGATGGCAGCCCCGATCGCGACAAGACGAAGCGAGAGGTCCCGCTCGGTGCGCGGCGTCGCACCCCCACTCTCCGCAGCACCCTCGCCCAGCCGCCCGCGGATCTGCCGCGCGCCGAGCCTGAAGCTCTCGATCATCGTGGGGATGCTGCGGATCAGCGTGATCAGTCCAGCCGTCGCGACGGCGCCCGCGCCGATGTAGCGGACGTAGCGGCTCCAGATCTGCGACGCGCTCATCTCGCCGATCGAGAGCGCCGTCTCCGGGTAGAGCGGCGTCGTGAGGCCCTCGCCCCAGTAGGCGATGACCGGGATGATCACGAGCCAGGAGAGCAGCGCGCCGCCCACCATGACCGCGCCGATGCGTGGGCCGAGGATGTAGCCGACGCCGAACAGTGCGCCGCTCACCTCCGTGCCGAGCTGCGCCTTGCGGATGAACGGGATCGAGACGGTGATGTCCGCGGGGACCACGCGCAGCCAGCCGGTCAGCGCCTTGAGCACCGCGCCGACGCCGAGCCCGAGGAACACGTTGCGCGCCCTTGCGCCGCCGGTCTCCGCCGCCTTGAGCACCTCCGCGCACGCCGTGCCCTCGGGGTAGGGAAGCGTCGCGTGCTCGCGCACGATCAGGTACGGCCTGAGCGGGATCATGAACAGCACCCCGAGCACGCCGCCAGCGAGCGCGAGCATCGTCATCTGCAGGACCGTCGGCTCGAACCCCCAGAGGAACAGCGCGGGCAGCGTGAAGATCACGCCGCTCGCGACGGAGCTGGACGCCGAGCCGACCGTCTGCGACATGTTGGCCTCGAGGATCGTCGCCCGCACGCCCGCCGCACTGAACGCGCGGAACAGCGCGACGGTCATCACGGCGATGGGGATCGAGGTCGAGATCGTGAGGCCCGCCCGCAGGCCGAGGTACGCGTTCGCCGCCCCGAACAGGATCCCGAACAGGATGCCCGCCAGCATCGCCTTGAACGTGGCCTCGGCCGGGCTCTCCGACGCGGGGACGTAGGGCTGGAAGTCCGTGGACGGCGGTGCGGTCTTCACGCCGGAGCTGATCCCCGAATCGTTCGCCATTTCGATCCTCTGGTCAGATTCACGGGATTCGAGCGGAACGCGGGTCGGCGGCCAGGCTGCGGCACGGCCGCCGGCACACGCGTGGCCCGGGTCACCGGAACATCAAACCGAAACGGGCGAGGAGCTGGTCCTCGGGCGCATTCGCGAGCTCGTAGCGCAGGTCCACGAAGGGACGGAAGCCGCCCAGCCCCAGCTCCGCGCCGACGCCGAAGTTCAGGCCGCGCTCCGTCCTCTCGACTTTGCCGACCTCGAGCCGCCGGACGGACCAGCCGATGCCCGCCCACGGGTGCAGCGCGATGAACGGCAGCGACACGTTGACGTCGAACGTGGCGCCGTGGAGAGCGCAGTCGCCCGACCCGCAGCGCGGGAAGAAGTACTCGCCGTTCACGGCCGCGGTGATGGGGATGAAGGGCAGGCCCAGGGTCACGCGTGCGCCCGCACCGACCGCCCCGCCGAACGCTTCCCCGAATTGCGCATAGTGGGCGCCCAGCCCGATCTGCGCCCCGGCGGGAGTCGGCAGCGCGAGCGCGGCGGCGAGAGTCGCAAGGGCGAGTCCCAGTCGAACCGACATCTCCGTACCTCCAGAACTACGTGCTCCGGGTGTGCAGCGCGGCCCCGGAGCGGCATGAATACGACACGGTGACGACCGTCGCCAGGGCCGGAACGGCGCCCTACGCCGCGGGACTGCCCGTTCGGGTGCCCGGGCGTGTCGTTGGATCCCGAGGCCCGCCGATCACGCTACGACGCTCGGAGCACCTCGGAGAGGATTCGATCGAGATCCCGCCGCTCGGGCCGGGCGAGCGGCACGAGCGGCGGGTGGTGATCGAGAGCTGGGAGACGGTCGAGAGGCCGCGGTTCGCCGAGAAGATCGCCCCAGGCCTCACGGCATGCCGACCGCGGGGGCCGCGCCGGGCAGCGCGAGCCCGCGGAAGGCCGTCCCCGCGCTGCGGCCGTGCACGCCGTTCGGATGGAACCCGTCACGGGCGCCGGAGCCCAGGCCAGGGCTCCAGTGCTCGTCGCGCCACCCCGAAGGAATCGCCTGTCCGTCGCGCCCGGATGCGCTCCAGCGACTCGCCGCCGCACCATGCGGTGTCTGGCTCCGGACGAGGGAGCATGGTTGGCCGCACTGGCCGGCCCAGCCGACGATCTGGCCATCTTCGCGAATGGCACAGGTGCCGCCGTAGCCCATGCCGATCGCACGGTACGTGTGGTCGCCGCCGACGCGAACCGGGTAGGGCGAGTCCTCCATCCACAGGTTGCCGAGCGCGCCGTTGTCGTTCGAGCCCCAGCAGTAGATCTCGCCGCTGGCGGTGAGCCCGCAGGTGGTGTGCTCGCTCGCCGCGATGTCCACGAACGTGTGGCCGCCGGTGACGGGAACGGGCGTCGAGACGGAGTCGTCCGCGATGATACCGTTGCCGAGCTGGCCGTAGTAATTCCAGCCCCAGCAGTAGGCCGCACCGCTCGCGGTGATGCCACAGGTGTGCCACATGCCGAAGGCGAGTTTGGTGAAGGCATGGCCGCCCGGCACGGGGTACGGCTCCCATCAGGGGTGGGGATCGCGCGGCGGGAAGCCGGTGTTCCCGAACGTGGGGAGGCCCCAGCAGTACGCCGCGCCTGCGGGCGTGAGGCCGCACCCGTGGAATGCGCCTCCGTCCACCCAGCTCAACCTCACATCACCGCTGAGCGGCGCGATCGCCGTGTCTGCGCTCGAAGGGGGCGTGCGGCCGAGCTGATACGAATCGTTGTGTCCCCAGCAGTAGACCACGTGCTCGGGCGTTGCTGCGCATGTGCCCATGTGGTCGTTCAGCCCGATGTGTGGACGAAGCTCATGCCGCCCGCGGCCAGCGTGGGCGCGCTCACGAATAGGGGGCTCGTCGTGCCGAGACCGACCGCTCCGTACGAGTTCCGGCCCCAACAGTAGGCCTTCGAGTCCACGGTCAGCGCGCACGTGCTCTGCTCGCCCGCGTCGATGAGCGTGAAGGTGTGCCCGCCGGTGACCGGTGCCGGCGTCTGCTGCGACGCGAGGTCGCCGGTGCCCAGCTGGCCGTATTCATTGGAGCCCCAACAGTAGGCCTGGCCGCTCTGTGTGAGCGCGCAGGCGTGGGTGTGGCCGACGCTCACTGCGACGAATTCGACGCCCGCCGGGACCGGCACCTCACGCAGACGAACCGTGACCTCCGCACTCCCGGATAGGTCACCAACCGTCGCCACCACGGAAGCCGTGCCGGGACCCACGGCCCGGACGAGGCCCGACTCGTCGACACGCAGCACCGTCGTGTCCGAGACCGACCACTCGGCCGCGACGTCGCCCACCGGATGACCCGGCGCGTTGACGACGCTGACGGAGAACGTCGCGGTATCGCCGAGCGTCAGCGTGTTGCGTGGGGCTTCCACCACGACGGCTTGCGGCGTCGCCACGACCATCAGCACCGCCGTGTCCGCACGGGAATCCGCCGTCGCGACGATGCGCGCCTGGCCCAGCGCAACGCCCTTGACCAGGCCGTTCGAGTCCACCTCCGCGATGTTCGGCTCGAGGGATGCCCAGCCGATGGCGGCATTGGCGATGGACCGGCCGCGGGCGTCCATGGCGGTGGCGGTGAGGCGTAGCGTGTCGCCCAGCTCCACGGCCGTCCTCGGAGCGTTGATCATCACGGATCGTACGGCGGGAGGGCTGGTCGGCTCGTCGTCGTCGCAGGCGAGGGTGGCAATGGCCGAGGCGAACAGCACGAGCCGCAATCGCACCGCCGGAGACATGGCCACCTCCGAGCGAGAAAGGGGGGTGCGGTGTCCGGGAAGAACCGTCCCGCCCCGCCTCAGCGCGCCGCCACCGTCTCCCCGGCCTGGAGCTCGCGCGCGATGCGCTCGTTCTCGCGCCACACGCGCAGCAGGTTGCCGCCCCAGAGTTTGGCGATCTCCTCCTCCGTGTAGCCGCGGCGGACCAGCTCGAGCGTGACGTTGAACGTCTCGCTCGCGTCGTTCCAGCCCGTGACGCCGCCGCCGCCGTCGAAGTCGGAGCTGATGCCGACGTGGTCGATGCCGATCAGCTTCACCGCGTAGTCGATGTGGTCCACGAAGTCGCTCACCGTCGCGCGCGGCCAGCGGGCCTCGATCTCGGCGACCCGGCGCTCGTACTCGGCGCGGCGCTCCTCGGGCATTTGCTCCAGGGCCCGGCGCACGCTGCCCCGGATGCCGAACTCCTCCCGGAGCTGCGCCAGCGCCTGACGCTTCTCGGGCGGCGTGACCTTCACGTACGAGTCGAACGCGACGATCTGGATGACGCCACCGTTCTCCTTCAGCGCGAGGAGCTGCTCGTCGTCCATGTTGCGCGGGTGGTCGGCGAGGGCGCGGACGCTGGAGTGGCTCGCGATGACCGGCGCCTTGGAGACGCGCACCGCGTGCAGCATCGCGGCCTTGGAGATGTGTGAGACGTCCACCATGATGCCCAGGCGGTTCATCTCGGCGACGACCTGCTCGCCGAACTCGCTCAGCCCGCCGTGCTCGGCCTCGCTGTCGCCGAGGTTTGCGCGCGGCGTGGCGGAGTCCGCGATGTCGTTGTGGCCGCCGTGGGCCAGGGTGATGTAGCGCGCGCCGAGGCGCTGGTACTCTTCGAGCAGTGACAGGTCCTTGCCGATGACGAAGCCGTTCTCGATGCCGATGGCGGCGACGAGCTTGCCCTCGCCGTGGATGCGTTCGACGTCGTCCGCGGTGTAGGCGATGGCGACGCGGTCCGGGTACATCTCCGCCATGCGGTGGATCGCGCGGAACTTCGTGAGCGCCGCCTCCTTCGCGCGCTCGTACGCCTCCGGGGTGCGTTCGGTCTGCCCGACGTAGACGATGAAGAAGCCGGCGTCGAGCCTGCCCTCCTCCATCTTCACCAGGTCCACCTGCGACTCTCCGCGGACGCCGGGATCCACCTCGGGCGTGGCGAAGTTGAACGGGATGTCGATGTGGGTGTCGATGGTGAGCACGCGTTCATGGATCGCGCGTGCGCGGGCTTCGAGGTCGGCGTCGGGCGTCTGCGCACAGGCCGTGATCAGCGCGGGCAAGGCGAGGGCCAGGCTCCTGGATCGGTTCATGGCGATGCCTCGGGAACGGTCCGGTCGGTCGGGGGTCGTGCCTCTGGCCGGGCGCGCCGGCAGGGGGCAATCTCGGCCGGGGCCGGGGAACGGGCAAGGGCGCGGGCCGCGGAGCGGGGCGGTCCGATGCCCGCTCCGGCCGCGTGTCTCCCGCGCCGCGGCCGGGCGCGGGTCAGGCCGTTGCGACTAGAACCGCGGCACCAGCCGATGCCAGGGGATGCGTGGCGCGTCGGGGCCATAGAACGCCTCGCGCTGCAGGCCGTGGCCGATGGGATAGTGCGGCGGAATGCTGATGGGCAGCTTGCCGGTGATGGGCGCGAGGCCGAGCAACGCGCGGGCGGCGGCGCGTTGGGAGACAGGGGCGTCGCTCCACGCCAGGACGTACGTGCCGAGCTCGGGCAGGACGGAGAGCACGTACGGGTCGCCGAAGGAGACGAACAGGATCGGGCGCGAGCGCGCGAGCTTGTCGAGGCTCTCGGCGATGTGCTTCGGCAGCCCGATCTCGCCCTTCCAGGGCAGCGCCTGGGAGAAGGAGGAGACGACGACGGCGCCGCGCGCCCGGGTCGCGGCGGCGATGACGTCGTCCATCGCCGCGGGCGAAGTGGATGCGTTGATCCGGATCGTGGTGACGGTGCGGCCCTCGGCGCGGAGCGCCTCCTCGAACTCGGCGCCGCGGGTGTTGCTGCGCCGGTCCGTGTAGATGATGGACAGCACCGGCGCGTCCGGCGCGAGCGGGATCTGGCGGGGCGAGTCCTTGACCAGGGTAATGGAGCGCTCGGCGATCCTGGCGGCGAGACGTTGGTTCCTCTCGCGCAGCTCGTTCCACACCAGCTCGCCCATGGTCTGCCGCCCCTCGTGCAGGCCGAGCATCGCTTTTGCGGTGAGGATGCGCCGGACCGACTCATCGATGCGCTGCTCGCTGATCTCGCCGCGGCGGACGGCCTCCACGATGACGTTGATGGAGAGCTGGGTGCTGGGCGGCTGGAGCAGGATGTCCGCGCCGGCTTTGACCGCGCGGAGCACCGCGCCCGCGCGCTCGACGCCCAGGACGCCGCCCATGTTCATCGCGTCGGTGATGACGAGCCCGTCGAACCCCAGCTCGCCGCGGAGCAGGTCGGTCATGATCTCCCGTGAGAAGGTCGCGGGCTCGCTCCGTCCGACGATGCGCGGCAGCGCGATGTGCGCGGTCATGATGCCCGCGACGCCGGCCTGGATCGCGTGGCGGAACGGCACGAGCTCGAGGGCGTCGAGCCGGGCGCGGTCGGCGTGGATGACGGGGAGCCCGAGGTGCGAATCGGTCTCGGTGTCGCCGTGGCCGGGAAAGTGTTTGGCGACGGCGAGCATTCCCCCGTCCTGGAGCCCTTCGACGTACGCGGCGACGAGGACGGCGACCTGCGCCGGGTCCTCGCCGAACGAGCGCGTGTTGATGACCGGGTTGGCCGGGTTCGAGTTGACGTCGGCGACGGGCGAGAAGGCGAGGTGGATGCCGGCGATGCGGGCCTCGGCGGCGGTGGCGTAGCCCTGTTCGTAGGCGAGGCTGGGCATGCCGGTGGCGCCGATGGCCATCTGCACGGGGAACAGCGTGGCGCCGACGAGGCGGGTGCCCGCGCCCCACTCCACGTCCGCGCCGATGAGGAGCGGCACCTTGCTCAGCCCCTGGAGGTGGGCGAGCGCCTTCCTGGTGGCCTCCGCGTCCCCCTTGCCGACGATGAACCCGCCCACGCGGTGCTGGCGGACGAGCGTCTCGGCGTTGCGCAGCTCCCGGCCGCTGAGGGTGGTTCCGCCCGGGATCCAGGGCATGACCATCTGCGCGGCCTTCTCGCGGAGAGACAGGGATGCGAGGGTGCGCTCGACCCATTCGTGAACGGCGGGGGTCGGCGCGGGCGCGGGCCGCGACTCCACGGGGAGCGCGGAAGCGGCCAGGGCGATGGCGATCAGCGTTGCCGTCATGGATGAGCTGCTGCGCTCGAACGGGAACTGGCTGGGGCCGAAACCGCGCGGGGCAAGGAGCGGGCCTGCTGGGCGCGCGGCGTCGCGTTGCCAGACATTATTGTGATTTCGTCACTTGCGCGCAAGGGCGGGACGAGCCGGCCGGCCGGGTGTCGCACGGACAGGACGATGGGCGGCGGAAACGGGCGACATTTTCATTTTCCCGGAAAATCGGCCCGGCCGCCACAGACGGTCCTGGTGGAATCGGCCAGGGCGTGCCGGGCGTGGGCGGGCGTGGGGGAGACCACCGGCTCTGCGCCCCGCCGGGTCCCCCATTCCGCCGGCGCGCGTGCGGCGGATCGAGCCCCACCGGCTCCGCGCCCCGTGGGTCCCCTCTCACCGCTGCAGCAGGCTCACGCGGCCCTTTCAGGATGCCCTCCGGTCGGATGCGTTGGCGCCGAGGCGCGAAGCCGAGGCGCGGCGGGCCGCAGCCGAACCTCGTCGGCTGCGGCTCGACCGGTAGGACGGTGCGCGAGGCGAATGGGTTTGAACGAGTCGGCGCGCCTACGGAGCGGCCGCGCTCACCCCTGTCCGGGCTGGACCAGGTAGCCGATCGTCTTCCACTCGCCGTCCTCGAGCTGGAGGATGACCACTTCCCTCGCGTTCGGCAGGTTGGCGAACGCGCTCGAGTACGTGAGCACCATGTACTCACCTTGCGGGCCGTTGGGCAGCTCGGTGGTGAACTCCGTCTTCTGGAGTTCGCGCCGCTGGAACGCGCCGACCTGCGCCACGACGGCCGCCACCTGCTGCGCCCACTGCTCGGCCGTGACCGCTTGCCGGAACAGCGACCCCGCCGCCTGCCAGCTCTCTGCGTACTTCCCCTGGTCCATCAACGCGAGCCATGCCTCGGCAGCGCGCTGCGCGGCTTGCTCGCGAGCCGGCGCCGCTCCGCCTTCCTGGGCTGCGAGCGGTCGCGGGGCGACGACGGCGCCGACCAGGACTGCGGCGAGGGCGAGGGTGCGGAGCGAGCGGATCAATCGGATCATCTCCCGGGTTGGAGGTGGTGTCCACTCGGCGCCAGGCGTTGCCGCCGAGGCGCCGCGGGCCGTGAACCACGGGCGCGACTCGCGCCAGGCCGGTCCGGGAATCGGTGCGTCCTGGCGTGCTGTCGTTCCCGCGGGGGAGTGGGGGGAGCACGCAAGTCGCGTACTCAGGACGAGACCGCCCCCGGATTTGTTTCGAACCGGGAGTGGACGGCTCGCGTCGGGCCGCCGCGGCCGGCTCGTGAATCTTTCCTGCGCCAGCCGCCGTAGGGGGATCCGACCGCAGCGCCCACCCGTTCGCACGGAGGGACCCATGAGGCTGGTAGCGAAGATCGCGGCCGGCGGCATCCTCGCCGTCATCGGCCTGATGGTGCTCAAGGCCGTGATCGGGCTCGTCGGCATGCTCGCCGGACTCCTGGCGCTCGCCTTCAAGATCGCGCTGGTCGTCTTCGTGATCTGGCTGGTGATGCGCCTGTTCCGGCGGCCGCGGGACGAGCTCGCATGAGGAACGGCGTGGCGGAGCCGCGCTGGGTCGTCCTGCGCGAACTGTTCGTCCGCGCAGGACAGGTGCGGCGCTTCGAGCAGGTCTACGGCCCGGCCGGCGAACGTGCGCGGCTGCTGGAGCGCGCGCCGGGCTACGTGCGCACGGAACTGTGGCGCGACCCGGCGACGCCGGGCCGCTACATCGCCACGGATCACTGGACGTCCGCCGAGGCGTACTCCGCGTTCCTCTCCGGGTTCGCCGCGGAGCACGCCGGGCTGGAGGCGTTGGGGCGCGAGCTGATCGAGCGTGAGAGGCACCTCGGCGCCTTCGACAGCGTGCGGCCCTCTCCTTTCCCGCACTTCCCGCGTACATTGGAGGCCTGACCCCGGCGCGCCCGTGCGGCGCGCCGCGCGTCCACGGTCCGTCCCGATGGAGGGAGCGCATGGGGAAGTCCGTCGCGGTGCACGAGGCGCCCGACGCCGTCGTCGCTCCGATGCGAGCCCGCTCGTTTGCCTCCGGCGGCGTCACGGCCCTTCGGATCGCTTCTCTCCTGCTGGCTCTCGCCCAACCGTCCGCGGCCGCTGCCCAGTGGGTCGAGCAGCCGACGGGGAGCAACGCCGAGTTCCGCGGCCTTGCCGCCGTGGATTCGCTGGTGGCGTGGACCGGCGGTCGCAACGGCGCGTTCGCCCGCACGACGGATGGCGGCGCCACGTGGGTCGCGGGCATCGTGTCCGGCGCGGAGTCGCTGTTCTTCGTGGACGTGCACGCGCTGGACGCGGACACGGCGTGGCTGTTGGGCACCAGCTTCGATGGCGGGCTCGCGCGCATCTACCACACCACGGATGGCGGCGCGACGTGGCGCATGCAGTTCGAGGACACCACGCCCGGCGCGTTCTACGACGGCTTCGCGTTCTGGGATGCGCAGCGCGGCATCGCGTTCGGCGACCCGGTGAACGGCTCGTTCCGGATCGTGCGGACGGAGGACGGCGGGCGGACGTGGAACGTCGTGCCGGCAGAGAACATCCCTCCGCCGCTGGACGGCGAGGCAGGGTTCGCGGCGAGTGGGACGGCGGTCGTGACGCGGCCGAACGGGCTCGCGTGGATCGGCACCGGCGGCGGACGTGTCGCGCGTGTGTACCGGACGTCGGACTACGGCGCGACGTGGGAGGTGGCGGAGACGCCGCTCGCCGCCGGCCCGACGGCCGGCATCTTCGGCATCGCGTTCCGGGACTCGCTGAACGGCGTGGCCGTGGGCGGCGACTACCAGCAGCGCACCGCCGCGACGCCGAACGTGCTGCGCACGCGTGACGGCGGGCGGACGTGGGAGCTGGTGGGCACGAGCGCGCCGCCCGGCGTGCGCTACGGCGTGGTGTACGTGCCGGGCGCGCAGCCGCCCGTGCTGGTCGCCGTCGGGCCGTCCGGCTCCGGCTACTCGCTGGACGACGGCGCGACGTGGACGCCGATCGGTGACGTCGGCTACAACACCGTATCGTTCGCCGCGCGGAACGCCGGATGGGCGGCGGGGACGGAAGGGCGGATCGCGCGGTGGAGGGGCGTGTTCGGCGTGGAGCGGTGAGGCGGCCGGCGGCGCGCCACGACCGCCTCACGTTCTGCCGCCCGGGCCGCCGCGTGCTCCATATCTCTCTAGGCTCTCCAGGTCCCCGATCCAGGTTCCCTCGCCCGCACCCTGGCCCCGCGGAGCTAGGACCGGTTCTCGCTCGCCCAGCGGTGCGCCGTATACGCGGAGACGATGTGGCAGACCCAGCCCAGCAGTCCACCGGTGCCGACCCAGAAGCCGGGGGTCACGATCAGCCAGAACAGGCCCCGCAGGAACTTGCCGTTGTAGATCTGCCCCAGTCCCGGGATCAGGAAGCTCAGCACCGCCGCGGTGCCCGGATTCTTCATCGCTTGCCTCGGTCGGTCATGGCTTTGCCGTGTCGGCCCATGCGCTCGGCGGGCGCCGCCGACGCCTCATCATCCGCCCATACGTGTGGCGCCCCGCTCGGGTTTCCGAGGCATGGGGTCGAGGGATGGCGCCGAGCCGTATCGGTGAGGGAGCGGCCCGGGCACGACGGGCGAGCGGTCGTGCGCGACGGTGCCAACGCACGCCGTCGGCCGCTCGCCCGATCCGGGCGGCTCCATCACCGCGTGCACGCCCTGGCGCCGCCACGCGCCCGCCGGTCCCCGCATCTGGCCACCGTTGTCCAGCCCCCGTGGCGTGCCGCTTGCCCCCACCCGTGTGGGCTTCCTGCACGGCGGGGATCCGGTCGCCGGCGGCCCGGCTGGGGGATCGCCCCGGCCGGGCCACGCAGGTGCGCCAGGACCCGGCTCACGCGTGCGTGCATCACGGAACCGTGGAGGCGACGGTGTACCGTACGATCCTCCTACCGCTCGACGGCTCGGTCTTCTCGGAGCACGCCCTGCCCGCCGCGATCGAGGTGGCACGGCGCTCGGGCGCGGTGCTGCACCTGGTGCACGTGTACCAGCCGGACGAGCCGTGGCGCGACCAGGAGGAGCTGACGCCGTACCGCTTCGAGGGCCAGCCCGCGCACGACGACGTCTACGAGAGCATGGACCGGCGCCTCGCCCGTCGTTACCTGGCGTGGGCGGCGCGGCAGGCGGAGGAGCGCGGCGCACGCGCGGAGACCGCGCTGTTGAACGGCCAGGATGAGGCTGCGGCCAGGATCCAGCGCTACGCGGACGAGGTGGGCGCGGACCTGGTCGTCATGGCGACGCACGGCCGCGGCGCGCTGAGCCGTGCATGGCTCGGCAGCGTGGCCGACACGCTGGTGCGGGAGGTCCGCCGGCCGGTGCTGCTGGTGCGTCCGCCAGGCGAGGACGTGCGGCCGGACTTCGATGCGCGGGTCAGGTTCCACCACCTGCTCATCCCGCTGGATGGGTCGGACGAGGCCGAGCAGGCGGTGCCGCCGGCCATGGAGCTGGGCGAGGCGATGGATGCACGGTTCACGCTTCTTACCGTGATCCCTGTGCCGATCCCGCTCGGAGTCATGAACCCGGAGCTCATGGTGGATGAGCGTGAACGCGCCGTGACGAGTGGGCCGGAGCCGAACGGCCCCGCCCACGCGTACCTCGAAAGCGTGGCCGAGCGGCTGCGGCGCGAGGGCCGGCAGGTGGATGTGGACGTCGTGGTGGAGGGCGACGTGACCGCCGCGATCCTCGGCGAAGCGGAGCGGGTCGGCGCCGACGTCATCGCGATCGCCACCCACGGCCGCAGCGGACTCTCCAGACTCGTGATGGGCAGCGTCGCCGGCGAGCTGGTCCGCAAGGCCGACGTGCCGGTGTTGGTCTACCGGCCGGAGCCCCGCGCGGAGTCCCGCGCGTGAGCGTCGCGCCGGCGGGCGTCGGCGCAGCGCGTCAACGCGGGGGCTCGCGCGGTACGTCCGATCGGGCCGGCGGGATGCCGCCTGCATCCCGCCGGCGGTTCGGTCACGGCGCGGTTGCCCGCGCCCAGTCCCAGCTCTCGAGGCCCCGGTCGTTCACCGCCTTGACCATGATCTCTGCGCCGGCGGGAACGTCGGACAGGCGCGCGCGCGGCTCGCTCACCGTCGTCGTGCGCAGTTCGCCCCCGGGCGCGCGGTAGGCGACGACGTAGGACCGCACGTCCGACTCCACGGCCGGCGCCCACCGCGCCTCCACGTCCCGCCCGCGGCGCGTGACCTCCAGCCCCGTGAGCCGTGACGGGCTCGCGGCCATCAGCATGATGGATGCGACCGTCGTCTTGCTGACCTCCGCGACGAGCCGCTGGTCCACCGTCTCGAGCACGTCGTGCTCCTCGTGGTAGTGCGGGTTGCCGAGGATCGGGTAGGAGCCGATGCCGGCGATGATGTCGCCCCACGCCTCGTAGAACGCAGCGGCATCCGTCCCGCGGTAGTACTCGGCATCGTAGGTGATCAGGCCGGTGAACAGGATCGCGGCCGCGTGCTGGAGGTCGCGGAGACCATGGTTCGAGTACCGGATCGTGTTGTCCAGCCGGACATCGTTCGCGTAGCCGACCATGTCGTTGTTCAGCGCGCCGAGGACCTTCAGTCCCTCCTCGGCCGCGCGACGCACGAACTCCCGGCTCCCCAGCAGGCCCGACTCCTCGCCCGTGAAGAACGCGAACTTGATGGTCCGCGGCTGCGGCCGCTTCGCGAGCACTCGTGCCGCCTCGAGCAGCGCGGTCGCGCCCGAGCTGTTGTCATCCGCGCCCGGGCCGCGCTCGACCGAGTCGAAGTGGCTGGACACGACGTAGACCAGGTCCGGGTCCACGGTGCCGCGCAGCGTGGCGATGACGTTGGCCGTGCGGATGCCCGGCCGCGGCTCGAACCACTGGATCTCCGGCTCGTAGCCGAACTGGCGGAGCTTGGCCGCGTAGTACTCGATCGCCCGGTGGTTGCCCGGCTGCGTGATGTGCTTGGAGCCGAGCCGGTAGACGTCGTTCGCGTAGCCGTAGATGCGGGTCGCGGAGACGTCCTGCACCGCCGCGCGCACCTCGTCCGCGATCGGCGCGAACATCTTCTCGGCCCGCGCGCGCAGGTCCTGCTCGCGGGCGAGGTTGGCGCGGATGCGGGCGAGTACCTCATCCTTCGTGACCTTGCGGGTGAGGTCGAGCAGCACGACCTGCCGCTCGGGCGAGATCGTGTTGCCGTCCCGGTCCGCGACGATCAAGACCTTCGTGCCGTCCCGGCTCACCGCCCACTCGTACTCCGGCGCGACGGTGCGCACGGTGTTGTTGTGGTGCAACCGCGTGCGCTCGCCGGTCTCCACGTCGTACAGGTACGAGCGGCGGTGGCGCGGCTCGCCCACCAGCGCGAGGACCGTCTTCGCGTCAATGAACCGGGGCTCCACGTCGTGCTGGATCTCGTAGGTGAGCCGACGCTCGTTCGTGCCGTCGCTCGCCACGACGAACAGCTCCCAATCCTCCCGCGGCATCATCTGATAGACGACCAAGCTGCCGTCCGGCGAGAGGGCCGGCGCCGCGACCGGGGCCGTCGTGCGCTTGACGACGACCGGGTCGCCGCCTGCGCTCAGGGAGAGGACGTTCACGGTGTTCTCGCCGTTCGCCTGGGCGATGAACGCGAGCGTCGAGCCGTCTGCGGAGAGCGCGGGCTGGGTGCCCTCGAACGTCCGCGTCTCGCCGGTCGAGAGGTCGCGCACCGCGATCGTGCGGCGGTTCACCGTGTAGACGAGGTGCTTGCCGCCCGGCACTGCCATGATGTTCTCGTGGATACCCGGCTCGGTCACGACCTCCGCTGGCCGCTGGCCGTCCCGGAATGCGACGATCACGGTCCGATCGGTCTGGCCGCGCGGGAAGCCGGCAACGTAGAGCGCGCTGCCGTCCGCCGAGAACGTGATCTCGGTCTTGGCCAGATCCTCCGCTTCGATGGTGCGCTCGCGGCCAGACACCAGGTCCTGCACCTTGATCCTCGACTCCAACGCCTCGAGGATCGCGATGGCGCGTGTGCGGCGGATCAGCTCCTCGCGGCTCGCGCGTGCGGCGGTCAGGCGTTGCAGGTCATCGTAAGCGGCCTTGAGCGCCGCGCTCGGCCGTGAAGGAGGTTCGATGTACGCTGCGCGGAGGCCGTCCGGCGAGAACACCAGCCCGGTGCCCCGGACCTCGCGCAGCTTGCGCGGGGACGCGCCGGAGATGTCGACGATGTGCGTGCGCAGCGTCTCCCGCGTGCCGGTCTCGTAGGCGACCAGGCGGCCGTCCGGGCTGAACTGGATCGCGCGGCCGTCCGGCGCGATCTCGGTGGCGTGATACAGCTCGCCGGTGAGCAGCGCCACCGGCTCGAGGAAGCGCTCGCCGCCAGGCGTCTGGAGCAGCCGCTCGAGCTGCGAGAGCGCCTCGGGGTACGCGCCGTCCTGCCAGTTCACGTAGGCAGAGTCGTACAGCTCCTGTACCGGATCCTGTGCGGCCGCCGCGGAGGGCGCCGCCAACAGGATCGCAGGTAGCAGCAACGTCAGCGATCGGGTATACTCCATCGATCCACCTCGGCGGGGGTGTCGAGCGCTCCGGCTCGCCCGCGCACGGGTCGGGGCCGGAGCCTGCGCCCTTGTCGATGAAGCGCGCCGCAGGTCGTCACGCCAGGAGCGCATGGTCCGCGTTCAGGTCTCCATGACCGTCGAGCGCCGCCTGCGGCGCTCCAGACTCGAGGACACGTACACCGCCCCCGCCGGCGCGATCCTGTCCGCCGTCGGCTTCGTCGGCCCGTGGGGCCTGTACCCTCGGGGGGCCTGTTCGCCCACGTCGGCGCGGGCGTGCGTGCCGGGGCCGGCGGCGCTGACTTCGTTGCGGCCGTTCGGCGCGGGGCGTGAGGACGGAGACCATGGTACTGGACATCGAGTATCTCGGCCAGCGGGGCGCGATCGGCGCGTTCCTGATCGAGACGGACGGCGGCGCGGCCATCGTCGACCCCGGCCCCGCGTCCGCGCTGTCCGGCCTGCGCGCTCGCCTTGCGGAGCAGGGCCTCGGCGTGGCCGACCTCGAGGCCGTCCTCCTCACCCACATCCACCTCGACCACGCCGGCGCGACCGGAACGCTGGTGCGCGAGAACCCGCGGCTGCGCGTCTACGTGCACGAGCGCGGCGCGCCGCACCTCGTGGACCCGACACGGCTGCTGGCCAGCGCGGGCCGCCTGTACGGCGACCAGATGCAACGGCTGTGGGGCGAGGTCCTTCCCGTTCCGCGCGACAACCTGCACACGCTCGCGGGCGGCGAGGAGGTGCGGCTGGGGACGCGGGTGCTCGAGACCGCGTACACGCCGGGCCACGCGGTGCACCACGTGAGTTACCTGGACGCGGGCGAGGGCGTCGCGTTCGTGGGCGACACGGGCGGGCTGCGCCTCGACAACGCCCGCGTCGTCCTGCCGCTCACGCCGCCGCCGGACTTCGACCTCGAGGCGTGGCGGCAGAGCCTGGCGTGGTTCGCCGTGTGGCGGCCCGAGCGCCTCGTCGTCACGCACTTCGGCTTCGCCGACGACGTGCCCTGGCACCTCGCGCAGCTCGAGGAAGGGCTCGAGGACTGGGTGGCACGCGTGCGCGCGTCGCTCGCCCGTGAGGCAACGGACGAGGCAAGGGCGCGTGCGTTCGCCGACGACGTCGCCGCCGAGCTCGCCGGCCGCCTATCCGCCGACGAGGTGGCGCGCTACGTCGCCGGCGCGGGACTGGAGGCGTGCTGGGCCGGGATCGCACGGTGGGTGAGGAAGCAGCAGGGCGGCTGAGCGCGGTGGGGCGCCATCGCGGCCATCCGGTCTAGATGATCCACCGGTCGGCGATGCGATCCACGTACCACTGGCCGTCCCAGCGCCTCCGGGCAGTGTCCAGGCCGGGTGCGCTCGGCGGGCCGGGGGCGTGCTCTTGCCGCGGCTTGACCCCCGTCCGCTCCCGGGGTACTCTACTTGCACCCGGGCAGCGGGCTCCCATCTCCACGCGGGAAATCCGGCATGCACGCGATCGTCACCCTGGATGTCAACGGCGACCGTCGCCAGGTTGGCGTGCCGGCGCACTACACGCTGCTGGAGACGCTGCGCTACGTGCTCGGGCTCACGGGCTCCAAGCAGGGCTGCGACAAGGGCGACTGCGGCGCGTGCACCGTGTTGCTGGACGGGGAGCCCACGCTCGCCTGCCTCACGCCGGTCTGGGAGGCGGAAGGGCGCAAGGTGCTGACGGTCGAAGGGCTGGCCGGCCCCGGCCGGCTGCACCCACTCCAGGAGGCGTTCCAGCGGGCCGGCGCTGCGCAGTGTGGCTTCTGCACGCCCGGCATCCTCATGTCCGCCGCTGCACTGCTCGCCCGCAACCCGAACCCCACGCGCCGCGAGATCCAGGAAGCGCTGAGCGGAAACCTCTGCCGCTGCACCGGATACACGAAGATCTACGAGGCGGTGGAGCTGGCGGCGGAGATGATCCGCGCGGCCGCGACGCGGGGGGGGCGATGAAGCGGAGCCGCTCATGAGACCCGAAGACCTCCGCGGCCGTCAGGCGGCGAACGCCGCACCCGAGTCCGAGCTCGCCGAGCTCATCGAGCGGGAGTTCGCGGTCATTGGCCGTCGGCTCACACGCACCGACGGGCTGGGCAAGGTCACGGGCAGCGCCGTCTACACGGACGACATCGCGCTGCCCGGCATGCTGCACGGCAAGATCCTGCGCTCCCCGCACCCGCACGCGCGAATCCTCTCCATCGATACCTCCGAAGCCCTCGCGCTGCCCGGCGTGCACGCGGTCATCACCGGCCGCGACATGCCCGTGAAGTACGGCATCATCCCGTGGACGCGGGATGAGGAGCCGCTGTGCGTGGACCGCGTGCGCTACATCGGGGACGCCGTCGCCGCGGTGGCGGCCGTGGACGAGGACACGGCGATCCGCGCCCTCGACCTGATCCGCGTCGAGTACGAGCCGCTGCCCGCCTACCTCGACCCGGAGGCCGCGCTCGCGGGCGGCGACATCCCGATCCACGAGCCGAGGAAGCCGGGCCAGAACGGCAACATCACGAAGCACGTGCGCCTCGCGTTCGGCGACGTGGACCGGCTCATGGCCGAGAGCGACGTCGTCATCGAGGCCGAGTACTTCTTCGAAGGGACGACGCATGCGCCGATGGAGCCGCACTGCGCCATCGGCTACTACGACCCCTCCGGCAAGCTCACCGTCTGGTCCGCGACGCAGGTGCCGCACTACCTCCAGCGCGAGCTGGCGCGGGTACTGGACCTGGATGTCGCGCGCGTGCGCGTGATCCAGCCCACCGTGGGCGGCGCGTTCGGCGGCAAGTCCGAGCCGTTCGACCTGGAGTTCTGCGTCGCCAAGCTGGCGATGATCACGGGCCGGCCCGTGAAGATCCTGTACACGCGTGAGGAGGTCTTCTACGCGCACCGGGGCCGCCACCCGATGAAGATCCACGCGCGGCTGGGCGCGAGCCGGGATGGGCGGATCAAGGCCGTGGATCACCGCGTGCTGATCGACGGCGGCGCCTACGCCTCGTTCGGCCTCGTCACCACCTACTACTCCGGCCAGCTCCTGACCGCGCCGTACGCGTTCGAGTCGTACCGGTTCGACGCGACGCGGGTCTACACGAACAAGCCGGCGTGCGGCCCGAAGCGCGGCCACGGCTCGGTGCAGCCGCGCTTCGCGTTCGAGGTCCAGCTCGACAAGCTCGCAGAAGCGTTGGGCATGGATCCCATCGAGCTCAGGCGGCGCAACTTCCTGGGCTCGGGGACGCGCACGGTGAACGAGCTGCGCATCACGTCCAACGGCTTCCTGGAGTGCCTGGACGCGGTCGAGCGGGCGAGCGGGTGGAAGGAGCGCTGGCGCCGGCTGCCCTACGGGCGTGGGCTCGGCGTCGCCGGGTCTTGCTACATCTCGGGCACGAACTACCCGATCTACCCGAACGACATGCCGCAGTCCGGCGTGCAGATCCAGGTCGAGCGTTCGGGCCGGGTCACGGTGTTCAGCGGCGCGTCGGAGATCGGGCAGGGTTCGGACAGCGTGGTCGCGTACATCGTCGCCGAGGAGCTGGGCGTGCCGCTCGAGTACGTGCGCGTCGTCTCCGCGGACACGGACCTGGTGCCGGTGGACCTGGGCGCCTATTCGTCGCGCGAGACGTTCATGGTCGGCAACGCGACGTTGGAGGCCGCGCGCAGGCTGCGCACGCTCGTTCAGCGCGCCGTGGCGGAGGAATGGAACGTCCGGCCCATGCAGGTGTCGCTCGTTGGTGGCTGGGCGGTGGACGCCGCCGACCCGGCGCGCCGCATCCCGATCTCCGAAGCGTTCAACATCGCGGAGGCGAAGCACGGCACGCTGGGCGCGGTCGGCTCCTACAACACGCCCAAGGACATCCACGGCGCCTACCGCGGCGGCACCATCGGCGCCTCGCCCGCCTACTCGTTCACCGCGCACGTCGCGGAGGTCGAGGTCGACGTCGAGACCGGCTTCGTCCGCGTCGAGCGGATCTGGATCGCCCACGACTGCGGCCGTGCGCTGAACCCGGTGTTGGTCGAGGGGCAGATGGAGGGCTCGGCGTACATGGGGTTCGCCGAGGCGCTGATGGAGCAGCAGATCTTCAAGGATGCGGACCAGGGAAGGGAAGGGCTGCACAACGGGCCGTCGCTGCTGGACTACCGCATCCCCACCACGCTGGACACGCCCGAGCTGATCTCGCTGATCATCGAGAGCGTGGACCCGGAGGGGCCGTACGGCGCGAAGGAGGCGGGCGAGGGGCCGCTGCACCCGTCGATCCCGGCGATCGCCAACGCGATCTACGATGCGGTCGGCGTGCGCCTGGACTCGCTGCCGTTCTCACCGCCACGGGTTTGGAAGGCGTTGCAGGATCCGGCCGCACGCGAGCGCTGGCTCGCTGCGCGGAAGCAGGCGTACGCCGCGGAACTGGCGGCAGACTGACACGGACGCCGGAGCCCGGCGGATCCCGGGCCCGGCATCGAAGGGAGGACCATGGACGTCGAAGCTGCGATCCGAGCGCGCCGCTCGGTCAAGCGGTTCACCGGGCGGCCGGTCACGCGTGAGGAGCTGGAGCCGCTGTTCGAGGCGGCGGTCCTCGCGCCCAACCACCGCATGACGGAGCCGTGGGAGTTCCTCGTGCTGGGCGAGCGCGCCCGCAAGGCGTACGCGGAGGCACTGGCCCGCCGCAAGGCGCGCAAGGTCGAGGACGAGGCGGCGAAGGAAGCGGTGCGAGCGAAGGTGATGGCCGAGGTCATGTCCGTGCCGGCGGTGATCGCCGTCACGACCCGGCTGGACCCGGACCCGGAGATCCGGGAAGAGGACTACGCAGCAACGTTCATGGCCATCCAGAACATGTTGCTCGTCGCGACGTCGCGCGGCCTCGGCTCGCACATCAAGACCGGCAAGGTCATGGACGAGCCGGATGTCCGCGAGGCGCTGGGCGTGCCGGAGGACCGGCGCATCGTCGCCGTGATCTACATCGGCGAGCAGGCGGACACCCCGCAGCCCAAGCCGCGCACGCCGGCGCGCGAGAAGACCCGCTGGCTGGACTGACCCGATGCTGCGGCTGCCGGAGTACACGTACCACCGGCCCGCGCGGCTCGAGGACGCCCTCGCGCTCCTGGCCGAGCACGGCGATGCTGCAGTGCCGATCGCCGGCGGCACGGACCTGCTGCCGAACATGAAGCACCGGTTGGTCGCGCCGGCGCACCTCATCGCGCTGAAGCAACTGCCGGAGCTGCGCGGCATCGAGGTGGCCCACAGCGAGCTGCGCATCGGCGCTGCGGAAACCCTGACGGCCGTGTCGCGCCATCCGCTGGTGCGCCAGCACGCGCCGTCCCTCGCCCGCGCGGCCGCGCTGGTCGCCGGGCCGCAGCTCCGCAACATGGGCACGATCGGCGGCAACCTGTGCCTGGACACCCGCTGCACGTACTACAACCAGACGTACTTCTGGCGGCAGGCGCTGGGCTTCTGCCTGAAGAAGGACGGCACCGTGTGCCACGTCACGAAGGTGGGGAAGAAGTGCGTCGCCGCCCATTCCGCGGACACGCCGCCGGTGCTCATGACGCTCGGCGCCGTCGTCGACCTCGCGTCGGCCGATGGCGAGCGGAGCGTCGCGGTCGAGGAGTTCTTCGTCGCGGATGGCGTACGGAACACGGTGCGGCGGCCCGGCGAGCTGGTCACGCGCATCCGCGTGCCGCTGCGCGAGCCGCCGCTCAGGGCGTCCTACCAGAAGCTCCGGCAGCGCAACGCCGTTGACTTCCCGCTGCTCTCGGTCGCGGCGGCCGCGGAGATGGAGGACGACGACGTGGTGCGCTCGCTCCGCGTCGTCGTCTCCGCGCTCGGCGCACGCCCGCGGCTGCTCACCGGACTCGAGCGCATCGTGGAGGGCCAGCGCCTCACGCCGGACGTGATCGAGGCCGTGGCGCAGCGCGCCTTCCAGCAGTGCCACCCGCTCGGCAACATCGCCGCCGACGCCGAATGGCGGCGGGCCATGGTGCCCGTGTACGTGCGGCGGGCGCTGGAAGAGCTGGCGGGCGCCGCCGCGGTCGCCGCGTAGCCGCGGGGGCCGGACCTTCCGCTACGCCGCCTCCTCCTTCCGCCTCGCCGCCTCGTCCTTCGATTCCGGGTGCTCGACCACGCCCATGTGGTACCGATAGACCATCTCCCAGCCGAGCCAGCCGGACACCGCCAGGAGCGCGACGCCGACGAGCGAGAGCCAGAATCCGAGCCACGGGGTGCCCGGCTCGGGCGGCGCGGCGGCGCTCCAGCGGGTGAACCCGTTCCAGGCGAACAGGGCGACGACGACGAGGTTGATGATCATGTGCGTGATGGCGATGCGTCGCGCGCCCTGGTGGGGCGCCACGGCGACCAGGTCCACCAGACCGGGGATCGCGGCGAGCAGCGCACCGATGACGCCGAGCAGGATCACCGGCACCGTTCCCAGCCACCACAGCGCCTGGTCGGTGATCAGGTAGAGGATGTCCATCACCAGCGTCATGATGAACGCGCCCGCCGGGATGACGATCAGCATCGGGTGCAGCGGATGATCCGCGATCGCGGCCTTGCTCCTCATGGCTCCCTCCTCGCGGACTCACGCGGCCGCGCGGTCGTGCGACCCGCAGCTCAGGATGACAACGGCCGCACCGCGCCCGTGGCGCGAGTGCGGCCGTCGTGGGCAGCCGGCCGGCGTGCAAGATCCGTTCTAGGCGGCAGCCAGAGCCTCTAGGCGGGTGCCAGCGCCAGCCGCCGGGCGACGGCGTCGGCGAAGCGGTCGGCCGCACCGGCGTCGGTGGCAAAGAAGAGCGCCGGCTCGATCAGCTCCGCCTCCATCAGCAGCAGCGTGCCCGCAGGCCCGTGGGTGCCGGCGCTCACGACCCCGTCGATCCGCGCGTACAGCAGCGGGCCGGGCGCGAGCCGCGCGATGGTGGCCACCGCCGCGTCGGCCTGCCGGAGCAGCGATGGCGGAGGCGCGACGGCTTCAGCCGTGCCGCCGTAGTCGCTCTGGACCCGGAAGTCGGCGGGCGCAGGGCGCTTCAGGACGGCGTGGCTGAACGCGAGCGCGCCGTTGCCATCGGCGAAGTAGATGAACGACCATTCACCCTCGCTGCACACCTCGGGCAGGAACGGCTGCACGAGCGCATCCGTCTCCTCGAGGATGGCACGGATCAGCGGCGCGCTGTCCCCTAGATCATCCGGACCGAGCCGAACGGTGCGGTACGATCCCGCGGAGACCGCTGGCTTCACGATCGCCTGCTCCCACCCCAATCGCTCCAGGAGCTGGCCGAGCTGGACCGTCGTGCCGCGCGGGATCCGCTCCGTCGGGATGACCGGCACGCCGGCCCGGGCGAGGTCGGCGAGGTAGCGCTTGTCGGCGTTCCAGCGGACGACCGATGCAGGATTCCAAAGAACGGCGCCCGACCGTTCCACGAGCTCCGCCCACGCGAGGAACGCGCTCGGACGGAGATGGTAGTCCCAGGTCGAGCGGATCAGCACCGCGGCGTAGCGGCCCCAATCCGCGGGCGCATCCCAGGGGACCGGCTCGACCTGCACGCGCCAGCGCGCCGTGAGGCGCTGGATCGCGAGTGCGTCGTCTTCCGTTGCCGACGACGTCTTTCGGTCCGTTGCCACGGCGATGAGCGTCGGCTCACCCGTGCGCCGATCCGCCGGGACCGGCGTGCGCGCGAACGACGCGCCCGTGCTCCGTGCGCCGGCCATCTCAGTTCTCGCCCGCGGCCCGCGCACGCGGCGTGGGCGGATCCTGGCTCAGTGGTTCGAGCGCCGCCGGCGAGAGGGGCGGTGCGACGTCGCCTGCACCCTCAGCGGGCGTCATGCACGCCGTGGCCGCCGCGGTCTCCGGCCGCTCCATGGCCGGCCGCCGGCGCGTTCCCTGGCCGCCCGTGATCGCCGCGACCGCGCCGACGATGATCACGGCGGCCACCGCCATGCGTGGTGTGATCGGCTCGCCGGCGAACGCCCAGCCGAGCAGCACGGCGACGACGGGGTTGACGTACGCGTACGTCGAGACGCGCGCAGGGGTGCTCACGCCCAGGAGCCACGTGTACGCGGTGAACCCGACCAGCGAGCCGAACACGATGAGGTAGAGCAGAGCGAGGATCGAGCGGAGCGACACGGCGTCGAGGTCCACGGCGCCCGCTTCGCCCACGGCGAGTCCCAGCAGCGTGAGCAGCGCGCCGCCGGCCAGCATCTCCATGGCGGTGCCCAGCAGCGGCGACCGGGGCAGTGGCGCGCGCCGCGAGTAGAGCGAGCCCGCCGCCCACGAGAGCGACCCGAGCACGAGCGCGGCCGCGCCCAGCGGGTCCACGCGCTCGCCGCCCAGCAGGGCGTTCGGGCCGACGAGCAAGGCGAGGCCCGCGAGGCCGAGCGCGACGCCGAAGAGCGTGCGGCCATCGGGCCGGGTGCCGTCGCGCTGCACCCATTCGAGCAGGACCATCCACAGCGGGACCGTGGCGACCAGCAGCGCCGCGAGGCCGGATGCGACCCGCTGCTCCGACCACACCACCCCGCCGTTGCCGCCCACCAGCATCAGCGCTCCGATGATCAGCGCGGACTTCCAGTGCACGAGGGCCGGCCGGCGCGCACCGCGCAGCCACGCCCACGCGTACAGCGCCGCACCGGCGATCAGGAACCGCACGCCCGCCATGAGGAACGGCGGGAGCGTCTCGATCGCGTAGAGGATGGCGAGATAGGTGGATCCCCAGATCACGTAAACCGCGGCGAACGCCGCCACGAGCTTCGCCGTGGACGGACGTTCCCGCAGCACCAGCTCAGCCATGCACTGCCTCCGACTCCACTTCCTCAGCCGCCGCCGGCTGGAGCGGCAGCTCCGCAGTCTCCTTGATCGTCTCCAGCACGATGGTCGTGCGGGTCGAGCGGATGGTGCCGATGGCGCCGAACTCCTCCCGCAGGATGCGGCCCAGCGCCTCGGGATCCGCGGCCCGCACCTTCACCAGGTAGCAGTCCTCGCCGGCGATGTGATGGACCTCCTGGACGCCCGGGATCGCGGCGAGGCGCACGGCCGCGTCGCAGGCGCCCGGCGGCTCTGCCGTGCGGACGAACACGAACGCCACCAGCGGCAGCCCCAGCGCCCGCGGGTTCACCACCGCCTGATAGCGTGCGATCACGCCACGCTCTTCCAGCTTGCGGATCCGTTCGAACACCGCCGACGGCGCCATGCCCACGCGCCGCGCGATCTCCGCGTTGGGCGTGCGCGCGTTCTGCTGCAGGATCGCGAGGATCTGACGGTCGGTGTTGTCCATACCTTCCGCTCCGCTTCGCGTTCGCTGGGGCCGGGCGGAGGCGCGTTCGGTGCGCGCTCGGCTCCGCCGCGTGAGGCGGCTGGGCTCCGGCGGGCCTGTGGCCTGACCTCGGCTCCGTGTCACTGGGCTGGGCCGCGCTGGGCTCCGCGGCTTTCGGCTGCGAGGCACCGGCGGACGCTGCGCGCCGCCGATGGGCCGCGGCGCCTAGGGAGCGCTTCGCGTGCCCGGCGCCCCGCGCGCGCAGAACGCACGCGCGGCTTCGACCAGCACCCGGGCGCACGTCACCACCGAGTCCACCTCCACCCACTCCACCGCCGCGTGCGCGCCCGCACCCGCGGGGCCGTAGTTCACCGTCGGCACGCCCGCGCCAGCGAAGACCGCCGCGTCCATCCAGTAGGCGACGCCGGCCTCCTCGGGCTCCGCCCCCGTGACCGCCGCCGCGGCGCTGCGCACGCAACGGGCGATGTCGGCATCGCGATCACACTCGAGCGGCGGCCGATCCAGCAGCACCCGCACCTCCGCCTCCTCGCCTGCCCGCCTTACGGCTGCCTCCACCTCCGCGACGACCTGCGCCGTCGTCTCGCCCGGGAGCGTGCGGCGCTCGACGCTCAGTCTGCACTCGGCGGCGTACGTGGAGAGGCCCGTGCCGCCCTCGATCAGCGCGCAGTGGAGCGAGGCCGGGCCCACCAGCGGGTGCACGCGCCGCCGCAGCTCCGTGCGGTCCAGCTCCTCGAGCGCCGCGATGATCCGGCCCATCCGCCCGATCGCGCTCACGCCCAGGTCCCACCGGCTGCCGTGCGCCGCCACCCCGCGCGTCACGAGCTCCAGCCAGACGAAGCCCTTGTGCGCCAGGATCAACCGACCTTCGCTCGGCTCGGTCACGATGCACGCATCCGCCCGGTGCCGGCGGACGAAGTCGCTCGCCCCGATGCTCGCGTACTCCTCGTCGCAGACCAGCGCGCCGAGAACGCGGCCGGTGAGCCCCTCCCGCGCCAGCGCCGCCAGCGCGGCCAGGATCGCCGCCGCGCCGCCCTTCATGTCGTAGCTGCCACGCCCGTACAGCCGGCCACCCTCCACCCGCGGCTCGAACGGCGGGATCTCCATCCCCGCCGTGCCCACGGTGTCCAGGTGGGCGCACAGCACGAGCGTCGGGCCATCGCCGCCGCCCACCTCCGCCACGGCGTTCGGCCGCCCAGGCGCCGCCTCCTCCAGCCACGCCCTCACCCCGCGCGCCGTGAGCCACTCCACGGCGAAGCGCGCGACCGCCTCCTCCCCCGTCCCCTCGCCCGGCGCGAGCGCCGGGTTCACCGAGGGGATGCGGACGAGGCGGGCAAGGACCTCCTGCACCGCGTCCCTGGACAGCGGGTCCGGCTGCATGGCGTGGCGTTTTCCGCTCGAGTGTGGCCGTAGGAATCCCGAATCGGCGTCGGTTGTATGTGCGTCGAATCGACGGCAAAGCGATATAGCACAGTGAAGATAGTTCGGCAAGACTGGGTGTCAAGGAAAGATTCGGCGATGCTCCCGGGGCCGCGCGCTTCAGGCGGGCAGCGAGCCGGTCAGCACTGCGGCGGACGCGACGAGCGAGCGCGACCGGCGCTCAGCGTGCCCCGGCGCCTTGGCCGCCGGCGCTGGCGGGATCCGGCTCAAACGGATCGGAGCACGTCGGCCGGATCGATGCGTATCGTCCGGCGCGCTGGCCACCAGGACGCGGCGAGCGCGGCGCCGATGCAGACGACGGCGACCGCGCCGATGGTCAACGGGTCGTTCGGCGCGACGCCGTACAGGAACCCCCGGATCAGACCGGAAAGCGACAGGGCGCCCGCCACGCCGGCCGCGGCGCCGGCGCCCGCCAGCGTCCTGTGCTGGACTTCGATGGCGTGCGGCGCCCAGAACGCGATCGAGTCGGGCATGATGCCCAGCATCGAGCGGAGGATCACGTGTGCGAGGAGCACGGCGACCACGGCGCTCGCCAATGCGAGGAGCAAGCTCTCGGTCAGGAGCTGGCGGAGCAGCCGGCGGCGAGACGCGCCGAGCGCGCTGCGCACCGCCAGCTCGTGCGTCCTGCGCCAGGCGCGCACGAGCAGCAGGTTCACGGCGTTGATCGCGGCCACGAGGAGGATCAGCGCGACGGTGCCGGCCATGAACCAGACCGGGCGCCGGACGTCGTCGCCGCCGCCGCGGCTCTCCTGGAGCGGCGCCAGCCGGATCGACCACCCACCCTCGAGGGGCCGCTGCTCGTCGAGCCAGGCCGCGAGCGCATCCACCCACGCCTGCACGGCTTCCAATCGCTCCGTCGCGGGCAGGCGGGCCTTGTGGTACAGCGCGCTCGGCATCCGGCCCAGCGCCGTGCCGTCGGCCCGGAGCGGGACCCACAACTCGCGGGTGCCGTCCGTGGGGAACTTGAACCCGGCGGGCATCACGCCGACGATGCGGTGGCGGATGCCATTCAGCTCGATCGTGCGGCCGACCGCCTGCGGATCCCCGCCGAACGCCGAGCGCCAGAACGCGTGGCTCAGGACCGCGACCGGCTCGGCGCCGGGGAGCGCATCGCTCTCCTCGAAGGCCCGGCCGAGCGCTGGCCGCACGCGGAGCACCTCGGCGAAGGAAGGCGACACTGCCTCGACCATGAGGGTCATCGGCTCCTCACCTTCCGTGTAGGTGACGGACTCGGCGATGTGGAGCAGCATGCCGTCGAACAACGGTGCGGCGTGCTCCGCCCACGTCCGAGCGACCCCGCGTCCGGTGTAGTTGCGCGCGGTGCCGAACCACGGGTCCGACCACCACACCTCCACCAGCCGCTCCGGCTCGCCGTACGGCAGCGGCCGCAGGAGCAGCGCGTCCACCACGCTGAACATCGCGGCGCTCGCGCCGATGCCCAGGCCCAGCGTGATGATCAGCGCGGCAGCGAAGAGCGGGTTGCGGCGGATGCCGCGCAGCCCGTAGCGCACGTCCTGAGCCATGTCGTCCAGCCAGCGCACGCCGCGAGCGTCGCGCGTCGCTTCGAGCACCTGCGTCATGCCGCCGAGCCGCAGCGCGGCCTGGCGTCGCGCCTCGGCGGGGCTCAGCCCGCGGCGCAGGTTCTCCTCCACCTCCATCTCGAAGTGGAAACGCAGCTCCTCGGCGAGCTCCAGGTCCTCACGGTCGCGGCGCAGGAGTGCGCGGAGACGCTCGACCAGGTCGGTCAGGATGCTCATGTGCGGACTCCGCCGTCAGGGTCGCACGACTCGTGGAGCGCAGGGGAGAGCGAAGCCCGGCTGACCAGGAACACGTCGCTGCTCGTTTGCTCGATGGGCTGCACAACGATCCAGACACACAGCCACGCGGGCGGGAGAGCGGAAGGCTCGATCGTGCCCTGGACCGCCTCGCCGGGGGCGGTTGGCCACCCGTTTTCTTCAGTCACTCTGAAGGAAAGTGCGCGGCTTTCTTCAGACTGTCAAGAGAAGCACCGGAAGTGCGGGCGAGCCCGCACGGGATGCGCCGCTCCCTACGGCAGCGGCGATGGCGGGCAGCGCCACACGATGTCGGTGCCCTGGGAGATCGACGACGAGGGTGTCGTTGCCTGCTGGGCCGCGACGACGGGGGCGGGATCGCGGCGGGTGACGTTCACCCGGGACGGGTGAGAACCTCGGCGTCCGCGGTCAGCCCACCACTCGGGGCTCGAACGCACCGCTGCGCTCGTCCTCGGCAACGGTGGGCTGACCGCGGCGTTGCGCTTACGAGGCGGCTCACTCCTTGGCCGGTTGGACGCCCAGACCCGGAGCCGTGTTGAAGCGCAGCCGGCCGTCCCGCTCGAGGCCAGGGCCCGTGAACGGGTCGCGGGCCAGCAGCGCGGCGCCGTCGAGGTCGGCGTAGTCGACGAGCGGTGCGATCTGCACGGCTGCCGCGATGCCCAGCGTGCTCTCGACCATGCAGCCGAGCATGACCTGCATGCGGTGCGCACGCGCGACGTGCACCATGCGGAGGGCCTCACGCAGCGAGCCGCACTTCATCAGCTTGATGTTGATGCCGTCGACGCGGCCGACGAGGCGGGGGATGTCGGCGGCGGTCTTGCACGACTCGTCCGCGATCACCGGCATCCGCGCGTGCCGGCGCACGAGCGCGAAGCCCTCCAGGTCGTCCGGGGCGAGGGGCTGCTCGAGGAGCTCGACGTCGTACGCCTCGAGCATCGGCAACTTTGCCACCGCTTCCTTCGCCGTCCATGCCGTGTTCGCGTCCACGCGCAGCCGAACATCCGGCGCCTCTTCGCGCACCAGCGCGAGCAACTGCTCGTCCCGCGGCGTGCCGATCTTGATCTTCAGGATCGGGTAGCCTTTGGCCTCCCTCACCCGCTGGCGCATCACCTCCGGCTCGTCGAGCCCGATGGTGAACGACGAGAGCGGCGCAGTGGCCGGGTCCAGCCCCCACAGCCGCCAGACCGGCACGCCCAGCCGTTTGCCGATGAGGTCGTGCAGCGCCGCGGAGACCGCGACGCGCGCCGCCGCGTTCCCGCCCACCGCGTGGGCGAGCGCGCGCTCGATGCGTTCGAGCGCGAAGAAGTCCGGCTCGTCGCTCCCGGCTTCGCGTGCGGCTGCGGCCAGGGCGGCCTCGAGCACCGGCATGACGGCGGTGACCGTCTCCGCCGTCTCGCCGTAGAACGCCGACGGCGCGGCTTCGCCCATGCCCACGAAGCCGTCGGCATCCTGCAGCCGGACGTGAACCGCGTAGCGCCTGGGCGGCGCCGCCGCGCGCGCGATGTGGAACGGATGGAGCGTATCGAGAGGGACGACTTCGTATTCGAGCTTCATCTCGCTATTCCTCGTCGCTTCACTGGAGTCGGCGGTACTCGCGCCCGTGGTAGAGCAGGGGCGGCTCGTCGGCGCCCAGGACGAGACGGTCGATGCGCGCGACGACGATCACGTGGTCGCCGCCGTCGTGCACGTCCCGGACGGTACACGCGAAGCCCACGGGCGCGCCGATCACGAGCGGCTCGCCTTCCGGCTCGAGGTGCTCGCGCCCGAGCGGCCCCGGGTCCGCGAATATGCTGGCCAGCCGGCGCTGCTTCTCGGACAGGATGCTGATCGCGAAGCGCGCGCCGGGCTCGAGGAGCGGCAACACCGTGGCGTTCGCCCCGATGCACACCAGCACGAGCGGCGGCTCGATGGACACGGGCGTGAACGCGGTCGCCGTGATGGCCGCGACATACGGCTCGTCTCGCACCGCGACGACGGTCACCCCGGACGCCCAACGGGAGAACGCCTCCCGCAGCAGGTGGGGGGACAACCCGCTGGCCTCCGGCTCGTTCCCGCCGTGCGCCTGGATCCCGGGACGGATGGGGCGGCGTGACGACATGCAGGGAAGGTACGCACGGACGGCCCGCGCCGCGAGGGCCGTCCCGGGCGCACCCGGAGTCGGGGCGTACCGGGGGGAGGCCACGCCTTCCGGCGTGGAGCGTGCTTCTCGTGGTTCGCGGCCCTTGGACTCGGAGCGCCGCCAGGGCACGGATCGCCCCTCCACGGCGTGACGTCCCAATGGCGCACGGCCGCCTCGGGAGTATGGCGGCCGTTTCCCGATCCGTCCGCGGAGGCGGGGACTCGATCCACGCCGGCTCGGGTTCTGGGGACTGGTGCTAGAGATTCCCCGCCATTGGGTCGACAAATAGCTCGCGGGGCGCCGCATGAACCCGTGGTTCGGAAGAATCAGCGCATCAGGCCCCGTCCGGAGGCCGTGGGCGAGAAGCAACGGGAATTGCTTCCGGCTCCTTGCCGATCAGGGTGTCGATGCCTCTCGGCAACGCGCGAGAAGCTGATCGGCCCGATGCGCCTCGGAATGTCGACCGAAGTATTGCGAGAGCGACGATTGACACGCTGGGGCCAACGCGATTATCATCAGCGCTCTCCTCGGGCGTTCCACTCGCAATCCCCAGTCCAGAGTGGCTCTCGAAGAGACCGAGAGACCCGGCGGATCTCTTCACGATCGCACCATGCAGAGCTTCCGGGTCTGATGCTCATTGAGTCGAGATTCCGACGCCGATCGCGTTGGACGCTCTCTCGATGCTTCCACCGCTTCCATCGTCTGTGGCGGGTGAGCTCGCCGCCCTGTGTTCGTCCGAGGCAGCCTCGAGGTTCTTCGCCCCCTTCGCTCCAGGCGAAGGATCCCCACGTGATCCTCTGACCTGATCCCTCGTTTCGATCAGGTGAGAAGGGCTCGCCCCGGAGAACGTCCGGCCACTGTCCGCGCGGACTGGACCGCATGAACGCACACGGACGCGGCAGCGGAACGGTGCGAAGCAGAAGCGCGATGGCCTCGGCATCGCGTCGGGCTTTCTCGTTGGCTCCCGATCACAGGTCGTGGTGTGAGCAGGCGTCCGCCAACCTTGTCTCTTTGTCCGCTTTCGTCGTCATTCTATGTCGTGGCGCGTTCCTTCCAAAGCCCCTGATCACCGATCCAGATCGGTCCCCAGGCGTCCTTCGATTCGTTGTCCCTCGTCCATTGCGGCGACCCGCGGACGGGATGTGGCGGTCGCATGGCGAGTGCCGCAGGAGAACCGGGAACCACTCGAAGAACGGAACGCCGGAGGCTCGGCCGGCCAGGCGGTGATGGAGTTCGCGTTCGACCGGGCGGGGAGCGACTACGCGCAGACAAGGGGTGATGTCCGGACCTGGCTACAGATCGGCCAATCGCGATTTCGTCGAACGCACGTCTGGTCGCGTCGCGAAGGCACGGCGGGCGTGATCGCAGTCAACCCCGAACCAGCACAGATCGCATGAATCCTCGCAGGCTCTCGTTGCTGTTTGCGCTTGCGGCGGCGTCGTTCGTTGCGCCGGGCGCGCGGGATGCCGCCGCGCAGACCTCACCGCCCGACACCATCCGCGCCTGCTACGTGCCGGCGACGGGGACGATCTATCGGATCGGCGCCCCGGGGCTTCCTTCGACGTGCTTTTCCAGGGAGCACGTCGAGTTCTGGTGGAACCGCGTCGCCCCCGCGGGGCCGCAGGGGCCGGAAGGGCCGGCCGGGCCGCCCGGACCTCCGGGGCCCGAGGGCCCGCAGGGGCCGCCTGGACCCCAGGGGCCGGCCGGTCCTCCGGGGCCGAAGGGTGACAAGGGCGACCCGGGCGAGCCGGGTCCGCAGGGGCCAATCGGGCCTCAGGGGCCGCCCGGACCTCCCGGCACCACCGTGCATAGCGAGCTCGAGGGCCTCGATGGGGACGATCACCCGCAGTACCTGCTCCTCGGCGGTGTGCGGTTTTCGGATTCGGGGTTTGCGGTCGCTCGTGCCAACGAGTTTGGCACTCAGCCTCTGGGGATTATTGCCTTTCTGCACCGTGAAGTGGTGCAACAAGGCAATAATCCCCGGTCGGATTGCTTCGGGTTCATGGGGTCACCCTCCTATCCTTGGGCGGCGAGGCAGGTCAGGCGGCTGCCTCGCTGGCGGCCGAGCGGGTCCGGGCGCCATCGAGCAGCCGGTCGAGCCACTCGCGCTCGACGCCGAGCTCTGCCGCCAACAGAGCCCGGACGCGCTCGTGCCGCTGCCTGCCGTGGATGCACATGCTCACGGCCGTGCGCGCGAGACCGTGTCGTGCCGCAAACTCGTTGAGGCGGCACGGCAGGGCGGCCTTGATCGCCTCAGCGACCGGTACGCCGGCGGCAACGACGACCTTGATTTTGGGGATATCGTGCGCCATCGTATGACCTTGTTCATGGGGAGACAGCCCCAGGCTGTCATGATCACATGATAATCGTAATGTCAGCCGGGCGGCATGTCAAGACCTTTGTCATGCATGCGGGACAAATGGCAGGTCTTACCGTTGGTGAGCGGATTGCGGAGCTGCGTCGGTCTTGGGGGCGTAGGCACGGCAAGAGAATGACGCAGGCGGAGCTGGCGCGGCGCGTGGGGGTCCACCGGGGCACCGTTGCGGCGTGGGAGAGCGGAGCCCAGGAGCCGAGCGGCCAAAATCTGATCGCCCTTGCCCGCGTTCTCGAGACCACGCCGGAAATGATCCTGGGCCGCCCGGTAGAGCCTGACGAATGCGAGGGGCCTGAACGTCCCCGCGAGGTTGAGGAAGGGTTCGAGTCACTGCTTTACAGCAAGGCCGCTCTGTACCAGACGCTCTCTGATTTCGGTCCGCCGGGGCACAGGACGGACGACAAGCTCAGCTTGATCGATCTGCTGTCGAAGGTGGCGGCGGATCTGAAACGGGAGGGGAAGCGGCTCCCGACCGAGATCCTTTCACAGGCGCATGCGGACATTCTCAACGGAGAAATCTGACGGGGAACTCATCCGGACCGCCGCGCAGCTCGTCCAAAACGCGCAGCGTTTGCAACCCCGCTACGCGCGCGGGCCCATCCCCGCCTCGACGGCGGAGGTGGCCAACTTGCTTCGTCGCGCCGCCTGCAAAGTCTACCTCATCGACGCCAGACCCGGGGCGAAGGCCATCACGACACCCCCTATCGACGGCAGGTACAGGATCGGCATCAAGCGGCATCTCACCTTCGAGGAACGCGCTTTCGCCTTGCGCCATGAGCTGGGGCACGTAATCGCAGGCGATGCGGATGAACCGGTGGCGATGGTGGACCGTGGGTATCTCACTTACGCGGAGCGCTACGCCGACCTCTTCGCTCTGGCCGACCTGATTCCCGGTCGTCTCATCGAGACGCTTCGACGCGCGCGGCTGAGCTGGCGCGACATCAGGGCCGAGATCGAGACGGAGATCCGGGAACGGTGGGGCCCCGACTGGCCGTGGGCGCGGGTGGATGATCGATCTGTTCTCCGGCTCAGGCTGTACCGAGAGCACGGGATCTGACCGGTACTCTAACAGGGGGCGATATACAAAATGCGCCTATCCTCTACACTGGCCATCGTCCTGGTCCTGGGGCTTCCTTGCAGCGCTTACGGCCAGGCGACAGCGATCGACCTGCAAGCAACCTACGACGCCGTGGTCAAAGGCATGGCGTGCACGCAGCAGTCCGAGACCGGCTCGATAGATTGTGTCTACCAGATCGGAGAGTCGCTCCGGATCACGATCGCCGGCGTCGGCGAGCCGGACGCCGGCATCACGTTCGAGGGTGGATCGATGGAGGGAGACTTCTACGCCACCTTCGGCATCATGCACGGATGTGTGATCGTCAAGCCAGGTTCAAAGAATCTCACCGCCGCTGACTTTGCCTTCATCTCTCCCGTAACCGGGCGTGTGCACCGAACCTGGCATCAGTGCCAGGGAGATCGAGCGAGAATCCCAGCTAGACGGTAGCCATGCGCGATCTCTGCCGTACACGCGACACACTCGCGCAGCTCGGCCACGACATCGACTGGCGGTTCGTCTGCCCGGTCTGCGACAACCGCCCCGGCGATCCCGGCTGGGTGGCGACCCTGGACGGCGAGATCATTGCCAGGGGCCGGGCGATTGGAACGCTCGCTGGCGAGCTCGAGGCCGCCCTCGAGGAGCGCGGCCTCAGCATCGGCGGGTGAGGAACAAGCAAATACACGAGCAGGGCCGCCGGGCCCGATCCCGCCCCGCAAAACCCCTGTCGACGAGGCGAATCATGCGACGGCGCATCCGAACCTTCCAGATCCTCCGCGCATTGAGGGTGAAATCGATGCCCATCGCTGTTCAGCGAGCCGGTCCGCTCTTTCTTGCCGCGATGCTCTTCCTTTTGCCGGGACCTGCATCTGCGCAGAGTACGTCCTGGATGGACCTCCTGCAGAAGGTAACGCCACCCGACGCCCGCGGCCGGTCTCCCGCGCGTTCTGGTCCCGGCTTCGAATGCAAGGCCGAATCTCCAGACTCTCTCGTGCTCTCAAACCACATCGAGGTCGAGTCCAGGCGGCTGCCCACGATGTTCGTGGCCGGGCAGCGAGTGTACCGTCCGTACCAAGTCGACACCCTCACCGTCGAAATCGCCGCCGCGTACTGCACTCACGCGGTTACGGGCGGTGGGCTCATGCTCCGGGAGCTGATCCTCCATAGAGATGGATACTATCTGAGCTACCAGCCCTACTACCTCTACGAGGATCTTAGCCCTCTGGCGTTCCTGTTTGTACGAAACCCGGATGGCGAGCTATCGCCAGCCGGCTGGGACGGGCGTCGCCTGGTTGACCTAGGGCCGTATCTCAAGGCACGCGCGGACTCGATTGCGCGAGAGGAGCGAGCGCGCCGAAAGGCACGCGCGGACTCGATTGCGCGAGAGGAGCGAGCGCGCCGAGAAGCCGAACGGCGGGCAGCGGCCGAAAGGGCGCGACGGGAAGCGGAGCGGGCGGCGAGAATCCGCAGTTACGGCTGGCCGGCCCACTTCGCGGAGGCTGTCATTGCTCGCCGGGTGATGATTGGCATGACAGCCGAGATGGTGCGGGAGGCGCGGGGACGACCGGCGCGAATCAACGAGACGATCACTGCTAGCGGCCGGTTCGAGCAATGGGTGTATGGGCTCGGGGAGTACATTTACTTGGAGAACGGTGTCGTGACTGCCATCCAGACGAGCAGATAGGGAGATCGGGCAGCGGGTGAGAGCGGCGACGAGAGAAACCATAGGGCAGTAGACGCGTTTGCGACCGTGAACGGAGGAAACGCCCATGTTCCGCGTGGTAGCTCGAACCATTCTGCTGTCGGTCGCTGTTGTTCTGAGCGCAACGGACGCCGCGGCGCAGAAGCGATGCGTCAAAGGAATCCCCTGCGGCAACACGTGCATCGCCGCCGGGAAGACATGCCGAGTTGGGTCTGGAAGCGCCACGGCTACCACGGCCCCGAGCCCGTCAACGCCGGCCGCGGTTAAGGTTCCGGCAGATGCACAATACGTCGCATCCTCCCGTGGGCAGGTCTACTACTGGGTCGGTTGCAGCGCGTGGAAGGGCCTGTCGCCCAGCAACCTCATCTTCTTCAAGACCGCCGAGGAGGCGCAGAAGGCCGGATACCGTCCGTCTCAAACGAGGGGCTGCGCAGGACCGGCCGGCGCCACGCAGCCGGCTGCGAACGCGGCAGCCGCGTCGGCGGCGTCCGCTGTACCCGTAGCGCCAGAAATCGCCTCGCTTCGGGTCTGCATGATCGTTGCGATCGTGGATGGCGATACGATCGATTGCGCCGATGGCGAGCGAGTCCGGCTTCTCCTGATCGATGCACCTGAGCGAGATCAGGCCCCCTACGGCCCCATGGCTGCCCTTGCCCTTGAGTCGATACTGCCGGTGGGTACCCCCGCGCGACTTGAGTTCGACGTCCAGGAGCGAGACCGGTACGGTCGCTTGCTAGCCTACGTCTACCACCCGGACGGACGTCTTGCGAACGAGGCGATGCTGGAGCAGGGGTACGCTGTGGTTGCCGTTTACCCGCCCAACGTGAAGTACGTGGATCGGTTCCGTGCTGTCGCCGCTCGAGCGAAGGATGGGAAGTACGGGTTCTGGGCGACGCCGGCGTTCCAGTGTCTGCCCGAGGATTTCCGGGCGGGCAGGTGCCGTTAAGTAATTGATTAGACGCTCGTTGCAGCCAGCATACCTGGCTGGGAAACGCTGTTCTGTTACTAAGCACCGTCCAAGGCCGTCAATAACAACCGGGGAGGTAGCCCCTGAAGTGGATCGAACTCGCCTATAAGCCGGCTCCCTTGCGCCAGCCTGAAGGGCTGGTTTACCGTACGCAGCCTCGCGAAGCCCAGGGGACGGATGGCCATGTTTACATGATCAAAGGGCCGGATCCGGCTGTTGTGTTCGCCGAACACGCCGCTTATGAGCTGGCTCGTCAGCTTGGAGTTCCGGTACCCGAGTACGGTTTATGCATGGACCCAAGTGACGGACAGGTCTACTTCGCGAGCAGACGACTTCTTTATCGGCTTGACATAGAGATTTTGCTGCAGGCCGGAGTCGTAGAGAACGTAGACATGTTGGCTCAGACGGCGGTGTTTGATATATGGATTGCCAATAACGATAGACATATTTCAACCCGGATCCTGCACGTAGTGCCTGAGGTCTGATATTGACGGTTCTGTGGCCCGCAGACCGCTGCTTGGACATGCACGAGTTGATGATCAGGAGAGGCACAGAGCATCTTGCGACCCTTCGTCCGGGCGCTTTCGAGGAGGCTGGCGACGAGAGGAGCACGACCGTCGCTGCTTGCTCGGTCTCGGC
>Ga0207768_100231_pt1 | contig 49318 bp, 49 predicted proteins | sample CeladaPassaB1F01_FD_187478 | JGI IMG/M metagenome (GOLD analysis project Ga0207768, IMG submission 187478) | Cellulose-adapted microbial communities from the Joint BioEnergy Institute, USA - Passage B1F01 (SPAdes) (version 2) | ecosystem: Engineered > Bioreactor > Continuous culture >... | reverse complement strand
ATGGGACATTTCGCTCTCCTGACTACTCAAAAATGTAGGCACCACACGAAGTTATCCACAACCGCCGCATCCCTTGACCCGCTTGGGTTTGTGGCGGTTTGTGCATCTACTGACTGTCGAACTCGGGTATATGTCAGTCTTTATTTCGGGATCAAATGGCGTCCGTGGGGAGAGGGTGCGGGGCAGCCGGCTCACTGCGCATTTCAAAAAGAGTTTATCATCGTCGAGAAGAAAAAGGATGGCAAGCCCTTAGAACTCCACACGGATTTGACGGATGCATTGACGCTGTACAGGAAAATCCGCATAGGCATATTTTTGGTTGGCGGGGGAAATGTTCGCCCTGGCGCTCATGTTATCGATTTTTACGGTGTGGATGAAATCCGTCTTTCCGGCGCTGGGTGCGGTGCTCTTCGGGGCGCTCGGATTCTTGTGGCTGATGCCGGGCCTGAAGACTTCCCAAAAGGTCCGCAGATTCAAGAAAGAAGCGAAGACGAACGAATGCGAAGCTCCATCCATGCGTAAAAAAGCGTTTATGGCGATTGCCGTGGCTGCCATTCCTGTTTTTCTCGCATTGGTTCATGCGGGGCGCTAAATTCAGACGGTTTGCAGAACGGCTTGCAGAGCTACTCGGCCCAGAGGATGGTCCAATCAAGATGGGGCAACCATTGGAACGCAAGCTATAGCAAGCTGAACGGTTACCAGCAGCGGCGTATTACTCTAAATGAAGGCACACATACCTTTACGATCGAAGTAACCACGAAATCGGGGGAATTGAACCTTTCGATCACAGGACAGGACGGAACGGAATACTACAAAGGTTCGAAGCTGCCAACATCCACTTTTCAGGTTCATGCGGACATCCCCGCAAAAGACAAAATCACGCTCCGTGTTGACGCCAAAAATCATAGCGGCGGCTTAAGATTAAGTGGGAGTAGTCCAGGCCTCGTCGAATCGATGAAGCCCGTTCGATCAGGCGATCGAACGAGCTTCTGCCTTAAGCCGTTTGCTCGCTCAACAAAGCCACAGAAGCCTATTGTGGTTAATTTATTTATCAAAAATAAAAAAAGTACTTGACTATAAAACTTAACCATAGTTAATATAAAGACAAACATAAATGAATTTATGGAGGTAAAATGAAAATGGTGGAACAACAACGGTATGAAGAGGTCAAGCGGCGGGTCAAGCAAATTTCGATATTTTACCAGCACCTGGCGGTTTACATCTTTGTCAATACCGGGCTGGCGGTGATCAACTTGACCTCGAATCCGAATGAAATTTGGTTCACCTACCCGCTGATCGGCTGGGGGATCGGCATTGCGGCCCACGGCTTGAGCGTCTTCTTTGGGGGAGCCTGGACAAAATCGTGGGAAGAGCGAAAAATCCGGGAACTGATGGAAAAGGAGAGCTGAACCGACGGATGAGCAAGAAGCTGCCTTTGCGGGAGATCAAAAAAGCGAGATCCAAAATCGCTCTCTTTCGGGCCAGTTTCGAGCTGATCGGCAAGAAGTCGTTCAAAGAAGTGAAGGTGGAAGACATCTGCGAGAAGGCGGAAGTCTCGAAGGTCACGTTTTTCAAATTTTTCCCCCAAAAAGAAGACTTGCTTATCTATTTCATGCGCTTGTGGCTTGCGAACCGTTTGATCGATTTCAGGCTGCATCCGAAACGGGGCATCGAGGCGATCCGGCACCTGTTTCGGAGCGTGGCGGAAAGCGAAAATCCGGGACTGATGCTGAGTTTGATCGGTTTTCTGGCGGAAATGAACACGCACCCCAGGATGCCGACGCTCAGCGAAGCGGAAATCCAGATCCTGTTTCCCGGCAAAGAAGAGCTGGTGGACCCGGAAGCGCCCGAACTCGGAGAGCTGTTTCACCGGTTCATCGAGGAAGCGAAGGAAGACGGAGACATACCGGATCATTTGCCCGCGGATGATCTGGTGAAAGTGCTGTTCACCATTTTTTACGGCGCCTATTTTACCGCGCATCTGTACGGTTCCGACCAATTTATGGAGTTTTACGACCTGCATTTGAAACTATTCCTGACCAGCGGTGAGAACAGACCACGATGAGAAAAACATGGCTGAAAGTCGCGTTCGCGCTTGCGTTGCTCGTTTCCGCGTATTCGATTGTGCAATATGTCGTGCTTAGCCCGAAGAGCGCCGGGATGGTCCAGCTGCATTTGCTGGACGCGGAGTTTCCTTACCACCGGTGGGTCAATTTCCTGTATCTGCACGCCGTGGGATCGGCGATCGCTCTGGCCGTAGGTCCGCTTTTGTTCAGCGCGCGGCTCCAGGCGAGACATCTGCGCTGGCATCGCCGGCTTGGCAAACTGTATATCGTGTCGATCGCGGTAGGCGGCGGGTCCGGCATTTACCTGGCCTTCGAGGCGCTGGGCGGGGTGATGAGCCAGGCGGGGTTTTTGGCGCTCGATATTTTGTGGCTGGCCACCACCTACCTCGGGTACAAACGCATTCGGCAAAAGCGGATTGAGCAGCATCGGGAATGGATGCTGAGAAGCTACGCGCTGACGTTTGCGGGCGTGACGCTGCGGTTCTGGGTCGCTTCGCTGGGGGTGCTGACCATCCCGCTCGAGAACTTTTCGCAATTCGAATGGCTGCTCGACGACTTTAACCGCGTGTATCGGCTCGACGCCTGGCTGTGCTGGGTTCCCAATTTGATCTTCGCGGAATGGCTGATTCGCCGGCGCAGGAGCCGAGCCTTGGAGCGGATTCGGCTTGCCGCATGAGAGGGAGTTGTTCACACAAAATATTCCATCTTTTTCCTTTCAATCGCCTTCTTCGTCGTGGTCCAGGCTTCGACGTGATCCAGGTTGATGGAATTGGCGATTTCCTCCAGTTTCAGAACCGAAGGACAAAGGGATTTGTAAGGTTCGTCGTGAATCGGGAATTCGTTGATCGTTTTCAAAGCCAGCAGGGACGGCGTGATGGCAACGCTCAGAAAATCCCGCATGTCTTTTCCGTACTTGCGGATGAATTCGGCAATTTTATCATCGTCCCGATCCGTCGTCAGGTTAAACGTACCGTCTTCATTCCGACGCAGAAACAGAAACACGGACGATGAAGACGCATGGGTCGTTTCCGAAAGCTCACTGTACACTTTATCGATTTGCGTGAATCCTTGTTCTTTCAGGATCCCCCTGTATTCCCAGGGCTCCTTTGCCACGTGGACTTTCTTGTAATTTTCCGCTTCCGTATCGGACATGCCTTTCAATTTCTTTGCGATGAAAGCATGCGATAATTTTCTCGCGTATATGAAGTGGTTGAGGACTTCGTTAAATTGCCGGGTGTCGTGGATGAGAATTTCGCCTTCCAGCGATTTTTTCATAAAAAGCGTATAGGTGTACGGAACGAAGTTCAACTCGAGGGTTTTGCCGATATATCGCATCACATCGTAACTGTCCGCCGTCGATTCGATGAACCCTCTAAAGGAGGACGAAAAAATGAAAAAGTTGCCGGCGTTGATTCCGTGACGAACTCCCTCCAGCCACCTGTGCGCGCGAAGCAGGCTGACGCAGGCGGCCAAGTGGCAGTTCTGAAGCAAATTGAAAATGTATAACGCTTCTCCCAGCTGCAAGTCCAGTTCGTATACCCTTTTTAAAGAATCCTCATTAGGAAATGCATATTTGATTCCTTCCATCATGTTGCACGCATGTTCCAGGACTTCATGAAACGCGTCTTCCTGCTCTCCAAACAGCCGAAGCGTATCTTGCCGCAAATCGAACACCTCACAAAAAGAAGATTCCGGGGATGCCCCGCATCAGCGCAAAAATGCATAGAAGAAAAAGGAACCAATGGGCACCACCCAGAGCAGCGGAATCAAGTTCCACTTCCAGGCGGCGGCCCATCTCCCCCGGGCAAAGAGCACCCAGCTGACGATCATCCCGGCGAGAAGGCCGGTCGGATACATCAAATTGAGCACAAAAATGAGGAATATCCACGGGTCGTTGGCCGTTTCGGGATTGTCGAATATCATGGTGGAGACGGTGGCGAAATACAGCCAGAACGGGCTAAACGCCACGTAAATGCACTGCAGCGCGATCAGCGCGATCAGTGTCTTTTTTTTGTTCAACGTCAGTCCTCCCCGCCGCAGACAAGACATTATTTCGTGATGTTAGCTTCAAATTCCTTCAACCGCGTCAAAGGTATTGATTTTAACGTTACGTCAATATTTATAATGAAGCCAACGCCAAAGAAATCCTTCGGAAGGAGAAGGCCCGGGCCATGTACACGATCGGGCAGTTCGCCAGGAAAACGGGCGTGACGACGCGCACCTTGCGGTTCTACGATCAGAAAGGGCTGCTCAAGCCGTCATATCTGTCGGAATCCGGCAGGAGGTTTTACACGGACCGGGATTTGTTAACGCTGCAAAATATTTTGATGTTTAAATATTTGGGCTATTCGCTGGACGAAATCCGGACCATGCTGCGAAAAGAAGCCGGACGGGATTGGCGCGCCTCGCTGAAACGGCAGCACCAGGAGATGCTGCAGGAGAAAACGCGAATCGAGAAAGTGCTGGAGACGCTGGAAACAGCCCTTTCGCTGGCGGAGCAGCGGGATGCGATCGATCCGGAAATCTTCCTGTCCGTCATTCACAATCTGGTCAAGGAGGACGAACAGAAGGCGTACTTGAAGTCGCTGTTGCCGGAAGATCTGGTGGACGAGCTGTTTGAGGCGAGCCGGGAGGACTTGCTTCGGGGTGGGGGACGTTTTCTGGAGGCGCTCGGAAAACTCAAGGAAGCCTGCCGCAACCGGTCGCCGGATGAGGAGATGATCCCGATTCTGCGGGAGATGCTGGATCTGCTGCCGTATGGGCTGGTAGAAAGGCTGACGGAGCAGTCCGAACGGCTGGAGGGGTTGAAATTGGACGACGCGCTGTTTCCGCTTCCGCTGACGAAGGACGAGGAGCGGTGGCTGGAAGAAGTGATCGAGAGGAACAAAGGCAAATTGTAAGGTTGGAAACGGGGGAAACCATATGGAAAAATCCTTTGTCGGACCGGCCAGGCTGTTTCGGCTCATCCGGGACGCGCGTCCGCCGAAGGCGATGATCGCGGCGGCGGTGCTGCTCGGCATCCTCGAGGCGGCGAGCGGACTGGCGGTTCCGCTGCTCACCATGACGGCGGTCAACTCGTTCGCGGAGGGCGGTTTGTCTTACACCACGCTGCTATTCGTCGCGCTGGCGCTGATCGGCCAGGCGGCCCTGGGCGGGCTGGCTTATTACCTGATGTCCGCCGTCGGCGGGCGGGTTGTTGCCGCTATCCGCGAGCGGGTGTGGAACCATGTGCTGCGGCTGAAGATCGGTTACTTCGACGCGCACGAGTCCGGCGAGACGATGAGCCGTATCACCCAGGACACCAATGTGGTGAGGGGCCTTATCACCAACCACATTATCACCTTTTTCACCGGGCTGCTTTCCATTGTCGGCGCCGTGGCCATGCTGCTATGGATCGACTGGAAAATGACGCTGGTGATCCTGTTTGCGGCGGTGCTGGCGGTCGGCGCGATGCTGCCCATCGGCAACAGCATGCAGGCGATCTCGCTGGCCCACCAGGACGAGCTGGCGAAGTTTTCCGGCAATCTGGGCCGGGTGCTGACCAACATCCGGCTCGTGAAGGCGTATCAGGCCGAGGCGACGGAACTGGCGGCCGGACGCGCGCAAATCCGCAACCTGTACCGGTTCGGATTGCGGGAAGCCCGGATTCTGTCGACGCTGTCCCCGCTGATGACGCTGGTGATCTCGCTGGTGCTCATCCTGCTGTTTGGCTACGGCGGCGCGCAGGTCGCCTCCGGCGCCCTGACCACCGGAGCTTTGGTCGCCATCATGTTCTACATGGTGCAGATCGTCTTTCCGTTCACGCAGATGGCGACGTTTTTCACGGAATTGCAAAAAGCGGTCGGCGCGACGGAAAGGCTCTGGGAAATTCTCGAAACGCCGGCGGAGGAAGAGGGGGTGGCGCCGGCGGCCGCGGAACGACCGGTGCCGGTCTCCGATGCGGAAGCGTTGCCGGCGCAAGGCGACATCGAATTTGTAAACGTGAGTTTCCGTTACGGCGAGAAGCCCGTGTTCGAGTCGCTCGACCTGCACATTCCGGGCGGAAAGACGACGGCGCTGGTCGGCGCCAGCGGCGCCGGGAAAACGACCATCTTCTCCCTGCTGGAGAGGTTTTATGAGCCGAACGGAGGCACGATCCGGTATGCCGGACGGCCCATTCAAACGATCCCGCTCGGGAAATGGCGCCGGCTGTTCGGCTACGTCCAGCAGGAAAGCTCGGTGACGAGCGGCACGATTCGCGACAACGTGAAGTACGGCAATCCCGACGCGACGGATGAAGAGATCGTCGAGGCCCTGAAGAAGGCGAACGCCTGGGAATTCGTCAGCCGGCTCGAGCTTGGGCTGGACACGGATGTAGGCGAAGCGGGCGTGAAGCTGTCGGGCGGCCAGCGCCAGCGCATTGCCATCGCCCGGGCGCTGCTCAAGGATCCGGCGATCCTGCTCCTCGATGAGGCCACTTCGAATCTGGACAACGAATCCGAGGCGCTGGTGCAGGACGCCCTGCATAAAGCCATGCAAGGCCGCACGACGATCATCATCGCGCACCGGCTGTCCACGGTGATGCACGCCGATCGCCTGATCGTTCTCGAAAACGGCCGGGTGACCGGCGCCGGCACGCATCGGGAGCTGATGGACAGCCACCCGTACTACCGGAAACTGGTCACCCACGCGCTGGAGGCGGTATGAGAGCGAGAGACGAAGGGAAGGGACGTTTTTACCGGCGGCCGGAAAGTGAACCATCTTTAAGATTTTTTCATAACCCAATCTGCAACGCCATAAACTCCAAACCCGGCCATTGTACCGGTTGCGATGGCCAGACCCGCGAAATATATGGCAATAGCCAACATGGGGTCGAAAATTCCGCCGGAAACCAGCTCCAGTTCTTCGTCGGAGAGAGGTATGCCCGACTGCTGCTTGGCGCAAGCGTAGCCAATTTTGGCTATATCGTGGATATCTTGATCGGTCAGGACATGCCCGTGCTTTGCCGCGAATTCAATGAGTTCTTCCCTGGTTTTGACCTCGTAACACGCTTTGGTCAGATTTTCGTCAGCGGCCACGGCTTCGAGAAAGGCTTTGGCTTTCTCCATAAAGTGTCATCTCCTTTTAATCCTCTCAGGTCCGAAGCCTTCCATGGCATTATGATTTGATCTTAGAGCACGAAGATAAAGCAAGTGTAAAATTTAGATAAAATGAATTTTACAAATCAATCGTGACGATCGCGTTGGTGTCCGGGATGAACGGCATGATGGACGGCATGACCTTTCCTCGGCCCGGGCCGGCTTCCCGACGGAGGACGGCGCGGGCTTTTTTGTCACGATGACGCTATTACCCGGGAAATTTGACGATTGTCGTCGAAACCGGTATCCAGCGTCTACCGTGCGAAACAGCCGGCTTCGTGTGCTAGAATGGAGCCTGAAAGGAAGGGAGACGCCGTGGATATCTCCATTGAAAGGGCGGCCGCCGAAGACGCCCCCGAGATTCTGGCGCTGCAGAAGGCGGCCTTTCGCAGCGAGGCGGAACTGTACAACGATTTTTCGATTGAACCGCTTGCCCAAACCCTGGAAAGCCTGGTGGAGCAGTTCTCCACCCATGTGATGTTGAAAGCCGTTCACGGAAACCGAATTGTCGGTTCGGTCCGGGCCCGGTGCGAGGGGGACGTCGTGTTCGTCGAAAAGCTTGTCGTTGCGCCGGAATTTCAGGGCAGGGGCATCGGGACGCTTCTCATGAGGGCGGTCGAATCCGCATTCGGAAACAAAACCTTCGTCCTGTGGACGGGATCCCGAAGCGAAAGGAACATTGGCCTGTACAGGAAGCTGGGTTACGAAACGACCGGCGAAACACGAAATCAGGGCAACGTGACGTTGATCCGGTTTGTCAAATCGCGCAGTACCCGTTTTTCAACAGGCCGAACGATGGATTAAAAACAAACGTCTTCAACCCTGTGGTACAAGGCGGGAAACGTCGAATAGAGGGGGACCGCGATGCGGAACAGTTGCCTTTTGCCCACACGGGCCAAGTGATGGATGGACGGGGAAGAGACGACGACATCGGCTGAAGTCTACCGGTGTGAGCCGCGCGTTCGGGTGTTTTTGCAGAACCATGCCGGAAAAAAAGGCCGGCGCCCGCGCCGGAATCGAGGTTTTCCGGTCCGGGATTGTCCGTTTCCGCCCGCGGGCCTGAACCCGCGGACAACCGGCTGAAAGATGAACGGCTGAAGTTTTTAAGGTTTTTTTAATATCGGATTTTGTAGCATCAGGAGGTGAATGGGATTTACGAACGAGTATAAACGAAGGGTTTCATGTGCCATGTCTTTCTTTCGCCGGAGACGCAAATCGGCCAACACCATCGATGCCGGCACGGTCATCACCGGCGAGATCCGTTCCGAAAACAACTGGACGCTGTCGGGCACCCTTGTCGGCGATCTGGTGGCCCTGGGCGACGTGATGATTGACAAAGGCGCGGAGATCCGGGGAAACGTGTCGGGAGAAAATGTCTGGGTGGCCGGCAAAGTGATCGGCAACATCGAAGCCCGAAAGCATCTGCATCTGGCTTCTTCCTCGTACATCACCGGAGACACGTCGTACCAAACCCTGCGAATCGAGGAGGGGGCCTTTTTTACCGGGAAAATGGAACTTGCGGATGACCACGCGGCGGCGGAGACGCCCGAAAGTGAAGTTCCCGTGAGAAAGGTGCCGGACGCAGCGCCTGTCCAAAGCCAATACGCGATTGCGCCTCCGCAGGCTGAACCCGCGTTTCCGACACGCAACAAACGGGTCGTGATTTCCTGAAAGGCAGAATAAGCAACCATTCGACGGGAGGCGTGCGCGCATGGCAACCATCCTGGCCATCGACCACGGGAACCGGCACGTTAAGGCGTGTTCGAGCGACAGATTCGTTTTGCTTCCTTCCAGCTACGCCAGGCCGGAAGAATTCGGCGAAGACATGATCAAGCCGAGGAAGGAACTGCAGGTCTTCGAATTCAAATCCCATCTGTATCCGGGCGAGACGTACTACTGGGGCCGGGACGTGGGCAAGGCGGGCAGAATCATCGCCAGCTACGGCGGGGAAGGCCGATACGTCTCCAAGCCGTACCAGCTATTGTCCCAGTTCACCATGGCGCTGCTGTTGCCGGACGGAGAGCTCACCCATGAGGACGTGCATGTCGTGACCGGGTGTCCGAGCACCAGCAAGGGGACGGAGCTGGAGGCGGAGATCCAGCGGGTGTTCCGCGGCCGGCACGTGGTGACGGTGAACGGCCAAAGCAAAGTCATCAACGTTGGCCAGGTGACGGTGCTGCCCCAGCCGCTGGGCACGGTGTTTTACTTGTATTACAACGACGAGGGCCAGGTGGTCAACCGCCAGCTGGAGGACAGCTACATCGGCATCATCGACATCGGCAGCGGCACCACGGACCTGGACGGGGTGAGGGAACTCAAGCGGCAGTGGGACGACACGGCGACCATACAGCTGGGGATGTTCGACGCGTACAAGAAAATCGCCGCCCGCATCAACCGGGTGCAGCCGAACGCGAACGTCACCCCGCAGATGGTGGAGCAGCATCTGTTGAACCCGGAAATCGACGTCAACACGTTCAAGATCAACAACCGCTCCAAGCCGGTGGACATCGCCAACATCCGGACGGAGGTGTTCCGGCAGCTGGCGGAGGAAATTTTGAACCGGATCCAGCAGATGTGGGTGAGCCGCTCGAAATTTGACGCGATCTATCTGACGGGCGGCGGAGCGAAACCGCTGGCCAGGTATTTCATGGAATGGGAGAAGGACATCCAGATCCTCGAAGACAGCCAGCAGGGGAACGCCCTGGGCTTTTACCGATACGGTCTCCATTTGGCGGGGTAGATGATATCAAACCCTGGCCGGGCGAAAACACGCCGCGTGTTTTCGCCCGGCTTTTTTGTCCGGGCGGACGGCCTCCCGTTCCGCCGGCGACAGGACGCCGCCGCGTCGAGGGTTTTTTTTCGTTTCGGCCTTTCGCTAGAATGAAGGTAACCGTATCTTGCAAAGGGGTCTGCATCATGGCTTCACTTCCCGTATCCGCACTGAACCTGGTCCCGATCCGCGAGGGGCAAGGGCCCCGGGAGGCGATCCGGTCCGCCGTCGAGCTGGCGCAGGCGCTGGAGAAGCTGGGCTATGTGCGCTACTGGATCGCCGAACACCACAACATGCCGACGCTGGTGAGCACGGCCACGGTGGTGCTCATCCAGCATGTGCTCGAGCGGACGTCCACGATCCGCGTCGGGTCCGGCGGCGTCATGCTGCCGAACCATTCCCCGCTCATCGTCGCGGAACAGTTCGGCACCCTTGCGGTGCTGTATCCCGGCCGCGTGGACCTGGGGCTCGGCCGGGCGCCCGGCACGGACATGAAGACGGCCGCCGCCATCCGCCGCAACCGCCACGAAGCGATGTACATGTTTCCGGACGAGGTGCGGGACCTGCTGCGCTATTTCGGCCCGCCCGAAGCGCAATCCGACGTGCGGGCGTATCCGGCCGTCGGCACGGGGGTGCCGCTGTACATTCTCGGCTCCACCACGGATTCGGCGGAACTGGCCGCGTATTTGGGGCTGCCTTACGCCTTCGCCTCGCACTTCGCGCCGGAGCAGACGGAGGAGGCCATCCGGCTGTACCGCAGCCGTTTCCGGCCTTCGCGGTATCTGGACAAACCGTACATGATCGTCTGCCTCAACGTGGTGGCCGCGGAGACGGACGAGGAAGCGCGGCATGAGCTTTGGACGTCGATCCGGTATTTCCTGAACATCGTGCGGGGAGAGCGCCTGCCGCTTCAGCCGCCCGACAAGGCGGAAGCGCTCGTCCTGACGCCGTATGAGCGGGCCCACCTGGAGGCGCGCATGAGCCTGTCGATCGTCGGCGGCAGGGAGACGGTGAAGAAGCGGCTGGCCGAATTCCTTGAGCGGCATGAAGCGGACGAAATCATGGCGGTGACCTATATTTTCGACCAGGCGAAGCAAATCCGGTCATACGAGCTGCTCAAGGAGGCGGCGGAATCGATCCGGCGCTGAATGGGAGAAGGCTCGACGAGGCCAAAAACGGTTTTGAAAAATTTAATGCTTGACGAATAAAGCGGTTCCAAATATGATGGGAATGTAAAACGTTTTATATCCCCTGCATGCATCTTGAATGATGTTTTTGGGAATGATGCCAAGTTGGTGACGATCAAAGATGTGGCAAAGCTTGCGGGCGTCTCCGTTTCCACCGCCTCCAACGCGCTGAACGGGAAATACGGCGTGAACGAGAAGACGAGGCAGCGGGTCTTGAAAGCGGCACGCGAGCTCAATTACAAGCCGAACCCGATGGCGAAAGGTCTGGTGACCAACAGCACCAGAAACATCGGCATCATCATCACCGGCCCTTCTTCCTTCAACGTTTTCACCAACCCGATCTTCATCGAGATCATCCGGGAAGTCACCGTTTCCTTGAGCCGCAGGGGTTACCACACCATGCTCAATGTCATCGACCTGGAGGAAGAAGAGGAATTCCTGCCCCGCATCGCGCAGAGCCGCACGGTGGACGTGCTCATCTATCTGGGCACCCGGAAGCCGGACTCGGAACTCGTCCAATTGATCCGCAAAATCGAACTGCCCTTCATCGTGGTGTTGCGGGACGCGCCTGACGAGCATACCGTGGCCGTTTCGGTGAACAACTGGAAATGCGGATACGACGCGACCAGATACCTGATCGAGATGGGTCACCGAAGGATCGGGTTCATCGGCGTCCTGCCGGGCGTCAAGCTGGCGGAAGAGCGGTTCAGGGGTTACCTGGATGCTCTGAAAGAGTTCGGCATCCCGTACGATCCTTCCCTTGTGGTTGAGGGGAACTTCTATCAGGAATCGGGTGTCATGGGCGTCCGCCGGCTGCTGCGGCAAGCTTCCCAGCGCCCCACCGCCATCTTCTCCGCCAACGACATGATGGCGCTGGGCGCCATCGAGGGATTGGAGCAGGAAGGGCTGCCGGTGCCGGACAGCATCTCCATCATCGGCTGCGACAACATTCCCAATCTTCATCTGATGAAGGTTCCGCTGACCACCGTGGCCCACCCCATTTCGGAATTGGCCAGGCTCTCCGTCGAGAAAGCCGTCGGCATTTTGGAAGGCAAAGACCATCTGCCGAACCAGATCGTCCTGGAATCGGAAATCCGCGTGCGCGGTTCCGTCCGGCGTCTGACCGAGGCTGAAAGCTGAAAGTCGTTTTCGCATACGGAAAATGTAAAACGTTTTATATAAAACGTTTTACAACGACAGGGGGATTGGAAATGGGTTTGGACAAATATTGGGAAGAATACGAGATCGGGGAAGTCATCCACACCACGGGAAGGACGCTCACGGACGCCGACATCCGGATGTTCATCGGCGCCACCGACGCCACCCACCCGGCCCATGTGGACGCCGAGTACTGCAAAAAGCATCCCTTCCAAAGAATCGTCGTCCCCGGGGCTTTGACGCTGGGCGTCATCGATGGCCTCGTCGTCAAGGACGTCATTTCGCAAAGGTACAAGGTCGCCCATTACGGATACGACAAAATCCGCTTTCTGGCTCCGGTGTTTCCCGGCGACACCATTTCCATGACGGCAGAGGTGAAAGACAAGCGGATCCGAAACGACGAATTCGGCATCATCCTTTTCGAGTACAACGTGAAAAACCAAAAGGGTGAAACCGTCGTCGTCGTCCAGGATTTGCAAATGATCGAACGAAAACCGAAGGTGGGCTGAAATGGGAACCGTTGATTACGTCAAAGACGGGCACGTGGCCACCATCCGCTTCAATCGCCCGGACAAGCTGAATGCGTTAACAAAAGATATGACGAAGCAATTGCTGGAAGCCATCCGGGAAGCCAACGACGACGACGAAGTGAGGGTCGTGGTGGTGACCGGAGCCGGACAGAAAGCCTTTTCGGCCGGCAGTGACGTCACGCTGCTGGACGAATACGGCACGAACTGGCATTTCCGCAACCGCGTCGAGTACAACGATGTGCTCAGAAGCCTGCGAAAACCGGTGATCGCCATGGTGAACGGATACGCCGTGGGCGGAGGTTTCGAACTGGCTCTGTGCTGCGACCTGCGGTTCGCCGGCGAATCGGCGAAATTCGGCGCGGTGGAGATCAAGCTGGGCTGGATCGGCGGCGGCGGGGTGACCCAGCTGCTCACCCATCTGGTCGGATACGGACAAGCCATGCGGCTGATCCTGTCCGGGGACATCATCTCCGCGAAGGAGGCCAAGGAAATCGGGCTGGTGGAAGTGCTCGTTCCCGACGACGAGCTGGAGAAAACCACCTACGAATATGCCCACAAAATCGCCTCCTATTCCCCCATCGCCCTGCAGACGGCGAAACACGGTTGTCGGATGGCCCTCAGCGTCCCTCTGGAAGCGGGCATCATGTACGAAAGGGACATGCAGACGATCTGCTTCTACACGGAGGACAAGGAAGAGGGGATCCGGGCCTTCAAGGAAAAGCGGACTCCGCAGTTCAAAGGGCGGTGAAAGGAGGGCGGGGAAGCGGTGAGATTTGCGGGAAAAACGGCCATCGTGACGGGAGGCTCTTCCGGCATCGGCGGAGCCATTGTGGAAAAACTGGTGTCCGAAGGCGCGCGCTGCGCCATCATCAGCCGGGACCCGCGGAAGGCCGAAGCGTTCCTCGCCCGGTTCCCCGACAGGGACAAGTTGGCCTGGTGGTCCGCCGACGTGTCCGACCCGGATCAGGTCCGGCAAACGGTGGACCAGGCGGCGGCGCGCTTCGGGAAAATCGATTTCCTGGTGAACGCCGCCGGCGTCAACATCCGCAAGCCCGCGCTGGAGTACGAGCCTGGTGAATGGAAGCGGATCCTGGACATCAACCTGTCGGGAACCTTCTACATGTGCCAGTGCGTAGGCGAGATCATGAAGGCTTGCGGCAAGGGCAGCATCGTCAACATCGGTTCCATGACTTCCCACTTCGGCATGCCGCATGTGGTACCCTATGCCGCATCCAAAGGCGGGGTCATGCAGCTGACCCGCGCGCTGGCCGTGGAATGGGCCCCGTACGGCATCCGGGTCAACCAGGTCAGTCCCGGCTATATCGAAACGCCGCTGGTCACGGAGGTTTTGGCCAGGAAGAAATACCGCGAAAGGATCATTGAACGCACCCCCCTCGGACGCTGGGGAACCCCGGCGGACGTGGTGAACGCGGTGGCCTTTCTCCTCTCGGACGAAAGTGATTTCATTACCGGTCAAATCATTGGGGTGGACGGGGGCATTCTGGGAGGAGATCCCTCGATGGACCCGTTGCAGGAATGACAACACATCTGCTTGGGGGTTTGGCACGCAATGGTAAACGGTCCTCTTCACGGCATCACGGTTCTCGACTTTTCCCTCGCCATGGCCGGTCCTTTCGCCGCGCAGAAACTTGGCGACATGGGGGCGGAAGTGATTAAGATCGAACCCACCGGCGACGGGGAATGGCACCGGACGAGAGCGGCCGGCAACGCCTGGGTGAACAAGCTGAACTCGTCCTTCATCGCCTTCAACCGCAACAAGAAAAGCCTGTCCGTCAACCTCAAGACGGAGAAGGGAAGGGAAGCGGTCTACCGGCTGGTCGAAAAAGCCGACGTCCTGCTGCAGAACTTCCGTCCCGGCGTGGCGGAGCGGCTGGGGCTGGATTATGAAACGATCCGCGGCGTCAACGACAAAATCGTGTACTGCAGCATCTCCGGATACGGGGAAACCGGCCCCTACGCCAAACGGCCCGGGCAGGATCTGATCCTGCAAGGCTACAGCGGCGCCATGTGGAACACCGGCAAGGAGGGCGATCCGCCGCTTCCGCTCGGCATGTTCGTCGCCGACGCGACGGCCGCCCACCAGGCGGTGGAAGGCATCCTGGCCGCCCTGTTTTACCGGGAACGGTCGGGCAAGGGTCAGAAAGTGGAAATCAGCATGCTGAACTGCGTCATGGACCTGCAGGCGCAGGAACTGTCCGTCTACCTGACGGGCGGGGTGAAGCCGAAGCGGACCAAGGAGCCGCTGGCCCACACGCTGCTGAATTCTCCCTATGGCGTCTACAAAACCAAAGACGGGTACATGACGCTCGCCTTCGGTCCCATTCATCTGCTGGGCGAAGCGCTGGACAACGACCGGCTGCGCTCCTTCACCGAATGGAAAGACGGCATGGAGCACCGGGATGAAATCTACCGCATCGTGGCGGAAATCTTGCCGCAAAAGACGACGCAGGAGTGGATCGAAATCCTCGACCAGTACAACCTCTGGGCGGGCCCGGTGTACACCTACGACGATCTGGTCAACGATCCCCAGGTCCATCACAACCAGATGATCGTCGAAATCGATCACCCGACGGAGGGGAAACTGAAGGTGCTGGGGATCCCGATCCGGTTCTCCGAAAGCCCGGGCACCATCCGCCAATATCCGCCGCTCGTCGGCGAGCATACGGACGAGATTTTGAAGGATGCCGGCTATACGGAGGAAGAAATTCGGCGGCTGAAAGAGGAAGGGGTCGTTTATAACGAAACCGACGAGGCCGGTCGATGAAACGGGCGTTGCTGCACGATATCGGCAAACTGCGCCTGGAAGACGCGGACACGCCGGTTCCCGAAGCGCGCCAGGTGCTGGTGGAAGTCTGGGCGTGCGGCATCTGCGGATCCGACCTGCACATTTTCCATGGCGATCATCCGGTCATTCGTCCTCCCGCCGTCATGGGGCACGAATTTTGCGGAAGGGTGGCGGCCGTCGGCGAACAGGTCCGCCGCTTCTTCCCCGGGGATGTGGCGGCGGGGATTCCCGGCGTGGGCTGCGGGGATTGCGCCTATTGCCGGGAAGGATTCTTCAACCGATGCCGGGACCTGAAGGTGATCGGCGGGCATTACCCCGGCGCCTTCGCCGAATACGTCCTGGTGCCGGAAGACAACCTGGTCAAAGTGCCGGACAGCTTCACCCCGATCGAGGGAGCCATGATGGAAAGCGTTGCCGTGGCCGTCCATGCCGTCCACCGGATGGGCGAAGTCGCGGGGAAGACTTTCCTGGTGCTGGGAGCCGGCCCCATCGGCAATCTGACGGTGCAAGTGTTGAAAGCCTTCGGCGCCCGTACCGTCATCGCTTCCGATCCCCTGGAATACAGGCGTTTTCTGGCCAAACGGATGGGAGCCGACGAAGTGGTTGATCCTGTACGGGAGGATCTGGAAACGCGGATCCGGCAGATGCTGCCGGACGAAGACGGCCTGGACGGCGCCTTTGACTGTGCGGGTCTGGAGCAAACGCTGACCCAGGCGCTGACGGTCACGAAAAACGGGGCAAAGATTGTTCTCACCGCCATTTTCGGAATAAATCCCACCATTCCCATGAGGCTTTTGCAAAGGGGGGAGCGCCAGCTTATCGGAGTGCAGATGTATGTGAAGAGCGATTTTGACGTCGCCGTGCAACTGATGGAAGCGAAAAAAGTCCGGGTGCTCGATCTGGTCACCCGCAGCTTCCCGCTGGAACGCATCGACGAAGCGTTTCAGGCGGCTTCGAGCCGATCCGGGGGGGAGGGGAAAATCATCGTTTTCATGAGAAAATGATGATTTTCGATTCCAACCAGAGCCAGAGAGACAATTTGCCAAAATCAGCAAGGAGTGAACACGCATGCAACATTCCCTGAAAAGAGCGATCGCCATTCTGACGGCAGCGGCGCTGGTCTTCGTGCTGGCCGCCTGCGGCGGATCTTCCGGCAAATCCAACACCGGAGGCAACGGAGGCGGCAGCAGCCCAAGCGCCAGCCAAGGCGGCCAAAGCGGTCAAGGCGGCGGCAGCGGCGGCGAAAAAATCGTCCTGAGACTGGGCCACTGGCTCACGGAAGAATCGACGCAGGGCAAGCAGTACAACAACTTTGCCCGAATCGTGAACGAAAAATCGAACGGGCGCATTGAAGTCCAGGTGTTCCCCAACGGCCAGCTGGGCAACCAACGGGACCTCATTGAAGGCGTCATCGCCGGCACCGTGGACATGACCAAAGCCGACGACGCCTATTTGACGACCTATATCCCCGCCTACGGCATTTTCTCGCTGCCGTTCATCTTTGAGGATTATGACCATCTGGGCAAGGTCCTGGACAGCGAAATCACCCAGGAGCTGGACAAGCAGCTGGAAGAAAAGACGGGCCTCGTCTCGCTGGGATGGAGCTTCGGCGGTTTCCGCTACTTCACCCTGAAAAAGGCGATTACCGAACCCGATCTGCAAGGCATGAAAATCCGCGTTCCGGAATCGGACGTTTACGTCGAAACGATCAAGCTGCTGAACGGCAATCCGGTTCCGATGCCGTGGGGCGAAGTGTACACCGGTCTGGAAACGGGCGTTGTGGAAGGCATGGAATCGGCGCCTTCGGACATCTACCTGCAGAAGTTCTTCGAAGTGACGGGGCATCTGCTGGCCACCAACCACATCCAGGCTTCGGCCACCACGGTCATCAGCAAGAAAAAATGGGAGTCGCTCTCGGCCGAAGACCAAAAGCTCATTCTGGACTCCATGAGAGAAGCCATCGAGATCGAACGTCAGGAAACGGCCCAGGCCAACGAAGACGCCGTGAAGGCGATGGCGGAAGCCGGCGCGCAAGTGCACGAGGTCGCCGACAAGCAGGCGTTCATCGACAAGGTGAAGCCGCTGTGGGACAAGGTGGCGAACGACGTCAACGGGCAAGACATCATTGACAAGATTCAGAGCTTGAAATAATCGGAAAACGTCGGCCCCCCGGAATCCCGGTCGCCGAATACCGGATTTGGGGGGCCGATGGCATCCTGGAGGTTTTTCCGATGAAACGGGTGTTTGACAAAGGTCTGGAATGGACCATCGTCCTGCTGTTTGGTTCGTTTACCGCCGTCATGCTATTGCAGGTGGTTTCCCGTTATCTGTTCAACTATTCCTTTGTCTGGTCGGACGAGTTTGTCCGGTATACGTTCATCTGGATGGTGCTTTTGGCATCGGGTGTCGCCATTCAGCGCAAAGCCCATCTCGGCTTTGACCTGTTTGTGGCCAAACTGCCGAAAAAACTGCAAGCGGCTGTGAACGTGGTCAACGATCTTTTGATCGCGGTGTTTCTCGTGTTTTTCTTTTTCAAAAGCATCGAACTTTTGCGATCCGCAGGGCTGACGCCATCTCCGTCCATGCACATCCCCATGGGAGTTGTGTATATTGTTTTGCCTCTGTCCGCCCTGGTGATGTTCATATATGTCCTGGAATCCATTTATCGAACCATCCGGTATGGATCCACGCATGAGGCGCCGGAGGATGCGCCCGGAAAAGGAGGGGTAGCATGATCGGGTTGATGTTCGGGATTTTCGCCCTGCTTGTGATCATCGGTACCCCCATCGCCTTTGCCATCGGGCTTTCCACCTTTCTCGCCCTGTCTTCCCAGGATACGATTCCGCTGCTTGTGGTCGCCCAGCGTTTCTTTACCACCCTGGATTCCTTCTCCCTGGTGGCGATTCCGCTCTTCATGCTGGCCGGGGAACTCATGACCCACACCGGGCTGACGGAGAGAATCATCCGGTTCGCCGTGACCCTGGTCGGGCACATCCGCGGCGGCTTTGCCCAGGTCACCGTGGCCACGAGCGTCATGTTTTCCGGGGTTTCCGGTTCCGCGGCGGCCGACGCTTCCGCCACCGGTTCGCTGCTCATCCCCGCGATGAAGAAAGAGAAGTACGATCCCGGGTTCGCCGCTTCCCTGGTGGCCACCGCGTCCATCATCGGCCCCATCATTCCGCCCAGCATCATGATGATCATCTACGGGTCCATGACCGGCGTGTCCATCGGGGATCTGTTCCTGGCGGGCATCGTTCCCGGACTTCTTCTGGGTCTGGGTCTGATGGTTTACTGCTATTTCTACGCCCGCAAGAACAACATCGTCTCGACCAGCCGCAGAAGCTCCTGGAAGGAAGTCTGGGACGCGTTCAAAGGCGCGGTGTGGGCTCTGATCCTGCCCGTCATCATCGTCGTGGGCATTCGCGGCGGCGTCTTCACGCCCACCGAAGCCGCAGCCGTGGCCGTGGCCTATGCCTTCATTTTCGGCTTTGCGTACCGGACGCTGCGAATCAAAGATTTGCCCAAAATCTTTCTCAACGCGGCGGTGCTGTCCACCATCTCCCTGATGATCATGGCGGCCGCGGCGGCCTTCAGCTGGATCCTGGCGTTCGAACGGATTCCGCAAAAGGTCGTGGACGTGATGACGTCGATTACGTCCGAACCCGTTCTGATCCTGCTGCTGCTGATTGCCATTTTGCTCTTCGTCGGTCTTTTCATCGAAGCCAGCGCGGCGCTGATCATTCTGATTCCGGTGCTCGTCGGCATCCAGAAAAGCTTCGGCTTCGATCCGATCCATTTCGCGCTCATCGTCATCCTGACCCTGGTCATCGGCGGCGTCACGCCCCCGGTGGGGAACCTGCTGTACATTACCATGAGCATCGCGAAAACGAGAATGTCGCAAGCGTTCTGGAAGGTGTGGCCATTGGCCGGAGTGATGATCCTGATGACGCTCATCTTCGCCTTCTTCCCGGACATCGTAACTTTCCTGCCCAAAATCACGAAGTAACGCACAGAATGCATCAGGAGGATTTTACGCATCATGCCAACCTTGAGGGGGATCACCTGGGATCATGTCCGCGGCGTGGCCCCGCTGATTGCCACAACGCAAGAGTTTCAAAAGATCCGTCCTTCGTTTCATATCGAGTGGGACAAACGTTCGCTGAAGGATTTTGAAGACTATCCCATTGACGTGCTGGCGGAAAAATACGATCTCATCATGCTGGATCATCCGTGCATCGGCACCGCCGTGCGGAAAAAGGTGCTTCTTCCGTTGAACGAATGGATGCCGGAAGAATTTCTGGCGGACCAGAAGAGAAACAGCGTAGGACCCAGCTTTGACAGCTACACCTGGGAGGGCCGTCAGTGGGCGCTGGCGGTGGATACGGCGGCGCAGGTGTCCGCGTACCGCCCGGATTTGCTGGAACGAACCGGGCATGCCGTGCCGGAAACGTGGGATGACGTCTTCGCGCTGGCGGCGGCGTTATCCGAAACCGGCTCCGGGATGAACGTCGGCATGCCGCTCAATGCGACCCACGCGTTTCTCAGTTTCATGTCGCTGGCCGCCCATTTGACGGGCGGGAAGTTGTTGGACGAGGCCGGCGTGAACGGGGAAGCGGCGGAGGAAGCGCTGAATCTCTTGAAGAGGCTGGTTTCGCATGTCCACGGGATGTCCCTGGCATCGGACCCGATCCAGATGCTGGACCGGATGGGTGAAACGGACGAACTGGTCTACATCCCGCTTATCTACGGATATGTCAATTATTCAATCGAAGGTTTCCGGAAAAATCTCGTTATGTTCACCGACATTCCGGTGCTGCGGGAAGAGCCTTCCGGCTCCGTCATCGGAGGGGTCGGCCTGGCGATCTCCGCCAAATGCAAGGCGGTTCCGGAAGCGGTGGAATACGCCATGTACGTGGCCTCCGGGGATTGCCAGAAGGGGCTGTACTTCGAAAGCGGCGGGCAGCCCGGCCACCGGCAGGCTTGGCTGGACGAGAACGTCAACCGGATTTCCCACGGTTTCTTCCGCAACACGCTGAAGACGCTGGACCTGTCCTATGTCCGCCCCCGCTATCCCGGATACCTGGACATCCAGGAGAAGGCCGGCGAGATCGTCAGGGAATTTTTGCTGGGGACGGAAAACGGCAAGGAAGCCGTTCGGAAAATCAACGAGCTGTACCGGGAATCGAAAAAGCCTGCGTAGAAAGAAACGTCGGCAGTCGGCGAGGCGGAATCCGCACATGCGGCCGCCCGCCGGGCCGGCGTTTTTGTGCAGTGGCAAGGGGATAGGCCGGGACAAGGAGCTCCCGCCATATTTCATACGTGCCGGAAATGTCCGCATCGCGTTGAGAAGCGGAAAATCCGCCTCTCAAATGTTGCGACGGTGTCGGTTTGACCCTGAGAGGCGGAAAAAACGTCTTTCGGATGTGTTGCGCGCGTTTCCGCGACACTGAGAGACGGAAAAACCGTCTTTCAGATGTGTTGTGTGCGTTTCCGGGACACCGAGAGACGGAAAAACCGTCTTTCGGATTTGGTTCGGGCGTCCCTGCGACTCTGTGCGCGGCTCCTCACCAGCCATCATTGTGCCTGATTAACCCAAACGAAAAATTTCCACGGCGATCATGACGATGGGTCGCGCGTGGCAGTTTGTCTTCAGGCTGAAACCGCCGGCTTCCCTGCGGTGCTTCGCTTTCGCCTTTGCGGCTGCGGAGATCGTTATCCGCTCGCTCCGCCGTTGGCCGCCCTTCTCTTCATCGAAAACCCGATTTCCCGATGCTCCGGATCCCACCGGAACGTGAGCGCGGCCAAAACCAGAATGGCCAGCGAAAAACCGAGCACGATAAGCATGGATACGCCCCACGGCCGGATATCCGTGCTCACCGCGGCCTGAAGCCCGTCGACGAAATACGCGAACGGAAAACATTTGCCCGCCCGCGCCAGCCATTCCGGCACGGCCGAAAGGCTGTAGAACGCGCCGCTGCCGAACACCATGGGAATTTGCAGCAGATTGGACAGCATATTGATCTGCCCTTCGTTACGGGCAAAATTGGCGACCAAAAATCCGAGGCACGTAAAACAGAACATTCCGCCGAGGAGCATGGCCAAAAGCTGAATCACGCCAAAAAACGCAAAGGCGATTCCGAACGCGGTCGCGCCGATGAGCAGAATGACCGCGTTGATGGCCAGCCCGAGCAGCGTCCGGGCCAGCGTCAGCGCCAGCACGAACGACACGGTTGGAAACGGCGTGAGTTTCAGCAGCTTGTAAACGCCCTTGTTTCGTTGTCCGTAAACCTGGAACGAAACGCCTTGCATGGCCCAAAACATGGTGCTGATCGCCGTCACGCCCACCAGCAGCCGCTCGCGGTATTCCGGCGAATCGAAGTAATACCCGAGGCCGGCCATGAGCAGGATGGGGAACAACAAGGCGTAAAACAGCGTAATTTTGTCTTTCAGGCTCGTGACGAGCATCATGCGGAATACGGTCCGGATCATGACGCCGCCTCCTCCTCGGTCAATTTCAGATACAGTTCTTCCAGATTGGCCGCCTTATACCGCTCCAGCAATTCCTCCGGCGTTCCGTTCGCCATGACTTTCCCGTCCCGGATCATGACGACCCGGTCCGCCAGCTTGCCGACCTCCTCCATGTCATGCGACGTGAAAACGACAGAGGCGCCGGACTCCGCCAGACGGCGAATCAGCCCGCGGATTTCCCGCCTCGCCCGAGGGTCGAGGGCCGCCGTCGGTTCGTCCAGAAACACCAGTTTCGGGTCATGCACCAGCGCCACGGCGATCGCCAGCCGCTTCTGCTGGCCGCCGGACAGCCGGGAAGCCTCCGTCCGGGCGGCATCCCGCAGGCCGCAAAGCTCCAGGACCCGCAGTCCGTCCTCCATGGACAACTTCCGCTTGTGGAAAGCGGCGAAAAGTTTCAAATTGTCCAATGCGCTCAGACCCGGGAAAAAGGGCGTCGATTGGAGCTGCACCCCTACGCCTGCCTTGTAATCGTCACGCCAGAAGGTGACGCTTCCCGCGTCTTGCCGTTTCAGGCCCAAGATCAGGTCGAGCGTGGTCGATTTCCCCGCTCCGTTCGGCCCGATGACGGCCACCACTTCCTTCTCCCGGACTTCCAGGTCGATGCCGTTCACAACGGATTTGGACCCGTATTTTTTTACCAACCCGGTTGCCCGAAGCAACACCCGATTCATGATTCCAACCTCCAGGTCTGCGGTTTGGGCGGATTCTCAGCGAGTACGGCTTGCAATTCGTTCAGCAGCTTAAGCTGCAACTGGAACTGTTCGAACATGTTCCGAAAGACGAGCCGCACGTGCGGAGGGACGGGGCCGTACTTCTCCTTTTCCCGCTCGCCGGCTTTCATGGCTTCATATTCCGATTCGATCCGCCGTTTCTGCTCTTCCAGCGCGGCGATGGCGACCTCCGCCGGCAACGCCTCCAGAAAGGACACCGCGGTGTACAGGGCGGTCGGAAAGGCCACGGAAGACTGCTTCAGCGCTTCCGTCAACAATTTCCGAAATTCCTCCTGCCCCCGGTCCGTAATCCGGTAGATCGCCTTCGCGCGGTTACCCGTATGCTCCACGGATTCCAGCCGGACGAGGCCTTCTCCTTCCATCTTCTTGAGCGCGTGGTAGATGGAACCCGGCAGAATGCCGGCCCACTTGTCGGACTGGGTCATCTGCAAAACCTGCTGGATCTCATAACCGGACATTGGCTTGTGCGTCAAAAGCCCGAGCACCATCAAACGCGTCATCCGAATCTATACCACCAATATTGTATACTCAACATTGACTATATGGTCCGATTTCAACTATATCATGATGTAGGGAAATGTCAAGTAAGCTCTTCAAGGGCTGCCTTCGCCGCCGCTTCTCCGGCCGCGCGGCCGGTGGAGAAGGCGGCGGTGATGTTGTAGCCGCCGGTGTAGCCGTGCACGTCCAGAATTTCGCCGCAGAAGTAGAGCCCCCGCATCAGCTTCGATTCCATGGTGCGGGGGTTCACTTCTTTCACGCTCACGCCGCCGCCGGTGATGAAGGCTTCTTCCAAAGACAGCGTGCCGGTGGCGGAGACGTTAAGCCGCTTGCAGTGTTCGGCCAGAGTGAGCCGACCGCCGCGGGACACATTTCCCGCCTGCGCCTCCCCGTCCAGGCCGGCCCGGTCCAGCAGGATCGGCACGAGGCGGTCCGGCAGATGCCGGCGAAGCAGCGTCTTTACCGCCTTGCGCGGCTCGGCGTGGCTTTCCGCCAGCCACGCGGCAGCCAGTTCATCCAAGCTCCGCTCCGGCGCAAGGTCGATGCGCACCGTCACAGGGCCGCGATCGTCCATCAGGGCGCGCACGACGAACTGGCTGCAGCGCAGCGCCGCCGGTCCGGACAGGCCGAAGTGGGTGAAAATCATGTCGCCGTGATGTTCGACGAGTTTCTTGCCCCGCCCGTCCTCCACCGTCAGACGCACGCCGCGCAGGGACAGCCCCTGGACCTGGCGATTCACAATCCACGGATCGTCCGAGGTGATCGGTACCTCCGTCGGGTATAGCCGGGTGATGGTGTGGCCGGCCTCCCGCGCCCATGCGTAGCCGTCGCCGGTGGAGCCGGTGTGGGGAACGGACTTGCCGCCGGTGGCCACGATGACGCAGCGCGCCGCGATCTCCCCTCCGCTGCGCAGCCGCACGCCCGCCACCCGGCCGTCCGCGAACAGGACGCGTTCCACCGGCTCGTTCACCCGGATGGCGACCCCGAGGCTTCGTACCCGGTTCACCAGCGCGTCCACCACCGTCTTCGCCTTGTCCGTGGCGGGAAACATGCGGCCTTCGTCTTCTTCTTTCAGCCGAATCCCGAGGGATTCGAAAAACGCGATGATCTCCCGGCTGCCGAAGCGCGACAGCGCGCTGTGCAGAAAGCGGCCGTTGCCGGGAAAATACCGGATGAGCTCCGCCGTGTCCTTGTTGTTGGTCACGTTGCAGCGACCGCCTCCGGAGATGCCCAACTTGCGCCCCAGCCGGTCTCCCTTGTCCACGAGCAGCGTGCGCGCGCCGCCTTCCCTCGCCGCGATCGCCGCCATGAGGCCCGCCGGCCCGCCGCCGATGACGATGACATCCCAGGTTTCCGCCAAGCGTTTCACCCCGAACATTCCCGAAAGGTTTTCCAAATGTCCGATATTTCGATTATACCCGGATCAAAACCGCTTCGGACACACTGTCCGGACAACCGTTTTTCGACAAGTTCTTCGCTAATCCGGTAAAATAACAACTGACATTACTGCCAGTCAGCCCGGGAGTTGATTCCCATTTTCAAAAACAAAACGTCTCCCACGGAACCCTTTGGCATCCCGGGCGCCATTTACGGGCGCGCGAGGCCGCTGGCCGAACTGAAGGAAGCCTTCCGCTGGGCGTCGCTGGGCTCGACCGAGCTGGTGCTGCTTTCGGGATCCGCCGGCATCGGGAAATCCGCCCTGGTGCTTGAAGCGTTCCGTCCGGTCGTCTGGAACAGGAGCTATTTTGCCTGGGGCAAATTCGATCCCTACAACCGGAGCAAGCCTTACGGCATCTGGATTCAGTGCTTCCGGTTTCTCGTACGCCGGCTGCTGACCGAACCGGAAGAGGCGCTGAACCGGTGGAAAGTCCGGTTCGCGGAAGCGGCCGGCGCCAACATTTCCGTCATGGCCGAGGAAATTCCGGAACTTAGACTGCTTTTTGACGACCTGCAGCCGGCACCGCCTCTTCCCCCCAAGGAGAACCAAAACCGTTTCGAATGGGTATGCCGCCGGTTCGCGCAGACCTTCGCCGGTTCCCGGCGTCCGCTGGTGCTGTTTCTGGACGATCTCCAGTGGGCGGATCGCGCTTCCCTGGAGCTGATGCATTCCCTGGCCGAAGATCCGGAAAACCAGCACATCTGCATCATCGGCGCGTACCGGGACGGCGAGTGGACGGACCATGCGGACATTCGGGAGAAATGGACATCCGGCGAGACGGCCGGGTTTTCGGTGCGCAGCATCCGGCTCGACCACCTGGGCATGAACGATGTTCAGCGGATGGTCGCCGACGCGCTGCGCATGTCTTCCGACGCCTGTTTTCCGCTGGCCCACGCCCTGTATGTCAAATCCGTCGGCAATCCGCTGTATCTCAAGCATTTGCTGCAATCGGCCCTGGATGAAGGCGTCATCCATCCGGACGAATCTGCCCGGCGCTGGAGATGGGACGAGGAGAAATTGGCCGAACTGCCGGGCATCGACGGCCATGTCGATTATCTCATCGGCCGTATCAACAAGCTGCCCGGCGCGGCCAGCACGCTGCTGGCTTACGCTTCCACGCTGGGAGGGATGTTCTCGGCGCGGCTGGTCGGCGTCATCGCCCGCATGGACGAGCGGGAAGTCGCCGCGCATTTCAAGCACGCCGTGCGCTCGGGACTCTTGGCCGTCCGCGACGCGGGGGAGACGCGCCAGAGACCCGCGCGGTACGCGTTTACCCACAACCGCATTCTCCAGGCGGCCTATTCGCTGCTGGACGAAGAGGAGCGCAGGCGGATCCATCTGGCGGCCGGAACCCATCTGCTGCGGGAAAGGGAATCGGGCGCGACGGAGGACGATCCGTTCGCGATCGCCAACCACCTGAACGCGGCCGGGGAACTGGCTGACGAGAGCCTGACGGAAATCGGCATCCGCCTCAACGAAGAAGCCGGCCGGCTGGCCATGAAATCGTCCGATTACGCGACGGCCCTGCGGCATTTTCGCCATGCCCTCGACCGCATGCCCGCCCGTTACTGGAAAGAACGGCAGTCGTTCGCGTTCGGCACGCTGCTGGCCTGCTGCGAATGCGAGTACCTGTGCGCGAATTACGAGCGGGCGGAGGCGATGCTCGACGATGCGCTCGCCCGAGCCGTCGACTGGGACCAGCGGGCTCGGGTCGTAAAGGTGAAAATCGACCAATACAGCAATACGGGGCAATACGCAAAAGCGATCGAATGGGGGCTGGCAACGATCCGCGAGGCGGGCATCCGTGTCTCCGCCTCGCCGTCCTCCTGGACGATTCGGTGGGAAGTGACGCGCGCGAAACGGCTTTTCCTGCGGCATGAGGACCGGTTCCGTGAAATTTCCCCGCACCCGGGTCCGCACGCGGACAGACTGGTGGAGCTGTTCGCTTCCCTCATCGGCCCGACGTTTTTCTCAAACCGCGGCGTGCTGGCCGTCCTGTCGTCGCAGCTGATCCGCTATTTCTTCCGGCACGGGACGCCGGCGGGAGCTCCCGCCGTCTACACCGCCTTCGGCATGGTGCTGACGACGAAGTTCGGCGATTTTGCCGACGGATACCGCGTCGGCCGATTGGCCGTCGAGCTCGCCGAGCGGTCGGGAGACGCCTTGCTGCTGTCGAAAACCTGGGTGCTGTTTCACGCGGTCGTCTCCCAATGGATGACGAAGGACGAAGCGGCGGCAAGACAGCTGTGGGAAGCGTCCAAAATCTGCGTGGAGTCCGGCGATTACGTGTTCGGAAGCTACGCGCTGGGCGGGCTGATCAACTTATCGTACGGCACCTTTCCGCTCCCCGAATTCGATCGCGTGCTGCGGCGGAGCCTGCAAATCAGCGAGCTGACGAACGAAGAACTCGTCTATACCAACATTGCCCTCTACATGGAGCTCTGCAAACAGCTGCAGACGCCGGGCTGCCGCGCGTTCATCCTGGAAGGGGAACACGGGGACGAGGAGCGGTCGCTGGGCGACATTCGCCGGCTTGAAAGCGGTGCCGTGACGCTCTATCAAATTTATACCTATAAAACGCAGGCGCATTATTTGTTCGGCGACGTGGAAGAGGCGATCCGGTGCGCCCGGCTGGCCGTCCCCTACGAGCAATCGGCCGTGCAATCCCCGCACAAGTTCATCCTTCATTTCTACGAAACGATGGCCCTCGCCGCCGCGGCACGCCGTCGGCCGCTCAGCGCCGGAGAGCGGCGCCGGCTGCGCGCAAGGCGCCTTCAGTTCGCGCGCTGGTCCCGCATGTCGCCGGAACGCTTCGGTCATGCGCTTCTGCTCATCCGGGCGGAAACGCAGACAGGCAACAACACGGACGCTGCCGCCATCCGCCTTTACGACGAGGCGATCAGCCTGGCGCGCAAACGGCGGGACTGGCAGGTCTGGGCCGTGGCGTGCGAGCGTTCCGCGGTCCATCACGAAAGCCGCGGCCGGAGGCGGGTTGCCGAGGGATATTTGCAGGAAGCCTATGAGGCCTACGCACGGTGGGGCGCGGAAGCGAAATGCGCTGAACTCATCGGACAGTACGGCCCTCGTGTCGTGCCGCCGCAGGAACGGGAAGCTCCCGCGGCCGCGTCACCGGATGAGCCGGTTCCGCAGCCCGCCGAACCTTCCGACGACGACCAATGGCTCTCGGCGCTCAAGGAATCGCTGCAATATCCGAAGGATCCCGGGTTCGAACAGACGAGAACCCTTCTGTTTCGCCGTCTGATGACGCTGTCCCGGGCGGTCTACGGATGCCTGATCGCGGCGGGGGACGAGGGACTGCGGGTGGAGCGGCAATGGATCGGTATGAAACCCCGCGACGGCCGGCGCGGAAAAGCGGCCCCCGTCGAATCCGCCGCCCCGCGGACGCTGGTCCAGTATGCCATGCGGGTCAGCACGCCGGTGCAGGTCAAGGACATCCGGGCGGACGAACTGTTCCGGTACGACCCGTACGTCGCTTCCGCCAGAAGCCCGGCGGTCTGCTGCCTTCCCATCCGGCTGCAGGACGAGCCGGCGGGCATTCTGTATCTCGAGCTGCCGGCGGCTTCATTTCCGCCAGATGGTCGCCAGCTGGACGCGCTGACGGTACTGGCAGCGCAAATGCTGTTTTACACCCGTTTGTCGGAAGCGATGCGGGAACCGTCGCCGCGAGCCGAAGAAGATGCGGACGAAGCGGAAGCCGGCCCGATCGTGCCGCTGACGGACCGTGAATATGAAGTGCTGCAGCTCATTTCCCAGGGGCTCACGAACAAGGAAATCGCCATGCGCCTCGGGGTGACGCCGGGGACGGTCAAGGTGCATACGAACAACATCTTCAACAAATTGAACGTCAACCGCCGCACCCAGGCGATCATCCAGGCGCGCAAACTGAGGCTGTTGGATCTGTAACGCAAGACGCACCGCTTCGAATACGGACCGTGCAACACCGCCGGAACTTCGGGTTCCGGCGGACTTTTTTGTTTTCCAACCCTTTTGGCGGATGCGAAAGTTCGGACCGATTTGTTCTCAGGAGAGCGTCCAGAGTAAGCCGGAGTCCTAAAAAAATAGAACTTATGGACTAGTTTCAAGATCGATAAAATCGAGATTGCGGAGAGCAATGTCGAATTTCCTCGATAAATACAAAGGGCGTGATGTTCCCGCTGGACGTCGGCGTCAATACCATCGAGATCACGGTGGCCACCCAGCAGGGCACGACGACGTATGTCATTACGGTGACGCTGGCGGCGCCTGCGCCGGGCGGGACGGACCAGCCGCAACCGACCGGTTTTCCGCTGATCGTCAACGCACCATCGCCACCGGAGAAACGAAGCGGGACGGGGACCGGACGATCCTGACGGCGTACATCGACAAGGACAAGCTGGAAAACCGGCTGGCCGAGGCGCAGGAAATGCTGGCGCTGATCTATTACCACGGGGACGGCGTCAAACGGGACTACGAGAATAGCCATTATTGGTTTTCCCAGGCGGCCAGCCAAGGCGAGCCTTATTCGCAGTTCTGGCTGGGCCGCATGTACGAGCGGGGGCTGGGCGTGAGACGGGATCTGGACCAGGCCATGAGGTGGTACGGCAAAGCGGCGGAACGGGGCATTCCGGAAGCGCAGCACGCCCTTGGCGTGTGCTTGTGCACGCACGGGGACCCGGCCATGAAGGAGCAGGGGCTGTTCTGGCTGAAGAAAGCCGCCGACCAGGGCCATGCGGAAGCCAGGCACAGGCTGGCGCTGTATCGCCGCAAACACCTCTGATTCGGACTCCGGCAATGGCCAAGAACCGCCAAGGTTTCGGGATTGTTCGAGGCCGACAGCGAGAATACCGTCATCTGCCGGACGATCGATACGCTGGGCGAAACCGGCTTCAGCGTCCGGAATGAGGTCCGCTTGACAAACCGCCTGTTTTCCAAATATGATATCCACATACCGATTGGTATGTTTTCGGAGGTGCGCAAATGACGGTTCGGGACCGAGTGATGGCGGCCGCGGAGAAACTGTTGGGCACGAAACCTTACGATCAAATCACCTTTGCCGAAATCGCGAGAGAGGCCGGCGTCCATTGGACCGCGGTGCGCAGGCAATTCGGCGGCAAGCGGCAGATGCGGGAGTGGCTGAGGGCGAAGCAGGCGGAAGAAAGCCGGTCCGCGGATACGCGCACGCGCATCCTTGAAGCCGGACAACGGATGTTTGCGGAGCTCGGCTATGCCCAGGCGTCGCTGGACAAGGTGGCCGCGGCGGCCGGGCTGACGAAGGGCGCGGTGTACTGGCATTTTTCCAGCAAGCAGGACCTGTTTCTGGCCATCCTGGAACACAGTCTGCAGAAACAGCTTCGCCAGCTGCCGGGGCAGGCGGAACGGTGGTTTGCGGCCGATGATCCGGAAACCGCCCTGGCGGAATGGCTTGAGGCCCAGTTTGCCTGCCTGGAACGGGAGACCGGAGGCCCCAGGCTGTTTCTGGAGTTTGTCGTCTCCGGCCGGGAATCGGACGTTCGCGGGAAACTGCGGGAAGTGCACGGCCGCATCATCGACGGCGCCTGCGCCATGATCGAAGACATGCAGCGGAAAGGCGCCGTCTCCCCGCGGCTGGACCCGCAGGCCGTCAGCCTGGCCATCGATGCCTTGCTGAAAGGCTACGTCGTCGAGTGGCTGATCGATCCCGAGCGATGCGAGTCCCGATCGTTCTTCCGCACGGCCGCCAGGCTGTTATGGAAGGGGCTCGATCCCGGAAACTAGCCGCGTCTCTTTTTTGTCCGTTACATACCAAATGGTATGTGAAAAGAATATTTTGGGGTACGTGGAAATGCAAAGGAGGAACGAACCGTGGAGAGCGCTTATGTGACGGTGGACGGCATCCGGTTGCACTATTACGGCGAAGGCCGGGGACGCCCGGTCGTGTTTCTGCATGGGAGCATTCTGGACGGTCGCGATTTTCGGGATGTCCTCCGTCTCGCCGCCGGACGGGGATACCGCGGCATGGCCTTTGACCGTCCGGGTTACGGATTGAGCGGGAGGCCGGGGAAGAAAATCACTCCTTTCGACCAGGCCCGCCTTCCTCACCAAGCGCTGCGGACGCTGGAAGTCAGCGGACCGATCATCGTCGGGCACTCCTGGAGCGGCCTTTTGTCGCTGATCTTTGCCCTCATGTACCCGGACAGCGTCTCCGGCATCGTGTTGCTGGCTCCGGCCGTGTACAAGGAAGGTTACCCCGCGGAGCACGGAGACCCCCTCTCCAGGCTCATGACCGCGCCGGTGGTCGGGGATTTGGCCGTTCGCCTTTTTCTGAAAACGCCGCTGGCCCTGATCATGACGGAAACCATGCTCAAGCACACGTTTGCTCCCGAGACGCCGCCCGACGGCTACAGGGAGAGGGTGTACGCCACTTTTCTTCGGCCCGGACACATCAGGGCCAACCGCGAAGACGTGCTGGCGTTCCCGCCCGCCGCGCTGGAGGCCGCCAAACGTTACGCCGAAATCCGGCATCCCGTCTTCGTCGTCGTCGGCGAGGAAGATCCGTTCGGCACCAAAGAGCAGGCACTCCGCCTGAAAGAGGATATCCCGCATGCGATGCTGAATATTGTGCCGCGGGTGGCTCACATGATTCCGCAAAACCACCCCGAACTGGTCATCGAAGCCATCCGGTCGATTGAGGACGCTACCAAAGGGGATTCCGGCCGGCCGGGTGAATGGCAAACGGGATGATATAATAGTCGGAAAGAGCACGCAGGAGGCGGAAAGCCAATGGGCGGCGGGAACAGCCGATGAACTGCATCATCAAACACGGCCGCAATTTCATGGCGATTTCGGATCGGATGGAAGCGGACCGCCATCGGCATTGGCTCATCCAATTGTTTCTCGGCGGTCGAAAGGAATTGAATCTTGAGGTCAACGATGAGCGGATACCCTGCGGTGCGGTGATGGTCAATATGAACACCATGCACAGGTTCGAACCCAAACGGCGAACCCAATTTTACCATGCTGGTGGATCCCGTATCGGAGCTGGGACAAAAGTTCAAAGGATTGCTGTCGGAGCGGCCCTTTTACGTTTTTCCCGATCACGAAACGAACGTTTTGCGGCGGGCTTTCCGGAACGTGCTGGAGAAAGGCGGAAAAGAGGATTATCTCATTTTTGCCCGGAACATCCAGGATTTTTTTGCAGGCGCGGCACTCCATCCTTTTGACGATCGGGTCCGCCGGGTGCTGATGCTGCTGGACGAATGCGCGCACGAGGATGAAGCGCATCAGTTGAGCTACTTTGCCACCAAAACCGGACTGTCGGAAAGCCGCCTGGCCCATCTGTTCAAGGAAGAAACCGGAATTCCGCTGAAAAGCTACATCGTGCTGCACAAACTGCGAAAGGCGTACGACTATATTTTTGACGGTGATAATCTCACGACGGCCGCTCTGAAATCGGGATTCGGCAGTCCGTCGCATTTTGCCTACACCAACAAGTTGATGACGGGCATGTCCGCAACCGGCATTCTGAAAAATAGCGAGTTTTTGAAAGCGGACTGACGCGAAAACCGGTACAGTGTAACCAAAAGGGAGGGTTGCACTGTGGATCGGTATTTGCGGCCAACGAGAATGCTGGATTTCCATCATCGTTCCATTCGGGAGCTGGTGAAGGAACGACGGTGGGAAAACGAGAATGAATTTGCAAAGATCCAAAAAATCTATAATTTCGTCCGCGACGAAATCCAATTCGGCTATAACACCGATGACGCGATTCCCGCTTCGGAGGTGCTGAAAGACGGCTATGGCCAGTGCAACACCAAGGGAACGCTGCTGATGGCCCTTCTGCGGGCGGTGGGCATCCCCTGCCGGATTCACGGTTTCACCATCGACAAGAAATTGCAGAAAGGAGCCATGACCGGGCTGATTTATGCCCTCGCTCCCCGAAATATTGTCCACAGCTGGGTGGAGGTACAACATCAGGGGCGTTGGTACAATATCGAGGGTTTCATTTTGGATCGTCCGTATCTGAACAAGCTGCAGGCAAAATTTTCGGATTGCAAGGCCGGTTTTTGCGGTTACGGCGTGGCCACCGACAATTTCCGGAATCCGCCCATCGACTGGAACGGCAACGACACCTACATCCAAAAGGAAGGCATCAACCGGGATTTCGGGGTATTCGACTCGCCGGACGCGTTTTTTGAAATATATGGGCAACCGATATCGCCGCTGAAAAAATGGATTTCAGGAATTTCGCGCGCAAAATGATGAACCGCAACGTGGAGAAAATACGCAGCGGATAACGGGGATGGAAATGTTTGAAGAACACCTTTTATGGATCCTGGATCACAAGAAAGACACCCTCCGCTATGAGGAGGAAGTTCCGGACGGAAGCATCACGCCCGACGAGTGGGTCGAAAGAAATCGGAAGAGGGATGAAGAGAGACTCCGGAAAAACATGGAATTGGTGCGCGCGCTGGGGTTGAAATGCGACAGCGTCGGCTGGTGCAGCCTGGATTTGAACCGTCCGGATCGGGATGACTTGCTGGACCGCATCCATGCCTTTGCGCTCAAGGAAGGCATGTACCTGCGCGGTTACTACACCCGGTGGAACGCGGACGCGGAAAGCGAATGGTACCTGCTTGAATCGGAGCATTTTACCGGCGTGGACTGGGATTACGCCACCGTCAAGGACCGAAACGGAAACCCGTTGACGATCTCCGAGGTGTATGCCTGCAAAATCCCCAAACACGCGCAGGTGCTGTGGGACAGCGGGTTGCCTTGCGTACACGAGAAGTTTCGCGACTGTTGCCTCCGGAACGGCTTCAGCGGGGTGGATTTTTACTGGATCCGGGACATCGGCCGGTACCGTGCCGCGCAGTTTTTCGGACTCATCATCGACCCCATGGTCCCCGAATTTGCGTGCGACCGGTATTTGACCTATTCCGACTCCAGGGATACTCCGTACAAAAATTTCGACCATTCCGTCGGCTCCCCGCTCTACCAACGGTATCTGGCCCTGGGCGGCGCGCTGCCGAAGCTGTCCCAAATGTTTTATGACCTGCGCGTGGACCTGCCCGTGCTGCTTCCGGGAAACCGGATGCCGGATGCGGACTTTGCCTATATCTCCTGCTGGAGGGCCGACTATGTCAAACAATACGCGCTCGTCCGAAAACGCGCGGCGGAAACGCTGCTGGCCGAAAAGGCGATCCGCAAGGAATATCTGACGCCGGTGACGCTCTATGATGCGGAACCCGAAGGCTATTACATCCAGGCTTCGGAACCTCTTCCGTACCCGTCCGTGGAAGCGGTCCGCCAACTGGAAGCGGACTATGAAAAGCTGAAGCAAAACCCCAGGCCCGAACGGAAGGCTACCGACAAGGAAGCGCTGAAACAGTTCAGGCGGGCAAAACGCTTGCGGCCGGAAGATTTCGGCAAGGGGCTGGCCGGGAAGGTGCGCGCGGCCCTGGCCGCAACGCCGTATGAGCGGTTGTCGCCGTATTATGCCGTTTCGGACGGCGGGTATTTGTCGGAGGAATATCAATTTTTGCCCTACGCGGAATCCGTGAAGGAAACGGAAGACTTTGCCGCGAAAATCGCAAAGGAACAGCTGCTGGCTGACCGGTGTGCGGGGACGGTCATCGCGAAGGGCGCGGACGGCGATTGGGTGGTCGTTTGCGATGACGGTTCCGTCCGGCGCGTCAGCCATGAGACGATGGACGCGGATGAAACGTGGGATACGGTGGCGCAGTTTTTTTGCGATGCCCTGTCGGACGACGACTGAAGGAGCGGGAAATGAAAAAACATCGATCGGAACAGCCGATCATGACGGCTGTCCTTTTTTTGCTCCGTCACGGGTTGGTCACATTTTCCATGGAATCTGCCGATAACTATCTTTGTCGAGTCAAACCAGGATACACGCCATCATCACAACACGAGGGATGAGAGATGGAAACGAACCACAATTTCCAGGTCAATCTGACGGGCCCCATCGATCTGCTCTCCAACCACCTCTATTCCAATCCCGGCGTCTTCGTCCGCGAGGTGCTGCAAAACGCCGCGGACGCGATCACGGCGCGCAAACGGCTGGGCCACCAGTTCTCACCCCGCATCCACGTGGAGACGTATTCGAACCATACGATTTCCATCCAGGACAACGGAATCGGGCTCACCCGGGATGAAATGATCAAGTTTCTGGCGAGCATCGGCAGCACGTCGAAGAAGGACCAGCTGGACGGCGCCGACGATTTCATCGGCCAGTTCGGCGTCGGTTTGCTCTCCTGTTTCATCGTCAGCGACGAAATCGTGCTGCTCACCCGTTCGGCCCTCGACGGCGAATCGCTGGAGTGGAGGGGCCGGCCGGACGGAACCTACCAAATCCGGAAGCTGGATCACGAGGTGCCGATCGGCTCGACGGTTTATCTGAAGGCCAAGCCCGAATACGAGGAACTGTTCGAGTACTGGCAGCTCAAAGGGTTGCTGCAAAAGTACGGCAAATATCTGGATGTCCGGCTCACGCTGTTGGACGAAGGCCTCGAAGAGACCCTCAGCGAGGAGCGCTTGCCCTGGAAGCTCGGCCGGGAGGAAGCGACGCAATTTGTGGAGAACGAAACGGGGAGCCGCCCCCTGGACATCATCCCGCTGTCCTCGACGCTCGGCGGGCTGGAAGGCTTCGCGGCGATCCTGCCCTACACCGTCAACGTGCAGGAGAAAAAGCGCCACCGCGTCTATCTGAAAAACATGCTGCTGTCCGAGGAAGTCAGCGATCTTTTGCCGAACTGGGCCTTCTTTGTGGATGCGTATGTGAATACGACGAGCCTGAAGCCCACCGCGTCCCGCGAATCCTTCCAGAAAAACGATCTGTTCGACCACTGCAGGAGGAGCTCGGGGAGCAGATCAAGCAGTACTTCAAGCGGATCGCGGCGGAGAACCGGGAGCTTTTCGAGAAAATTCTGTCCGTGCACTATCCATCCATCAAATTGGTGGCGAACGAGGATTCGGAGCTTTATGGACTGTTTATCCCTTATCTGAAATTCGAAACCTCGTACGGCGAAATGGAAATGTCGGAGATCGCGGGCCGGAGCGACACGCTGTACGTGACGGCGACGGTGGACGAGTTCCGGCAAATCGCCCGCGTGGCCAAGGCGCAGCAGGTGCTGGTGGTCAACGGCGGCTACCAGTACGACTTCGGGCTGTTGACCAGGGCGAACGCGGTGTGGGAGCAGCTCAAGGTGGAAGTGCTGGACGTCATGAAGTTCGCGGGCCGCTTCACGCCGCTGCCCCCGCAGGAGCGGGAAGAGACGCGGGATTTTCTCGAAATGGCCAACGATTTTCTGGCGGGCTATCACTGCGTCGGAACGATCCAGTATTTCGAACCCGCGGATCTGCCCGTGCTGTACATCACGAACAAGGACTTGAACTATTGGAAAATCGTCAATGACACGATCCGGACCGCGGATGCCGCCTTTACGGATCTCTTGGGCGCCCTGAAGGCGGGATACGTGGAAGAACCGCTTTCCCGGCTGTGCTTCAATTACAACAACCCGATGATCCGCAAGATCGTCGCCTCCCGGGACGAGCGGCTCCGGCGCCGGGCGATTGAGCTGTTTTACACGCAGTCGCTGCTGATGGGGAACCACGTCATGAGCAATCAGGAATTGCAGCTGATGAACGAGTCGCTGTTTTATTTCGTGAACCTGGGGCTTGACCGGGCGGAGGCGGGTGAATATCGGGGATGAAGTACCGTTTTGACGCCCTGCTTGCCCGGGCCTGTCGATGCGAAGACGAGCTGCAGGCACTCGCGTTGTATGAGGAAGCCATCGTTATCGCCGACCGCTACCTGACCGAGTCGGACGCGTACAGGGCCCGAATGGATTATTCCGAAAAGGCTGTGGAGACCGGTTTTTACGACAAGTTGCTGGTTTCTTTCGCCTGGTGCTGGACCAAATTTGTCGAGCGTCCCGAGCGGTATTCGAGCTTTTACATGATGTGGCATTTCAAATGGGTCGTCGAAGATTTGCACCGTTTCGCCGTTTATTCCATCGAACAACTGGAACGGATGTTTGCCCTGTTCAAAACGTACTGCGAAAAATACAATTACTCCCTGCGGCCTTATTATGAGGCGTATATGCATTTCCGGCTGAGTTCCGGCAACCTGGCGGAAGCGGACGAATATTACCGGCAATGGCGCAAGGCAAAGCGGGACGGGCTCTCCAACTGCCAGGCGTGCGAGCAGCATGCGACGGGGGAATATTACATTGCCAAAGGCCATTACAAGCGGGCGTTGCAGCTCCTCAAGCCGGTTCTGGAGGGCAAACTCACGTGCCGCAGCGTGCCCAAATCCACCTATATCATCGTGATGGAGGCCTATCTGGCCTTGGGACAGCTGGAGGAAGCCTCGAAGTATGCGGGCAAAGCATACCGCTCCCTGAAAGGCGTGAACGATTTGGGCAAGTATGGAAAACTGATTGCCTTTTACGCGGTCACGAACCGGAGAAGGGCCTTGAAAATGTATCGGGAAACCTGCCGGTATGCCCGCTTGAACGTCAATGATTGGGCCAAGCTGCATTATCTCGTTGGCGTGCAGTTTTTGCTCGAACAGCTGGGGGAGGGTGCGAAGCGCAGGCGGACGGCTTCCCCGGCCGAACTGGATTATGCTTGGGTGCGATCGGAAGTGGAACGGTTGGTAAAGGCTTTTGACGAGAGAAATCAAAACGAATATGTAAGCCGGAGAATCGAAGGGCTCAGGAAGAGTTTCGAAAAGCTGAAAAGAATGTCCGTCCCGGAGGCCCGGCGGCGGGAGGAAGGCGGCGGTACCCCGTCGTGATGACTTTTTCGTTTGTGTGGTTACCGGCATGAAGCATGCGGCCGATGAAGCGAGAACGGTGGCGGCGATTCCCCGCAACGGGAATCCGATAACGGATTCAGAAAGTGAGAGGGCGTGATCAAGTCCGTTGTTTTTGATGGATACGGAAACGGCTGCCTGCAACGCCTTCTCCGATATTTGCCGCGAGTTTGGCCTGAAACTTCCATTGGCGCGTTGGGCGGACGATATCTGGAATCGGAGTTGGGATGCCCGATCGACCGGGCTGCCATCGGGCGGAAGTTCCATGAGCTGCTGGCCGAACGCATGCAAACGGCAAATGGAAAATCCGCGCTCCGATCAACAGCGGATGGTTGAGAGGAGCGCGGATTTTTTTCGGCTGGCTTGGATTCAAATCTTGAAGTACCCGACCGCCTTGTTCAGGTTGGCGACAACGCTGCGAAGCTGCTCGGCGGAACTGGCGATATTTTCCGCCAGCGCCAGCTGTTCTTCCGTCGCCGCCGAGACGTTCTCCGCCTTGGCGGACACCTCGCGGATGGAGTCGGCCGCCTGTTCCATGCTGGCCGAGACTTCCTCCGAGCTGGCCGACATCTGCTGGGTCACGGAGGACGCTTCGTGGATTTGCCCGTAAATCTGGCGGACCATGTCGGCCATCTTCCGGAAACCGTCCGCGACTTGCTGCAGGAGAGCCGAGCTTCGTTCCACCTGCTCGATCGTCGTCCGCATTTGTTCGCCGGCGCTCATGATCTCCCCTTGCGTGTCGGAAATGAGCGCGTCGATGCCGCCGGCCGATTCCATCGAATGGGCGGCAAGCTTGCGAATTTCGTCGGCGACGACGGCGAAGCCCCGGCCTCCCTCGCCCGCGCGCGCCGCCTCGATGGACGCGTTCAGCGACAGGATGTTGGTCTGCTGCGCGAATTCCTTGATATTTCCCGCGATGGCGTCGATCTCGGAGGATTTCTGGTTCAGCGTCGCAATGATGCCGTCCAGGCGCGAGATGGCTTCCACCGTGACATCCATCTGTTCCTTCAGACTGATGATAAATTCATAGCCTTTTTGCGCCTGCGTGTTCATCGCCTCCGCATTGGCCGCGATGGTGCCGGCGCTTTCGGCGATGCGCTGCACGCCGGCCGCCATTTCCCCGATGGCCCGGCTCGTCTCCGAAGTGATGGTCGCTTGCGTTTCAACGAGACCGGTGACTTCCTGGATATTCGCCGCGACATGAGACGACGCCTTGGACGAATCGTCCGCGGCGGCGGCCAGTTCGTGGGTGGCGGTGGAAACGGCTTGGGCTCCGATTTGGATCTCTTCGACCAGCTGGCGGATACGCACCGTCATATTGTCGACGTCTTTCTGGATCTGGCCCAGCTCGTCTTTGGGGTAACGGGTCGTTTCCGGCAATTCCAGATATCCTTCCGACACGCGGCGGGTTTTCTGCCGGATGCGGTCGACGGAACGGCTGATCTGGCGGACGAGCAGAATCCCCGCCGCGATCAGCAGAACCCATTCAACGGCAAGAGAATAATACATCATTTCGGCAATCAGGGCGGCGCTTCCCCGTTCTTCCCGGATGGCCTCCTGTTGGTAGTCCTTCATCACATCTTCGATCTGGTCAATGGACCCCCGTGTTGTGTTGAAGACGACGTCAATCTCGATTTGCTTCGAATAGAAGGACAATGGATCCCGGAGAACCTCCGCGGTGAGAGCCGCCCAGGAAGCCAGGCCGTTCTCGACCTCATCCGCGAGCTCGCGCAGCGTTTTCCCGCTTTCGGGGTTTTGCAAATCCTGCAGGCCTCCTTCTTCGATCAACGCTTTGGCCGCGGAGATCAGATCCCTGGATTGCTGCAGGTTTTCCGTGTAGTCGGCAACGGCGGCTTCCCGTGAAGCCGGGTCCGAATAGACGACCGCCGCCGACAAATACCCGGTCAGAGCCTGATACAAATCGCGGTCGGCGTTCAGCACCAGCTCCGTGATTCCGCTGCCTTTCTCAAACAGGCGGTCGGACATGCGGTCTACCGTCGAGGAGAGGGCCGAGAGCAGATACAGCGCGGCGAGCATGTAGAGGCCCAGGAGGACAACGAGCAGGAGCACGAGTTTGGTCTTGATGGAATGGAACGAGATTTGCAACAACGAACGCCTCCATCTAATGCGAAATCTTAAGCTGCTTACATTTCGTATATCGGACAATTTTCAACAAACAAGAGGTTTATTCAAAACAGGTTTAGCATTAACAGGACAAGGATGAAATTCGATCGTCGCCATCCGGCGGTCTGGCGGTTGGATGAAGAGAAATGTATGCTATAAAAAAAAAAGAAAGTCCCTTGCTTGCGGGATGCTTGCAACCACGGCCGGGCATTTGCGGAAAGGGGCGGATGTCGGATGCGATTGCTGGAAAAAACCTTGCAAAAGGACGGCTGCGAGATTCATTACTGGATGACGCCCGAAGCGAAAGACGCGTGGCTTGTGCTTCTGCACGGCGCCGGCGCGGATCACCGCACGTTCGAAGGGCAGCTGCCGGCGCTCGCGGACCGCTATGGCCTTCTGCTGTGGGACGCCCGCGGGCACGGCCGCTCCCGGCCGGCGCGGGGACGCTTCGGCATCGGGCTTCTGGCGGACGACCTGCTGGCCGTTCTGGAGCGGGAGGGGATCGACCGGGCGGTCTTTGTCGGGCATTCGATGGGCGGCTGCGTGGCGCAGGAAATCGTCCGTCGGGATCCCGGCAAGGCGCAGGCCCTCGTGCTGATCGACACGTTCAGCGTCACCTGGACGCCGTCGCCATCCGTACGCCTGGCGCTGCGCATGGCGCCGCATGTTTTGTGGCTGTATCCCTGGCCGCTCCTGGTTCGGCAGGCCGCCTCCCGCAGCACGGTGGACCCGGACGCCCGGCGCTATGTGCGGGAAGCCGTGCGGAATGTCGGGAAGCGAAACTTCATCCGGTTCCTGGCCGCGACGGCCGCTTTCCTGCATCCCGATCCCGATTACCGGATTCCCGTCCCGACCATGCTGGTCGTGGGAGAAGGGGAAAGGCTGGGCTACATTCGCAAAACCGCGCCCTTGTGGTCCCGGCGGGAGCCGCGCTGCATCCTTCGCCGGATTCCCCACGCCGGGCATTTCGCCCATCAAGACCATCCGAAAATGTTCAACGGGCTGATGGTGTCCTTTCTGGAGCAGACCTTAAGCAGAGCATGATGCAGAAAACCGGGTGTGTGCCCGGAACCGAATAAAAAAGGCAGCCTGCTTGGCTGCCGAAAACTCTTGCAATACTCTCCGCGTCAACCCCCGGCATACGGATCAATGGTCCGAATGGTGCCGTCGTCGTTGTAATGCAGCTCCGTATACTTGACGCAACGCAGGTGATCCACGCCTCCGGACAGGGACGCGTCATGGTAGAACAGATACCACTTGCCCCGGAATTCCACGATGGAATGATGCGTCGTCCACCCGATGACCGGCGTGAGAATTTTTCCCTTGAAAACGAAGGGTCCCTCCGGACTCTTGCTCATGGCGTACACGAGGGTGTGCGTCGTGCCCGTGGAATAGGACAGATAATAATACCCGTTGTACTTGTGCACCCAAGGTCCTTCGAAATAGCGCCGCTCTTCGTCGCCGGCCAGAATCGGACGGCCGTCCTCGTCGACAATCGAAATTTCCCTGGGCGGCGCCTTGAACGCCAACATGTCGTCGGTCAGTTCGGCGAAGCGCGGCCCGAGCGCCGGTTCGTGCGGCGCCGGTCCTTTCGCGTCCGGGTTGAAGGTGCCCGTTTGCCATTTCTCCAGTTGGCCGCCCCACAGCCCGCCGAAATACATATAGGCCCGGCCGTCATCGTCAACCAGCACCGCCGGGTCGATGCTGAAGCTGCCCGGGATGTAGTTGGGCTGCGGCTTGAACGGTCCGGCCGGCGAGGAGCTGGTGGCTACGCCGATCCGAAAAATGCCGTCATGATCTTTGGCCGGAAAATACAGATAATAGGTGCCGTTCTTGTAAGCCGCGTCGGGCGCCCACATCTGTTTCGAGGCCCACGGCACGTCCCGGACATGCAGCACCTGGCCATGATCGACGCAGGGCGAATTGAAGTCGTCCAGGGACAGCACATGATAGTCTTCCATCGCATACTGGTCGCCGTTGTCGTTGCTCGGCCCGTCATGGTCGATGTCGTGGGACGGATAAATGTAAATCTTGCCCTCAAACACGTGCGCCGACGGGTCCGCCGTATAGATATGCGTCACCAACGGCTTGTTCGGTTCAACGGGTTTGCTCATGGCATGCTCTCCTTTGTCCAATCATCCTACCAAAATTTTATAAGAGTTGGTAACCCTCGTCCACTCCGAATCCATTCCATATACGGAACAAACCCGCCCGGGCTTTCGCCGTGAAAGGCCAGGGCGGGTTTTATTTCGGCGGACCAATAGCGTTGCCGCAGAACGGCCTGATTGGCCGTTCGGTCCGGCGTCAGGAGGGCCGGGCGCGCAGTCGTTTCCACTTTCTGTACTGGTAATAGATCGTGCAACCGACACAGTAGCCGAGCACCGCCACGAAGGCGGCCAGCGCCACCATCCCGGCAAACACGTGTCCGGCGACAGTCAGGCCGAAGGCGTGGAAGACGGACGCAAGGCCGAGCAGCGACACGGCGATGGTCTGGTTGAACCGGGCCAGCTCCGCCGCCTGCTTCTCCGATCGCTCAAGCCGCCCGCGGCCCAGGAAGAGCCGGGCGATCCCCATGAACAGGTTCCATCGCGGTCCGGCGAACCATGCAATCAGCTGGATCAGAAACGCGGCGTAGACGAACAGGTGGCTTCGAAACCCGTAGTCCAGCGGCAGGTACGACAACACCACCAACATGACCATGCCGAGCTGGTTGGCCTTAATCAGCGGCATGGGGATTTCCTTCATTCCGCTGTCCCTCCCCGGTGCGGTTTTCTCAGTCGGTGCGTCGTGCTTCACGGATTGGCTTAAAGTCCGATTAATCAAACTAATCAAACCGTTTTACTCGAATTTAATCCCAATGTACCACCCGTACGCCTTTGTTGTCAATCGGATCAATATTTTTTGGACAACACGACCCATGAAACGAACAGCGTGGAACTGACGAGCGAAAGCAAAATGATGACGGCTTGTTTGGCTTCGATTTTGAGAATTCCAAATTCCGACAATAACCATAGGACGCCACCATAGAAGATGGTCAAGATGGCGGTATAAAGGGCGCCTTTTTGCCGAATGAACCTGGTTCTTTCGTCTTTTCGCCGGAAGTGCGGAGTCAAATGGGCCATGGAATGGCTAATGATCGCCAAAGCCGTGATTGCGAAGGGGATATCGATCCTTATCGCTTTGCTGTCCATGAAGTTCACCGCTGTCAAAAAGGCGCCGATGATCAGCCAGCCGAAGCCAAATAAAATCAGCAGTTTTTTGGACGACATGACCAGGCTCCTTTCTTAGTCGTCTTCGTCCAGAAGAAAAATATCCTCCACTCTGGCGTGAAAAATCCGGGCGATTTTCAGGGCAAGAGGCAGCGAAGGGTTGTATTTTCCCTTTTCGATCGAAATAATGGTTTGCCGTGAGACTTGCAGCATCTCGGCCAATTTGTCCTGGGAAAGGTTGTGTTTTTTTCTGTATTCGGGGAGTTTGTTTGTCAAAAACCCCACCTCGAAAGTTGATTCGGGGAGTTGGGAAGTTCACTTATATGATAATGTAAAGTTCGCTTCACGTAAAGGGACCTTTACATCAGACCGCGGTCTCCCTTTTGCTTTTTGAGATGACAGAAACCGGGAAATCTCCTGCGCCAAAAAAAGCGTTGTCATTCGGCACGGGCATCGCATATAATGAATCCGAAACGTTTTGGAAAGGTGTCGGAGACGGGATGACGACGATCAAGGACATCGCAAAAAAAGCCGGTGTGTCCATCACCACCGTTTCCAGAGCGTTGAACGGCTATGACGATGTCAGCGAGAAGACGCGGCGCAGGATCTTTGAAATCGCGGAAGAGCTGAACTACAGCCCCAACGCCGTGGCGCGCAGCCTGGTGTCCCGCAAGACGCGCACCATCGGACTCATCCTCTCGGACATCAACCGGGACGGAGCGAAGGACGCCTTCGCCTTCGAAGTGCTGTGCGGCATCAACGACCGGGCGGGAGAGCTCAATTACGACCTTCTGCTGTTCAGTACCAGTCCCAAGAAGCAGGTGGAAAAATCGTACAAAGATCTTTGCCGGGAACGGAAGGTGGACGGCGCGATCCTGTCCGGACTGCGGCTGGACGACCCGTACCTTCGGGAAGTCATCGACCAGGACGCCTTTCCCTGCGTCCTGGTCGACATCCCCGTCACCGGCCCGACCGTCGGCCATGTGACTACCGACAACCGGCGGGGGGCGATGCTGGCCGTGCGGCATCTCTTGGACCACGGACACCGGCGAATCGCCATGATCAACGGGCACGACCAGGCGCACGTCAGCAAGGAGCGGCTGGAAGGGTACCGGGAGGCGCTGGAAAAAGCCGGCCTGCCTTATGAACCGGAACTGGTTTTCGACGGCGGGTTTAAGGAGGAAGGGGGCGCCGAGGCGGCGTACCACATTCTGCTGCGGCACCCCGACGTTACGGCCATTTTCTGCGCCAGCGACCTCATGGCTCTCGGGGCGATGCGGACGCTGGAGCGGATGGGGCGGAAAGTGCCGCATGACATCTCGATTGTCGGGTTTGACGACATCAACATCGCCTCTTACTGCTGTCCCAAGCTGACCACAATCCGCCAGGACAAATACAAGCTCGGCTACCAGGCCGCGCAGCTGCTCATCGATATGCTGGAGAACCGGACAAAGAACCGGAAAATCCTGCTTGCCAATCGGCTGATCGAACGGGAGAGCGTGCGGCGGATCGGGTAACGGACCGGGCGGCGGACAGGCGGGCCCCAAGCGGACCATGGAACCGATGGTTGGCATAAGGGGCAGTGTACAATTTGTCCAAAACGTTTTGGGAAACAGCTTTACAGAACACGCATAGGACGAGGAAGAAATGCAACACCGAGTGATCAAGAACGGCGACCTGTTTTTGACCAGCGACGCCAGCGGAGATATCCGGCCGGGGTCGGCGCATGGGCTGTACATGAGCGATACGCGTTTTCTGAGCCGAATGGAGCTGACGATCAACGGGAAGCGCCCGATGCTGCTTTTTTCAGCCGCTGACGAAAACGTTTTGGCCCGCATTCGCCTGACCAACGAGCACGACGAAAGCGACGGCCGGGTGCGGCTCTGGCGGGAAACGGTCGAAATCGTCCGGGAACGCTTCATTCACGGCGGCGTCCTGTACGAGACGATTCGCATGAAAAATTTCGCCACGAAACCGGTGGCTTTCGAGCTCGGCATGGCGTTCGACGCCGATTTCCGCGACATGTTCCAGGTGCGCGGGTTCAAGCCGGCCGATCCGCTCGGTCAGGTAACGGAACGCAAGGCGGAAGAAACCCGTTGGCATGCCGTTTACACGGGCGCCGACGGTTGCCGCCGGGAGACGGTCATCGCGTGGGACGTCAAGGCCGACGCCGTCAGCGAGCAGGGCGAGCTCGCCTTCACGATCCGCCTTGCGCCGGGTGAAGAACGGGAAATTCGTTTCACCGTCGCGCCCTCCCTGGACGGACAACGGCCGGTGGTACAACCGCAGGAGGAAGCGCTGGCCGAAGTCCGGCGGATCAACGTCCGCTGGCGCGAGCGGTGCGCGGGAGCGGAAAGCGACTGCGACATTCTGAACCGCGTGTTTGAACGGGGCGCCCTTGACCTGCGGACGCTGCTCACCGATTACGGCCACGGGCCGATCCCGGTCGCCGGTATCCCTTGGTTCGCGGTCCCGTTCGGCCGGGACAGCCTGATCACCGCTCTGTTGGCGCTGCCGCTGCAGCCGGAGATCGCCCGCGTGACGCTGCGCGCAATGGCCGAATGGCAAGGGACGGCCGACGACCCGTGGAAAGACGAGCAGCCGGGCAAAATCATGCACGAGCTGCGCCGCGGCGAACTGTCCCGCCTGAATCTGGTGCCGTTTGCGCCCTATTACGGCAGCATCGACTCAACGCCGCTGTTCCTGCTTCTGGCGGCGGAATACGCCCACTGGACGGGCGATACGGAGACGATCGCGGAACTTATGCCGGCGGTCGAGCGGGCGCTGGAATGGATCGACCGCTTTGGCGACCGGGACGGTGACGGGTTCGTCGAGTACCTGAAGGAATCGGATGGCGGGCTTGTCAACCAGGGATGGAAAGATTCCGGCGACGCCATCATACACAGGGACGGCGAATTCGCGCGGGCGCCCATCGCGCTCATCGAGGTGCAGGGCTATGTGTACCAGGCGAAAACCCGGTTGGCGGATGTTCTGGACCGGCTCGGCCGCCGCGAATGGGCGAACCGGCTGCGCGCGGAAGCCGCACAGTTGCGGCAGCGGGTGGAAAGTGTTTTCTGGATGCCGGAGGAAGACTTTTACGCGATCGCGCTGGATGCCGGCAAACGCCAGGTGGAGTCCGTTACCTCCAACCCCGGCCATCTGCTGATGACCGGCCTGCCGGACCCGGAACGGGCGAAGCGGGTGGCGCGGCGGCTGGTGTCGGAAGACCTGTTCGGCGGTTACGGCATCCGCACGATGTCCTCGCGTTCCACCGGGTACAACCCGATGAGCTACCACAACGGCAGCGTCTGGCCGCACGACAACGCGATCATTCTGCTCGGCATGAGCCGTCTCGGCCTGAAAGAAGAGGCGCGGACGGTGATATCGGGGCTGCTTCGGGCGGCGGCGCATTTCGAGTACGGCCGGCTGCCGGAGCTGTTCTGCGGCTACGCCGCTGTGTCGGGACCTCCGGTGCCGTATCCGGTCGCCTGCTCGCCGCAGGCGTGGGCGGCGGCCGCGTCCGTGGCGCTCGTGCGGGCGATGCTCGGGATCGAGCCCGCCGCGCTGGACGGCGTCATCCGTCTCGATCCGTTGCTGCCGCCGGAAGTCGGCCGGCTGACGGTCCGGAACGTGCCCGTGGCCGGCGGCCGCCTGACTGTCGCCGTGTGGCGGGAGTCGGGCCGCGCGCCGCTCAAGATCGAAGTGCTGGAATGTCCCGCCGGTTGCCGCGTCGAAATCGCCGGAAGCTCGCTGGCATCCGCCGCCGAAATAAACGGTCCTCAAACCCTTTAAGGATAAAAAATCAAGGGGATTGGCCGTAAGCAAGAAGTTGTCGTTATGGATGTTGCTGTTGGCGGTCGCCATGGTCGTTTACGCTTGCAGCGGAAAATCTGGCAGCGGATCGACGCCTTCCGCGTCGCCCGGATCGTCGTCGTCTCCTTCCGCTTCGCCTTCCGCGCAGCCCGTGGAATTCACGCTGGCCGGCTGGGGCGCTTCGCCGGAAGAGCAGGAACTGTTGCAGCAGGTGCTGGATGAACGAAATCCTCTTCAACCGGCATTTCGTGAAGGGCGCGACGTTCACGGGCATCAAATAGGGGCGTTTAGGGGCGTTGTTCCGGCGCATAAACGCATAAATTCGGCGCGGCGGGCGGACAATAGAGGGTACATTTCCCGAAGGAGGCTCGCCGATGTCCAGAAACGAGCAACGGAACGAGGCCGAAAGCGAATCCGCCGCCGGCGCGAAAAAGAACAACCGCCATGCACGCCGGGTTCCTCACCGCAATCCCGGATACGGCAAGAAGACGGACGGCCCCGACCGTCCGGCCGAATAGGCCGGAGCGAAAGACGGACGAAGGGACCTTGGGCATGGACGAAAACGGCAATATGGACGAAAAGCGTAAGCTGCGAAGCGGCGGGCGGAACGTACGGAACGGAACGGACGCGGAAAAACGGGGACGGAAACGGTCCGGCGGCGGGAACCGGGACGCGGAGTTCGCGGACATTCCGGAAAACACTTACGATACGGTAAGACCGGCTCCCGGTTTTGACGACCGGGTGCCGGATCCGTTCGAGATCGAGTTCCTGCCGGAGCACCGGGGCGGCGCGCGGGGGCCGGAGCAGCCCTTCGTGAACGATTACGGCGTCGTGATCGGGGATCACGAGTACGCCTCGCCGGATTCGCCCCTCGAGCGGTGGAGCCGGGATACCGAACCGGCGGTCATGGCGGGGGAGCAATGGGTGCACCCGTACAAGGACATCGGTTTTTGGACGGCGGAAAACCGCGACCTGTTCGAAAAAGGCATCCCGCCTTCGGGCGTGTTCATGCACCCCGTCCGGCAAACCTCGCGTCCGGAAGGGTCCAAACACGATCCCCGGCGCGGTGGATCGGGGGCGGGCAAAGAGGCGGATAGAGGCGAGACGGATCAGACCGAAGAAAGCCGTTAGAGCGGCGCGAACCGGGGACGCTCCCCGCGGCGCGCTTGTCATCAGGCAGAACCCGCCGTCAGGCCGGCGATGAAGCTGCGGCGGGTTTTTGCCGTTTTTGCGTGTCTTGCCGGGGATGTTTCTCTCATGACGCCGGCTTTTTTATTTGAAGCGTTTTCCCGGAATCCTTTTTGCAGTAAAATAAAAGGGACGCGGAAAAACGTTTAGATGAAAGGAGTCGGGCGAGATGCGCTATCGGAAACTGGGAAGGACCGGGCTCAAGGTCAGCGAAATCAGCCTGGGCAGCTGGCTCACCTACGGAGGCTACGTGGAGCGGCAAAACGCGATTCGTTCCATTGAAATCGCTTACGATCTGGGCATCAACTTTTTCGATACGGCCAACGTGTACGAACGCGGGGCGGCGGAGAAGCTGGTCGGCGAAGTGCTGCGCAACTATCCGCGGGATTCCTACGTGCTGGCGACGAAGGTGTTCTGGCCGATGGGCGACGGACCGAACGACCGCGGGCTGTCCCGCAAGCACGTCATGGAGCAGTGCCATGCCAGCCTGAAGCGGCTGGGCGTGGATTACGTGGACATTTACTACTGCCACCGGTTCGACCCGGAAACGCCGGTGGAAGAAACGATGCGGGCTTTCGACGATTTGGTCCGCCAGGGCAAGGTGCTGTACATAGGAGTCAGCGAATGGACGGCCACGAACATGGCGGAAGCGCTGGCGTTCGCCGACCGCTACCTGCTGGACCGGATCGTCGTCAACCAGCCGATTTACAACATGTTCAACCGGTACATCGAGAAGGAAGTCATCCCGTTCTGCGAGCGCCAAGGCATCGGACAGGTGGTGTTTTCGCCGCTGGCCCAGGGGCTCTTGACGGGCAAATACAAATCGGCCAAGGAATATCCTCCGGACAGCCGCGCGGCCAAGGTGGGCGGGTCTTTGCGGAAAGAAATCACCGAAGAGCGCATCGCGCAGGTCGAACAGCTGAAAGGCGTCGCCGACGAGCTGGGCATCACGCTGCCCCAGCTGGCCCTGGCCTGGACCCTGCGGCAGCCGATCGTCGCCAGCGCGCTGATCGGCGCCAGCCGGCCGGAGCAGGTGGAGGAGAACGCCAAGGCGTCCGGCATCGAGCTGAGCCAGGACGTGCTGGACCGGATCGAGGAGATTCTGGCTCGCCATCCGTGAAGTTTGCCCGGAACGCCATGCGGGCTTCGTGCGTCCCGGCCGCGTCGCGTCGTTCGGGGCGCACGGGCCCTTTTTTGCTTTGATGGTGCTTCCTGTTAGAGTAAAATTTGCGTGGGGGTAAAGTCTGGAAAAAGCGAACATAGAAAAAAGAGCTTCTCCCTTGGTAAAGTGAATTTGCCACAAAACACATACCAAGAGGAGGAAGCTCCTGTGCAGCACTT
>Ga0207768_100230_pt1 | contig 49363 bp, 69 predicted proteins | sample CeladaPassaB1F01_FD_187478 | JGI IMG/M metagenome (GOLD analysis project Ga0207768, IMG submission 187478) | Cellulose-adapted microbial communities from the Joint BioEnergy Institute, USA - Passage B1F01 (SPAdes) (version 2) | ecosystem: Engineered > Bioreactor > Continuous culture >... | reverse complement strand
GCAAAACCCCATCTTCCCATCCTATGCAGCTATGAAAACGAAAAACGGCCGCAAACGCGGCCGCATCAAGGGGTTGGGGAATTTCAATCCGAACTGATTGGATACAAGTAACGCCCTCGGCAGGATAATAACCATATCCTAAAAGTATTGATATTTCAATATTTGAGCCACACGTTCTTTTGTATCGTGCAAAATTTGTGCAAAATTATTTTCGGCTGCTATCCCGTGCAAAAAAGGCGGAGCGATCCGCCTTCTTTTCGTTGCTCATATTCCATCCTTTTTTTAATCTTCCTCATCATCTTCTCGATGAAAGAAGGGATACTTCAGAAGCATTTTCTGAAACGATCCCTCGTCCCTTATGGGAAGACGGCGATGCGGAAACTTGTAGTAGCATTTTTGATGCATGACAGTATTGATGATGTCGAGAAACACTTTTTCGTCCCTCTGTACCGGTTCCAAACAAATGGGACAGCGCAGGCGGCCGATGATTGGGAACATGTTCATTTCTCCTTCCAAGATAATAACTCATCCAATAAATACTCCATCAAGTCATTTCTTCCTTCCCTCTCAATGTAAATATATGTATAATTTTCTTGTATCAAAAAGGGGGAGGAATTTCTATGAGGCAATTAAAAGCTGTACTTTCTATCATTGTGACTTTCGTTTTTATGCTCGTTCCAACCAATTCAATATCCAATGCCGCCACTAAAACACTGTCTGTTCACTTTATCAATGTAGGGCAAGGAGATAGCATTTACATCAAGGCCCCAAACGGCGAGGATATCATCATTGACGGGGGAAATAAAGACGGGAGTGATGTCGTCGCCTATCTCAAGAAACAAAAAGTGAAGGACATTGAGGTCATGATCGCGACTCATCCAGACGCAGACCATATTGGCGGCCTGGATGAGGTTCTCAAGGCTTTCCCTGTAAAAAGCGTATACGCCCCAAGGGTCGGCAGTACAACGCAAGCATATAAAGATTTTTTGACTGCTGTAAAAAATAAAAAGCTCACTATAAAGGTTGCTAAGGCTGATGTTGTCTTGCCTATCAAAGGAGTATCAGCAAAATTCGTCGGGCCGGTCAAATCCTACAACACCAGCGACACCAATGACTGGAGCGCTGTTTTGAAAGTGACCTACGGCAAAAAATCGTTCCTATTTACAGGCGATGCCGAAACCAAAGCGGAGACAGATATGGTCAAAGCGAAGAAAGATTTACGCGCTGATGTGTTAAAAGTGGGGCATCATGGCGCTAAAACATCGACCAGTGCAACACTTTTAAAAGCTGTAAAGCCATCATATGCGGTGATTTCCGTTGGCAAGAACAGCTACGGGCATCCTACATCAGAGGTTCTGAACCGCCTGAAATCATACAAAGTAAAGGTGTTCAGAACTGATAAGCAAGGAACAATTATCGCAACGACCAACGGAACAACGCTTACCTTTAACGTAAAACCAATTTACTAGGAGTGGTTAAATGAGATATATCATTGATCGTTTCGAGGGTAAATGGGCAGTTTGTGAGGCGGAAGACGGCAAAATGATCGATATTGAGAAAAGCAAATTGCCTAAAAACGCCCGCGCTGGAGATGTGATTGTACAAGAGAACGGAAAGTTCCGCGTGGACAAAAAAGAAACCGAGAAGCGATGGAAAGAGATTGAAGACTTGATGAATGAGGTTTTTGAGGATGATTAAAGAGGCTGACCCAAAAGATCATCTGTCTTCAAGATAGGCACAACATATAGTGCAAAAAAGCAGTCAGTACGTATACATTAGCGACGAAAGAGGGTGTCCCTATTCTTTTGGGACGCCCTCTTCTTTGGTATCATCAAGAGTAATCAAGCCAAAACGGTCAAATCCCCCTGATAATATGTTATTATTTTCTCATGAGGATTAAAACTAATTTGGCAGGGGAATCAAAATGAAACAACAAGCTTCCGAAAAACTCCAATCTATAATAAAATCAAAGCCTATACTAAAGTGGGCAGGCGGAAAACAACAAATGTTAGATATATTGTTGCCGCAAGTTCCTAAACAATACAATCGATACATAGAGCCCTTTTTCGGCGGAGGCGCTTTATTCTTTGCGCTCGAGCCCAAAAATGCAATTATTTCCGATTCAAATCCCGAGTTGATTAATCTATATCAAGTAGTTGCTGATAATGTGGAGGAACTTATTTCCTTACTAAAAGAAATGAAAAATGACGAATTATTCTACTATGAGATTCGTGCCCTTAACCCGGAATCATTAACCAAGGTCGAAAGAGCGGCTCGGACCGTCTACTTAAACCGAACCTGTTATAACGGATTGTATCGAGTAAATCGGAAAGGACAATTCAATGTTCCATACGGAAAATATAAAAACCCAAAAATTTGCGACGAAGAAAACCTTCGCGCAGCTAGCCTTGTACTTCAAAATGCTCTGATCATTGAAGGAGATTATAAGGATGTTTTAAAGGAACATGCAAGACCAGGTGATTTTATTTTTCTTGATCCGCCGTACTTGCCTGTTGGAAAGTATTCTGATTTCAAAAGGTACACAAAGGAACAGTTTTACGAAGAAGACCATATTGAGTTAGCTCAAGAAGTGGATAGACTCCATGAATTAGGATGCTACGTTATATTGACGAACTCTAATCATCCCTTGGTTCACGAATTATACGGGAAATATACCATCAGCATCCATAAAACCCGGAGAAACATTAATAGCGACGCTTCTAAGAGAACAGGGGAGGATGTAATGGTAAAAATCGAACCTAAACGCCGTGTTTTTGTTGTTCCTGAACCTGTAAAATTATCGAATCAACTAGAGAAATACCCTCAAACTCGTTTTATGGGAAGCAAACAAAATCTTTTAGAGTATATCTGGTCTGTCGCTTCCCAATTCCAATTCGACAGCGTGCTCGACCTGTTTAGTGGAAGTGGTGTGGTCAGTTATATGTTTAAAAGTCATGGTAAACAAGTGATGAGTAACGATTATATGGCTTTTTCATACTACTTCACCAAAGCGATGGTGGAAAATAACTCCATCGTATTAACCGATCATGATTTATGCCTTTTATTTGATCGGTCTACCCAGCTTGATAATTTTGTTTCCGAGACGTTCAAAAACTTGTATTTCGATGATAAAGACAATGAATTTATTGACACCATCCGAGCAAATTTAGGTCGACTAAAAAATGAATATAAACGGGCTATTGCTATATCAGCATTGGTTAGAGCATGTCTTAAAAAGCGCCCTCGCGGGATTTTCACATACACAGGGTATCGTTATGATGATGGAAGACGCGATTTAGCACTAACCTTACAAGAACATTTTCTTGAGGCGGTATGGCAAATAAACAACGCCGTCTTTGATAACGGAAAAATGAATAAGTCTCGTCATGGCGATGCAATGGATTGCCGTTACAAAGCCGATCTAGTTTATATTGATCCGCCGTATTACAGTCCATTATCGGACAATGACTATGTTCGTCGTTATCATTTTGTCGAAGGAATTGCACGGGACTGGAAAGGAGTCGAGATGCAATGGAACACAAAAACAAAGAAATTCAAGAGCTATCCAACTCCATTCAGTTCCATAAAAGGGGCGCATGACGCTTTTGATCTTTTGTTCAAACGTCACCAAGACAGTATCTTGATTGTGTCTTATTCTTCTAACTCGTTGCCGACTAAAGACGAAATGCTTGCCCTAATGGCTAAATATAAAAAACGGGTCGAAGTAGTCTCCATAGACCATAGATATTCTTTTGGCAACCAAGGACATAAAGTCGGGAACAACAACAACCAAGTTCAAGAATATCTCTTTGTTGGATTTTAAGTTCGCTGGAGGGCTTTGTATGACGAAGAAAGCTTGGTATATTGGGAATACCACTGTACGCAACGCTAAACGCTTGAAAGACGGATTGAGAGTTCTGTTGAACTCCCCCTTGCACGGCAATCTCAAAGGAAGGGAAAATGAGCAGGAATTTGCTAAACTCCTTCATGATGAAGGTGTCGTCTTTGTGAAAAGGCTTAATGATTCGCCTGATAATGATGCCAGCGATGTAGGGAGAAAATGGCGCGCCGCTCTAATGCAACTTGGTTTTATCAAACCATCTTTTGCAGAGGCGCCCTTTACAATCACTCCAAACGGAGTGAGGCTTGTAGAGTCAAAGACTATGCCAAGCGAACAAGAATGTTTTTTAAGGGCCCTATTAGCGTATCAAATTCCTTCAGTCATTGAGGACTCTTTTAGTGTACCGGTTTTCAGCCCGCTTCGCATAGTCTTGGAAGTATTATACACGCTAGAACATCGTGGTCTAGAAGCGGCAATTGATAAAAACGAGATGGCCTCAATGGTTCAGCTGACAACATCTTTGGAAGAAGTTAGCGATGTTGTTAACCGTATAGCACAATATCGTGATAGGCTTAATGCCATCACTGATTCACGGGCAAGAAAAAGGTTTATTCAAGGACATTTACAATCAGTTGCGACTGCTAGCCAAAGTGCAAATACGCTTGTTGATTATGCGGACTCAAACTTCCGATATTTGAAGTTGACAGGCCTTTTTGTTGAAAAGGGAAATAAACTGCGTTTTGCAGATCATAAAAGAACTATTATAGAGCAAATCCTTTCGGAGTCTTATTCTCCAATACCGGAGGATGAATATCTTGAAACACTTTGGAATGGAGCCAAGTTGCCTACTGATAATGCTTCTAAAGCTATCGAAGTGATTCAGACAACCGCTCAACTTCTAAAAGAAAGCGGACAGACCGTACAACTCCCTAACCTTGAAAAAATGGACATTCCTGATCTGTCCCGCTTGCGTCTCGAGTTAGAAGATGACTGGCTGAAAGTTCTCGAAAAGAAATATGCGCAAGAGCAAGTTAATCAATGGCAGGATATATTGCAATATCTACAGGCCTTAACTCAGCCAAACCGTCGAAATAGCATCATTCCACAAGGGGAAGGAGCCGCATATTTCGAATGGGCCATTTGGAGAGCCTTTTTGGCAATCAATTCACTCTGTAATGAGCCATGGGAGGCAAGGAGATTTAAAATTGATCAGGACTTTCTCCCACTACACCCAGCCCCGGGTAATGGTCCTGATATGATTTTTGAATTTGAGGATTTTGTTATAGTCGTTGAGGTGACCTTAACACAATCATCGCGCCAAGAGGCAGCAGAAGGGGAACCGGTGCGTAGGCATGTGGCAGAAGTAGTAGATCACTATGAACAAAAAGGGAAGCGAGTATATGGATTATTTCTTGCAAATAAAATTGATACCAACACTGCAGAAACTTTTAGGATTGGGGTATGGTATCGACCAGATGATTCCCGAATGGCCTTAAGAATCGTCCCCCTAACCTTAGAACAATTTATTCGTTTGTTTGAGGTTGGTTTTAAATCAAAAGGTCGATTAGATCATCAACTCGTAGAACAAGTAATTCGTGATTGCTTAGTCGAAAGTAATAATGATGCCCCCGAATGGAAGCGTAGAATACAGTATGAAGTCGATCGAGTCGTGCAACGATTAAGCAAAATTGTATAACCTAGAAGGACGGTGAAAAACGGTTGTTTCTCTTGAGCAATGGGGGAGCGCGTGAAAGGTGATCCGGATGCGACAAGGCTTTTCTATTTGAGAAACGGGCTTGATAAGCGGCTTGCTCCCTAAAATCACCGGCCTCCTAGATTTTTATTTTTAAGTTTTTCTGATACTATTTCCCTTCCGTGTTAAAAACATCCATCTAGTAATTATAGCATATATCTAATTTATTTTTTAAGTTTTCAAAACCCAATTACGTTTTTCGTCACAAACCTCCCGCTTTGGCGGGAGGTGCTCGAAAACATCACTCTCGATACTCATCTATAAAAGATTCAATGCCCTTGGCTTTCAATTCCCTTACCCGTTTCTCAGCATTTTTACGATCCGCAAAACTGCCAGCCACCACTCGATAGAAGACTTTCCGACTGGTAGGCGATTTCGTCGCAGGTTTCGCTTTCGGTTTCCATCCATGCGCTTTGGCCAGCCCGTGTGCATGCGCCAGTGCGATCTTCCGTAGATTGTCATCCGACTTCAGAAAATCGGCATCGTCCTTATTGTCGATAAACCCATTCTCGGTCAGAACAGCAGGCATCTTCGTCTCGCGGAGAACGGCAAGGTTTGCCTCTTTCTTCCCGCGATTAACAAATTTCGTTTCGGCAACAATGGTATCGTGCAAAACGTTTCTCAATGCCTGCGTTTTCGGCTTGCTCGGATACGAGCCGTTATAAATGTACGACTCGAATCCCTCTCCGCCACCTGCGTTGATGTGAATACTACAAAAATGGTCTGCTCCTAAGCGATTGGCAAAATCAGCGCGTTCGCTCAAGCTGACAAACACATCTTTGTCACGAGTGAGATAGACCTTGACACCTTCGTATAGCTCATGAATGTAGTCTCTCGTATAGAGCGCGATTTTCAGCGTCAAATCTTTCTCACGAAGCCCATTCGCCACCGCACCCGGATCGTGGCCGCCATGGCCTGGGTCGATGACTTGAATGAAGTCAGCCATGTCAATTCCTCCTTTGGTTTGTAGTAAAAGCAAATAAAAAAACGCCCCTTTACAGGCGTCATTCGTTCTTGGTTAATTGTCAGCTTTCTCGGTTAGCTTTTCATCGGCAAAGTGAGTTTTGTTGAAATGTAAATCTAAGTCGTGAATAACTTCGTGAATCTCGTCAAAAATTTTATCACCTTTTTTCGCGTCGTTCTGAATCGCTTGATTCACCAATTCTTTTGCTTTTTCTAGCTCATCCTTTTTTTCTTCTCCGTTATATTTGATTCTGTCTAAATTTCCCTTTAGTTCTTTTAGAATTCCTCTATAATCCTCGTTCGTTAAACTCGTTCCCCCATTATTCACGTTTGCTTTGTCCACGAAAATAGCTGAGTTAAGGTGCGCGAAGTAAAGTTCTGCGTTCGATTTATATTCTGGAGAATTGTTTGGATCAACTCCGACAACCAGCCATTCTTTTTGTTCCTGCTCTGATTGTTGCTGTGCCCTTACAGGTTTGGCGTCATCTTTTTCACTCATTAGGACAAAAAAACCGATCCCTAATAAAACAACAGCGACTGCTCCAGAGATCCATTTGCCCAACTCAAACCCTCCCCCTTGGCCTTATTGTGTCGTTACCATTTTAACCAATTTTTCAACTCCTTTCAAATGAAGGAGCGCCAATTCATACGCCCCTTCATTTGATAATCAGCGATACACCATGAAAGAATATGTTGTTATCACCCCTGTATATTCTTCATTTTCTCTGGCTTGATAGTACATACGGACTCTGTATCGTCCTTCTTTCTTTCCAGCTAGATAGAACTTTTTAACTGGCGTTTGATGCCTAAAATATCCTGTTTGCAATTCAACAGCCTTCCAATAACCATCATAGATTTCAAGCGCCATGACATAATCCCAAGTTGGCGCGATAAATCCGTCGCTGTTCGGATCTCCGATTCCCCCACCACTGTAATACGCTGTTACATCAATCGAAGTAGCTTTTTCAGTATAATAGCTAGCATCAGTACATACAACCATCGGTTTGGGCATTTCACTGCAAGGCATAGTACCCCTCCATTTTTCACTTATTTTTCGTCACTTTTGTCATGGCTTTGGTATACGCCAATCGCCGCCAACAAACCAAAAACGCCAGAAACGATGATTTCAAGCGCCCCTTCGATTTGCTCTGGATCATCGACCTTCGCGATGTTCGCAATCACAAGCGCGACAATCGGAATGAAATACCCGATGATTTTCTTCCAATCCTTCATCACCACTCACCTCCTTTCTGGACAAGATAAATAAGGGCGAATAAAAAACCTAACAGCCACGGAGTGATAGCTGTTAGGATCGCGCTAAACCACATTTTCTTGAATTCTTTTTTCTCAGCCTCTTTTTCTTGGATCAGGACAAGCGCTTCGCTTGCTTTTTGAAACGCCTCCTCCGCCTTTTTCAAGGCGTTCCGGCTTCGCTCATCAGCTTCACTGGCCATGGACGTTTTTTCCTCCAAACGAATAATTCGTTGTTCCAGTCTGTCCAACGACGACGACACTCCATTTAGCGAGTCATAAATCTCTCGCAGTGTAATTGTCACCCCGTTTCCGTCATGTGAAATGCCCATGACTTCACCTCCTTTCATGGGATATAAGTGAATATCCGCGGGTCTTCTTGCCCGATTGTCCACATCGCCACACCTTTACAACCGTATCGCATTGTGTATTCGGCAGCTTTGATGAAACTTTCAAGGTCGCCGTTCCACGCAATCGAATAGCCTTCCGAATCGCCGACATAGAAATTGCGCAGCCATACACCTGCGTCCGCCATACGGATGCGGATGATTTTCTCTCCTTGCCAAGACGGCACGGTTACAATCGGGAGGTTTTCGTAGTCATTGGAAATCTTGATGCCTAGCCCTTCATCGGGGTCAAAGCCCGAATATACAAGATAGCCTAGCTCGTCATAGCTGTACGGCCGCGTTTCTTCAAGTGCGACATGTTCCACGCCGTCGATGATCGCCGCTACCTTCTCCATCGGCTCATACCGATCATTTGTGGCGATTTGCAGTCGATAGCACTTCACGCGACAACCACTCGCATATACACCGTGCGCTCCCTTGTTTGGCGGCGCCGGAAACGTTTGTGTACTCGGATATTCGATGACTTCCGTGTTCCCGACCATGCACTTGATATGATTGCCGTGCACTCGAACCTTGAATGTGTAGCGTTGTCCAAGCGTCAACGTGAGAGGTGCGGACGCTAGCACTTGCGAACTTCCGCCGCTCTCGTATTTCAGATAGAACCGTCCGGCTCGATGGTCAGCCACAAAGGCATACCCTCGCCCAATTTGTCCGGCTTGATCGGCGCAAAAGCGAATGCCATACACAGCGTTTCTGTCGTTCACGTCAGCGCGCAAATCCGCTTCGATATGGGCGTTCATCTCGTATTGGCGGTTGACGATCAATTGCATAGACTGTGTCCTTGTATCGGCGAATACGTGCGCTTCCTCGGTGCTTGTCGCCGCATAGGGGCGCCATGCTCCAAATGAGTATCCCCTGCTCACTGGAGTGCCGACACATCGTTGTAAATCGGGGTCGGGGTTAGAGCCCGGCGGAATGTAATTTGGATCGACATGCAGGTAGTATCTCGTCTTTGCCAAGTCAGTAATGCCGCTTCGGACATGTGGTCCGAACAGGTCTTCCCAAATGATGGCCGGACGTGGAGGGCGGCGCAATAGTTCGCCTGTGATCGTCATGTTCGCCGGAAAGGAGGCCTGCACTTTTGAAACGATCCCGTTTGTCACTTCTCCCCGTTTCCACGTCGGCTGCAAATTGACGCGATACTCGACTTCCCCGCCCGACATGCCATGCTCAAACGCCTCGCAAACGATAAACCCTAGAATTTGCGCATCGTCTTCGCATATGCCAACCTCAATCGTGTTTGAAGTGCCAAACGAAAAAACACCGCAGTCGTAGAAATGCCTGTCGGGATTGACGTAAAACGGATACCATTCGGGCTGATTTCCTTTTTCCCCGATGACAAAGCCCTGTCCGTTCACGCTAATAGGAATCCGCGGGTTTAAATACGGGAAATAGACAACGGCGATCAGTCGATAGCTTCCCGCTTCTGGCAGGGTGAATGAGTAGTACAAGCGCCCGTCCTGCCCTTCGTTTCCTTCTGCCGGTTCGCATGTGTTCAGGTCTTTGTTGTAGTTGTAGACCGCCGAATGCGCTGAATAGCCGTAAAATGTATAGCCGGACAGTGTATCACGCGGCGTCCAAGTCGTGCCTGTTCGCGTGTTCCCCATCCGGCTCGTCACATCGTTCAATATTTTCTTGATGCCCGTGAACTTCGCTCTTTGGTGCTTCGAATAGCTTGTGATGTAGTCCTGTCCGTTGTACGTATCACGGAAAATCACGGTTTGATCGTTAAACGTCTTTAACGTTGCGAACTGCACCGCAAATCGGTCATACACATGCAAATACGTCTTTTCGTAGGATGATTCTTCATCATGGAATCCGACATATGGAATGAACGATTGATTATACCAAACAAATTCGTCATTCTCGTTTCTACTGCCAGCGTTATGCTTGAACAATCCGTTTTGCCATTGTATAATTTGCCAATATCTGACGATTGTCCCTGTCCGCTTCTCATTCAACTGCCAACGGCGTCCATATGCGGCTGTTCCGACATACACCTTCTCTGGTTGCAGTACATTTTGGACATGATCTAACACCTGTTCGAGCCACCATAATGGGGTAGATGCTCCAGGCGCAGTATTGCCCGACGAGAAATCATAGGACATGATTTGAAACTCGTCGATAGCCTGATTTCCGTTCAAATCCCTTCCGCTAGCAACGGTTCGATAGTCTGTCCATTGATACCAATACGGCTCAAAATCGCCCGTCATCGCATGAAGGTTCACGCGCAATTCCAGCCCTAACGGAATACAAACCTCGTTTTTCACCCTTACAAGCAAATCGCGATACTTTTCCGCTTCTTGATATGAGCGACTTCGAGACGAACTTTTTTCAAAGTCCATCTCAATCCCTTTGATGCGGTTCGGGAAACGGTTCATGTAGAGTTCGGCGATTTTCCGCAGTTGTCGGATGAACGTGTCTTGTGCATTGTTCACGTTATCTAACATCGGCTCTACCCGACTTTCATTAAAACAAACCATTTGTAACGACCACTTGATACTCGGGTAGTGATCCACCAAAAATCGCAACGAATCTCTCATCCAATAGCGAATGCCGCTCTCGTCATCGGTCAAGACTGGATACGCTTCTCCGGCCTTGTAATGATAAATCGAACCGTCCGCTAATACACCGAAATCGTGAAGACCAAACGCATGTATTTTGTCGTGATGTTCTAAAAACGCGTACCAAAAGTTGCGCTGATCGCCGCCCCAATTCTTCCAAGCGTTCGGGTCAATGATTTCCCATAAGCCTGTTGAGACTTCTCTCGCGTATTGCTCAAATTCAGCGTTTGACGGCTCATTTAGCGACCAAGATAACAGCTTTATCATGGCTTGGACTTCCCTTCCTGCCATTGAATGAGTTCGACAACTCCCCAGTACCCAATGCCAACGTCTTGCATTTTCCCATTAACTAGCTTGTAAAACTCGATGCGAATCCGGTTCGAGCCATAAGGCAAGCCCATGAACAATTGACGCCTTATCTTGAGCGTTCCGTTGCCGACAGGCAGGCTCCGGCTCGCCCGATTGGCCGGAACGCCGTTGATCGACGCCTCGTTCCTTGAGCCCCACAACCGAATTTCGCTTCCGGCCGCGCCGCCTTCAAAGAAAAATTCACGGCTGTATCGCTTATTTAAGGGATGTTCCGGCTCATCGGGATATACTCGCTCGTATTCGTCCACATAGTCTCCGTAGTTGGTGGAAATCCGCAACAAATCGAAGTCGTTTTTCGCGTATAGTGTGATGTCCACGACAGTAGTCGTCAGTTGACGTGAGAAGTCTGTTTCGTACACGTTTGGCACGATAATCGCTTCATGTCCTCGCCCGACAATGTTGTAGAAGCGATTTTTCACATTCTCGAATACTCTCGGCTGATCGCCTAAATAAACGTCTCCCCCAACGGCCGTTGATGTTTCGTCCAGTGTTCCGTATGCAGGTTGGAACCATTCCGCCGTGTTCGGAATGGAAGCCGTCGCCTGTTCGCCTTCTTGCAATTGCAAGTCAGTGATGCGAATTGCTCCGCGCCGCAGGTTTTCAGCGACTAGCTCAAATTCGATATGATCCACTTTTTTTCGTTGAAATTTGGTCAATGTGGCGAGAAATCGCGTCCAATCTCCTTTATTCATACCATCACCCGTCTAGCGACCAACGTGTTTCCGACGGATGCCCTTTCCACAAAGTCGCGATTGAACCGCTTTGCAGCATGATGTCGGTGACATTCACCTGCCCCGATTGGCAATTCTCCACGACAAACTCAATTTCAATCGTCGAAACGCCCCGATCGGGGTTTTTCACTTCGATAACTTGATTGACAAGTTGGAACATCATATCGTCTCACCTCCGGCCAGTGACAGCCAAATTGGCTCGTCTTCTGTTCCATCCGCGTACTTGATGCGAATGTAAACACCAACGCGCCCACTCCCGACTTGCAAGTTTTCCGCCGCCACTCGCATGCTGATGGAATACGAATCGCGATGGGACGGGTAGACGATTTGCTTAAGCGTCTTGGTTTTCCCTTCTTCGGCCGTCGCCTTGAACGAAGCGTTGCCGCTGTATCCGTTGACCGGATCAATCTCCCATCCACTATTCGTCCAATAGTTGAATCCGTCATCGGCACGGGAATTCATAAGGTAATTAAAAACACTCAAATTCAGCAAATCTTGTCTGTCTACCGTATCCTCCGATTCCAAAACGGATGCCGCTTCCTGAACACCCGACAGCAAATCAGACAGCGTCGGTTGTGGACGTTCAAGCTCCACTTCCGATTCCCACGGCTTTTTGATGTTGTACTTCCAACGAACAATGCGCTTCTTCTCGTTGATGCCCAATTCTTTGTCGTACACAAACACGTTATCGCCAAGGGCGAATTGTTCATGGCTCAAACCCGACATTCTTGACAAGTCGGCGACTTTCATCACGTATGAAGCGGTCGGGCGCGAGAGGATACTCAAAGCATATACGCCGCGCTCGTAAAGATGAAACGGGTTGGTGAAACGCTCATCTTTCACGACCATCACTTTCTTCTTGGTCGTATATTGATAGTTTTCGATATAAGGCAATCCTTCTGGATGAGCGTCTTCAATCGTCATATTGTTCTTCCCGTACAAGTACAGCTTTGTGACAAGATTTTTCGTACTGTAGTTCACTTCGATTTCCTTCATGTTTTTCCGATAGACGATAGACGCTCCGGAATCCCTTCCTTCCGGCCGCAAGAAATCGACTGTATTGTTGCTTGTGTTGAACCACAACTCGCCCGTAAAGACGTTGGGAAGCTCTCTCAATGCTTTCAGCCGATTCGTTAATCCTTCTTCCAACTGAAGGTTTCGACGCTCTGTCACTTCTACGCGCCCGACTGTCCACCCCGTCCCGTCCAGAATATCCGCCATGATTTGTTCCGGCGTCGCGTCCTGCCAACTCAACGCTTTCATCGGCTCGGTATATTGCAGGTCGTACCATGTCGCTTCGCAATACACAACAAGTTCGAGCCGTCCTCCCGCTCTCACTTTCGAGACATCCCGAATGAAATAACGCTGATTGACGACTTCGACGATGTTTTCATTTTGAATGTATTCTCGTTTTGGATCGTTGTATGGAAGGGAAAACGTCAGCGTATCCACACTGCCAATCTCTTGTTCCAAAATCGGGTCATCCGCGTTTTCCAATACGCCAAGCCGATTCCCGTTTTGGTCATACACGACCAACAAAGCATTGGACAGTCGATTGTACAAGGGTTGCTGTCGTTGCGGCGGTTGGCTGTTGTATCGAATTTTTCCGAGTATGTTATACCGTCCGACTCTCAACTGATTGTATTTCAGCATAGGCGTCACCTCACGCCACGACTAGCCAAGGCGAGCAATAGGAACTTCGTTGAAACAGCGCTCCGCTTGCCGGAAACGTTGACGGCATATCCCCAAAAGGAATGTTTGTCGCCCGATAGCCGCCGTAAACTGTATGTGGGTTTGGACGTGGGGACAAATCTTGCAAGAACGTTTGGGCGTCGAATCCTACGATAGGAATGGCACTGACTTGGTTCAGTCCGTCATAATACGCTGTTGCCCCATCGTGCCTTGCAATCCAATAGAACCCCGGTTCTAACTCCAAATCAATGTCCACCATGCCCCACCCTCCGGCCGCCGGAATGGTGATGACAGGGCTTTGAAAGAGCAATTCGCTCGGCCGCAGGCCGTTATCTCGGTAAATGCCGATCCGCAGTGGTACGTCCGTACTGGCCGAATTGAGCTTCATCGCCGCCTTGTTGAATCGGGTTTTGGTTGGCAACGGAAAAGGAAAAGCGTCAATCGTGTTGCCGTAAACCAATATCTGAAATGCGGGCACGTGGCTGTTCACGTTCGCCGTTCCGTCTGCATTCAACGGATTGTAATCGCGCCGAAAATGGCTGACATACGTTCCCGACAACGGATAAAAGGGCTCAACTCCCGCCGGATTATTAGCAAGCAACAACGAATGTTGATCCACCGCCTGTTGCAACGATGGAATGCTTCCGATGCTCCCGTCTATGCTTTGCCGCCATGCTGAAACATTGGTGATATACGTGAAATCCGCCGCAATCGTATCGTTCAAATTTTGTTGCTCATGAAAGACGACAACACCGTGCGCCGGACTGATTTCGTATTCGCTTGGATCGACTTGCACGCCGTTTCGATAGATGACAGGCGCAGGGTTGTCGAGCCAATTTCGTATCGTTCCCTCGTAAATTCGATAGCGAATGGTCGGGTCGTCTTGATCCGCCACAGGCGTCAATACATGCCCTGTCTCTTGGGCTGTCTGCATTTCCAAAACCGCCTGCATTTTGTTGATGTCGTGTTGCAAGCCTGAAATGTGAGCGGCCAAAATGTCTTGGCTTGTTAGGTCGCGATAAGGAGTTTGCGCCATGGTTTCACCTCTTTTCTAAATCCATCGGCTTCGAGCGTAGACGGTCGCTTTCTGAATGGTCGCATTTCCCTCTGTGAAAAACTCCACCTCGTTTTCCTCGATGTCCAAAAACGGAAAATCCATCGAATCTAAATGCTGATTCGCTGATCGCTTGTTTCCGTATCCGTCGACAATGTAGGACGTGACAAGTTGGCTATCCAGTACAAGCGTTTCGCCCTGTTGCAACGTTCCTGAAAAACGTACGGACGTGAACGGCGTTCGCACGCCAATTGAACCGCCGCTGCATGTTCCCTGTATTTCAATCAACGGCTCTGAATACTCGTTGCCCTTTTGTCGATTGATGACATACACGCCCGCGCCGCTGAACTCAAACACCTCGTCTTCAATTGCATAATAGAACGGATCGGGGCAGAAAAAGTTCAGCGTTCCTTGACCGGATCGAATCAAGTCGTCAATTTCCGTTTGATCCTGAATGATGGCGTTAATGTACTTGTCCGGCTCATCATCGAAAATGAGCGGCTTTGGCTCGCTCTTGTTCAATTTTCCGGCCAAGAAGCGTTTCAGTTCAAAATATGACATGTCGAGATGCTCAAAGATAACCACCTCGACAGGAATGACGACCGACTGATGCCGCTTCTCCAAGAAATACGCGCCATGCCTTCCGGCGATAGACATGGATGTGATTTCTTGCGGCGGCATTAAGGGGCGTCCAATGTCTCGAACGAGTAGATACGGTGAAAGGTCAAACCCGTCATACGTAATCACAAGACGCTCCCCCCTATGCCGTTTGCCCTCATTTTTCCGATGCGCCGTTGACCGAGTTCACGGTCGATATAAGGCGTGACCACTCGCATAATTTCCCTGCCGTCCAAGACGACAGGAACGACAACTTGTATTTGCTCTGCTCCTTGTGCTCCGCTGTTTTGCAGTTCTTCACGGATGATGCTTCGTAACATTCGTTGCGGCGCCACAATCTCGGGGTTTCCTGCTCCGGCGTCACCGACAATCGCTAGCGTCGGCTCGTCAACGACACCACCTGTTGCCAAACGTGGAATGTTCGGTATATTGAACCCAATCGAGCCGCCGCCGCGTCCGCCAATCACCGGAACCCAGTCGGGAATCTTCGGAATCGGAATGCGAACGCTGTTGATTGAGTTAATCATGCGGTTGATAAAGTCAATGACTTTGTTTACTGCGCCACGCACCGAGCTAACCACGCTGTTCCATGCGCGCAATGTTGCGTTTTTCACTCCGTTCCATACGCTTGAAATGATATTGCGAATGCTGTTGAACGCGCTTGAAATTCCCGAACGAATGCTGTTGATAACAGAACTGATTGCACTTTTGATACCATTCCACACGCTCGACGTGACAGAACGGATGGCGTTCCATACTGTTGAAATCACGTTCCGAATTGCATTGAAAACAGAAGAAACCGCAGATTTAATCGCGTTCCATGCAGTAGTCAAAGCCGAACGGATGGCATTCCAGACCGTTGTCGTCACGGTGCGAATGACGTTCCACACGGTCGAAATCACCGTCTGGATCGCGTTGAATACTGTCGATACGGCGCTTTTAATGCCGTTCCACGTTGCCGTCAACGCCGACTTGATGGCGTTCCAGACGGTCGATGTCACGTTTTTAATCGTGTTCCAAATGTTCGAGATCGCTGTTTTAATTGCATCAAAAACGGTAGAAGCGACGGCTTTAATAGTGTTCCACGCCGTTGACAAGGCTGATTTGATGGCGTTCCAGACCGTGATGGACACGCTCTTGATGCCTTCCCATACACTCACAAAGAACGCTCCAAGTGCGCTGAACACGGTTTGCGCCACGCTTTTGATTGCGTTCCACGAGTTCGTCAGAAACTTACTGACCGAATCCCAGTTCTTCCATAGCAAAACGATGATCGCGATAAGCGCTCCGATAACGCCTATTACAATCAACACCGGCGCCGCAATCGCTCCAAAGCTGACGCCAAGAACGCCCATCGCCATAGTGATGGTAGACACAATCGGCGCGAGCGTCAAAAACAGTCCGGTGATAATGCCAATCACCGTGACAATCGCCGCGATGGTTGCCGCCAGCTTCGGATTATTCGAAATCCACTCCGCTACTTTGCTGACTACATTAGCAATCCCCCGATACACCGGAGCTAGGGCTGTGTTTAAATCGTTGAACGCATTTTGCATTTGCACCATCGGGTCAGCATTCATTTGTTGCACGGTCTGGTTGAACAAGTCTTGATTCTTGCTCGCGTCACCCAAGTGCTTGTTCATGTTCAGAAGCGTTTCCGCAATGTTATCGCCTTGGTCTTCCCACATGGTCAATTTGTTATCGCAAAGGCTTTTTATCCTCTGCTTCCGGAGGTTTCCCTCATACCCTTTCACGGGATACGGCTGGTCAATTCCAGCCCGGTTCGGCGTACATTTTCAACCAACAAATGTTGGTTGCCGGACACTCTTGGGCGGATTATTGCTCCCTTAACGCTCACCGCCTACGCTCTACGGTGCAGGGTGGTGTTCCCCGTTACCTCGGTGTTGGCATATGAACCGGCTCCAACTTCACGCCGATTCACTTAGCTTCCACCGATTTTGCCCGGTTTTGTTTCGGCACAACCTTCGTTTACCGAAAATCGCTACCCCCAAGGCGTTTCGCTTCGTTTCATCATCGACGTTCATCAGCGCTTTGGCAACCTGTTGCATAGCCGTCCGCCCTCGCTCACCACCTGCGGCGACGGCCTGTCCCCATGCCTGCAACTGCTTCGCGGAGATGCCTGTTCCTTTCAAGAGTTCGACCGTCGTTTCATTCACACCCTGCCCGAATTCTGCAAGGCGAATGCGGCCTTCCTTGAGGCCGTCAAGCAGGTTGTCGATGTTCCACGTCCCCGTTTCGACCCCTGCGGCGAAAATTGCTTGAATCTCATTCGCCTCAAATCCGGCGCGGTTCAATTGTTGGCCGTACTCCGAAATGATGTCGAGCTGTTCAGGCGGAAATCCAATGCGCAACAGCGAATTGACAAGCCCAAGCGCTTGCTGGTCTGACATTTCAAGTTCGCTGCCAATCTCGTTCACTTCTTGGATGAGCTCCGTAAAGTCGATTCCCGAATAGGCGGCGGCGATCGCTCCGGCTCCTTCGACAATTTTCCGGTTTGCCGCATCACTCGCATCAGCATTCAGCGCGAATTGACGGCGCACACCTTCTAGGGCGCTTTCCGCGTCAATCCCGTACGCTTTGACCGTGTTTGTTGCTTCTTTGACTGCTTGGATAGACTCGGGAGGAACGTCGAAGGAGACGCGAATTTTCGTCTCCGTGTTCACGCTCTCTAACGCTTTCCCGACAACCGCTGAAATGCCTGCGCCTGTCGCCATACCGGACAGGACAGGCTCGAAATTAATGTCTTTCAGCGATTTCTGCGTATTCTCCGCTTCGTCTTGTAGTTTCTTGAGTTCGCCCCTTGCCTGAGACGTATCCACTTTCGGGGAGGGCATGGAACGGATGGCTTGAGTGAGTTCTCGAATTGCCCCTTCCAGTCGGACAATAGGAGACATGTCGGCTTGAATGTCCAAGTCCGGCACCGATTCGATGGCACTTTCAACCGATTGGAACGCCTTTTCCGCGTTTCGGGTGACGCGGTTCAAAATACCGGACACTTCATCTACACCGGAAATGGCAATTTGAACGACTTGTTCCGCCATGCATCATCTCCCCTTTCGTAAACGCACTCGCGAAGGGAGCTTTCTACGCAGTTTCTCCGCTTCTTTTTGGCGTTCTTTTTGAATCTTGTTATGGTGTGCAATCAGCACTTCTTGTTGCAAGGGCGTCATGTAAGGAATGTCGAGTGGCGAAACGCCACACTCTTTCACGAGAAAATAAAAATTCCTTCCTTCACGACTGAAGAAAGGAATCATCATCGTTTTCCACCGCTTCTTGAACTTGTTGTTTGTTCCCGATGCCCGTGATCTCGTAAATTCGGTTGGCGATTTCATCAACCAACTTCGGCGGGAACTCGTTTTCCACTACTTGTTCTGTAATCATCGGGTCAACCGTCCCGTATGCCACGGCTTTGATTGCCGCCCGTTTCCGGCCGCGCAGGTTGGCTTTTGTATCGAATTGAAGTGTTTGTGCCACCTTGCCTTTCAGTGTTGGCGTTCCTTTCACTGCCACGCCTTCTTGCATGAGTTCTTCGACTTCCAGTGCCTCTTTGTTGTTCAGAGGGCGAATATCCACCTCAAATTCTTCTCCGTTCCACGTCACGGTCATCGTTTCTTGGTAGGCTGTTCCGTTCAATACACCGGCAGTCAATTTTTTAGCCATTCGTTTTCCCTCCAAATTCCGTTTGTTTTCGTCCTTCTAAAAAACAGATGAGGATAAGCGTTTTGCCTATCCTCATGCGACTGTATACGATGCCTTGTCGTTCGTCAGCGACACCTGAATGGGTCCTGTTCCTGTCGCTTGGTCAAACAAGGCTCGCGCTGTTACTGTCTGAACAATTCCTTCCCGCCCTTCGACCGGTTGGCTCGATGCTGTATAAATCAGACGCGGGAAAATGATGTCCAAATTGCTCCCTAGATGCAACGTGTATCCGAATTCCTGCAATGTGTCAGTGCTTGGACCGTCCGCGCCGCCCCAAAAGGCGATCAGCTCTTGGTCGCTGTCGAATCCAAGGGCAACCTCTAACGTAACAACCATCGAACCCATGAACGCTTTTTTCGGGAAACGAGAGCCAAATCCTTGGGCACTCTCAATGTCCGCGCCTGTCTCCACCGTCAGCGTCAAGCTGTTTACAGACGCGCTCATATCCGTTCCGTCTTTTTCAAGCGCCGCCATTGGCGCGGTGAAGACGTTCCCTTCCGTGAATTGAATGTTGGTGGCCAACGGCGCACGTTTGTCCGATGCACCTAACGTGTTGACCGTTAGCAGCGCCCATTCGTTCTCGATCTCCAATTCAAGCGACTCAATCACGTTGCCAAGGAACACATGCTCCATAATGTCCTTCCCGACTTTCGCCGAAAATGAAGGCATCAGCGCACTGCGGGCAGGATAGAACGTGTGCGTATAGCCGGTCGTGGCGTCCCCTGTCACTTCATAGCCGCCTAACGCCCACTTCCAAAACCAGCCCGTTGCCTTGTCGTCAAGTGGCAACGTAATCGCGCCGCCTGTTGAGTACACACCCAATTGCGCCACGCGATCCAAGCCGGAAATGCCTTCGTAAATCAGCTTGTCGTCTTCGGCAGGCTCGATCGAAACGCTTTCTGGGTCAAGTGTTTCTGCATATTGCGCCGCTTCCACCCCGAATTCCGTTTCCTCGCCAATCATCAAGTAGCGAGTAATCGCCATGTGTCATCACCTCACTCTTTGACGGTCTTGAGTGGTGCAGGGGTTAGGGTAGCTTCATAGTCGGTGTCCGCTGTTCCGGCATCCGCGTCAAGTTTTTGCAACAGGGCGATTTGTTTGTTCCGCAGTTCGTTCAAGTCGTCAATCAAGTCATAAAAAATCGCCGGCAGTTGAGCAACGCCAGCGCCACCTTCACCTTTTCCGATGTATTTTGGCACTTTCGCCATGCTACTCCCTCCGTTTCACTCGAAAATCAAATTGAACCGCAGACCAACAGACCTGCGTGTTATTGCCCATCTCGTAGGCAGGGTCGATTTGTGTCGGTCGTACATCTGCCACAGTGCCGCCTAGCGTCCGGTCTTGCATCAGTACGTCATAGACCGTCAACGCCAAGTCGTGTGCTTTCTCAAGCGCTTCTTCGGGGTCGTTCGCCTTGACAAGGACGACAAAATTGAACCGTATGTCGTGATCGGCCGTGTGACCGCCAAGCAAGTTCGGGGCATACGGCTCCGGCACAATCCAAATAGCAGGCGTTTGCAACGTCCCGACTCTCACCTTTTCTCCGTAGACAATCCGTTTGATTTCATCGAGTTCCGGCGCCTGCTCCAATACTTCCCGAATCTTCGCCCGAATCTCCTTGTGAATGTCTTTGAGAGGCTTTCTTTGAATCATATCAATTTCACTTCCCTCAACGCCTGTTCAACGAAATCGTCAATTCGCCGCTCGGCTGCGGCAATTGATCTCTCAATGAAGCGTTTCGGCTTGATTCCCGGGTGATTGACCTTTTTGGCAAAAACCACTTCCCCGTTCACTTCAAACCGCAACGCTTGTGCCCGTCGGGGGTAAATCGTATATGGTCCAGAACCGTAGTTTTGCACGAGCGCATATTCCACGTTCGTTCCGACTGTATAGAACCGCGCGTTTCGTTTTTGCAATTTCCACGATCCGGCCAAGCGTCCATGGTCTTGCGGCGAAAACTCCATCAAATTGCCCCACACTTCGAGCGCGGTCAACTCTGTTGCACGGTTCAGCGCCGCTCTCATGCGTGGAATCAAGCGCCGTAAATCGTCCATCCTAATTTCAGCATCAAACATATTTATCACGCCTCTACAAAGTCATCGGATGAAAGGAAAACGTCAATACTTTGCTTCATAAACGGCCGCAATTCTGTCCCTAAATCCTTAGTGACGTCCGATGTATTCAAAATGGAGACGGCAAAGTCGTCAATTTGAATAATCGGACTGGAACGTTGCTGTTGGGCGACCGCGACAACTTTGGCGACAGTCCGCAATAAAACGTCTTGAATCGCCAAATAGTCGTCATCCGTTTCAAGAACAGTCCGTTTGAGCCTGGCATGGATATGTGATGCAATCCGCTCAATCCATGTAGACAACAAACTGTCCAATTTCGTTTCGGGATCGCCAACGTCCGGTGGAAATCCAAAGTGATCCGCAGAAACGCCCGTCAAATCAAGGACGTCCTGCGGCGTCACCACCTCGGTCACTGGTTTTTCAAACAATGGCATCGGCTATCACTCTTCTTTCAACGCTTCGAGCTTGTCGATGAGCGTGGAACGCTTCTTGCCTGCTTTCTCTTGGGACAACGCTTCGTCAACGGACAGCTTGCCTTCTTTAATCGCCTCTAGCACCTCGTCAATCGTCATGCTTTGAACGTCCAAGGCAGGTTCGGTGGGTTCGGCACTTTCGTGACGACGTTCCGTTTCGCTTTTGTCGCCTTCACTCACGATTTCCACCTCAAAATCCCGCACCGCTTTCACGGTTAGATATTCACGATTGGAAACCGTGATTTCGACAGTTTGATTAGGAGGAAACTCGACACCGAGGCGGTATCGAGCTTTCTTCCCTTTGTTCGTCACTCTTAATGTTTTCATCCCTGCTCACCTCATCAGCCAGTGTATCCTTTACCGACGACAGCCGCGTTTTCGTCCTCGAAGTGGCAGTCAACACGCAAGGTCGTGACAAAATCCGTCCGGCGCAATTTCGGTTGGCGATCCGGTTCAATGCGAATGTCGCGATAGATGCCGTAAACAAGGTTCGCCGGATTGACCAAGAACGCCGTTCCGGCAGGCATGTTGGCCGAATCGACGACCGCAATTCCTTTGTATGCCAATTGTGTCGCAGTCGTTTGTGCCGTGTCGCCAAGTCCCGTGCCGCGAGCCCGGAGGACGTCACGGTAGGCGTCTTCAATGTCCCAATGCACATAGAAACGCCATTGTGAACGGTCGCGCAGGTATTTTTTCGGCAAAGCCTGAATCATCGCGTCAAACATCGCTTCGACATTGGTCGGATCAAAATCGGTCGTGCCTTGAACAAGGTTGGCCGCTTTCTTGAGCCAGCCGTCCGTTTTCGCCAAGAACGGGTCGCTGCTCGCTTTGTCGCCGTTGAGGAACAGTTCTTCAAGGTCTACACCGACACGTTCGGCAATCAACTGAATCAGCGTGTCCTCAAACCCTTCACGTTCGATGTTGTCCTCGAGTGTCGAGTCGGTGATGCCGGAAATGCCAATGACCTCCACCGACTCAAGTTTGTTCGTGCTAAAATCCGGCTTCGCTTCGCCAGTCGGGGCTTCTCCTTCCGTCGCCGCTTGCAAAATCCGTGAACCGAATGCAATGCGGTCAATATCATGCGTGTGGCTCGTCATGTCAATCCGACGCGCTTCATCCAAAATGCGGGTGGCTTCGGAAACCGTCCGCACGAAAAGCTGTTGCTTGGCCGGAGTTAAACGAGACGCGCCAAGGTCAGTCGTCGTAATGGCTTTTAAGACGTTTTCTAATTTTCCAAGAAGCATATCGTTCGTCAGCATACATTCAACACTCCCTTTCTATTTTTTGTCCGACATTTATTTGCGCTTGAATCCAAACGGGTCGCGGTCGTATTCGTCTTGCGGCTTCGATTTTTCCGCCGCGCCATCTTGTCCCGTCAGCCGTTTCGAGAACGGGATTTTCCGTTTGAGTTCTTCAAGCTGTTTCATGACTTGTTCGTATTTCTCTTTGTAGCTGTCGTCTTCGCTTTTGGCAGCGGCTTCGCCTTCGAGGTCATCGTCTTCAGTCTGCGGTTCTTGCGGCTCGTTCTCCGGCGCCGCTCCTTTCAACGTGCTCATGATTTCCGACAGCTTGTCATTTACGGGTTTCAACGAATCATCGATCATTTTTTGAACGTCCTCGACTTTCACTTCGTCATCACCTTCTTTCGATTTGTTTGCTCGTTCTTCTTCGGCAATCCGCAACAGTTCGTCAATGACTTCCTTCGCGGCTTTCAGCTTCTCGTAGTTCGCATCAGAAATTTTTCGCCCTGCCTTTTCGGATGGTTTCAGCCCCAGCTTTTCTTTGAATCTATCGAAAAAGCTTTTATTCGCTCGCTGTGGGCTTTTTTCTTCGCTTGAAAGGGTTACCCCTTGCCCGCCGCTTTGCTCGTCTCCTAGAGCCGCCTGCGCGGCCACAGCGACGCTTTGCGGCGAAGGGGATTCAACAGGAATGATGTTCTCCACGATGCGAACTTCTTGCAGGTCGCCGACAAACTCGACGTCTCCCTGCTCGTTGATCGTGTAGCCGATTTGGAAGAATCGTTTTTTGCCGCTCGCCAAGTCATCGACACGGATCACAACGGAATCTTCGAAAATGGAATAGACATACGAATCAAACGCGCCGTTATCGAATGTCTGATAGACTTTTTCGCGCAACAGTTCGCTGATGTATTCAAACGAACCTTGAATGGCCTTTTTCACCGCTTCTTCTCGATTGTCCTTGCTTTTGATCGCGATGAATTTGGCTTTCGGCACGGCAGGCTCGTCGACAAGGGAAACGGCATTGACTACCCAATCGCCGGCGGATCGTTCCAAGTCGGCCAGTGTCGTACGTTTCGCCGCTTCTTTGGATTTCAGCGCCGCTTTCGGAACGCCCATGATCGAAAATCCAGTCAGTTTCCCTTCCTTCACCGCCCGCCAGACATCCTCATCCTGAACACGAACACCCATCATCCAACTTCCTTTTGGGACAGTCAACTCGTCGTCAACCTTCCAGTCAAACGGCAAGATGTACGATTCCACTACCTTGCCGACATTGTTCAGCGTGTGTTGCAAATCGATGTTGCCGTATTGCTCTAAAAACTTGTGCGCTACTTCCTCGATTTTTTCAGCGGATACCATGTCACCGTCGCTGTCCGGCTCGTTTGGAACGAGAACGGGTCCAAACACAATCCGCTTCTCCTCGTTCTTGTGCGTGACTGGCGCGGTGAGTTCGTGTTTCATTCTCTCACTCCTTTCTGTTCGGAATCGCTTCATGAAACAAGCCACGCCTAGAATGAAATCACCCCCTTTACGGATAGTAAGGCGTCCGGACGATTTGCTCGCCCTTTGTCGGGATATATGGACGGCATCGGCATCGGCAGTTGATCCATTCCTCGATGGGACCGGATCGGTCTAGCGGATGCATCAGCCCATTGGAGAAACGTTCATCCATCCGAACCACCTGTCCGTGCAGGGAATAATGATCGGCGCGGTCTTTCGGGTTTCTTCCCCTCACTCGGCTGTCTCTGACCGTCAGCCACTGCTTATACCTGACGTTGTAATCTTGCATGGTTTGGAAAATGCCGATGTTTTGCGCTCCCTGCACTTCGGTTCTCGCGATCGTTTGCAGTCGATGATCGCGCAAGTCTTTAAAATCGGCGCGCAAATCCACAGCGATGTCGTCAATCCCTTTTCCTTCTTCATAGCCGCGAATCAGCGAAGCGCGGAAATCGCCTTTAATTCGCCGGAATGTATCCTCCGAAAACACATAAACGCGCTCTCGCAATTCTTCGAGAACGCGTTCACTGAATTCTGTAAACACCAATTCCAAGCCCTGTTCGAGAATTTCTTCAAACGTCAATTGCCTCGCCACGACCGCACTTTCGACAGCGGCTTCGGCGATCTCTTCCTCCATGTCCGCGAAAATCGGATCAAGAATATCCGCGATAAACGTTTCCTGTTCGAGAATCGACAGCGGGATATAGCCAAGCTCGCGCAACCGCTGGATGAACATACTTTCCAGCCCAACTTGCAGGCTGACCAACCGGCGCGCCAATTTTTCTTCAATTTCGGTGATCCGCTCATCCTGTTCCTTGATTGCAGGAAGCGCTCCATGTGCAACAAGGAACGCGACAAGCTCGCGATCCATGTCCAACAGCTTGCACACTTCACACATGCTTACCGCCCTCTTTCGTGGCGATGTCAATGAGTTTGGCGTGCAATTGTTTCAGCGAATTCAATATCGCATTCGTTTCCTCTTGCGAAGCGTCGAGCGGTTGCCCAAAAATGAAATGCCTGTCTAGGTTCGGATCGTCAATCGGGTCTCTGCCCAATTCGCGCAAAATCATGTTCGGGCTGTATGCGCCCACCTCAAACAAAAAGCGCAGTTCCTCAATCTTCGCTTGTGTGTCTTTCGTGTCGATGTCCTTGAAACGAAAACGCCAGTCCGTCACCCCTAGCCCAATCAACAGCAATCGGTTCATCACATTCTCAAGCATGTCTTGTCGCGGCTCAATGACCGATTGCTTGTATATCTCGGTGGATTCTCTCGCCGTTGATCCACCAAGCGAACCTTCGACGACGATGCCGGCTCGATAAGGCGGGACACCATGTGCGGACAGGATTTCATCGCGGTTGTCCGCCCGCAACATGCGGAAACTTGCTTCCTTCGTCTCCACAGACAACGCTTGGAACTTGATTTCGATCGGCGTGTCCGAGAAATCGCCCTGCGGCTTTTGCGCCGTCACCACTAATGTCGAGTGGCGATTTTTCTTAATGTCCTGCTGAAAGTAACGGCGGATCAACTGCTTCGTTTGCTCGTCGAGTTCCGCGCCTGTCACCGTCACGACGTAGGCAGGGACGGCGTGATTTTCAAAGAAACTAATGTTGTACTCCGCCCGTTCTCGGTCGGAAATAATCGCACTTAACGCAGGGAGAATGTCCGGCAGACCGTAGTAATCACTCCGGCTTGTGTAATTGTGGACGTGGATGATTTCCGTCGCTCGCCGCTCGGCCGGAATTGAACCGGCAGGGGCAATTTCGCCTGTCATGTAGTCCACATCGTCTTCAAAGCCGAACCGCTTAAACCACACCTTCTTTGCTCCGCGGATTTGACAGTAGCGGTTCATGTCCTGATGGACGCGCACCGTATGCGCCGGAATATGCTCCAGACCGACAAGCGTGCCGTCTTCGGCTCTGATGACCTCATAATATCCGTTCCCAATGGAATCGTAGTCCACCATCACGTTGTTATTGATGTCGGTCAGCGTCTTGTACGGGTTCGGGTTCTCTAAAAACTGCATGGCGATTTCGCGTTGCTGTTCGCTTGGGTTGTTCGTCTTCGCTTCAAGATACCATCCTAGCCCTGCAGTATCCCGCGCCTTCGTTTTAACCGCCCGATAATGGTACGGGTTGATTTCGAGCAATTGCGCCAGTGCTTCGAGATTGTACAGCGGTTCGACAAGCCCCAGTTCCCCGTACGCACCGCCAAAACGGTCGCTTGGAAGGGCTCTTGATTCCCCCTGCTTGATGGCGTAGCGTTCGAGCGTGCTTTCTTCGATGATTTCGCCGTCGCTTAACACATACGCCTTGGCCACTGCTTGTTTCCCCATTTCATTCCCTCCCTTCTATTAGAAGATGTCGACTTTGATTGTCCCCTTCGTTCCGGCTCGGTCGAGGTATCGCAACGCTTGTGACGTTGCGTCTACTTGGTCATCAGTCGGTGCGTTCGGAAACGCCACCAATTCCTCGACGTAATCATGCACCCACGGCGCGATGCTCGGATGCGGAATGTAGACGTTCCCTGCTTCAAATTGCGGCGATACGGCATTCAGCCGCTCGACTTTCGTTCCATTCGGCACAACCGGCAACATGCCGCTGATTTGATGCCGCAACGCGTTGATGATCGCCGTCCCGTTCGCGCGGTCTTCGATGAGTTTCGCCTGCGCCTGCGGCCACTTGGACGTCAGCGATACAATCGCGCGGATCGACTCGGTAAAAGACAGCTTCGCGCGGACTTGGTCAAGAAGGTATTTGTCCGCTCCCTTTCTGCCCCATACTTGCCCGACCACAAACGAACCGTCATTCGTATCTTTGAATGCGAAGTCCCATGATTGGATGTATTCGTCCATTTGCGGCGCTTGTTTATAATACTTGAACCACGAGCGATGGATGATCGCGCCGCTTGGCGGCGTTGGCCGCTGTTGGTATAGGGCGTTCCATGTTCGCGATCCGACTGATTTCTTCGTTTCCTCCGCCCACTTCTCGTCAAATCCGTACTCCGGCCATAGCGGTTCGCCGATTTTCCGCCCCAACAAGTCGTTTTCGGAATCGCAAATCGCAGGAAGCGAAAGCACCGTCCACCGCTCCGGCTCGTGTTCGAGCAGCCGTCCGGCAAGGTCGTCTTCGTGCCATCTTGTGAGAATTAAAATAACCCGGCCGCCAGGTTGCAAACGGGTGGATAGCGTGTTTTGCCATTCGTTCCACAGCATGTTTCGGTATGTTAGCGAATCCGCCTCTTTCCGGTTCTTGATCGGGTCGTCGATGATGAGCAAGTCGGCGCCTTGGCCGGTGATCCCGCCGCCGATCCCGACCGAAATCATCCCGCCGCGATGCCCTTCGACGTCCCAACTGGTCACCGATCCCATATCGTTTGAGATTTTGATTCCGAATAATTCCTCACCAAACATCTCGATCTTCTGTCGGTTCGCTCTCCCGAACCGTCTCGCCAAAGAATCCCCGTATGAGACTTCGATGACTCTTCTGTCAGGATTTCTTCCGATGAACCACGAAGGAAACGTCTCGGTGACCGTCATGGATTTAGAATGCCGCGGCGGCATGAATATCATGAGACGGTCGATTTCGCCGCGCTCCACTCTCATAAGATAATCGCAAATCAAATCGGAATGTCGGGACGGTATATATCGTCCAAAATGCACATATTCGAGATAAACGGAGTAATCTTCCTTGGCCAGTTCCCTTTCGAGCGAATTAAGATTTGTTAGAATCTCGCTTAACAGCGTTTCGTTTTCTAATGAGCTGCTTGATAAGGTCTCTTGCTTCTTCGTCTTCAAGGAGTTTGTTGGTGATGCCGATCTCATGCGACTGCTTCACCTCTCCGTCGTGCTCCACCTTCTGAATCTCCGTAGACTCCCCCCTCGACAATCGTTCCACTTTCACCGCTATGTCAAACCAACGTATCAAGTCGTTTGGCGACAACTCCCTTGGGTCGAGCGATCTCATTCGCTCCAGAATCTTGTTCTGGAACATCATCGCCTGCTTCGCGTGCCGCTCCGCCATTTTTTTTCGTTCCTCGGCTTGCTGAAGCAAGTATTCCCTTTCCATGTACTCGTCATATTGCCGGCATCTCTCCACCCAATTATGTCTCGCGCTCCAACGAGAAAGCAGAGTGGTCGATTTGCCCAACTTCTTGGAGACCTTTGACAAACTTCGCTCCGCTCCCATGTCTCGATATATCCTGAACGCCTCGTATGCCTTCCTTGATTCTCCCTTCTGTCTCTCCCACACTTCTGCCATAATCACTCACCACTCAAATATTTCGTCGCTAGACTCTCGATCAATTTCCATTTCTCTTTTTTATCAATTTCTCCACTCGACAAAGCTTTTTCGATAGCCTTATTGAGCGTAGCCGCCGCTTCCGCAGGGATTTCATCAGAGCCAAGAACACTCGCGATTGGCACATGGTTTTTGTGTTCCGGCTCTCCGTTCTCGTCCAAATACCCTTCCCTTAAATCCTCCAAATGCCGCTCGAAAATGTCCAGTATAATCATTAAGCTCGTCGCGCCGTTGAAAATGTTATATGATTGCTTTACCTTTTTTTGCGCTTCGAGCAGTCTATCAAAATCTTCTAACCTAGCCAGCACAGTTTCGTCGCTGATCGTTTCCTTCGCTTCCTCAAATACACGAAAAAGTTCGTCCCTTTCTTCCGGCAGGAAAAGGAACGACACCGTCAAATAATCTAATCTCGCTTCCGTAATCCCGTCGATCTGAACTTTTTCGAGCTGATCCAAAACCTTATCGTCAAGCCCGCTGTAATACTTCATTTCTAGGTCTTCGATTTCCGCATACAACTCTTGCAAGATGACGGGATCATCTTCGCCTGTGATAGCGTTATGGCTTAATTGTATGGCGATTTGCTCATCCCTTGTTAAATCCCTGTCTGTATAGATGACAGGCACTTCTGTCAGTCCTGCCTCGATGGCAGCCTTACACCGGTGATTCCCGCTCAAAATTCTGTATTTTCCTTCAGGCGTCAACCAACAAAACGGGAGTTGCGACAGTCCGCCGTCGCGTTTGATGTTGTTCACCAAATTTTGAAATGTCTCGTTTTTCATGAAACGAGCGTTCTTTTCCAAAAACTCCAATTGATCGATCGGCACAATCGCCAACTTAAACCCTCCGGCCAGTTTAGCGTTTATCTTTTGTACTTGCTGTGATTCCTTACCCACCATAACAATCCCTCCTTCATGCTCCATCTTCCGGCCTTCCCGATATAGTTTACTCTCGGCGGGTTTTCTTTTCGGCTGTGAACCTCAAACAATCCCCTGTATTTCATGCTCGCAGGTTTGTCGGTGAACGCCGTTGTCGCTATCTCATCGACTTTCACATTGAAAGTTTGCTCCATTAATCTTTTGATCTCCTTGCTCACTGCCACCGCCAACACTAGTTTTGACGCCCTTTTATATTGCAGTGGGCGTATCACGAAATCGCTCATAATATAGGCGTCTCCCATGCTGTGATTTGACTTCGACAATCCAATTGCGCCGATCAGTTTTCCATCTATTATCACAGCCAAATTAATAGACGCGCTCGCAGGCGCGATCCCATGGTTGAGATATAAGCTTCGCAACGTGTTCATCTGTCCTTGGCTGATTTTCTTAACAGCGATTGTTGAATTCTCCGTAATTTCATCGTGTTCCCCCATTCTCGGCAGTTTTACGATTTCCGTCCGTTGATGAGGCATCGTAATTTTTGGTTTCGCCTTTGATGCATACACAATGACAGGTTTGCTCCGCAGTGATGTTTGAACTCTCCCCACTTCGTACCCTTCTAGTCCCGGGATTGGCTCGTCCCTCGCCATCATCCAATGTTTTTTCTCCTTCACCCTCTCGACCATGTATGCAAGGCGATCTCGGTCGAATATCTCGTATTTCGGTTCATCCCAGTCGAATACCATTTCAAACGCTCGATACAGCCGCTCGTATCCACCCTTGTAGGTTGGTGGGAACGAAATAAATCCGGCGTTGTTAGGGGCTTGAGACGCCCACTCCACAACGTCTCCCGCAAAGAACTTTTTCAATTTCAGCCCGTCCAAAGCCTTGGCCACTTTAGCGCAGGTTTCGTCATGCAGTCTCTCCCACTGATCTCTATATGCCTTTCTCCTGCGGACGAAAAATGGTTCGTCGCGATGCAAGCCGTCCAACATCGTCGTGCATAGCAGCAAAGTCGCGATTCTTGGTATCCCTGCCTTCATGTACGGCTCTAACCACTTCCAGTCGTCGTGCTTGATTTCGACTCTCATGTCCTCGCCGGCAAGATAACTCCCGATGGTGCAACTGTACAAACTCACGTCATTCCCATACAGGTTGAATCCCCTGTTTTTCAAAATCCTTTCTATCGTGAAGTTTCCCGAACAGCCTATATAAATATCCTCTACGTCCCACGACCTCGTCACCTCACTCACAATCGCCCTCAAGTCCTTATTGATGCTTCCTACAAACACGAAAATCCCTCTCTTTTTTCAAATCTTTTTTTCGTCTCCGTACAAACAAAAAAGACGGCGATGTGCCGTCTTTCAGTATTCCAATGTGATATTGATTTCGTGAACCCAATTCAAATGCTCCACCAATCTTTTTACGCCTTCCAATTTATTCTCGTCGTCCACCAAATGGAACGTGTCCCCGTCAATTTCGATTCTCTCGAACAACATATCCAAAATCGGGAAAAGTACATCGTGTTTGATGTCTAACGCCAATGGAACGTCATAGCCGACGAACAGCACCTTTCCATCCATCATGAAACAGCCCCTTTCGCTGTTTCGTACGGTTCGCAAATGCGCTTCTCGAATATTGCTTTGGCCTTTTCGATTTCTTCTTTTGGGTTTTTCCCGATGGATTCATAGAACGCTCGGTGGATGATACATTCATATCCTCTCACCAATTGGCTGCGTTCTTCTTTTGTCAGCCCGATTCTAAACGTCTTTGCGAACCCTAGTGCTTTTTTGATGTCTCCGTTTTGGTAAAACTCGATAGCTTGCTTCACTTTTGTTTTCATATCTCAAACACCCCGTTGCTATCAAAAGTCTCGAATAGCGACAGTTGCTTTACCTTTTCTCCTTCAGCTTTTTCCGCCTTGTTCTTTTCCTTGGCGATCACTTCTCTCCGTAACGTTCCTTTTCTCTCTTTGCAACATTCGTTGTATGGGAACGTATCTTCCCGGTCAAATCCCCATTCTGGAACGACGATCCCTAATTCTTGCTCGAACCATTCGGCTACAAGTCGTCTATGACACCAATCGTTGTGCGCTTCGTAACAAAGCAACACTGCGTTCTCACCGAGGCTTTCGTACAGTTCCTCGGCGTTCAGCCGAGCCAGTTTTTCTCTAAACAGCCTGTCATAGTTTTTTCTGTCCATCTTTAGCATTTGCCATGTAGGAGCGAGTCGTTTCTCCACTGGTCCGTTCCACCATTTCGGCACTCCGATGGAGATAGCCACCGGCTTCAAATGAGCCGGCAGCTTTCTCACTGTCGCAAAGTTCGATGTGTACATCAGATGACGCCCCTCTCTCTCAAGCTCACGTACGTTTCCTCATCTCCGATGATGATGTGGTCTAACAACTCTACTCCTAAAATCTCTCCGGCTTCTTTCAAACGTTTGGTGACTTCTATGTCCTCTCTGCTTGGCATCGGGTCACCACTTGGATGGTTATGAAAACACATAATCCTAACAGCGTTCCTCACAAGAGCCATCTTGAATACGTCTCTCGGAGATACTATTGACGCATTCGCAGACCCTCTGTGTACTTCTTCAAGGCCAATCACCTTGTTTTTGGTGTTCAACAAGGCTACTATGAAAACCTCTTGCGTTTCCCTGTGAACGCCAAGCACCGAACAAACTGTGTCAACTGCGTCTTCGGGACTTCTGATAGCTTCGGGGATATGGTAATATCCCGCATCGACTTTTTCTTTCACGATCCGTTCGAACTTTAGGTAGCGTTTGGTAGGATACTTTTGTGCATAATTCATTTTTTAAACACCCTCCTGCGTGTTTGTTCGTGAGCCGTCACCTCACGAACATTTTTTATTTTTTGGTTTGTTCAATTATTATTATAACTTGGCCACCTACCACGTTAATTTCGATACACAGTCATTACCGTTGGTACGCTACCTTTTCAAGCGGTTTCTGTATTTTTACTTTTTCGCTCGTATTTTTTCGATTTTTTCACTCCTTTTTCTCTCTTTCGCTCTTTCCACCAAAAAAGCTTCGTACTTACATTGAGATGTATAGTAGTATTAGAAATCGTTTTTCATTTGCTCGTACAGCTTCATACTGCACGTTGTTTCTCTAAAAAATCTCTTTCACTCTCTTTTTTTCTCTCATTTTCTGCTATAATGATAATTGGAGCCTAGCCGGATTCGTCACCCGGTTATATGTCCGATTCCTCCTGATCGGACTGGCTCCGTTTTTATTTTTCTTGTTGCTCTTTAATACCAATCCGGCTCATTCTGTGAAATTGTTTTAAAAACCCTTTCTTTAATCCACAAACAACGCTGACAATAGAACAAATCAACTCGTCTCCATGATTTGATGCCGCTTTCCTCATCTTCAAAAACCTGCTTTTTCGTTTCCAAATGCTCATATCGGTGAAAACATCTTCTGTGTCCTCGACGAAATCTTTGTCCTTTTCCAAGCCTTTCCGTCTTCATGATTTTCCTCCTTCGCAAAATAAAAACCGCCTCTTTACGAAGCGGTTTTATGGTTACCTTGATAGATAAAAGAAGCCGCCGCTCGATCTGCGACAGCTTCTTTACGGGGAAGGGTTTGGTTGGGCTCTTCTCGGTCAGTCTGCTCCACTCACGTACACATGGTAGAGGGTATTCGTTTGTTCAATATCATTTTATCACAAAAAAACGTGCCAAAACTGACATGTTTTTGACGTTTTATCGCTCTTCTCATTCGCCGGTTCATTTCAACAAGGGATGTATTTTCCCGTGTCATTTTTCGCCAATTTCCGACATTCGTATGCATCGCATAAACGGGCAACAAACAAGATACGGCACTTGCCACTTCGCCCATATGCAGTTTCTGCACCTATGCCGTTCATAAGCCATTTTCGCCTTTTCTTTGTCATCGTACAAATACATCGTTGTAAACCTCACTTTATGCTGCACGATAATTCCTAGTCATTGGCATATTGTTGCCTGATTTTTGTTTTTTAATTCATCATAAACGAAAGATACCGCTTAATTGTGTAACTGCGATCATCTTGTAACCCTGTGACAGTTGCGCCTTGCCTACTAACACCTAACACCAAAGAAATCCATTAATCATCTCTATCCGCGTACAGATAAACTTTTATTCCTACACACATTAAACCATTATATTCCAATAAAAAACAGTACTTTTTTCCTATGCTAAAGTAACTATAAAATTGTTAACATAAGGCTTGTAATAAAAAGTACATCGACAAAATTCTACAAAGAATAAGGTGATTATCATGCCAAGAGCAACTGTACTCATCGCTGATGATTCTATGTTCATGAGAAATTTAATCAAAGACCTTCTATCCCGTCATGGCTATCAAATTATAGCTGAAGCCCCTAATGGTTTCGACGCAGTACATCTTTATAAAACGAAACATCCCGATATTGTAATTCTTGATCTCATTATGCCTAAGATGAATGGCCTCGATGCCTTAGAACAAATTATGCAAATTGATCCCGATGCTAAAGTCGTTATGTGTTCTTCAATGGGACAAAAATATCTCACCATTAAAGCCCTCAAAATTGGCGCGAAAGATTTTATTGTCAAACCTTATATTGCTGAATTGGTACGATCGCTAGACAAACTGTTCAGTTAATTATGGATATAAAAATACACCTCGTCTTCTCTTTACCAAAAACGCCACCCGATCGGGTGACGCAATGGAAGGAGGATTTGGTTTGCCACTGTGCCTGATACCATCGTAACACGTCTAAACAGAAATATTCTGTCATCTTTCTGTCATTTTTCCTTCACTTTTCCGTCAGTTTTCTGTCATTTTTATGAACTTTTCTTTTCCTCCATTTCAGCCATCATATCAAACAACATTTTGTTTTCCTGTTCCTTTTCTTCCAGTTGCTTCTGAAGCTTCTCTATCTCCTGCTCGAGTTCTTCATACGGTCTTAACGGAGCAGGGTAACGTTTAGGTGGACCATATCTTTCATCAGGATACATGTTGTGATGTGGATCCAACCAAATAATATAAATAATATTATGGTATCTAATTCCATGAACCCTGCCACCTGACCTAGATAACCTAAACTGTATCATATTCTCTGGAGATACTTGTTCCAAAACATGCTCTGGGACGCTTTCTTTGTAGTGATGTGCAGTTTTGTCAAAATCATGTCTATGTAAATCATAATGACGTCTTTGTTGTTCAAACTCGCTCATTGTCAATTTTGAAATCTCTGTTAAATTATCAAAAAGGTGCAGAAACCATCCATCGCTAGTTCCACCACAATTAAATGCTTCATGTTTAGTATCTAAGAACCTAAAAGAGAAAACGATCTTCTCCTTTCTTAGTCGCTCAATCTCTTCTTGTGACCTTTGAGGGAAGATCGTCCTATTTGGGATTTTAATATTATTTGGCAATTGTGCCATAGGAATTGAACGGGTTCTTTTTGACTCTTTTTCTTTTTTATTAGTCTTTCTGCTCATCCTCCAACACCTTGCGATAAAATCTGATTATTACCTCATCTTTGATTTTTTCAGTACAAGGTTCTAAATCTCCAAGCTCTCCTCTAGCCTCTTTCCAAGGCTCTTCCATATGAGTTAAGTATTCTAATTCATCCCCGTTCAAGTGCCCATAAGAGTCGAAAACCTCTTTAATAAACTCATAAACATCCGGATTTTCTGCGATAGATTTTGGCAATTCGTCAACCATTTCAATTTCTTGCCAACCATAGTGCTTATACTCATGATACAAATCCGGACAAACCGGCCCATGTACCCATGCTTCAATACGGTTGTTAAACAATTTTTTGCCGTACAACGTTAAATACCACGAATAAGCATAGTAGCACAGCTTTTGTAGCTTTTTATGAGTCATGGGTTCAAATGTAAGAAAGGTTTTAGCAACGTCGTATACGTTTGTAACCGCTCCAACTTCAACAGTTGCTAGCATATTCCCCTTCTTCCCCCTTAAATAATAAATCTTTCCCATGTGCCTACCTCCTTTCGTGATATGTATCTTTCCAAGTTATTGCCATAATTTATACCAACTTATTCACGAAAAGGACGGTTAGCACATGTAAAAAACGATTATATTTTATAATAAACTTCTTCTCCAAACAAAATAATAGTCCTTTTTGTTTAATTCGACAAATCACGACAAACAAAAGACACCTATACAGGTGCCTCTTCTTTGTACACTTCGATTCGCAACGCAAAGGCCAGCTTGTAGAACGCCTTCTCACGGATACGGTAAAACTTCGATTCACTGATCCCCATTTCGTTATATACCTCGTAATCATAAGGCTCTTCCAGTGTCATATATCGCTTAATAATCAATTCCCGTTCCATTTTGTTCAGTCGATTCACCGCGCGGCGTATTCTCTCCATGTACTCGTCACGTTTGCGTTCAAAATCCGCCTTCTTGATCGTCGCATCTTCAGCCGATTTCATGAATTTGCCTCTCCCAACAACTTCGCAATGTCATAAATGATTTGATCTCTCCATCTGTACAATTGTCGCACACTCACCCCAATTTCTCTAGCAACCTGTTCCCACGTGTAGTTCTTCCCCGACCAATACTTCAACTGCACCGCTTTCTGTTTTTCCGGCGAAAGCAACCCGTATACTGTTTGAATCGCGTGAACGATTTGCTCCAAACGCTCCAAACGTCTGTGTGTAATCAGTTCAATTGTCCGGCGCTCGGTTGGGCGCGAAGGGAGATTGCCGCGCCCTCCCCCGACATTCTCGTCGTAATTCGCCCGACCGAACAGAATATCTTTCTTTAAACGTTGAATGTCGCGCACATATTCGAAGTAGTAATAAAGGTTATGTTCGATATATTGAGCAACGCCTTTTTCGATTTTTACAGCGGTCATGGCATGCCCTCCTTTATACAGAAATCGGGGCTTTGATCGCCGGATGTGGATCGTATCCGACGAACTCGAAATCTTCATAGCGATAATCAAAAATCGAATCCGGTTTTCGCTTGATGATGAGTTTCGGCAGCGGTCTCGGTTCTCTAGTCAATTGCAGTTTGGCTTGCTCCAGATGGTTTTTGTACAAATGGACGTCCCCGCCGCTGAAAATCAATTCCCCGACACCCAAGCCGCATTGTTGGGCAACCATATGTGTCAACAGCGCATAGCTAGCGATGTTAAACGGCAATCCTAGAAATGTATCGACAGAACGCTGTTGCCACATGCATGACAACCGGCCATTCGCGACGTAAAACTGGAAAGCGTAATGACATGGGGGCAACTTCATTTCCCCCAACTCTGCCACGTTCCACGCGCTCACAAGCAACCGCCGCGAATTCGGGTTGTGCTTGATTTCCTCGACGACTCTCGTGATTTGGTCGATTGTTCCACCGTCTGCTGTTCTCCAAGCTCGCCATTGGGCGCCATAAATGCGCCCTAGTTCGCCGTTTTCATCGGCCCACTCGTCCCAAATCGTCACGCCGTTCTCATTTAAGAAGCGAATGTTCGTATCACCGCGTAAAAACCACAGCAATTCATAGATAATCGAGCGAATATGAAGTTTCTTCGTCGTCAGCAACGGGAAGCCTTTTTGCAAGTCGAAGCGCAACTGACGTCCGAACACCGAAAGTGTTCCTGTCCCGGTTCGATCCTCTCTCTCAATTCCGTTTTCAAGAATATCACGCAACAAGTCTAAATACTGTTTCATAACCCTTACCTCTCTATTCTTCCATCGTTATAGACTTGATCATGTCTTTGATCGCATTCGCGGCTCGCTCGTATGTTCCGGCGATACCGCGCCATGTGATGAAGTCGCCCTCGTACTGTCCTGCAATCTTCAATTGCGTTCCTTTGGCGATCCGGCTGTAATGTTGTGCGTCGGTCGCTGATGACTTTTCGCGTTCCTTGCGATAGTGCTGTCCTTGCGCGATTTCCGCCATTCCTTCATGGTATTTCGCGCGCTTTTTATACCATCCCGCAATTTGCCATGCCACTTGCTCAAGTTTTGTGTAGAGATATTCCATGCGCGACAATTCATACGGCGTCAGTTCGTCCATGCGTTCCTCGTAAAACCGGATCTGTTCGATATATCGGTTGTGTAGCCGCGTGTATGTCTCAAACTCCTTATCCGTCGCTTCGTTCATCGCGCTTCCCCTCTAGTTCGATTAATCGGTCAAGGTAGTATCTCGCTTTTCTTAAGTCTTCCAAACCGCCTTTATAAAGATAGCGGCCAATGTATTTATAGATGTTTCCTAGACAAAATCCGCTGAATTGTTCTTCCGTCATCTTCGCCTCCATATACTCGATAGGTTCGATGCCTCCTACCTTGTAATAGTCTGGGCGTACGTCTTCTTGTTTCGGCAATTTCATTCCCTCTCTTTCAAAAGTTTGTTCAACACTTCTCTCTGCGCTTGAATGAGCTTCATTTCAGTTTTGGCTGCCCTCGCGATTTGCGCCAATATGAACGCGTCAACAACGTTGTTCGAGTCGCTTTCAAATCCCCATCGTTTATACACTTCAAGTACAACCCTCTCCTTATTCGCGTTTCCCTTCGCTCCGGCAAACTTCTTTAGAAGGGACGGGGCGACGTCAACATACTGAATGCCCCGTCTGTACAGCTCCATTCGCATCCCCCATCCAATGCCGCCTAAAAGGAATCCGCGTTGACTCGCATATCCAAATCCTTCAATCGCTACAAAGTCGTCCGACTCAACATAATGGGTGACATCTTGGATCAACGCGTTCATACGTGCAGGATCGCTTCCATCTTTCGAAATCTCTTTCGCTTCAATGATTTTCCCTTCATCGCTTAAGATGACCAATCCTGTGTGCAAAGACGGATCAATGCCAATGAATCTCATAGCCGCACCTCGTCAATATCCGTTTGCCTGTCTCTCGTGGTTAATCCGATTTTTCTTCGTGTACGCTTCGACAATCTCCCATTCCGTAAACCCTAGTTTTTCGCCGAGTCCTATGAACATGCGGACGATATTTTCATAGGCCTCTTCCACTTCAGTATCTGCCGTAACCTCATGAAGCGTTACGCTATCGTACAGGCGTCCGATTTCAAAGAACAGGTAATTAAATTGCTGAATCGTCGTTTCATAACAAATTGGCGTCAGTTCATTCGGCAAACCAAGTCGAATTGGCACTGATTGGCCATATCGTTCCGATTCCTCAAGGCCGATAGACAGGACAAAATGAAGACCGTCTACATATTCCTCAAGAAGCCGCTCGGTTCTTGGTTCTCGATCATTCGACCAAAACTTGAATTGCCGCCATTCGTTTGCGATCTCTCCAAGTTCCGTTTGCAACGCCAAAATCTTTTCTTCCAACCTCGTTTTCTCGCGCGGATGAATCTTATCGATGTGTTCATCCAGTTCTCTTTGTGCCTCGAAAAGTTTTTGCAATTTCATTCTCCGTTCCCCCTCTCATTCATCCCGCTTCGCTTGCTCGACCGCCAAAATCCATTTCAGTTCCTCAAAGTCGAACTCGTCTATTTGTTGCCCCTTAAATTCATTGATCCCCATTTTCCGCAACCTCTGGATCACGTTGCGGCGCTTCATCTCCTTTTCCATCCCTGTTTTTTGAACATAACGATAGAGCGAACCCATTTCTGTTCCCTCCCGTCACTATTGGTTACTCAATATCAAACCGACTTTCTACTGGGGCGATAAGCTCCAATTCGAACAAATCGACCGGCCGCATCCACTTATATCCGTTCTCACCAAACGGCATCATCTCTTCTTCCCCGATATACACCCCGAACCCATGGTATCTGCTGTATACAATGTCGCCCCTCTTAAACTCATTTACTTGTCGTCCCAGTTTCGCCCATTTTTCTTTTCTCTTTTCCTCGTCGTTTACCTCATACCATCCGCATAGCGCCAAAGCGAATTGCTCCGGCGTCAGTGTTTCCAGTTTTTCAAGTTCGCTTCTCATTCTCAAGTCGTTTAGATTCACGAAATTCTCCATGATCTCTTCTACGGAATATTCTCTTTTCAGCCATTTCAATGCATGTTCTTGTCGTGTCGACAGTCTCACTCTCTCCATTTTTGTTCCTCCCTTTCCCTCTCATTTCTCATCCTAATCAATTGATCGAACCACTCTTGATCGCCTGTATCCAACGCGATGTTGACCATGTCGTCGATATTCTCCCTTGTCAGTTCCCATTGATCCACAGGCGCCAATTGCCGGAGCAACATTTGTTTTCTTTTCCGAACGGGCTTTTCGTCGTGGTTAAGAGTAAACTGAACCATTCCCACGGGCGGCCTAACCCATTCGACATAGCCCAACCATCCACAGTACGTACTATTTACGCTGACACAATACACCCAATCTCCCGGTTTTATCGATGTTTCACCATCGAGCCACTTTTTATCCGTTTCCTTCACCCTCTACCATCCCTTTCGTCAAAACGGCAAATCGTCATCGTTCATTTCGATCGGCTCCCCGTTATCAGCAAAAGGATCGTGAAACCATCCCTGTTTCTCTGGCGGCTTCATAAACGCTTCTCTCGCTCTCCTAGAGGCGGTTTTCTCTTGTTCGGATGTCTCCCTATTCCCTTTCTGTTTCTCACCCGAATTCGAAACGTTGCGCGGCTCCAAGAATGTCGCCATATCCACCACGACCTGCGTATAATACGTCCTCCGTCCGTTCCGTTCATAGCTGCCCGTTTCCAATCGCCCGTCAATCCCTACCATGCTCCCTTTTCTCAAATAGTTTGCGATGTTCTCCGCCTGTTTTCGCCATGCGACGCAACGAATAAAATCAGCTTCCCGCACCCCGTTTTGATTCGCAAACGGACGGGTAACGGCCAGTGTGAATGTGACAACAGCCACTCCGCTTGGCGTATACCGAAACTGCGGATCGTCCGTCAGCCGTCCTGTCAAAATGACGCGGTTAATCATGACAATCCCTCGCTTTCTATTTCTCGGCAAACACAACATACGCAAATTTTTTTGGTCGGCTCTCTATGGTTTTGATCTCTATCAAACACTCACCATCCACCGATTTCTTTTCCTGTACAATGACGTACCATTTCTTCATTTTCTTCCCCTTTCATAAAGTTCTCGAAATTTTCCTTTAGCGGCTCTTTAATTAGCCCGTTTTCATACAAGTCGTATTCATCCGCCCAGTACCATTTCCCAAACATGTCTTCCCTCATCGCCATCAGCCTTTCCGCCAACGCCCGATTCTGGTGGACAGCTTGATGACAGCAGTGGCATAAGGGAGCAAGGTTTCTCCACTTCCCCCTCCCGCCTTGAGAACGGAAACGGACATGGTGCGCCTCAATTCGCGGATCACCGCACATCATGCAACGACAGCCAAACACTTCGATCATGCGATTGTACTCGGTTTTGCTAATGCTTCCTCTCGTTTTTGACGAAGGTGCTTTCCGTTTTCTCCGCTTCTCCGGCACTTTCTTGGGAACGGCTCGACATTCCTTGAAACTCACTCCCTCACCTCCTTTTGATAAAATCCTGCCAGTGACGGAAACGAATTCTTCGCTCTTGCCATCTCTCGAAAAGTTGTGAAGCGATTGCCAATCGAAACAGGAAAATCTATCGGATATTGAAAACAGTTTTTCGGTTCTATGCCGTATTTGTGCCGAACAAACGATTTTGCTTCTTCTTCATTTGCGGCAAACACAAAGGCAAATCGCCCCTGCCCGATTTTCAATGAAAAGACGCGAATTTCGTACACCTTCAAAGGGTTTTCTTCAATAAGACGCGCGATGGTGCGTGTATCTTCTTCAGCCACGCTTTCCATAGCCGCTTCGAGTTCATCCATCGTGCTGTCACGCCGTATCCGTCCTGCGGACAAAAAATAGTGAAGCGTATAGATAAGAGAAGCGGCTTCGTCACGAATGGCTTCTTTCATCAGTTCATGAACGGTATAAATCTTGAATCACCCCCGTGTTTCGATTGTATGAAACCCGAACCGTCCCGACCGCTCCATTGCGGCTCTTAGCCACAATGACTTCCGCAACGCGGGGATCAGCTTCGGCGTTGTAATAGCTGTCGCGGTATAGAAAGATCACCACGTCCGCGTCTTGCTCAATGCTTCCCGACTCTCTGATGTCCGACATAAGCGGTCTCTTGTCGCTTCGTTTCTCTACATCCCGCGACAATTGCGCCAGTGTGATGATTGGACAACTGAATTCTTTTGCCGTCTCCTTGATCGCTCTGGAAATCTCGGTGACTTGCAAATGCATGTTTCCGCCGTAATATCGTTCCGGCCGTATCAATGTGAGATAATCAATGAACACGACAGGCTTTCTGTCTGGAAATCGATTGATGGACTTTCTGATTTTCGAACGAATATCCGCAATGCTCTGTCCGGCGCCGTCAAAGATTTGCATGTGTGTTTCGGATGCCTTCCCAATGACTTCGATCCACATGCGCTTCTGTTCTTCTGACAAATCGTGATACGGATTTCGCAACTTCATCCGATTGAATCCGCCAATCGAACCGATGAGCCGGTCGCGTATTTTGTCGGCCGCCATTTCAAGCGAAAACACGATAGGCAAGTACCCGTGCCATCCGACGCTCTTCGCGAAATGGATCATGAAGTCGGTCTTCCCCATGGACGGTCGCGCTGCCAAAATGATCGAATCGCCATCGTTGAAACCGTTCAGCATTTTGTCAAGTTCACTAATGCCCGACGGCGCACCCATTTTCCGCTCGGTCGGCGTCCACGGCGCTTCGGCTACCTCTTGTAGCAAATCATTGATGTCATGATGGTCGGTGATCCGCCCCTCGTTTAAACGGGTCAGCGCGGTTGTGATCTTGTCAACATCCCAATTTTCCTGCGCCGCCACAACAAGAATCCGCCGCTTCTCTCGCTCTTTCCATTCGTCGAGAACCAGCACTTCGTATTGATCGAATTTCGTTTCGTTCGCAAAAGCGGAGATCTCGTTGAGATAGGACAGGCCTCCAAAATTAGCCACATCTTCTCTCGTTGAAAGCGTCACAATATCCAATTCGTCCTGCTGTGCGATCCGCTTCATCGCGGCAAACAATTTCCGGTGCTTCGGATCGCTGAAGTGGGTTTCGGTCAGAACCGTTTCTTTGAGCAGGTAGGGACATTCAAGAAATGTCCCTAACACTGCTTTTTCTGCCTCGACGCTCATTGTGTCCAGTCCTCTCCGGCGTTCATGTTGTGAACATACAGCTCATAATAAGCCGGCCGTTCCTCTCTATGGCAAAGTTCGGCGATCGTAGGCGGATAGGTCTTTTCCTTGGCATGTCGCTTTGCGTTGGACAGCACCAAGTCGAACGGTTCGTCCGCCAACAAGTCGTACCAAATGTCTACTTTCTCTTTCGATACCTCGAAGTTTGAATAGACGAATGAAATGAGCTTCATGACGTGCTTCACTTGCTCTCTTGTCATGCCGGTTCTCCCCTTTAAAGTTCATCCCAGTTGATCTCGGTTGGCGATTGCCGGCGGCGCTTCGCCTGTTTCCTCTTTTGCTCGAACATTTCGTTGTACTCTTTCACATCATCAAGAGTGAACAACCCCATGAATTCGAAGTTTCGTAGAATGCTAGAAATGTATCGCGCCGGATTCCGCGGCATCTGTTTCCGTGCCAATCGGATCGCTTCGACGATGATCGCTTCCGGCTCTTGAAATTGTCCGCTTTCGATTATTTGTTCAAACTCCTGTTGCAAGATATGAGGCGGTAAGTAGCCAAACGCTTTCTCGAATTCAGTAGCAGGATTGCATTTGGTTTCGTGTTCCTTCTCTGTCGTTTCTTCCGATAGGTCACTAACTGCCTCGCGCTTATCATCATCTTTTATATCTGTTGTATTCTCTGTGTATTCTCTGGTTATTGGCTTACTCATTTTGGGTTCTAGGTCTACCCATTTTGAGTAGACCGTCTGCTCATTTTGGGTACATGGTCTACCCATACCCTCTAATTTCTCGTAATTGATTCGATACCATTTCGTGTTGTCGATCTTCATTTTGTTGTAATTCCCGGTGACAATCAGCCCTTTTTTCTCCAGCGATTTAATAGCACGAATGATCGTATTTTTAGACCAAAACGGAAATTGTTTCTGCCAATCTTGGTATGTGTTGTAAACCCATTTATGTCCATCGCGTTCGTTGTTGCTCTCTTGTAGCCAGTAATGCAACTGCTGTAAGATGATCGCCTCGTTTAGCCCGATTTCTTTAGCCAATGACGGCAATATCACGAGCGGCTTTTCGTCAAGAAGAAGTTTGCTCATTTCGAATCCCCCTCTGGCCTTTCTTTGATGCAAACGACCACTTGCTTTTCCTTATCTACCTCGATCACTTTGAATTCGGGATGAACGATTCGGATATATCCCCTCGCATACGCTTCATATTCCTTTTCCGTTCTTGCCATCCACGTGTAGCAAAACGGCAAGGCTACTGGATATTCGAGCCCCTCTTTGAACGCCTTTTGAACCCTTTCTTTCTTTCGGCCAATCAGTATCATCCCCTAGAAGCAATAATTCCCCATCAAAATCAAAAGGATCGCGCCGGAAACAGCGTAGGGAAGCCACCACAACTTCGTTTCTCTCAAAACCGTGTCCGTATCTTCGTCGGTTTCGAGGAAGCGCCAATACGCTTCCCCGAACCGTTTCAACCACACTTTCATTCGAACCGCCCCGTTATGATCGAGATGGCTTTGCTTGCTTCCTCGACAGTCCATTCAGACGGTTCTTTGTCAACGCCCATCGTTTCTTTCAGCTTTTCGTACAGCCTTTCTTTCGTCCAATCAGCGGTTACCCTTCGGGAAATTAACGCGTCGATGTATTTCAATTGGTTCTCGCTCGCCTTTTTGTTTTTCCCGTTTTTGTCAAGTTGCCCATTTTGCTTTTCCTTCGTATCTCTCGCGTCAGGATCGTCTTCGTCAGTCGGAACACTGAAAAACTTCATGAGAAAGTATCGTTCCGTGTACGTCAGTGCGCTGCCAAACGCTTTCGATATATCGTCTTGTTGCCCCATATACTGCCAAGGGATTTCGATGCGATCGCTCGGATCGTCCGCGTTGATCCATACGTACTTCATGTCGCCAGTGACAACAAAGTCTGTTTTTGGCCGTTCGCGTTTATTTTCGCGATCATATACGGTATAATTAAAAGTAGAGTGGGTTTGGTTGAGGACGATTGGGACGAGCAACACGCCCAATTCGTCCATTTTTTCACGAATCTTTTTCAGCACCTGCGCGCCGGATACATAACGATAGCCGTACCCCTGCGAATCTTTTACGAAAACATCGACCGTTTTTCGGATTTCCACGAGTTTTTGATAAACATTGAGCGGTTTCGGTTGTTCGGCTGTTTTCGTCATCGAATTCTCACTCCTTTTTCTTGTTTTAGTTCAACTCCCGGAATTTGTTCGCCGCTTTTGATCCGCTCCAAAATGCTCTTTTTGTCCACCTCGACTTTTTGTTTCAAAAACTCTGCCGGAATCGCCGACATATCCACAACATCCACAGACGGCGGATTGTCTTGAATGTATACCGTGATGGTCGGTCGCTTAATTCTTTGAATGCCCGCGCGTTCCAACTGCTCGAATAGATACGTTTTCAGCCGTTTCACCTTATTTTCAATGGCGGTTCTCTTCTCGTTCAGCCGTTTTTCTTCTTCCCGAATGGCTTTCGCGTCCGATTCTAGATTCCGAATCAACTTCGCGATGTTCTCGGCTTTAAGTTCGATTTCATCGCGTATGGCTTCGAGCGTATCTACTATCGCATCGGATTCCATTTCTTCTGCCATTTCAAGCAGTTCGCGATAGTTTTCTGCTAACTCGTATAGCTTCATATCTTCTCCCCCCTTTGCTTCACCAAGCAATTTTCCGCTCTCCACTTTCCAGACAAAAAGCCATCGCGCAATGATTGTCATAGTGAATCATTTGCCCATCGAGAAACTCTATGAATTCCTCTCCTTCGACGATGTTCTCATAGCACCCGGCGCATTCGCCGATCACGCGCGGTTCTTCCCATTTCACGTTAAGCGTCATCGGATTTTCCACAGCCATTCATAACAGCCCCTTTCTCTTAAGAAAGTCGATTTGATTTTTGACTGATGAAACTCTTCGGTTTAGCATCTTCGCCAGCTCTCTGACCGGCAAATGAACATTGTCGATCAGTATCCGTCGTTCTTCCTCCGTCCATTTCTTGATCCCTCGATTTTTCCGGCGCTTACTGGTATTGGCGAGCCAATCCCCAAGCTCACGCATTTCTTCGTAGACATCGCACGTACCGCATTGTTTGACATATCGACTGCCGTTGCGATGGCCTCCATACGGACATTTGCGGCATATGTTTAGAAGCTCGCCTATGCGGATACGTGCTTTTCTTTTATCATCCAACGAATCACCTCCCTTCCCTTAACGCCCATATTCAGACGCAGGAAACAGGACAACTTTGGCCAAAAACATGAGGCAATTCGGGAAAACAGGACAACATCCTGCGCCTGACGATAGGCACTAAGGAGTAGTTGGCAAAGAAGGTGAGCAGCCCTCTTTGCCCTTCCCCTTTTTTTCTCTCAAGGTTGAATCGACTCATTCGAGGTTCAAAACTCGTATTTGCTATCCTCCCAACCGCACTCATCGCATTCTGCTTCCCAAACGTACCCTTTACCCTCAACGATTTCCACTACTTCCCAATGAGTTTCTGCGCCACAACGCGGGCATTCCATGTTCATGTTTCTCACCTCCTTCACTTGATACTGAAGCGTTCCGGATACTTTTTCACCGCTTCGAAAACTGTCCGAAGCGCTATGCGATTTTCATGAGTGATTTTCCCGTCCATCCACGTCAGCTCAACAATGACATTTCGATCCGTGTCCAGTAGACTGATCGTGTACATCGGGTCTGCGATGGTCTCAAATTCCATGACGGTCGCTTCGATCGGCAGAATATTCTTGTGCCGGAAAGCGATCTCGTCGACAACGCACTTCGGTAACTCATCGAACGACAGCTTTTTGATTTGCATGTGAATCCCCCTTTTTCGTGAATATGTCTCGAAAATGCTTTTGAAGAAATTCCTCCATCTTCGAGGCGATGAAACACCAACGTTCGCCTTTCCGCTCCGGATAGTACACGAATCCGCCGTTTTCAATGTTGAGCATTTCCCGATAGCGAGGATGCAAGAGAATGTTCTCCTTTAGCCAATCCTCGCTGTATCCTGTTCTCTTTTTGAGGTCTTGCATCGACCACCAAATCTTATCCATTACATTTGCACCTCCTATTCCCTTTTGGTAACAGAACTATCTAAATAAAAGAGCTCTTCAAAAGTAGCCCCTTCCAAAACATTTAATAGTTTTGCTATAAACTCATTTCCGGGCTCTCTTTTCTTTCGAAGCACTCTGTATACTGTTACATAAGAAACTCCCATTTTTTCGGCCAAATCTTTCTCACTCCAATTATTTACACTCATGTATTCTCTTAATTTTTCATGTTTGATCTTGACCCGCACCTTAACACCTCCGTTCCGTTCCCTTTTGGTAATTATAATATACCATAATCATTACCTTTTGGCAATATTTATTTCAAAAAAGTCTTTATCTACTCTTTGCCAAATGGTAATATCAATTTAGGTATTACCATTTGGCAAAGGTGGGTTGATTATGACGAAAGCGAAACAGTTCGGGAGTTATATTAGACAATTGCGCGAGAAAAAAGGATATACGATCAATCAATTATCTCTATATTCAGGGGTGAGTTCTGCCCAAATATCACGTATTGAAAATGGATTAAGAGGGGTTCCCAAACCAGAGACAATCAAAAAATTGTCTGAAGCCCTAGGGCATTCCTATGAAGACCTTATGCAAGCCGCAGGCTACATCGCCGACGATACTAAAGAACATCTCCCTAACTTGACGGAGAGGGACGAGCGCGATATACAAAAAGAATTAGAAAAGCTGATTAGGGGACTTAAAACAGGGAGCGGCTTTGCGTCTTTTGGAGGGATGGACATCGACGAACTCGATGAAGAGGATCGGGAATTGCTGATCGCATCACTTGAAAATTCCCTTCGCCTCGCCAAGCGCATCGCAAAACAAAAATTTACGCCGAAAAAATATCGAAAAGAATAACTATCTCTAGGGGGGTTCGCTATGGCTGAAAAGATCAAACAAATTGTAGAGAAGATGATCCGAAAACACGGCACGAACAACCCCTACGAGATCGCATCACAGAAAGGCATAGTGCTGTTGTTTGAGCCGCTTGGCAAAATCTATGGGTATCATCATACGTTCCGCCGGATTCAGATCATTCACATCAATGATGAGTTGGACGAGCCTATGAAACGTTTCGTCTGCGCGCACGAGCTAGGGCATGCGGTTCTGCATCCCGAACTCAGCACTTCATTTTTGCGAAAACACACTCTTTTCTGCATGGACAAGGTGGAGCGGGAAGCAAATGAATTTGCGGTGGAATTGCTTCTGTCGGATGATGTGCTTTATACATATCGAGGTACTAATGCAACCATTTATGAAGCCGCCGCGGCGTATGGAATCCCTAGGGAGGTGGTGCATCTAAAAAATTTTGACTTCTGAACCAAACATATATTCTGCAAAGGGAGGGAGATGACATGGCCAGCATTCAAAAAATGAAAAACGGCCGTTGGCGTTATCGCGTGTCGTATAAGGAGAACGGGAAATATAAAACGAAAACGAAGGGAGGATTTCGAACAAAGAAAGAAGCCGAGTTGGCAGCGGCAGAACTGGAAAAGCAATTACACAAGGGATACGACATCAACGCGGGGGATCAGCTATTTTCCGAATACATGCGGAATTGGTATGAAGTATATAAAAAAGGGAAATACAGCTTGGCGCATGAACGAAATATCGAGTTATCCGTCCGATTGGTGGAAGAATACTTTGCCGGAGTGAAATTAAAAGACGTAACGCGGGATATGTACCAAAAGTTTATTAATGAAATCGCCAAAAACCACTCAACCGCGACGGTACAGAAACGACACACGTACATCAAATCGTGCCTCCGGGATGCGATCGAAGACGGGATCATCACTAGAGATCCGACATACAAAGTGATTATCAAAGGGGAAGTGGAGACAAAATCGGAGGAATTAAAGTATCTCAATTTCGACGAAGTGAAAAAGTTGGTTGCGGAGATAAAAAGGGACATGAAACCTCGATACATTTCCCGATACATCATTTTATTCGCGATCGCCACTGGCGCCCGGTTTTCGGAAATCGCCGGACTGACATGGGATTGTGTCGATTTTAAAAACAAAACGGTTACGATTAATAAAACATGGGATTTCAAAGACAAAAACGATTTTAGTGACACAAAGACGTTTGACTCTAAACGAACGATTACGATTGACGACGAGACGCTGAATATGCTCAAGGAACTTCGAAAACATCAAAATGAATTAGCGATGAAAACCGGATTAAGGAACACGAAAAATTTAGTATTCGTCAACACAAAGATGGAAGTCGTAACGAATAACGCAGTTAATAAAACGTTGCGCGCGTTATGTAAAAAAGTCGGCATCAAAACCATTACCTGCCACGGTCTCCGGCACACACACGCATCGATGCTTTTGTATAAAGGGGTAAACGTTAAGTATGTTTCCCGACGACTTGGGCACAAAGATATTGTAACCACTCTACAAACGTACTCGCATATTTTAGATGAGATGGAGCAAAAAGAATCCCGGCAGGTCGATCTCGCGATGGAGGAGCTGTATCATGCCAAATAGCCGTGCAAAATTCGTGCAAAATTTTTTCGGATTCTATCGGTTTTTTCGGGATTCCCAAAAAATGAAAAACGACCGCAAACGCGGTCGTATCAAGGGATTTGGGAATCTCAATCCGAACTTGTCGGATAGTTGGAACGCCCTCGGCAGGATTCGAACCCACGCTAAGAGAACCGGAATCTCTCGTGCTATCCACTACACTACGAGGGCACGTGATGCTGTTTTTGCTGTTTTGTTCCGTCGCATGTTCTATTATAACAGGA
>Ga0207768_100210_pt1 | contig 54088 bp, 34 predicted proteins | sample CeladaPassaB1F01_FD_187478 | JGI IMG/M metagenome (GOLD analysis project Ga0207768, IMG submission 187478) | Cellulose-adapted microbial communities from the Joint BioEnergy Institute, USA - Passage B1F01 (SPAdes) (version 2) | ecosystem: Engineered > Bioreactor > Continuous culture >... | reverse complement strand
CGTAGAGCAAGACGTCCTCGTCGCACTCGATCAGCCGCACACCAGGATCGCCCAGGTGCCGCTCCACCCACTCCGTCGACACCAGCACCTCCGGCCGGGCATAGCCCCGCTGCTCAATGGGCGTGATCGCGGGACGCGTCTTCGTGTCCGCCACGGTCATCTCCTTTGCTCAAGAGTCAGCGTTCATGGTTTATCGCCAGCTCCACGCACCCGGACTCAGTACTTGGGCAGCGTGGGGTCCACCTCGTCCGCCCACGCGTGGATGCCGCCACGCAGATGCAGCACGCGCTGGAACCCGGCCTCCTGGAGCAGCTTGACGGCCCGGGCGCCGCGCGAGCCCGTCCGACAGTGCACCACGATCTCGCCGGCGTCGCTCAACTCCGAGAGGCGATCGGGCAGCTCGCCCAGCGGGATCAGGCGCGCGCCGCGGTCGCCGAGGTTCGCGATGTCCCACTCGTGCGGCTCGCGCACGTCGATCAGGGTGATCGGCTCGCCGGCATCGAGCCGATCGCGCAGCCTGGCCGCGCTGATCTCCGGGATGCCATCCGTCTCGACCCGCGGCTGGCGCAGGCCGCAGAACTCTTCGTAGTCGATCAGTTCCGTGACGGTCGGCGCGTCGCCGCAGGCCGGACACGCCGGGTTGCGCCGCAGCGTCAGCTCGCGCCAGCGCATGGTCAGCGCATCGAAGAGCAGCAGACGGCCGGCGAGGGTCTTCCCCTGCCCGATGATCAGCTTGATGGCCTCGAGCGCCTGGAGCGTCCCGATGATGCCGGGGAGCACGCCGAGCACCCCGCCCTCCGCGCAGCTCGGCACGAGGCCGGGGGGCGGCGGCTCGCGGAACAGGCAGCGGTAGCACGGCCCGCCCTTCGTCGCGAACACCGAGACCTGCCCTTCGAAGCGGAAGATCGAGCCGTAGACGTTCGGCTTGCCGAGCAGGACGCAGGCGTCGTTGACCAGGTACCGCGTGGGGAAGTTGTCCGTGCCGTCCACGATCACGTCGTAATCGGCCAGGATGTCCAGCGCGTTGTCGCTGGTCAGACGCGCCTGGTGCTGCACCACGCGGACGTTGGGGTTCACGTCCCGGATCCGCTCGGCCGCCGCTTCCAGCTTCGGCCGTCCCACGTCCTTGGTGCCGTAGAGCACCTGTCGCTGGAGGTTGGTCTCGTCCACGACGTCGAAGTCGACGATCCCGAGCGTGCCGACGCCCGCAGCGGCGAGGTAGAGGGCGGCCGGCGAGCCGAGCCCGCCCGTTCCCACGAGCAGCACCTTCGCCGCCTTGAGCTTGCGTTGCCCCTCCAGCCCGACCTCGGGCATGATGAGGTGACGGCTATATCGCTGCCTCTCGGCCGGCGTGAGCTCCGGCAGCGCGAGAGTCGCGGAATCGGTGTTGGTCATCGTTCCCTTCCCCTCGTTCGGGTTCAGCCGCACGGCGCGCCGCCGTGGGCGGGCAGGTGGTCCGGACACGGCGCGGGTTCGGAGCGCGGACGCACCGTCCGCAGGGTCAGCTCACGCGCGGCCGGCGCGTCTGCGCCGTCCAGCCACCACACGCGAGGTTGCCCCGCGGCGCCGCCCGAGACCGGCACGATCAGCCACACGGTCTCGGGCCACAGCCGCACGTATTCCATGTCGGTGGCCGACGGCTCCGCCGCGGCGTCCGGGTGCGAGTGGTAGAAGCCGAGGATCCGTTCCGGCGTGCCGCGCAGCGTGCGCTGCACGTTGATGATGACCCGCGGATCGATGGCGAAGCGGTGATGTCGCTCCTCGGCCGGTGCCACGTTCGGGCACGGCAGCGTCCGTGTCACCCGGAGCGCGGCGCCGTCGCCGTCCGCGACGCCGATCAGCAGGCCACACACCTCGAGCGGGTAGCCGCCCGCGGCGTGTTCCAGGACCCGCGCGCCGAGCGCGGCCGGAATGCGCACCTCGGTCACCGGCCGCCCGCGATGCTCGGCACGATGGAGATCTCGTCTCCATCGCGGACCGGAGTGCGCAGGTCCTGCGCGAAGCGGATGTCGTCCCCGTTCACGAAGACGTTCAGGAACGGGCGCAGGCTGCCGTCTTCCGTGGTGATGCGCTCCAGGAAGCCGGCGTACTCGCGGCCGACGTCGGCGAGCACGTCGGCGACCGTCACCCCCGTCGCGACGACCTCGTCCCGTCCGCCGGTGAGGCGGCGCAGGACCGTCGGGATGCGGACCGTCACTGGCATGGTTCACCTCTCCTCACTGATACCCGCAATGCGATGTTCAGGATCGCGCGAAGGCCGCCCCGGCCTCCTCCGCCGCGCTCTCGACCAGTCGCGCGACGTCGGCCAGGCGGGCGTCGATCACGGGGCCGAGCTCCAGCGCACCGCTCACGGCGTCCGGCGTCTTGAGACCGTTGCCGGTGATGCAGAGCACGGTCGGGCCGTCGGTGGCGAGGCGGCCCTGCGCGGCGAGCTTGCGGGCGACGGCCACCGTGACGCCGCCTGCGGTCTCGGTGAAGATCCCCTCGTGTTGCGCCAGCAAGCGGATGCCCTCGACGATCTCCTCGTCCGTGACCGCTTCGGCCCAGCCGTTGGACTCGCGGATCGCCTGGATCGCGAACGGCCCGTCCGCCGGGTTGCCGATGGCGAGGGAGCGCGCGATGGTGTTCGGCCGCACCGGCCGCACGTGCGTCTCGCCGCGGTGCAGCGCCTCGACGATGGGCGCGCAGCCCGCGGCCTGCGCGCCGAAAACGCGCGTCTGCGCTGCACCAGGCGCGAGGCCGAAGCGTTCCAGCTCGAGGAACGCCTTGCGTAGCTTGGTCAGCAGCGAGCCGCCGGCCATGGGCGCCACGACGTTGGCGGGCGGCCGCCAGCCGAGCTGCTCGACGATCTCGAAGCCCACGGTCTTGGATCCCTCGGCGTAGTACGGCCGCAGGTTGACGTTGACGATGCCCCAGCCCCAGCGGTCCGCGACCTCGGCGCAGAGACGGTTCACGTCGTCGTAGACGCCGCGGACGCGGACCAGACGCGGCCCGTAGATCGCCGTCGCGATGATCTTCTCGCGCTCGAGGTCTTCCGGGATGAAGATCCAGGCAGGCAGTCCCGCGCTCGCGGCGCGTGCGGCCACCGCGTTGGCCAGGTTGCCCGTGGACGCGCAGCCGACGGCGGGGAGGCCGAACTCGAGCGCACGGTTCACGGCGACCGCGACCACGCGATCCTTGAACGAGAGGGTCGGCGGGTTCACCGCGTCGTTCTTGATCCACAGGTCTTCGATCCCGATCGCCTTGCCGAGCGAAGGCGCGGGGACGAGCGGGGTGAAGCCGACGTCGTGGCCGACGCGCGGCTCGCCGTCCAGCGGCAGCAGCTCACGGTACCGCCACAGGTTGGGCGGCCGTGCCGCGATGGCCTCGCGGCTGAGCGAGGCGGCGATCGCGGCGTCGTCGTACACCACCTCCAGCGGGCCGAAACACGCCTCGCAGACATGGACCGGCGCCGCGGGCACGGTCTCGCCGCACAGGCGACAGCGCAGGAACTGCGTGGTCGTCGTCATCCTCCCACCTTTGGTTCCGGGGCAACGAAAAACCCCGACCTGCGCGGGGCAGGCCGGGGTGGCTTCGCTCTCGGTTCTCTGTGCGCGTGCTGCGCTTCACCGATGCAGCGGTCTCCCACGCCCGTCTCCCCGCCGGGGGAAGGCGCGCATGCAGCACATGCACATGCACATCGTACAGGCGTGGCAGCCCATCGGTGGCCGCTCCTCGGGTCCTGATGAACGAATCGCCCGGCTGGACCGTGCCGCCGGGCGGTCGCACTTTAGCACTTGTTGAACGTGGCTGCAAGCGGCGGCAAATCACCACGGTCGCACGAGGCGACACTGGAGAATGACGAGCGACGCCGGAGTTGTCAACCCCTCAGGATGCACCCGGGCTCTCCGGCGCGCCGCCGGCGCCCCCTGAGTCCGTGCCGGTGGTATCCGGCCGCGCCGGATCCGACGGCGCGGCACCGCCGCCCCGGAGCTGGTCGGCCCGGCGCCGCGCCTCCGCGATGATCTGCTCGGCGCGCTCGTCGGCCTCGCGGAGGATCCGCGCGGCGGCGTCATCGCCTTCCTTGCGCATGCGGTCGGCCGCGAGCCGCGCGGCCGCGCGGGCGGCGACGCCGTCGGCCCGGGCCACGAGCGAGTCCGCACGCTGGTAGGCCTCGGACCTGGTGCGCTCCGCCAGGCGCTGCGCCTCGGCGCGAATGGCGGCGGCGCGCTCCTCGGCCTCGCGCACGAGCTGGTCCGCCTCCGCGGCGAGGCGTGCACGCGCGGAGTCGACGCGCTCCTCGGCCCTGCGCTGCACGTCCTCGAGCCGGGACTCGACCTCCTCGCGCACCGCGCGCTCCACGGCCTCCCGCGCAGCAGTCACCACGCGGCCGGCGTCCACGCTGACCGAAGGCTCCGTCACCGTGCCGGTGAGCCGGACGCCCAGCTCGACCACATCCCCCGGCTGCAGGTCCAGGCCGACCCTCTGTCCCTGCCCGAGCAGCGACGCCAATGCCTGGTTCGCTTCCGTCCCCAGCAGCTCCCGCGGGATGTCGAAGCGCAGCGTGTAGTCGATGGACCGGTCGATGCCGTTGGAGCCGGCGACCCGCACCGCGATGTCGCCCAGCCGCACGTCGAACGGCTGGAGGTGCAGACGCCCATCCCGGATCTCGAACGTCGAGCGGAGCGCGTTGATCGTGGGATCCGCGAGCTCGCGGATCTTCAGCATCTGGGAGAGCCGCTCCAGCGCCGGGAAGTCCTGGATCACCACCTGCGTCGTCGCCAGCTCACCCCGCCCGTTCAGCACGTCGAAGACGGGCGTCATGTCCGCGCCGAGCAGGCCCCGCACGCCGACGTCGGCGGAGAAGCGGCCCTGCGCCCAGCGCGCCACGGGCGCCAGGAGCTGCACCGTGTTGAACGCCGCGAACGTGGACGGGATGTCCAGGTCCACGAGCCGGAGCCGCGCATCGAACGCCGGCAGCGCGGTGTCCGCCGTCTCGTAGAACCCGCTGACCGCGATCTCGCCGCCGAGCGTCCGGACCGTGAAGTCCTCCAGCGTCAGACGCTGGTTCCTCACGACCAGCACGCCCCGGGCGTCCGTCATCTCGAGCTTGCCGAACGTCACGCGGTCCGCGGTCGCGTCCAGCGTGAAGTCGATGCCCGGCGGCACCGGGATGACCTCGCGGTCCTCCTCCTGCGAGCGCCACTCGTCCAGGACGAACTGCGTGCTGTGGAGCCGCGCGCTCCCCCGCAGGTCCTCGTCCCGCAGCGCGAAGCCGAGCAGGTTCTCGAGGCGTCCCGTCAGCGAGAGGTCGCTGGAGCCGATGCGGCCCCGGAAGGTGGCGAGCTCGGCCGCCTGCGGCGTGAAGCGCAGCAACGCCTCCTCCACGCTCAACGCGTGGGGCAGGTTCGCCGTGCGGACCGCGATGCCCCGCGCCTCGACGTTCCCGCTCGCGGCGACGCGGTCGTAGCGCGCCTCGTCGATCCACGAGAGGCGCGTGCGCACCGCGGCGTTCGCCGCGACGACGCCCGTCAGCTCCTCGACGGCCTCGAGCTTCACCGTCTGCGCCAGCTTGGCGAGGTCGAGCCGCCCCTCCACGCGCAGGTCCACGTCGGGATCCGAGACGGGCGTGCGCAGTCTCAGCGAGGCGTCCACCGGGTCGTCGCCGATGACGACGTGCAGGCGCTCGAGGTCCACGACGGTGCTGTCCACGTGGCCGCCGGGGTTGCGAATGGAGAGGTCCAGCACGATGTCCCTCGCCGGGAGCGGCAGGTCCGGGTAGCGGAACGTGCCGTCCGCCACCGTCGCCTGGACCGTGAACGCCGGGAACGCATCCTCGCCGAACGCGCCCTTGACCGTGCCGGACACCGCCATCGTGCCCGTCGTCTGGAGACGCTCGAAGTCCTGCGCGTAGATCGCCGGGACCAGCGAGAGGATGTGCCGGAAGTCCGTCTCCGGCGCGCCGAACGTGAGGTCCAGCTCGGTGCGGCCCTCGGCCAACGTCACGGCGCCCGAGAAGCGGAGCGGCAGGTCGTTGATGCGGACCTCGTTGTCGCGGAACGCGAAACGCTTCTGCGCCATGTCCGCGTCGAGGTCGGCGGTGACGACGACGCGGACGCCGTGGAGGTACGGCACACCCGCGAAGGTGAACGAGACCTCGTCGGCGCCGGCGCGGGTGCTCAACACGAACGCTTCGCGCGAGAAGTCGCCGGAGAGCGACTGGGTGAGTCCGGCGACGCGCACCGCGGTGCCGGTCTTCGCGTCGTCGTACGTGAGGGTGGCGTCCCGGATCTCGAGGCTGCGCAGGCTCACGGCGAGCCCGCGGCCCTCGGCGACGGCTACGCCAGCGACGACCGTGTCGGGCGTCACATCCTTTCCGATGTCCCAGTTGGCGGTGCCCTCCTCGAGCACCCGGAAGTGGAGCACGGGCCGGTGCAGCTCGATGGACCGCACGACGACTGGCCCGCTGCCGAAGACGGCGCGGAGCACGCTGGGCAGGCTGAAGACGAGCCGGAAGCTGCCGATCGCGGCCAGGGTGTCGCCCTCGAACGGGCCGGTGCCGATGACGGTGAGGCCGTCGAGCCGGACGGCCACGTTGGGGAAACTGCGGAAGAACGTGATGCCGACGTCGCTCCAGTCCACCTGCGCGTCGACGCTCTCGTTCACGGCTGTCCGCACCCCTCGGGCGACGGGGCCACGCGCGATGAGGGGGAGGACGAACGCCAGGGCCAGGAGGACGAGGGCGCAGCCGGCGACGGTACCGATGAGGATCTTGCGCGAACGCGTCATGCTACGGTTCCCGGTGCTGGTCCGGAGCCGAAGGGTCGTACCTGCGTTCTACGTTTACCACGGTGGAGGGGGTGGGGGTCCAGGAGGGCGGCCCTCGACGAGGGTGTCCTCGGCCGGCCGCTGCGCGAGTCGTTGTGGGAGGACCAGGCCGACGCCGATGGCCAGACCGGCCGCCGGGCTGAACGGCTCGAGCCCGTGGACCAGCAGGAGTTCGACCCATCGTTTCTGTCCGGCGCGAAGGCCGAGGCGCAGCTCGCGGAGCTCCTCCGTGCCGCGGGGCGCTCGGTGATCCAGGCCATCCTCCTGGCCCACCAGCCCGATCCTCGGCATCAGCCAGTCGTGCCGGTACTCGACGGCGAACGCGTACAGCCAGAGGTCCGACTGCTCGAAGCCCGGATCGCGTGTGCCGTGGATGCCGAGGCCCGATTCTGCGGAGAGCGTGAAGCGCCCGGCGCGCCATCGGGCGGCGACGAGGGCGAAGAAGTCGGTCGCGTCCCGTTCGAGGCCGACGCGGTTGTCCGTGGTGGGAAGGCGAGTGCCGAAGCGGAGCGCCAGATCGACGGGCACGCGGTCCCGTGTGAGCCGCACCACGGTGGCCAGCTCCCAGTCACCGGCGTCCCTGCGCCGGCCGTCGGCTCCTGCGCTCACGCCGTCGGCGGGTGCTTCGAGGCGCGCCTCGTCGCGGAACACGCGGAGCGCCGTGCCGGAGGCCTCGATGAGGACCCGCCCGGTGCGCCACGACGCGCGGACGAGCCCGAGCTCCCAGAGCCGGCCCCGCACGCCGGCGAGCGATGCGCGCTGGCCCTCGTACACCGCGACGCCGAGCCCGAGTCGGATGGGCTCTCTCGAATCGAAGGCGTCCCACTCGAAGGGGTCCAGAGGGCGGAGCTGGGCCGCGAGCGGGGGAACGAACAACGCCGCGGCGGCGAGAATGCATGCGACGCCAGCGGCCCGTGCAAGCGCGAGCATGAACGTGCGGCGTCGGACCGGATCGGGCTGAGGAGCCCCATCTCCATGTGGCGCAGATTCGAACGCACAGGAACGCCTGAGCCCATCGCCAGAGGTCCGCATGAAACCGCGTGAAGAAGATCGGCCCGGAGAGCCCTTCGCTCCGGCGGCGACGCCTGGTTCAGCGGCACGGTGGTCTCATGCAATGCCCGGACCCGGCGCTCGCGACCGCGTCGATCCAGGCGCGCCCCGTCGGTGACGGTGCACAGTTCGGTCGCCCTCCAGTCCGAGCCCCTCCGCCGCTGCACCCCCGTCAACCGGGGATCGCTCGCCAGATGGTCGGCTGGGCGTCGAGCTGGGGAACGGCACGCGAAGCCATCGGACATGCGGCGTCGTAGAAGACGACACCCGGCGAGCGCGCCCGCTGAACCACTCCAGAGCTGGTGACCTGCCTCCTGCCCCATCGAGCCTGTGAGTCGTCGGTGTCTCACTGGTAGCGACCCCAGCACGTCATCACCGATGCTCGGATGAAAGGCGTCGCCGAACCGCAGCGGGTTTGCCGGAGGCAAACCGTTCTTGCGAGAGGAGGGTCACGAGCAAGACGAAGAGGTACGAGCCCGAGGTGCGGGAGCGGGCGGTTCGGCCGGTGTTCGAGCACGATTGCGAGGATGCGTCGCAGTGGGCCGCCATCCAGTCGATTGCTGAGAAGATCGGCTGCTCGGGCGAGACGCCCCGTAGCTGGGTGCGGCCGGCGGAGCGGGCTCTGGGCGAGCGGCCGCGTCCTACACGACGGCAGAGCGAGAGCGGATCGAGGAGCTCGAGCGGGAGAGCCGTGAACTGCGTCGAGCCGACGAGGTCCTGCAGCAAGGGCTAAGGCTCTTCTCGTCCAGGCGGAGCAGGGCCGCCGACAGGGGTGATGCTGGCCTTCATCGATGCGTACCGGCGGCGTGATCCGTCGCCGCCCTGACCTGTGTGACGACGTGGAAGGGTGCCGTCTACGTGGCCTTTGTGATCGATGCGTTCAGCCGCCGCATCGTGGGCGGGCGTATCCCGGCCTCACCCCGCAGCGATCTCGACCTCGATGCTCTCGAGCAAGCCATCTGCGAGCGGGAGCAGGAGAGGGCGGGGCGGCTGCTCCACCCCGGCGCTCGTGGGGTTCAGGATCTGTCGACCCGCTGCACCGAGCGGGTTGCGGAGACCGGCATCGGGCGTTCGGTGGGCACCTGCTCGAGCCTCTCGGCTACATTCCACCGGTGGAGTTCGGGGAGGCGTAGTACAGCCGCGTTGCCGATCAGACCGGAATGGTAACAGTCAAATGAACCGGTCTCTCGAAAACTCGGGACGGTTCGGCTGGGCGCGCCGGTGCCATCGTCCTTGCTCGCCCCCTACAACCTCCGCGCCATCTTGCCGATCACTTCCTCGATGCCCTCGCGCACATCCTCGGGCTCCGGCGTGAAGTCCTCGCCCGGGTTGATGAAGCGGTCGAGCTCGAGGCCCGCCTGCCTCTCGTAGAGGCGGCGGTACAAGCCGCCCTTGCGGAGCAGTTCCTCGTGCGTGCCACGCTCGACGATGCGGCCCTGGTCCATGACCAGGATCTGGTCGGCGGACTGGATGGTGGAGAGCCGGTGCGCGATGACGAAGGTGGTGCGGCCGCGGCGGAGGTTCTGGAGGCCGTCGCGGATGAGGGCTTCGCTCTCCGAGTCGAGGCTGGACGTCGCCTCGTCCAAGATCAGGATCCGAGGATCGGCGAGGATCGCCCGGGCGATGGCCACGCGCTGGCGCTGGCCGCCGGAGAGCTTGACGCCCCGCTCGCCGACGATGGTGTCGTAGCCGTTCTCGAAGCGCTCGATGAACTCGTCGCAGTGCGCGATGCGGGCGGCAGCGCGGATCTCCTCGAGGCTGGCGTCCGGGCGTGCGTAGGCGATGTTCTCCCGGATCGTGCCGTCGAAGAGGAAGTTGTCCTGGAGGACGACGCCGAGCTGCCGGCGGTAGTCGCTGAGCCGTACGGTGGAGAGGTCCTTGCCGTCCACCAGGATGCGGCCCGAGAGCGGCCGGTCGAACCCCATGATGAGGTTGATGAGCGTGCTCTTCCCCGCCCCGCTGGGTCCCACGAGGGCGGTGGTGGTGCCGGCGGGCGCGTGGAAGGAGACGCCCTTCAGCACGGGGACGCCGGGCACGTATTCGAAGGTCACGTCCTCGAAGACGACGTCGCCCTGGATCTCGCCGAGCGGCTCGCGGTTCGCGTCGTCGTCGTCCTCGGTGGGCACGCTGCGGATCTCGCGGATCCGGTCCAGGCCGGCGAACGCCTCGCTGATCTGGGTGCCGATGCCGGCGATCTGGATGAGCGGCGCCGCCATCACCCCCACGAACAACAGGTAGGAGACGAGGTCGCCGAGCGTCATCGAGCCGGCGAGCACGGCGCGGCCCCCGACGAGGATGATGAGCACGGCCACCGCGCCGACGACGAGGATGGCGACGGCGTGGACGGCGGAGGTCCCGGTGATGCCGCTGGCGATGTTGCGGAAGAGGCGGTGCACGCCCTTGGTGAAGACGCGCTCCTCCCGTTTCTCGGCCGTGTAGACCTTGACGATCCGGTTCCCTGCGAACGCCTCGGCGAGGCGCCCGGTGACTTCCGCGGTGATCTCGCCCCGCTTCCGGAAGATCGGCCTCAGGCGCTCGAATCCGTAGACGAGGACGCCGGCGAAGGCGAGCAGCACGATGAGGGTGAGCACCGTGAGTCGCCAGTTGAGGTAGAGGAGGACGCCGAGCGCCGCGATGGCGGTGAGCAGGCCGCCGATGAGCTGGACGATGCCGGTGCCGACGAGGTTGCGGATGCCCTCCGCGTCGGTCATGACGCGGGAGATGAGGACGCCGGTCTTGGTGGAGTCGTAATAGCGGACCGGCAGGCGGAGCACGTGGGCCTGGACGGCGCGCCGCATGTTGGCGATGGCGCGCTGGCCCGCGATGCTGACGACCTGCGAGAGGGCGAAGCCGGTGCCGGCCTGGACGAGTGTGGCGGCGGCGACGACGAGGGCGAGGGGCGCGAGCAGGTCGGCGCGGCCCTTGGCGAGCACCTCGTCGATGACGAACTTCGAGCTGGCCGGCAAGACCAGGCCGGTCAGCCGGTTGACGAGCATGAGGGCGAAGCCGATGGCGAGCGGGCGGCGATGGGCGGCCACCAGCTCGCGCGACTCCCGCCAGACGCTGGAAAGGCGGAGCTTCCTCTTCTCCTGCCCCGCCGGAGTCTCGTTGGGCATGGTTGAGTGATACCCGGGACGCGGCACACGGTGCCTGGCGTCATGGACGGGAGCGAGGGCGCCCCCCGGCCCGGCCCACGCCGCGGCCGGGGGCAAGGGCGCCGTGCCGGCCCCCGCCGCCGCACGGCGCCGGCATCAGCTCGGGCCGTCGTCCGCCGCCGTCTTCACCCCCGCCTCGGCCAGCACCTCCACCGCGTCTCCCACGCGCAGCGTTCCGCGCGTCCGGTGGATCGCGTTCATTCCGAACAGGACGCCGCCGTCGGGGCCGCGGCGGTAGGTCGCCAGTGTGCGGAGCGGCTCCTTCCCCGTCCGGCGCGCCGTGGTCTGGTCGATCGTGGTGATGACGCACCGGGCGCAAGGCTTCACGACGTCCAGCTCGACGGAACCGACGCGGATCCGCCGCCAGCGGTCCTCGGCGTGCGGCTCACCGACTCCGCGGACCACGAGATTGGGGCGGAACCGGTTCACGGGCACGGGCTCGGCGAGGCGCGCGTTGAGTGCGTCCAGCGACTCGGCGGAGAGCAGCATCACCGGGTACGCATCCGCGAACGCCACGCGGTCGCCCGGCCGGCCGTAGCGCAGGCTGACCTGGCGCACGCCGGTGTCCGGCATGTACACGAGTCGGCAGGGCGTGCCGAGGAAGGTGCTCAACCAGCGGGCCGCCTCGTCGCCGGCGGGTCGGGCGACGACCTCGTCCTTCCAGATGCGCACCCGCTCCACCGCGCCGGCGGGCGGCTCGAGCGGCAGAGTGAGCCGCGGCATGCCGGGCGCGTCCAGCGTCAGTGTGTCCGGGCCGAGCGTGGGCCGGATCAGCGCGAGCCGCGGGTGCCGACGCTGCGTCATGAAGCGGCCCGCGGGGTCCACCACGAGCCAGCGGCGGTCGTGGCGCGGGCCGAACGCGTCCAGCTCCACGGCGTCCAGCGGGATGCCGGCCGCGGACTTGACCGGGTCGATGTGGATCGCGGCGAGGGTGGCGGGCGCCGGCGGCGCCTGGCCGTCGGGGGCGGCGGAGACCATGGGCGGAAAGATAGCGTGCGGCCACGGGGTCCGCAGCACGCGGCCCTGCCCTTCACCGGCCGCGGTGGGCGTCGTTCGCGGCAAGGCGGCGCGGTGTACCGTGCCGCCGGGCCGTTCTGGGTCAGCGGAGCTCCAGGCGCTCGGGGTGCGTGTAGACGTTGGCGGTGTTACCGCGGAGCAGCGCGACGAGCGTGAGGCCGCAGGCCTCGGCGAGGCGGATGGCGAGGCCGGTGGGTCGGGAGACGGCGGCGAGGAGGCGGACGCCCGCGGTCGCGGCCTTCTGCACGAGCTCGTAGCTCGCCCGGCTGGTCACCACGACGAAGCCGCTGGCAGGGTCGCGACCCTCGCGGGCCAGGGCGCCGATCACCTTGTCGAGCGCGTTGTGGCGACCCACATCCTCGCGAACGATGACGGCAGTCCCGTCCAGGTCGAACCAGCCGGCGGCATGCAGCGAGCCGGTTTCCGCGTTCCAAACCTGGCGCGGGACCAGCTCTCGCTCGGCGCGCCAGAGCGCGTTCGCGGAGATGGGCGGGCCTGGCGGGAGCGGGTCCGGCTCGCGCATCGCCTCCTGGATGGTCTCGACGCCGCAGAGCCCGCAGCCCGCGCGGCCGATCAGGGAGCGGCCCCGCTCCTCGAGGCGGCGCGCGGCCGCCTCCGGGATCGTGAGCTGCGCCTCGATGCCCTGCGCGTGACGCAGGACGGCCACGCGCTCGATCTCCGCCGCGGCGCGGACGATCGCCTCTGTAATGGAAAAGCCGACCGCGAAGTCCTCGAGGTCGGCAGGCGTCGCCATCATCACGGCGTAGGGTCGCATGTTGTAGATCAGCGCGACCGGCACCTCTTCCGCGACCGACGCTTCACCGGCCTCGGCGTGCGGGCCGTCCAGCCGGAGGAAGGTGCGCCGGCGGACGGGCTCGCTATAGCCGAGGCCGCGCAGCGGGTGGTCCGGTCGCAGCGCGGACGGCAGGCAGACGCCGTCAGACTGCTGCGGCATCGGACGGCTCCGGCCGGTTCTCGACGAAGCTCCAGCCGAACCGGCCCTTGATGCAGAGGTTGCCGCGGGTGATGGGGTGGTCGAACGGCGAGGTGACGCGCACGATCCGGCCGTCCTGCACGTGCAGGTCCAGGGTGCACCCGACGCCGCAGTACGGGCAGATGGTGCGGGTGACCTGCTGGCGCGACTCGTCCCACTCGCCCGCGATGCGCAGCTCGTACTCGGTCCGGAACATGAGCGCGCCGGTGGGGCAAACCGCGATGCAGTTGCCGCAGTAGACGCACGCCGAGTCGGGCAGCGGCACGGCCATCTCCGTCGAGATCCGGGCATCGAAGCCGCGCCCCGCCACGGCAATGGCGAACGTGTTCTGGTGATCCGTGCCACACGCCTCCACGCACCGGTAGCAGAGGATGCACTTGCTGTAGTCCCGCACGTAGAGGTCGTTGTCGATCTTGACCGGCTGGTGCACGTTCGCGGCGTGGTCCGGGTCCGGCGGCTCGTGGTGCCCGGGTACCCGGCGGTCCCGCTCGCCGGCCGCGGCAGGCGGCGCCGGCGGACCGTAGCGGCCGGGATCACAGCCGTACTCCTCGAGCCAGCGCCCCACCTCCGGCGTCGTCGACAGGTCGACGGACGAGGCCAGGAACTCGAGCACCATCTTGCGGCTGTGCCGGACCCGCGGCGAGTCCGTGTGGATCTTCATGCCGGGCGCGACGCGGCGGGAGCACGCGGGCACCAGCGTGCGCGAGCCCTCGAGCTCGACCACGCAGATGCGGCACACGTTCACCGGGTGCAGCGTCTCGAACCAGCACAGGGTCGGGATCTCTTTCCCGAGGCGGCGGCACGCATCGAGGATGGTCGAGCCCTCGGGCACCGAGACCGGCTCGCCGTCGATGGTCAGCTCGATGGTCGCCGCCGTCGCCGTTGCGCTCATCCGTCCGTCTCCCTGAAGAGGCCCAGCCGGTTCACGGCCGATTCGATGGCGCTGTACGCGGTCTGGCCGAGCCCGCAGATGGACGCGTCCTTCATGGCCGCGCCGATCTCCGCGAGGAGCGCCAGCTCGCGGGCCGCATCCCTGCCGCCGTTGCCGACGAGCCGGTGCAGCGCCTCCTCTTGCCGCACCGTGCCGACGCGGCAGGGCACGCACTGGCCGCAGGACTCGTCGCGGAAGAAGCGCGCGATGCGCAGCAGCGTGTCGCGCAGGTCCACGCTCTCGTCGAACACCATCACCACGCCCGAGCCGAGCGTGACGCCCGCCGCCCGCGCGCCCTCGAACGAGAGCACGATGTCGAGCTCATCGCCGCGGACGAAGGAGCCCGCGGCGCCGCCGAGCAGCACGGCCTGGATGGAATGCCCCGACGGCCCGCCGGCAAGCTCGATGAGCGAGCCGAGCGTCGTGCCGAGCGGCACCTCGTAGACGCCCGGCCGCCGCACGGCGCCCGAGACGCAGAAGAGCCGCGTGCCCGTGGATTCCCGCGTGCCCACCGACGCGAACGCCGCGGCGCCCTCGAGGATGATGTGCGGAATGTTCGCGAGCGTCTCGACGTTGTTGATGACGGTGGGCTTACGGAAGAGGCCCGACTCGACCGGGAACGGCGGCTTGTTGCGCGGCTCGCCGCGGTACCCCTCGATCGAGTTGATGAGAGCGGTCTCCTCGCCGCAGATGTACGCGCCGGCGCCCTTGCGGAGCTCGATGTCGAAGCGGAAGCCGCTACCGGCAATGTCGTCGCCGAGCCATCCGTGTTCCCGGGCGCGCTCGATCGCGTTGGCGATGCGCTCGGCCGCGAGCGGGTACTCGCCGCGGATGTAGATGTAGCCGCGTTCGGCGCCGACAGCGAAGCCCGCGATCGTCAACGCCTCGACGATCGCGAACGGATCGCCCTCGAGCAGGACGCGGTCCTTGAACGTGCCGGGCTCGGACTCGTCTGCGTTGCAGATGACGTAACGCGGTTTCGCCGGCTGCCGTGCGACGGCTTCCCATTTCCGGCCGGTGGGGAACGCGGCGCCGCCCCGCCCGAGGAGGCGGGACTCCGTCACCTCCCGGATCACCGCATCGGGCCCCATCGCGATGGCGCGTTCCAGGGCCGTGAAGCCGCCCGTCCGGCGGTAGTCGTCGATGCTGGTCGGATCGACGTTGCCCACGCGGCGCAGCAGCCGGAGCGTCTGCTCTCCCTGCTGCGCCAGGGCGGGCCTGGGCCGGTCGGGCAGCGTACCCGTGGTGACGGCGGCGACGGCGTCGGCCGGTGTCACGCCGCCGACGAGGCGCTCCTCGGGCTTCGCGCCCGCGACCGTGAGCAGCGCCGCGGGCGCCTGGTCGCACAGCCCGAGGCACGGGCTGGTGAGCCACCCGCCTTCCGGCGGGACGACGGCGTCCCCTGTCGGAGCGTGGTGGGCCGCCGGCCCGCACTGGCGCTCGAGGGCGGCGATGACGTCGAGGGCGCCGCGCGTGCGGCAGGCGATGTCGTCGCAGACGTGGAGCACGCGACGAGGCCGCGGTGTGGTGGACAGAAGGCCGTAGAACGTGGCGACGCCCCACGCTTCCGCCGGCGGCACGGAGAGCCGCCGGCACACGTACATGAGCCCGCCCTCGGAGATCCAGCCCATGGCGGACTGGAGCGCGTGCAGCGCGGGGAGGAGGAGCGGCCGACGTGCCCGGGCGGCGTGGCCGCCGTAGGCGATGTGCCCGTCCCGATGCGGGACGCGTTCGCCGCCCTCCCAACCCGACTGGGGCGGCCCGAGCACCGCATCGACCGCCGCGCGCTCGGCGGCGGTGGGCTGTGCATCACTGAACCGGAGATCCATGGGCAGCGACCAGCTCGCCGGCGAGTTCGTCGGCGTCACAGGGTTCGATGCGTACGGCGGCGGCCTTGAACTCGGCCGTTCCGGACCTGGGGTCCGTGGCGTCGATGGTGAGCGCGTTGGTGCGCAGGTTGTCCTGGTCGTGGAACGTCATGAACACGAGGCCGGGCCTCAGGTTCGGGTCCACGTGGACCGTGGCGATGACGCTCCCGCGGCGAGAGGACACGCGCACCAGGCTGCCCTCCCGGACGCCGAGGCGTTCGGCATCCTCGGGCGAGATGTCGATCCCCTCGCGCCGGCGCAGCGGCGACGCGTAGCCCATCGTCTGGATGCCGGTGTTGTAGGAGTCGAGGCGCCGGCCGGTCGTGAGCTGGAACGGGTACTCCTCGTCCGGCAGCTCGACCGGCGGCTCGTATGCCACCACGCTGAACGGCGCGGGCGGCCCGCCCCGCGGCTCTTCGTGGAGCCGCGCGTGGAGGAACAGGGTACCCGGGTGCGACTCGTCCGGGCAGGGCCACTGGATGCCGCCCAGCTCCTCCAAGCGGCGGTAGCTCATGCCGCCGAACATGTGCGGCGCCATGGCGCGCACCTCGTTCCACACCGCCTCGGGATCCGGGTCGGGCCAATCCAGGCCCATGCGCCGCGCGAGCTCGGTGATGATCCAGAGGTCGTCGCGCGCCTTGCCCGGCGGGCGCAGCGCTGCGCGGACCCGCTGCACGCGGCGCTCGCTGTTGGTCACGGTGCCGTCGCTCTCGCACCACGCCGCCGCGGCGGGCAGCACGACGTGGGCGAGCCGCGCGGTCCGGGTGAGGAAGATGTCCTGCACGACGAGGTGCTCGAGGCCCGCCAGCAGACGCTCGGTGCGGTTCTGGTCCGCCTCGGACTGCGCGGGGTTCTCGCCGATCACGTAGAGGCCGACGAGCTCGCCGCGCTCCATGGCCTCGAACATCTGCGTGACGTTCCACCCCAGCCGGTCCGGCAGCTTGACGTTCCAGGCCGCTTCGAAGCGGGCCTTGACCACGGGATCGAGCGGGTCCTGGAAGCCGACCAGGCGGTTGGGCAGCGCGCCCATGTCTCCGCCGCCCTGGACGTTGTTCTGCCCGCGCAGCGGGGCGAGGCCCGAGCCGTAGCGGCCGACGTGGCCGGTGAGCAGGGCCAGGTTGATCAGGGCCAGGACGTTGTCGACCGCGTTGTGGTGCTCGGTGATGCCGAGCGTCCAGCAAATGATGGCGCGCGGAGCGGTGGCGTACGTGATCGCCACCTCGCGGATCGCCTCGGCGGGCACGCCCGTGACGCGCTCGGCCCGCTCGAGCGTCCACTCCTCGACGCTCTCGCGATACGCCTCGTAGCCGGTCGTCGCGTTGGCCACGAAGCGCTCGTTCACCAGCCCCTCGTGGATGATGACGCGGGCCATGGCGTGGGCGAGCGCGATGTCGGTCCCGACGTTCAGGCCGAGCCACACGTCCGCCCATTGCGCGGAGGGCGTACGCCGCGGATCGATGGCGTACAACTTCGCCCCGCGGTTCACCGCCTTGAGGATGTGATGGAAGATGATCGGGTGATTCTCCCTGGGGTTGCCGCCCCACAGGAGGATCACATCCGTCTCCTCCATTTCCCGGTACGAGACGGTCCCGCCGCCCGCACCGAACACCGTCGCCAGACCGACGACGCTGGGTGCGTGTCAGGTCCGGTTGCAGCTATCGACGTTGTGTGAGCCGAACGCGACGCGCGCGAGCTTGCCGGCCAGGTAGTTCAGCTCGTTCGTGGACTTCGAGCAGCTGAAGATCCCCAGGCCGTTGCTGCCGCGCTCCTCGCGGATGCGGAGGAAGCCCTCCGCCGCCCGATCCAGCGCCTCGTCCCACGAGGCGGGGCGCAGCTCGCCGCCGACCCGGACGAGGGGCTCCGTCAGCCGGACGTGGCCGCGCGCGTTCCTGGTCCTGGTCAAGGCCCACCTCCACGTGAGGTTTCTGCTTGTGGTATCGTAGTATAGCGCCGCCCCGCCGGGCCTGTCAAAGACCCGGGGGCTCGACGCCGGGCGGCGCGAGCGTGCCGGGCCGCGCGGCTGCCGCTATTATTCCCGGCCTGGACGGCGGCACCCTTCGACCGAGAGCGTGGTGATGGAGCGACGATCCGTACCGTGGGTGGGCGAGGAGAACGTTGCCCTCCTGACGGACCTGTACGAGCTGACGATGGCCCAGGCGTACTGGCGGGACGGCATGAACGAGCCCGCCGTGTTCAGCCTGTTCGTGCGGACGCTGCCGCGGGCGCGCAACTTCCTGCTGGCCTGCGGCGTCGCGGATGCGCTGGTGCTGCTGGAGACGTTCCGGTTCAGCCAGGAATCCCTGGAGTACCTGGAGCGGACCGGCCGCTTCGCGCGGGAGTTCCTGGACTGGCTGGCCGACCTGCGCTTCACGGGGAGCGTGCACGCGGTGCCGGACGGCACCCCGGTGTTCGGCAGCGAGCCGATCATGGAGATCGAGGCGCCGCTGATCGAGGCGCAGATCGTCGAGACCGTGTTGATGAACCAGGTCCAGGTCCAGACGCTGCTGGCCTCCAAGGCGGCGCGGGTGGTACGGGCGGCCGGGGGGCGCACGGTGGTGGACTTCGGGCTGCGCCGGGCCCAGGGCGCGGACGCGGGGCTCAAGGGCGCGCGGGCGTTCTGGGTGGCGGGCGTGGACGCGACCAGCAACGTGCTGGCGGGCAAGGTCTACGGCATGCCGATCGCCGGGACCATGGCGCACAGCTACGTGCAGTCGTTCGACCACGAGCTGGACGCGTTCCGCGCTTTCACCCGTGTCTATCCGGAGACGATCCTGCTGGTGGACACGTACGACACGCTGGAGGGCGTGCGTCACGTGGTGCAACTGGCCAAGGAGCTGGGCGACGACTTCCGGGTCCGTGCCATCCGTCTTGATTCCGGTGACCTGGTGGAGCTGGCGTTCCGCGCGCGGGAGATCCTGGACGCGGCAGGGCTCGAGCGGGTGGAGATCTTCGCGAGCGGCGGGCTGGATGAGTACCGGATCGCCGAGATCGTGGCCCGCGGCGCGCCGATCACGGGGTTCGGCGTGGGGACGTCCATGGCGGTGGCCTCGGACGCGCCGGCCATGGATGTGGCGTACAAGCTGACAGAGTACATGGGCCGCGGTCGGCTGAAGCTTTCTCCGGGCAAGCGGCTGCTGCCGGGCCGCAAGCAGGTGTTCCGCATCGAGGAGGGCGGCCGCGCGGTGCGGGACGTGATGGCGCGGCGCGAGGAGTCGCTGGAGGGTCGGCCGTTGCTGCGGCGCGTGATGGAGAACGGCCGCATCCTGGACGAGTCGTTCCTCGACCTCGATCGGGCACGCGCCCGGGCCCGCGAGGAGATCGGGAAGCTCCCGGACCGGATCCAGGCGATCGAGCCGGCGGACCCGCCTTACCCGGTGGAGATCAGCGAAGCGCTGCGGGCCTACGGCGCGGAGGTGGGCGCGAGCGTGGGCTGATCGGGGCGGCGCCGAAGGCGGAGGGGGCGCGAGGGAACGGGGGACCGGCGGGCCGGGGCGCGGGCCGTGCCCCGGGAACGCCCCTCCCGGAGGCCTTCGCACGGGCCGGCTCACGCCGCCCTCACGCGGCCGCACGGGTGGGCCCGCTCGCCGCCGGCGCGACCGGCAGCCACACGGTGAACGAGGAGCCCCTCCCGACCTCGCTCTCGACGGTGATGTCGCCCCCCAACGCGCGAGCCAGCGTACGGCTGATGGAGAGCCCGATGCCGGCGCCGCGCTCCGCGATCGTGTCCACGCGCTTGAACTCCTCGAAGATGGACTCCTGCTGCTCCCTGGGGATGCCCGGTCCGGTGTCCGTGACGGACACGGCGACCCACTGGCCCGCCCCGGGCGCCCCCCGATCCTCGCCCGAGGCGACGCGAACCACGACTCGCCCCTCCCGCGGCGTGTAGCGGATCGCGTTCGAGAGCAGGTTGCCCAGGATCTGACGGATCCGCCCCTCATCGCTCTCGATCACCGGGACGGCCGCGGGGAGCTGCGTCTCGAGCAGAATGCCCTTCGCCTCCGCCGCGGCGCGGAACTCCTCGACGGTCTCGGCGACCGTCCTGCGCACGTCCACCGGTCCGTGCTCGAGCCGGAGCTCCCGCGCCTCGGCACGCGCGATGTCCAGGAGGTCGTCGATCAAACGCACCGCAGCGCGGATCGAGCGGCGGATCCTGCCCACACTCTCCCGCTGCGCATCCGTCAGCCCGTTCGCGATCCCTTCCTCGAGGAGCTGCGCGTAGCCTTCCGCGGCGCTGAGCGGGTTCTTGACATCGTGGCTGAATCCGCGGATGAGGCGTGCACGGCTCTCAATGGTCCGCTCGAGCTCTTCGCGCCGCTGCTCGGATTGCTGGAGCAGCGCGACCTTGTAGAACGCCAGGGCCGCCAGGTCGGCGAACGTCCGCGCGCGGGCCACGTCCTCCGCCCGGAACGCCGGCCGACCGGACCTCCGACGCAGCTCGAGCACACCCAACGGTTCGTCGGCGTAGACGAGCGGGACGACCAGCGTGGTGTCGTTGCCATCCTGACGGCTCGCCGCCTGGGGCGCGGGCAGGTCGGCGGCCCGCCCATCGATGACCAGGAGCGGCTCGAGGCACGTGACGACGGCTTCGGTGATGGAGCCGCGGTACGGGAAGCGCGCGCCGACGCTCTGCTCCGTGTCGCCGGCGACGGCGGCGACGCGCACCTCTTCCTGCTCCTGGTCGATGCGGTTCACCGCCGCGCCGTCGCCGCCGACGGCATCCAACGCGCTCGCCGCGATCCGGTGGACGACCTCGTCGACGGTGGATGCGGAGGCGACCGCCTGCGCCGCGCGGCGGAGCGCCGCTTCCTCCCGGGCGCGTCGCTCGAACCGCGCTGCGGCGGAGCGGTACCGCGCGCCCAGCCGCTCGACGAAGAGCGCGGCGATGAGGGCGAAGAGCACCAGCAGGATGGTGAGCCCTGTGCCGAGCCGCTCGGTCTCCTCGATCAGCGCGACCCTGGCAGCGACGGCGCGGGCCAGCAATCCGGTGAGCTGGTTCGCGGTGAGCGCCCGCTCCTCGATGATCTCCTGCTCCACGGGGATCCGTGCCACGTAGGCTTCGGCCGGGAGCTGGCCGGAGATCAGCGAGTCCACGGAGGCGGTCGCACGCGCCCTCAGTGCCTGGAGCATGTCGACGCGTTCGACGAACGCGGGGCCCAGCCGGCGGGCGAGCGGCAGGAGTCGGGCGAGGGCGCGCTCTTCGGCGTCGAGGGCCTGCCGGTAGCGGTCCAGGAACGTGCGGTCGCCGGTGAGCAGGTAGCCCCGCGTGGCGGACGCCTCCAGGGCGATCGCGAGCTGGATCCGGTCCACCTCTTGGAGGGCCGGCTCGGTGACCTGGCTCATCTCCGCCCGGACCGCCGCGACCCGGTCGCGGATCACGAGGGGGACGGCGACCAGCGCCAGCAGCGACAGCAGCACGAGCAGGAGCGGCAGTCTCGTCGTCTGCCATGGAAGAGCGCCGGACTCCTCCTTCGAGCGCATCCCGACACGCCCCCGGTTGAGGACGTGGGAACCACTGCGCAAGGCCCGTTCCGACGGGGGCTACGGCATCCGGCCGCGGTGTCGTTGGGGCGAGGGGCGGAACCCGGGGCGCCGTGCCCCGGCGCTCGATGAACGCGCCCCCGCTCCGGCGTGGTCGAGCCGCCGGGGCGGGGGCGCTGCGAGGAGGGTCAGGTCCCGGCCTTGGCCGCGGCCGGCTTCGGCCGGGCCCTGTACTTCTCGTAGAGCTGCTGGTGCTTGTTGTCCGTGCTGACCTCCTTGCCGCCGATGATCAGGTGCTTGATCTGCGTCCTGATCTCGAGCGGATCGCCGTCGGTGACGATGAGGTTGGCGATCTTGCCCACGTCGATGCTGCCGAGGCGGTCGCCGAGGCCGAGGATCTCGGCCGGGTTCAGCGTGACGGCGCGGAGCGCCACGTCCCGCGGCAGCCCGTAGCCCGTGGCCATGGCCGCCTCGTACGGCAGGGTGCGCGAGTCCGCGGAGTTGAACGTAGCGAACGCGATCTTGACGCCGGCGGCGTGGAGCTTGCCGGGGTTCGCGTACGCCTCGTCGTAGGGCGCGTCCGGGCTGCGCGGCAGGGCCTGCGTCGGGCCGAGGATGACGGGGATGCCCTTCTCGGCCAGCAGATCCGCGACCTTGTAGCCCTCGGCGGCGCCGCCGATGATGAGTTTCAGGCCTTCCTGCTCGGCGAAGGCGACGACGTCCCGGATGTCGCGAGCCTGGTCCACCCGCACCAGCACGGGCAGCTCGCCCTTCGCGGCCCGGGCGAGGGCTTCGAGCCGCAGGTCGCGGGGGATCCGCGCCCCTCCCGAGACGGCGCGGTCGTAGCCGCGCGCCTGCGCGAGCCACTCGCGCAACCTGTGGACGGCGCGGTCGTGCTCCTCCTTGATCTCGCGGTAGCTGCGCTCACGAGCCGGGCCGAAGCCGAACGCGAAGCGGCCGCCGCTGCGCATCGAAGGCCACTCCATCACCATCACCGCGCTGGGCGTGATCTCCATCTCCTCGATGGTCCAGCCGGCGAGGTTGAAGACGGATCCCTGGCCGGGGAAGCCCGCCGACGAGCCGCGGAAGCCGCCGCCGGCGCCGGGCAGCGCGAGGGTGTGCGTGATGCCGTTGGCGCGGGCCACGGGGATGTGCTCGCTCGCCGGATGCACCGCGGTCCGCGCCTGGAGGTGGGGCGTGAAATCGCCCAGCTCATCGATGTCGTTGGTGACGGCGACGGCGTCGATCTCCGTGAGCCCGAGCCGCGAGCCGGCGTCGAAGAGGCCGGGGTAGACGTGCAGTCCCGTGGCGTCGATGACGCGGGCGCCGGCGGGCGCTGCCACATCCGGGCCGACCGCGGCAATGCGTCCGCCCTGGACGACGACGTTGCCGACGAACGACGGGCCGGACACGGGGTGGACCGTGCCGCCGCGGATGAAGAGCGTCTCCTGTGCGGAGGCGACGCCCGCGGCGCCGAGGAGCGCCGCGGCGGTGAAGAACGTGCGCAGCGCGATCATCGCACTCCCTCCAGCGTCGTGGCGGGGGAAGCCGCCTCGTCCGTGACCACCGGCGCGGCATCGCGACGCCGGGGCAGGTGCTTGTCCATGAGCGCCCGGATCTCGCGCTCGATCTCCGCCTGCCGCTGCCGGTCGAGCTCGATGTCGAAGTAGAGCTTGCCGTCCACGTAGGTCTTCTGCGGGACGCCCTCGGTGCTGAGCGGGTGCCCCTTCCAGATGACCAGGTCCGCGTCCTTGCCGACCTCGATGGACCCGGTGCGGTCGGCGATGCCGAGCTGGATCGCAGGGTTGAGCGTGACGAGGCGGAGCGCCTGTTCCTCGCTGAGGCCGCCCCACTTCATCGTCTTGGCCGCCTCCTGGTTCAGGTGGCGGATCTCCTCATCCGAGTCGGAGTTGATCGAGACGATGACGCCGCGTTCCGTCATGAGCGCCGCGTTGTACGGGATCGCGTCGTACGCCTCGACCTTGTAGGCCCACCAGTCGGAGAACGTCGAGGCGCCGGCGCCGTGCGCGGCGATCTCATCCGCGACCTTGTAGCCCTCGAGCACGTGCTGCAGCGTCGCGATCCTGAACCCCATCTCCTCGGCGAGGCGGAGGAGCTGCAGGATCTCGTCGGAGCGGTAAGAGTGCGCGTGCACGAGCCGCTCCCCGCGCAGGATCTCCGCCAGCGCCTCGAGCTTCAGGTCGCGGCGCGGCGGCACGGCGTTGCGGTCTCGGCGGCGACGCTGCTCGTACTCCTCCCACTCCCGCATGTACTCCTCCGCTTCGAGGAACGCCTGCCGGATCACATCCTGCACGCCCATGCGCGTGGTCGGGTAACGGGCCGGGTTGCGCTCGCGTTTGGTGTTCTCGCCGAGCGCGAACTTGATGCCCTCCGGCGCGCCCTCGAAGAGCAGATCGTCGGCGTCCGCGCCCCAGCGGAGCTTGACGACGGCGTTCTTCCCGCCGATCGGGTTCGCGCTGCCGTGCAGGATGTTCATGGTGGTGACGCCGCCGGCGAGCGCACGGTAGATGCCGATGTCATCCGGGGCGAGCACGTCCTTGATGCCGACCATCGCGCTGACGCTGACGGTGCCCTCGTTGATCGCATCGGCGGCCGTGTGGGAGTGCGCGTCGATGATCCCGGGGGTCACGTACATCCCGGTGGCGTCCACGATGGTCGCGCCGCGCGGCGCCTCCAGGCCCTTGCCGACGGCGGCGATCTTGCCGTTCCGGATCAGGATGTCGCCGCCCTCGATCGTGCCGTTGGACGCGGTGAGGATGGTGGCGTTCCGGATCAGCGTGACGGGGTCGTCCCGGTACGGCCCGCGGTCCTTGGCCATCGGTACGGGCGGGCCGGACGGTGCGGCGGCGCTGTCCGCGCGCTCGCCGCGGCCGGGCCGGTCCGCGGCCGCGCTGTCGGCAACGGGCCGGCTGGCGACGGTCCGGGCGGGCTCGAAGACCTCGTACACGTGTCCGTCCACGACGACGGTGCGGATCTTCGTGCGCGTCTCGAACAGGTCGCCGTCGGTGATGATGAGGTTGGCGATCTTGCCGACCTCGATGCTGCCGAGGCGGTCGGCGACGCCGAAGATCTGCGCCGGCGCCAGCGTGAGCGCGCGGAGCGCCGCGTCCGGCGAGAGGCCGGCATCGATGGCGCGCTTCACCCGTGCCCGCGCCTCCTTCGGATCGCTCAGGCCGCCCGTATAGAACGCGAAGCGGATGCCGGCGGCCTCGAGCTTCGCCGGCGTGCCGGGGGAATGCTCCCAGGAGCGCAGCGTGGCGAGGGTCGGCTGCAGCTCGGGGTCCGGGTCGCGCGGCGGGCGCGGCCAGTCGATGTCGATGAGGACCGGCACGCGGTGCTCGCGCAGCACGTCCACGGCCTCGTAGGCGCGTTGCGCGCCGTAGATGATGACCGGCACACCGATCTCGCCCGCGGTGCGGATCGCTCGGAGGATCTCCTTGCGATCGTTGGCCGGGAAGAGGACGGGCAGCGGCTTGCGCAGCGGCTCGAGCGTCGGGTCGTAGACGGGCCTCGGCTTGCCGCGCGGGTCGGCCTCGTAGGCCGACCAGACGCGGTCGTAGTGCTGCGCGTCGAAGTAGAGCTGTTTGATGTAGGCGAACATGCCGAGCAGCGACGCCGGGTAGCCGGGGAAGCCCGGCGCGCTGAGGTTGATGCGCTGCGCCACGGAGGGGCGGACCACCAGCTCGTGGCCGCGGGCGCCGTCGCGGAGGACGATCACCGCGGCCTGGCCGGGGAAGATCCCGGTCGGGCGGGTGGTGAGCGCCGTCGTGAAGCCAGCGTTGCGCCAGCGGGCGATCCGTTCGTCCCCGAGGTCGAGGTCATCGGCGGCGCGGAGGTAGGTGAACGTGGCCTTCCGGTCCTCCGGCCCCCACGCGTACTCGTTGGCGCTCGGGCCGCTACGCGGCCCCGATGCCCCGCCGGGGCCGCCGCCGGAGCCGGCGGGGCCGCCCTGGCCGCCGTCGCGGCGCTCCGGGTGGCCGAGGGTGGTGAAGGCGTCCATGAGTCCGGGGTAGACGGTCAGGCCGGTGCCGTCGATGACCCAGGCGTCCGCGGGCGCCTGGACGTTCGCGCCGACCGCGCGGATGATCCCGTCCCGCACGACCACGGTCCCCTTCTCGATGGTGGGACCGGAGACGGTGACGATCCGGGCGTTGGTGATCGCGAAGTGCGGCGGCGTCGTGGGTCGCGTGGGCTGCGGCTGGGCCGTGGCGGTGGCCGCCGCGAGCGGGAGGACCGCCACGGCGATCATCGCGCCCGCCGCGAGCCGGCGCGGCGCTGCACCTGCCGATCGGGAGCGCATCCTCTGAACCTCCTGCGCGGGTTTCCGAGTGTGGCGGGGGATTGTAGGCCTGCCGGCGGGGGGGGGCAAGCTGGCCCGGCGCAGGCGGGGCCGGCGACGTTCGCGCGCCCGGCGGGGGCACGTCACGAGGACCGCGCGCGTCGTCCGGCGACGAGGCGTGGGGATCCGGCGAGGGCGGCCGGCGGGCAGCGGGGCCTCAGCTCGCCGCCGCGGCGCGCTGCTGCCCCCCCGTGGCGGGGAGCCGCACGGTGAACGTGCTTCCCCGCCCCGGCTCGCTGGTCACGGAGACGTCCCCGCCGAGCAGCCGAGCGAGCCGGCGGGCGAGGGTGAGGCCGAGGCCGGTGCCGGGCGCGCGTCGGGTGATCACCTGCTCCACCTGCCAGAACGGCTCGAAGATGCGCTCGAGGTCCTGGGGCGCGATGCCGATGCCGGTGTCGCGCACAGCGATGACGACCTGATCCCCTTCCTTGCGGGCCGAGAGGCCGATCTCGCCGCGGTCCGTGAACTTGACCGCGTTGGCGAGGAGCTGGAGCAGGAGCTGGCGGACCTTGGGCTCGTCGGTCTCGACGACCAGGGGCTCCTCCGGGAGCTCGAACTCGAAGCGCAGCCCTTTCTCCGCGGCGAGCGGCCCGGCGGTGCGGGCGACGCGCGCGAGCGTGTTGCGGAGGTCCGTGGTCGCGAGGGTGACGTCCTCGCGCCCGGCCTCGATGCGCGAGTACGAGAGGATGTCCTCGATCAATTCGCGCAGGTGCCGGGCGCTCGCCATGATCCGCAGGATCTGTCTGCGGGCGCCCGGCGGGGGCGGGTCCGGCACGCCGGCGAGGAGCAGGTCCGCATAGCCGACGATGGCGTTGAGCGGGGTGCGCAGCTCGTGGCTCATGATGGCCAGGAAATCGGACCGGGCGCGGTTCGCGACGAGTGCGGCCTCGTAGAGCCGCGCGTTGTCCACGGCCAGGGCCGCACGGCGCGCGAGGTCCTCGCCCAGGGTGAGGTCGGCGGCGGTGTAGGGTGGGCGTGTCGCGTCGCGGATGAGGACGATGACGCCGAGGAGGCGACCCCGTGCTTCGAGCGGCAGGACCATGATGGAGCGCATGCGCAGCCGACGGAGCAACGCGAGGTGGCCTTCGTCGATCGCGGCCTTGCGGAGATCGTCGTCCGTGACCTGCACGACCATGGGCCGTCGTCGGCGCGCGAGCTCGACGACCGGCCGTAGCCGCCGGGCCTCGCCCGGGTAGCGCTCTTCGATCTCGCGCAGCGTCCGCATCGCATCGGGCGTGGCCTCGACGCGCTCGAGTCGGGTGGGCTGGTGGTCCTCGAAGGTGTAGACGGCGGCGATGTCGGCGATGCGGGGCACCGCGAGGCGTGCGATGCGGCCCAGCGTCGCGCGGTGGTCGAGCGATCCCGCGAGCTCGCGGCTCGCCGTGGCGAGGAAGCGCTGCCGGTCCTCCTCGCGTTTGCGGTCGGTGAGGTCGGTGACGACCTTGGCGTAACCGATCAGGCGCCCGGCAGGATCGCGGAGCGGCGTGACGGACGTGCATGCCCAGAAGCGGGATCCATCCCTGCGGACGCGCCAGCCCTCGTCGGTGAAGTGCCCGCGGCGGGCCGCCGCGCGGAGCACACGTTCGACCTCGTTCCGCGCGATCTGCTCCTGCGTGTGGAGGATGGAGACGTTCCGGCCGAGCACCTCATCCGCGCGGTGGCCGGTGAGGCGCTCGGCGCCGTCGTTCCACGTGAGGATGCGCCCCTCCGTGTCCAGCGCGAAGATCGCGATGTCGCGGATGCGGCGGACCAGCAGCTCGTGCAGGTCCACGGCGGACGCGCGCGGGCTCCGTCCTCCCGTCTGCGCCGGGTGGTGCTGCGGCGGCGCTGTGTCGTGCTCCGGCGAGGGCGAGGCGACGAGCCCGACTCCAGTCGTGTCGTGATGCTCCTGCTCGCTCGACACGGCGGTCGCCTCGCCGCGTGGCGGGTCCACGTCATCTCGCCGGGGTCGCTCCGGCGGCCCCGCCGCGGGCAGCCACAGCGTGAACGTGGAGCCGTGGCCCGGTGCGCTTCGAACGACGATGTCGCCGCCGACGGCACGTGCGAGGCGGCGGCTGATCGCGAGGCCGAGTCCGGCGCCGGCGGCGTCGCCGGCCTGTAGGCGTGTGAACTCGTCGAAGATCTCCTCCTGCTTCTCCTTCGGTATGCCGGGACCCGTGTCCACGACGTCCACCGCGATCCACCGCCCTCCCTCGCCGTACGGCCCGGAGTCACGCGTGGTGACCCGTAGCGTGATGTGCCCGCCCCGGGGCGTGTACTTGACCGCGTTGGAGACCAGGTTGCCGAGGATCCGACGCACGCGGCCGGCGTCGGTCGGGATGGGGTTCAGCGCGGGTGGCGGCTCGATCTCGATGTCGAGCCCGGCCGCCTCCGCCTGCGCGCGGTACTCCTCGCGCAGGTCGTGCACGATGACGCGCACGTCGGTGGGTTCGCGGATGATCTCGACATCGCCCGCATCGGTGCGTGCGAACGCGACCAGATCATCGATGAGGGAGAGGGCAGAGCGTAGCGAGCTGCGGATGCGACGCACGCCCTCGAGCTGCCGTTCGTCGAGGTGGCCGAGCGTGCCGTCCTCCAACGGCGCGGCGTGGCTGTCCGCGGCGCCGATGGGGTTCTTCACGTCGTGACTGAAGCCGCGCACGAGGCGGGACCGGCTCTGGAGCACGGACTCGAGCTCCCTGCGCCGGCGCTCCGAGTCCTCGAGCAGGTGGACCTTGCGGAACGCCAGTGATGCGAGGCGGCCGAAGGTGAGCGCGCGTGCGCGTTGCTCGGGGGTGAACGGCGGCCGCTCGGGCGCGCGGACGAGGAGGAGCACGCCGAGGGTCTGCCCTGCGTCCACCAGCGGCACGCCGAGCAGGCCGCACTCGCCGCAGCGTTCCGCGAAGCCGGGCGTCAGCGGATGGCCGGCCTCGCTGGCCCGCTCCACGGCCACCGGCTCGCCGCGCAGCAGCACCGCCTCGCCGAAGGAGCCGGCGTAGGGCCGGCGGGCGCCGAGCTCCGGGGTCCACTCGCCGGTGACGGTTGCGACCACGAGGTCCCTGCCGCCGTCCACGATGCGCTCGACGAATGCGCCGTCGGCGCCCGTCGCGATGAGCGCGCCCTCGGCGATGGCGTCAATGATCTCCTGATCGGTAAAGGCGCGGGCCACCGTTTCGGCGGCGCGGCGGAGCGCGGCGTCCTCCCGCGCGCGGCGCTCGGCCTCTGCGCGCGCGGCGTGCAGCTCCCGTTCGGCCTGGCGCTGTTCCGTGACGTCTTCGGCGATCCCGAGCACGCCGGTGGCCCGGTCGCCCTCGACGATGGGGACCAGGCCGACGCGCAGCGCGCGGCGGCGGGCGTGTCGGGGCTGGATGTCCACGTCCAGCCGCTGGGGGCGCCATCCAACGCTTTCTCGAACGCGCGCCGCGCCCTCGCGCGGTGCTCGGGCGCCACGAGGTCGCCGAACGGCTCGCCGACCAGCTCCTGGACCGGGGTCCCGGTCAGCTCGGCCGCAGCGGGGTTGGCGGTGGTGCAGCGGCCCTGCGGATCGAGGGCGAAGACGGCGTCCGGGTTCTCCTCGAAGAGCGACTGGAAGAACCGGTCGTCGACCGCGGCGTCGCGCCGGGCCATCCACCCGGCGAGCGGACCGCGACGGAGCGCGAGGATGGCCACAGCAGCCGCCGCGGCCAACAGGACGGCCGCCGCGTTCAGCGGCCCCAGCGCCGATGCGGATGCGCCCGCCGCGAACGCGGGCACGGCCCACCCGGCCAGCGAGACGGCGGCGGTCAGCGCCGCGACGACGCCGGCGACCACGGCGGGCCGTGACGCCGGGGCCGCGGCGGCAGCGGGTGTCTCCCCGGCCATGGCACGCTCCTCCGCGTACGGGCGCGGCACGCGCCCGCGAATCCTCCCGGAGGCGCAGCAGGCGTGCCACCGGGTGCCGGGCGCCCCCCGCGCCGGGGGCAGCGGCGCGGTGCGGCGACGGCCGGCGGGCCTCCGCTACGGCGCCGCCTCCGGCAGGAGCATCACCTGCACGTAGTTGTCCCGGCGCACGTAGCGCCGCGCGGCGTCGCGGAGCACAGCGACATCCAGTGCGGCGATCCTGCGCTCGACGTCCAGGATGTCCCGCGGATCGCGGCCCTCGCGGTAGCGAACGACCAGCGCGTTCAACCAGTACCCGTTCTGCCGCAGCGCGACCTCGCGCTCGCGCCGCTGCATCTCACGCACCTTCTGGAGCTCCTCCAGCGTGGGTCCGGCGGCGGTGAGCGAATCGAGATGCGCGAAGACCACGCCGACCAGCTCCTCGGCCCGGTCCGGCGCCGAGCCGAAGCCGATCTGGAGCGAGTAGCGGGGCGTGGGGTCGCGCGTGGCGGAGGTGGACACGCTGACGCCGTAGGTGCCGCCCCGCTCCTCCCGCAGCGCCTCGCGCAGTCGGATGTCGAGCACCTCGCCGAGCGAACGGAGGAGGTGCACGTTCTTCGGCGTGTACTCGAACGGGCCGGTGAAGATGATCCGGGTCTGGGCCTTCTCCTCGAGCCCCTTGCGGACGACCTTCCGGATCACGCCGGACGGCGGGACGATGCCCACATCCCGCCACGTCTCCTCCCGTCCGATGGCCGGCAGCCCGCCCAGGTAGGTGGCGACCAGCGGGCGCATCCGATCCAGGTCGAAGCTGCCGACGAACACGAACGTGAAGTCGCTCGCGTCCGCGAAGCGATCGCGGTAGAACGCCATGGCGCGGCCGAGGTCCAGCTCGTCCAGGACCTCGGGGCTGAGCGGGCGCGCGCGGAAGTGGCCCTGGGCGAGGGTCACCTGAATCGTGTCCTCGAACGCCGCCAGCGGGCTGGCGCTCCGGTTCGCCAGCGCCGCCCGGAACCGGGTCTTGAGCGAGGTGAAGGCCGCGGTGTCCGCCCGGGGCGCGGTGAAGTGGAGATAAATGAGCTGGAAGAGCGTCTCGAGGTCCCGGGGCGATGCGCCGCCGGCCAGGCCCTCCTCGAGCTGTGTCATGAACGGCGTCACGCTCACCGCCTTGTCGGCCAGCACCTTCTGGAGCTCGACCAACCCGAAGGAGCCCAGACCGCCCGCGGGGACGGCCTGGTCCGCGAACAGCGCCGAGATGAAGTCCTCATCGCTGGCCAGCGAGACGCCGCCCGGACTGAAGGCCCGGAACACGACCTCGTCCGCCTTGAAATCCGTCGGCTTGAGGACCACGCGCACGCCGTTGGAAAGGACCCACTCGGTCACGCCGATCTCGGGGACGGCGCTCTCCTCGACGATGGCGGCGGGCTCGGGCACGCGTGGCACGAGCGGCGCGTCCGCGACGACTTCCCGGTAGGCGGTGAGCGGCGCGGCGCGGACCGCGTCGAAGACCGCCAGGATCTGCTCCTCCGTGGGGACCTCCACGCCGGGTCTCTCGGGGGCGTTCACGAGGACCACCCGGTTGCGGTCGGAGAGCCACGCGCGGGCCACCGCGTCGACGTCTTCGAGCCGGATGGTGGGCAGGAGCCGCTGCGCCTGCTGCAACTCGAACGCGATGCCCGGCGCGGGCTCGCCGGTCAGGAAGTGCTGGACGTAGCGCGCCGCGTAGACGTCCGACTCCGTCTTCTCCCGCTCCGCGTACGCCTGCTCGAGCCCCCGCAGCAGCTCCCGCTTGGTGCGGTCGAGTTCGGACTCGGTGAAGCCGAACCGCAGCACGCGCTCGGCTTCGGTGAGCAGCGCCTCGAGGCCGCGGAGGATGCCGCCGTCCTGCACGGCCGCGTTGAGGAGATAGACCTCACTGGATCGGATGAAGCGGCCCTGGCCGGAAGAGCCGAGGATGAACGGCGGCTGCGGCTGCTGGGTGAGCTCGAACAGGCGCTGGTTGAACATGGCGTTGTAGAGCCGCTCGACCAGCGCCTGGCGGTACGCCGCCGGGTCGCGGCGCTCGCGGACCGGCTGCTTGTAGTAGATGGCGACGGCGGAGCCGGTCGCCTCCGGGTCCGTGGCGATCGCGACGCGCGTCTCGGCGTGCTCCGGGATCCGGTACACGGGCCGCGGCCGCGGCGAGCGGGCCGGCGGAATGGCGGCGAAGTAGCGACGGATCAGCGCTTCGACGTGCATCGCGTCGAAGTCGCCGACGGCGATGACCGCCATGAGGTCCGGGCGGTACCAGTCGCGATAGAAGCGCCGGAGCGCTTCGTGTGAGAACGTCTCCAGGAGCCGGCGGTCGCCGATGGGCAGGCGCTCGGCGTAACGAGAGCCGCCGAACAGCACGGGGAGCTGCCTGTCCCGCATGCGCGCCGCCGCGCCCCGGCCCAGGCGCCACTCCTCGATCACCACGCCGCGCTCTTTCTCGACCTCGAGAGAGTCGAACACCTGCTGATGCGCCCAGTCGGCGAGGATGCGGAACCCCATCTCGAGCGGCCCGGCGCTGTCGGTCGGGACCTGCAGCAGGTAAACGGTCTCGTCGAAGGATGTGTAGGCGTTGACGTCCGGGCCGAAGCGCATGCCGATGGACTCGAGGTAGTCCACCAGCGCCTGCTTGGCGAAGTTCTTCGTCCCGTTGAACGCCATGTGCTCGACGAAGTGGGCCAGTCCCCGCTGGTCCTCGTCCTCGAGCACGGAGCCGGCGTTGACGACCAGGCGCAGCTCGGCGCGCCGAGCGGGCTCGCGGTTGACGCGGATGTAGTAGCGAAGGCCGTTGGCCAGCGTCCCCGCGGTCACCTTGGGATCCAGGGGAATCGGCGCCTCGAGCTGCTGGCTCGCGCCGGGAACGGCGAGCGCAACGCTCAGGATCGCGGCCAGGGCCGACGACCGGACTCGCCCGGGCATGAAGTGTTCTCCGGCAGGGTGGACCCGTGATGTCGGACTTTGCCGAAATATCGCGCGGCACCGACGGCCGGCAAAGGCCGAGGCGCCGTGGGCCCGGCCAGGTGGGCGCGGCTGCCCGCGGCGAGCCGGCGCTCCCACCGCGGCGGATGTCCCTGGCGTTGTTCTTGCCCCGCGGGGGATCCGCCACCGGCGAGCGGGCGGAGGGCGGAACGCCGCGCGCCGCGACCGCCCCGCGGCCGGCCAGCCGGGCAGAGCAGGACGGACTCGATGCGTCAGCGCGCCGCACCCGCCTGGGCGGCCCCACCCCGATCGGCCCTCCGCAGGGTTCCCCGCTGGACGAGCTGGCTCCCGGCGGTGTTCGTGAGTCTCTACCTGGGCGTGCTGGCGATCGCGTTCCTCTCGCTCGGCCGCCGCATCGAGGAACGTCGGCTGGTGCTGGAGCGGAACGTCCACCCCTCCCGCGACCGGCTCGTGCAGATGCAGCGCGCCCTCGCCCTCGCCATTGCGGCCGGCAACGCGTACGCCGCCCAGCCGCACCCGCGCTTCGCTGCTTCGTTCCTGGCCGCGGACCGCCAGCTCCTGGCGCTGGAACGAGAGCTGGCCGCCTTCGTCCGTCGGCTCGGCGAGGATGTCCAGCGAGAATTCGAGGGATTCGTCGCCGCGCGCGAACGCTGGGCCGCGCCCACGCGGGCGCTCGTCACCGGCGCAGCGTCGCCGGCCGAATACCACGCCCACTTCTTCGCTCACCATGAGGTCATCCTCGATCTCACGACCGCGGCTGCGCGGCTGGAAGCGACGCTCAACGCGCGGGCGAACCGGTTGATCACCCAGAGCGGCCAGATCGCCCGCATGCGGCGAGTGCTGGTGGGTGCGGCCGGTGTCGTGGCGCTCCTGGCAGCCCTGGTCGCCGCGCTGTACGGCGAGCGCAACCGGCGGCTGACGGAAACACTGGCCCTACGCGCGGAGCAGGAAGCGAGTCTGCGCAAGATCGCCGCGAACCTGACGGCCACGGAGGACCTGCCGACCGCGCTGCACCTGCTCGTACAGGCGGCGGCGGCGACCGCCGGGGCGGAGGCGGCGTACATCGAGCGCGTGGTGGTGGACGACGCGAAGACGGCGGAGGTGATGGCCGCCGTCGGCCCCGGCGTGCCGCCGGTCGGCGCGCGGCACCCCTACCGCGGCTCGGTCACGGAAGCGGCGGCGGGGCCCGGCGGCGCGCGGCTCGTGGCCGATCTCCGCAGCGAGGGGTGCGGCGAGGGGCTGCGCATCGGCGGACCGGAGGGGCCGTGCCCCGCGCTGATCCTGCCGCTGCGGCACAACGGGAGCGTTCAGGGCGCCCTGGTGGTGATGCTGCGGAGACGTGCGGCGCCCACCGTTCCCGAGGGCGCGCTCAGACGGCTGCGGGTCCTGGCGAGCCTGACGTCCCTCACCTTGTGGCGCGCGGCGCTCTTCCAACGGGAGCGGGAAGCACGGAAGGAAGCGGCGCGGCTCATGGAGCTGGCCGAGTCGAAGCGGCGGCTGCTGGAGGCGGTGGTGCAGCAGATGCCGGCGGGCGTGCTGATCGTGGAGGCGTCCTCTGGACGCATCCTCATGGGCAACCGGCAGTTGGACCGGATCGCGCGTGCGCCGCTGAGCCGCGCCGAGCACATCGAGCGGTACGGCTCGTTCAAGGTGTGGCACCCTGATGGGCGGGAGTACACCCGACGGGAGTTGCCGCTGGTGCGGTGCCTGGAGGCCGGTGAGGTCATCGAAGCGGAGGTGCTGGACATCGAGCGCGGCGACGGCACGCGGGGCACGGTCCGCGTGAGCGCGGCCCCCGTGCGGGACGAACGGGGCGACATCGTGGCCGCGGTCGCCACGTTCTACGACATCACACGCCAGCGGAAACTGGAGCGCAGACTGCAGCTGCTGGGCGAGGCGGGGCGGGTGTTCTCCTCCTCACTGGACCACGAGGCCACGCTCCGCTCGGTCGTGCACCTCATGGTGCCGGACATGGCGGATTGGTGCACCATCCACCTCGCCGACCCGGAGCGCGGCGTGACGTACGCGGTGGCAACGGCGTATGCGGATGAGATGAAGGCGGCGCTGCACGAAGAGCTGGAGCGGCGATTCCCGTACGGCCTCAAAGCCGTGCAGCCGATCGCCGACGTGATCCGCACCGGCGAGCCGCGGTTCACGCCGGACGTGGACATTGCGGAGATCGAACGATCGGTGCCCGACGCCGCCGTTCGGGATCTCGTGCTGCAAATCCGCCCGCGCTCGGGGATGGTCCTTCCGCTCCGGGCCGGGGACCGGGTGCTGGGGGCCCTGGCGCTCGCGTACGCGGAGTCCGGCCGCCGTTACGACCAAGACGACTTCGAGCTGGCGAAAGAGCTCGCCCTGCGCGCGGCGCTGGCGGTGCGCAACGCGCAACTCTATCAGGAGGCGCGGGAGGCGCTGCGCGTCCGGGAGGAGGTCCTGGCCATCGTCTCCCACGACCTGCGCAACCCCGTGCACACCGTGGAGATGACGGCGGAGATGCTGACCGAGCTGAGGCTGCCGCCGGAAGAGCAGGCGGTGCACCTGGAGGCGATCCTGCGGGCGACGCGCCAGATGGACCGGCTGACCCAAGACCTGCTGGACGTCACACGCATCCAGGCCGGCAAGCCGTTGAGCATCGAACCGAGGGCCGAATCGCCGGCACGGCTGGTCCGCGAGGCCGCCGATGCGTTCCGCGCAGCGGCCCGGGAGAAGCACCTGCGTCTCGAGGTGAGCGCGCCGGAAGGGCTTCCGGACGCGCACGCGGATCCGCAGCGCATTCATCAGGTCCTCTCGAACCTGCTGTCCAACGCGGTGAAGTTCACGCCGGAGCACGGCGTGATCCGGGTCTGGGTGGAGCTGACCCCGGAGGGGCTTCGTTTCGCGGTCCAGGACAGCGGCCCCGGCATCGCGCCGGAGGACATCGAGCGGATCTTCCAACCGTTCTGGCAGGTGGGGCGGACGAAACGGCTCGGGATCGGGCTCGGGCTGGGGATCGCGCGAGGGATCGTGGAGCAGCACGGCGGCCGCTTGCACGTGGACAGCCGGCCCGGCGCGGGCAGCACGTTCTGGTTCACACTGCCGCTGGCGCGCGAGAGCCGGGGCGGCCGCCGTGCCGCATGATACGGCCGACGTCCCGCATCGCCGCGGTGTACCTCCTGCCGCTGGTCAGCTGCATCCGGGCGGCGCCGGTGCCGCCTGCGCCCGCAACGCCACTCGACGGCCGCTGGGTGCTGAGGGGCGATGTCGTCTCGGTCGCGAACCTGGCGGGCGAGCTGCGCGTCGAGCCGGGGAGCGGGCCGGACGTCGTCGTGGAAGCCCGGGCGCGCGGCCCCGCGGCCGCAATGATGCGCGCGGAGCTCGAGCGGCGCGATGAGGGGGATGCGCTCCGCGTCCGGTTCGCCGGCCGACGTCTCGTTTTCGCCGACCTCGCCGGCCGGAGCGACAGCATCGAGGTCCGGCCGCACGGCGACGGGTACGCGCCCGCGGGCGGGTTGCTCGACAAGCTGCTCCGGCGCCCCGCGCCGCTGCGCATGGTCCGGCGGGGCCCGGGCCCCGCAGCGGCGAGCGATCTGACCGTCTACCTGCCGCCCGGACGCCGGGCGCGGTTGTACGCCGCGGCGGGGACCGTGGTCATCGCGCGTGCTCACGGCGAGATGCACATCGTCTCGCTCCACGCGCCTGTCCGTGCGGATGCGCCGGACGGCTCGCTGCACGTACGGACGCACGATGCGCCGGTCGAGGCGCGCGGCGGCGCTGCGGCGCTGAGCGTGCGCACCCGTGCGGGCGACGTGGACCTCGCCGGCGTGCGCGGGCCGCGCATCGATGTGCGGACCACGGCCGGCGCGGTCTGGGCGTCGGACGCCAGCGCTCCGTGGATCCGGCTGGCGACGCAGGCGGGCTCGCTGACGCTGCAGCGGGCGCAGGCGCGGCGCATCGCGCTGGACACGGGCGCCGGCTCCATCGCCGGCAGCGAGCTGACGGCGGATACGGTCTCGGCGGAGACCGGCGCGGGCCGGATCGTGCTCGAGGGAGTGAGTGCGAACGACGTCACGCTGTCCACCGGCAAGGGCGACGTGCGGCTGGTGCTGACGCGTGAGCCCGCACGACTCGACGTTGATGCGGGTGGCGACGTGGCGGTCGAGACCGAAGCCGGCGCACCGCGGCCGCGCCAGCGGTGAGCATCGCGGCACCGCATTCGCCTGCGGACCGGGAGGCGGAGCGTGGGGCGTGCCGGTGGCGGGGACCCACGCCGCGGCGGGAGCCGCGCGACGGGCCGGGGCGCTCCGGACACGCGCCGCCGGCGTTCCAGCAGTTCCGCGCAAGCCCCGTTCCGCATAACTTGGGGGCTGTCTCGGACTGATTCCCGGCACGAACACAAGGTATGGCGACGACGTTCTTCGAGGACCTGCAGGCCCGCGGCCTGATCCACGGCGCCAGTGAAGGCGCGCGCGAGCTGTTCGCGAGTGGAGACCGCATCGTGGGCTACATCGGCTTCGACCCGACGGCGGACAGCCTCCACGTCGGCTCGCTGCTCCAGATCATCGCGCTCATGCGGCTCCAGCGCGCGGGGCACCGGCCGATCGCCCTGGTGGGCGGCGGCACGGGGATGATCGGGGACCCGAGCGGCAAGACCTCCGAGCGGCAGCTCCTCACACGCGAGCGGGTGGAGCAGAACGTTGCGGGGATCCGCGCCCAGCTCGAGCGGTTCCTGGACTTCTCCGGCACATCCGGCGCGTTGCTGGTGGACAACTACGACTGGCTCGGCGAACTGCGTCTGATCGAGTTCCTGCGCGAGACCGGCAAGCACTTCACGGTCAACTACATGCTGGCCAAGGAGGCGGTGTCGCGCCGGCTCGAGCAGGCGGAAGGGATCTCGTTCACCGAGTTCAGCTACATGCTGCTCCAGGCCCACGACTTCCTGGAGCTGCACGACCGCTACGGCTGCGTGCTGCAGTTGGGCGGCAGCGACCAGTGGGGCAACATCACGGCTGGCATCGAGCTGATCCGGCGGGTGCGCGGCGTGGCGGTGCACGGGATCGTCCAGCCGCTCATCACCACCGCGAGCGGCGCCAAGTTCGGCAAGACCGAGGCGGGCACGGTGTGGCTGGACCCTGAGCGGACGTCGCCGTTCCGCTTCTACCAGTTCTGGCTGAACGCGGATGACCGTGACGTGGAGCGCTGGCTCAAGGCGTTCACGTTCCTCACGCTGGACGAGATCGCGGAGGTGATGGCGGCGCAGCAGGCGAACCCGGCGTCGCGGGCGGCGCAGCGGCGGCTGGCCGAAGAGGTCACGCGGCTGGTCCACGGCGCGGACGGCCTGGCGCGGGCGGAGCGGGCGACCGCCGTGCTGTTCGGCAGCCGCCCGGCCCACGACCTGCCGGCCAGCGAGCTGCTCGAGGTGTTCGCCGACGTGCCGTCCACCGATCTGGCGAAGGATCGGCTCGCGGGCGAGGGGATGTCCATCGTGGAGCTGCTGGCGGAGAGCGGGGTCGCCACGTCCAAGGGCGACGCGCGCCGGCTGATCGCGGGCGGAGGCGTGTATCTGAACGGCGAGCGGGTGAGCGACGTGGACCGGCGCGTCACCCTGGCGGACGCGATCGAGGGCGCCGTCGTGGTGCTGCGCAAGGGACGCAAAGAGAACCGGCTCGTGCGACTGGTGGGCTAGGACTCGCCGGGGCCGGGCACGGGCCGGAAGCGGAGAACGTCGAGCGCGAACGTGACCGCGAGCGGGCCGAGCGCGGACGCCTGCGCTCGCGCCCGCTCGTCCATGTGCCAGGCGCTCGGCGTCATGTTCACGAGGTCGAGGACGTCGTCTCCCTCGAGCGCGGCGCCGAATTCGACGACGTCGTGCCCCTCCAGCTCGAAGGGTCCCCGGAACCGCTCGATGGTGCGCCGAAGCTTTTCCGGCTCCATGCCGATCATGGGCAGCGCCGCGCGCAGCTCCGCGAGGTGTGCCGCCGCGGGGATGACCACGACGAGCAACCCCGATGGCCGGAGCACGCGCCGGAACTCGCGCGGGTTGCGCGGCGCGAAGATGTCCAGCAGCAGGTGGACGCAGCCGTCGCGCAGGCAGATCCGGTGGTGGACGTCGTTGCGGAAGAAGAGGACGCCGCGGTGGCGCCGCGCGGCCATGCGTAGCGCGTCCCGTGAGACGTCCAGCCCGAAGTAGCACTCGCCGTCCTGCGCGCCGGCCGCCAGCCCTCCGATGAAATGGCCTTCCCCACAGCCGGCCTCGAGGACGACGAGGCCGGCTCGGTCCTCCGGTGCGCCGTGCTCCGCGAGGGCGCGGCGGAGCGCCGCGCGGCACTCGTCGAGCGCGCGGGCGAGCGGCGCGAACCAGCCGCGCTCGAGGAAGCGGCGCCGCGCGCGGAGCATCTCCGCCGTGTCGCCGGTGAGCGTGGAGCGGCCGTGACCCGCGGGGAGCAGGTCCACGTGGCCCTCACGCGCGAAGTCGAACGAGTGCCTCCGCGGGCAGCGCAACGTGCGCCCCCCGCCGGCGAGCGGCTCCCCGCAGACGGGGCACGTGAGGAGCGAGATGCACGCGGCTGGAGCCCGGTCGCTCACGGGCGCGACAGGTTCACGTCCTTGCGGATGCTCTCCCGCCTCGGCGGGTACGGGAGGAACCGGACGCCGGGCAACTGCGCCACGGTGTCCGGCCGGAGCGTTTCCTGAGTCGCATCCACCTCCACCAGGACGCACGGGACGCAGCCCCGGAACGGCTCCGATTCGACGGCGAGTTCGATCCAGTCATCGCCCAGGCAGTCCGCGTTCGTCCGGGGAGGCGCGCCTCGGTCGGACCGGTGCAGTCCTGCCGTGGCATGGCCAACGGCGCGGCCACCGCGGCGTCCACGCCGACCGCGCCGCCGGCCGCCTCGCGCCGGGCGGCGCCCGGCTCGGGGACGAGGGCTACGGCCCGGTCAGCGTTCCGTCGCCGCTGCGCCCGCGTCCTCGTCACGCGGGTCGGCAAAGCCGATGCGGACTCCAGCCGCATCCACGAAGATCGAGTGCGCGCGGCCCTGGGTGCCGCCTACCCGGACGGTGTGCCCCATCGCCTCCAGAGCGCGGATCGTCTCGGGATCCGCGCCGGCCCGCTCGATACGGATCTCATCCGGCAGCCACTGGTGGTGGATGCGGGGCGCGGACACCGCCTCCTCGATGCTCATGCCGAAGTCCACCAGGTTCAGCGTGATCTGGAGCACCGTGTTGATGATCGTGCGGCCGCCGGGGCTGCCGATCACTGCGACGACACGGCCGTCCTTCGCCAGGATCGTGGGCGTCATGCTGGACAGCATGCGCTGCCCGGGCCGGGCGAGGTTGGGCTCGGTGCCGATCAGCCCGCGTTCGTTGGTGAGGCCCGGCGCGGCGTTGAAGTCGCCCATCTCGTTGTTCAGCAGGAACCCGGCGCCCGGCACGGTGATCTTGGAGCCGTAGCTGGCCTCGAGCGTGTAGGTGACGGAGACGGCCATGCCGTTGGCGTCCACCACGGAGTAGTGGGTGGTCTCCATGCTCTCGGCCACGAGCTCAACGTCCTCGGGCGAGGAGCGGGAGGCGCGCTCGGGATCGATGGTGGCGCGCAGCTCCGCCGCGTACTCCTTGCTGGTGAGCCACTCGATCGGGACCTCGACGAAGTCCGTGTCCGCCACCCAGCGCGCGCGGTCGCGGTACGCGCGGCGCATTGCCTCCACGAGGTGATGGATGTACTCCGCGGAGTTGTGGCCCATCGCACGGAGGTCGTAGCCCTCGAGGATGTTCAGCATCTGGATGAGCGCGATGCCGCCGCTCGAGGGCGGGCCCATGCTGATGACCTCGTAGCCGCGGTAGGTGCCGCGGAGGGGCGGCTGCTCCTTCGCCTCGTAGCGGGCGAGGTCCTCCTCCGTGATCCAGCCGCCGCCGCGGCGCATCTCCTCGGCGATCAGGCGCGCGGTCTCGCCCCGGTAGAACCCGTCCCGCCCCTGCCGCATGATGCGCTCGAGGGTGCGGGCGAGGTCCGGCTGCTTCCAGATCTCACCGGGCTCGTAGGGCGTGCCGTTCTTCGAGAACGCGGCCACGCTGGCGGGATAGCGCTGCATCGAGGGGAGCACGGCCTGGAGCGAGCGGGCGAGGCCGGGCATGACGGGGAAGCCGTCGCGCGCGAGGCGGACGGCGGGCTCGACCAGCTCCCGCCACGGCTTGGAGCCGTAGCGCTCGTGGGCGAGCGCGAAGCCCGCCACCGTACCGGGCACGCCCACCGCCAGGTGGCTGTCGTGGTGGAGGCGCGACGAGTACCGACCCGTCGAATCCAGGAACATCTCGGGATGCGCCCGGAGCGGGGCCTTCTCCCGGAAGTTGAAGCTGGTCGTGCGGCCATCCGGGAAGCGGATCACGATGAAGCCGCCGCCGCCGATGTTCCCGGCGGCCGGGTGGGTGACCGCCAGTGCGAAGCCGGTCGCGATCGCGGCATCCAGCGCGTTGCCGCCCGAGGCGAGGACGTCGCGGCCGATGCGGCTGGCGATCTCCGTCGCGGAGACGACGACGCCGCCCGTCGAGCGGACGAGCTTCGTGGGCGCGTCCGTCGCGCTGCGCTCGGGAGCACGGGCAGCCGCGGGCGTCGGGGCCGGCGCCTCCGTGGCGGGGCGGCACGCCGCGGCGAGCAGCGCGGCGAGCAGCAGCGCACGGGAGAGCAGGCGTCCCGAGATGCGGTGGATCGAAAGCGTACAGCGCATGACTCGCTTCCTCATCGGGTGTTCACGTCCCGCGCATCGCGGGCGGCCGTGGCCGGCGACGAGGACCACGCCGCCCGGATGCCGCGAGCGCGAGGCCGGCGGCGAGGCGGCGGGCACGCGGCGTTCGCGGCTTCGACGACCTCGCATGCTCCAGCTCCCTCCGGACTGCCCCGCGCACGGCGCGGCTCGGCGGGCATGATACGGCCCCGACAGGAGTGAGGCCAGTGCGGGGTCTGGGCCGTGGGAAAACGGGAGGACATCCTCCGGCGGACCGTCCTACCGCCGGCCGATCGGCAGTTGGGCGCCGAGGTGGAACGACCAGGCACGCCGCCACACCTCGCCGTCCTCCACCCGGGAACGGCGGAGCAGGCGGGAGTCCTGCCACTCCTCTTCCTGGATGATGTACGGGACGGGGAACAGCAGCACGTCAGCGCCCGCCACGACCTGCACGCGCGACCCGAGGCTTACCCCCACACCGCCGAGGAGGAACGGGACGCCGCGGTCCACTTCGACGCCTGCGCCGACGGCGACGCGAAGGAAATCGAGCGGGGGCGGAGCGAAGCCGGCCTGCACGTCCATCGTGCGAATGCCGTGCCCCCACAGCTCGCTCTCGTAGGTCCGACGGCGATGGACTTCGTCCGGCTCAACCGGCACCCCGAGGACGCACTCTTCGATGTCGGCTTCGCGGACCCCTGCGTAGCGCACGCGGAGATCCCAGCCGCGGCTCGAGCGCACGCCGACATACGCCTGCACGCCCAGCCCGGCGTGAACGTCCTCCATCCTCGAGCAGCTCCAGGCGAACGGCCCCGGGATCGCCGCGAGGATCACCGACCCACCGATGTAAACCGTCCTTGCCGGCGGCTGCGCCGGGTGCGCCGGGGCGCTTCCCGCGTGGCGCGCCGCCTCCTGGCCGGCCAGCGGCGTCGCCGCCATGACGAGGGCGAGAGCCGCGAGGAGCGGCCGTGGGAGGTGAGCGTTTCCGTCATGCATCCGCAATTCCGGCTCCGCAGAGAACGGGGGTCCGGCCACCGGCCATGGAAACGTTCGAACGGCTCCGGTTCGGACGGGGACGGCGTGCGCGGCGGGTCGACACGGGCCGGCCTCTCCCGGGATCGTCCGCGACCGTGCCAATTGGAGCCGATCTCCCCCCGGACGACGCGCCCGAATTGACCGCGTGGCGACGGTGCCCCATCGTGGCGAGCGAGCGGTCCACCTCGCCCGGCCCGGGGTGCGGCGGCGTGGATCCGCGGCACGGCCCAGCGCCGCGCCGGCCGCAGCGGCGCGACGGATCGGTCCGACTCCGACGGAGGAGGGACGCATGGCGTTCACCCACCGGACCCTCTGGCTCCTGCTCGTGGCCATCGCCGCGGGCTGCGCGGGCGGCGCCCCACCCGCCAACGACGAGGGCGCGACGCGGGTGACGGAGTGGACCGAGGACTACGAGGCGATCTCGCTGCTGGGAGAGGAGCTGCGCGCGCCGGTGCTGCCGGAGGAGCGGCGGATCGAGCTGGAGCGCCAGCTCGATGAAGCGCGGGCCGCGTACGAGCGCGACCCCACGGATGCGGACGCGATCATCTGGCTGGGCCGGCGGACGGCGTACCTCGGTCGGTACCGGGAGGCGATCGCCATCTTCACCGAGGGGATCGCGAAGCACCCCGGTGACGCACGCATGTACCGGCACCGCGGACACCGGCTCATCACCGTCCGCGCGTTCGACGCCGCGATCGCGGACCTCGAACGCGCTGCCGCGTTGGTGCGTGGCAAGCCGGACGAGATCGAGCCGGACGGCATGCCCAACGCATACGGCCTCCCGACGAGCACGCTGCAGTCCAACATCTGGTACCACCTGGGCCTGGCGTACTACCTGACGGGCGAGTTCGAGCAGGCGCTCGAGGCGTTCCGCGCGTGCATGGAGGTGGCGACGAACCCGGACATGCACGTGGCCGCTGCGGACTGGCTCTACATGACCCTGCGGCGCCTGGGCCGGGATGCGGAAGCGGCGGCCGTGCTGGAGCCGATCACCGCAGACATGCAGATCCTCGAGAACCACGCGTACCACCGGCTGCTGCTGATGTACAAGGGCGAGCTGCCGCCGGATTCGCTGCTCGCCGACGACGGCGACTCTCTCCAGATGGCGACGCAGGGCTACGGCGTCGGCAACTGGTACCTGTACAACGGCGATCCGGAGCGGGCGCGGGAGATCTTCGAGCGCGTGGTGAGTCTCGGGAACTGGCCCGCCTTCGGGCACATCGCGGCGGAAGCGGAGCTCGCGCGAATGCGCGGGACCGCTACTGCGGCCGGCCGCTCCGCCGCCATGGCAACCGTCCCTCGATCTCGGCCGAAAGGGCGAAGCTGAGGAAGGTCCGGATCAGGACGACGATCGCCAGGATGCCGACGCTGCGGAAGCTGGGCTCGATGGCGACGGTGTGGATGATGTCCGCGGCGACGAGGAACTCGAGGCCGAGCAGGATCGAGCGGCCGAGGCCGACGCGGTAGCGGCGGTAGGCGTCGTCGAGCGTCGTCTTCGTGACGAGGTCGCGGACGAACGCGATGGTCCCGATCGCCGCGCCGACCACGATCGCCCCGATGCCCGCGACCTCGATGACGGCCGTGGCCCACCGCGCGATGTCGGTGTAGGCGGCCGACTGCGGCAAGGAGACCGGGCCGGCCACCTCCTGGATCACCGCACGCCGACCTGTCCCTTCACCGACTCGATCAGCTTCGCCGAGTCGTAGCCGATCCCATCCTTGAAGACGATCGTCACGTTGCGGATCTCGGCCGGCGTCGTGATCGGGTTGCCCCGGATCACGACGAGGTCGGCCCTCTTGCCCTTCGCGATCGAGCCGAGCTCGTCGTCCAGCCCCAGGATCTTCGCGCCGTTGAGGCTCATGATCTGGATCGCCTCGACGGGCGTGAAGCCGGCCTCGATCAAGAGTTCGTAGTTGCGCTGGTCGCCGAAGCCGGGCAGCGCGCCGCCAATGCCGGTGGGGTCCACGCCGGCGCCGAGCAGGCCGCCCGCCCGCACGAAGGCGACCTCGAACTCCTGCGCCTTGCGGAAGACCCGGGGCATGACGGACGTGGCGGCGTTGCGCGCGATCTCCTCGCGGGTGCGCAGGTACTCCTCCCGCGTCTCGGGGGACATGGCGTCCAGCACGCGTTGTTCGAGCGGCGGCCGGTTCGGCACGGTCAGCTCGTAGACCGCGAGCGTGGACGTCATGGCGACGCCGTTCTCGACCATCTCGCGGATGGTCTGCTGCACCTCGGGGCTGGACACCTCCACGTGGGCGAGGTGGCCGCGCATGCCCGCCGGGCAGACGTCCGGCTGCTTGTCCGGGTCCCAGTCGCTGTTGGTGAACAGCCCGTGCTCGAGGTTGTCGATCCCCAGCGCCACGGCTTCGCGGAACGAGACCGAGCAGAGGTGCCCCGTGACCTTGAGGCCGCGGCGATGCGCCTCCTCGATGGCGGCCTTCAGCTCCGCGCGGCTGATCTGCGCGTACGCCTTGAACCAGCTCGCGCCCTCTTCCGCCCAGTACGCGACGACGCGGCGCGCGTCCTCCGGCGCGTTGACCTGCATCATGTGGGTGCTGCTGCTCGGCCCGTTGAGGTACGGCCCGGTCACGAACATTCGCGGCCCCGGCACCCTGCCCTGCTCGATGGCGCGCTTGAGATTGAGCTCCGCGTAGGGCGACGCGGCGCCGGTCGTGCGGATCGTGGTGACGCCGCTGGCCAGGTAGAGGCGCGGCGCGCTGTAGGAGAGCTGGACGCTGCGGGCCGTCGTCGTATAGAACGTGTGGTTGTGCATGCCGACGAGGCCAGGGATCACGGTGTGGCCGCTCAGGTCCAGCGTGTGCGCGCCGGCCGGCGGGCGGACCTGCGCCGCGGGGCCGACCTCGACGATGCGGCCGTTCTCGATGATGATCGTCTGACCTTCCACGGGTGGCGCGCCGGTTCCGTCCACCACGCGCACGTTGGTGAGCGCGACGACGGGCGCGTCCACCGCGACGTACTGCCGGACCTCGCCCGAGAGCTGGGCAGGCGCCTGGAGGCTCAGGGCCGGGGCCGGAGCGAGGGCGAAGGCAAGGGCGGCGAAGAGTGGCGTTCTCATCGAGGGCTCCTGTACCGGGTTCCGGTTGCGGCCGTCGGTGGGAGAACCCGTGGCTCGGCCGGGCGCACGAACGCGTCCTACCCAACGACCGACTGGTCGCGGTTGCGGTGCGGGGCAAGCTCGTCACGTGCGGCGTCCTGTCAAGGCGCGCGAGCGGACCGGCGGGTGGGCGGCTGTCGCGCCGACCCAGGACCGGGACCGCGGGCAGTGCGGCGAGGCGTGCGGGCCGGGACAGACGCCGTGTCGCGTGGCGCGGTGGCGACACGGCGTGACCGTTCGGGCACGGGAGGTGCACCGAGTGCATTGCAATCCCGATACGCGGAGCGGTGTCGAACGCGCCGCTCATCGTCCGATCATTCCGGCCGACGCACGTGCCACGGATCGCGGAAACGCCGGCGGCCTCCGGGTCGCCTGTTCCGCTGTTGGATCTGGGCCGCGCGCTGCGCCAGCAGCGCATCGCGTGCTGCCAATGGACGGGGTACGACCGGCCGGAATGGTGGGCGACGGGCCGCGGGGAGGTCGCCCTGCTCGTCGACCGTGTGGCGGCGGCGCGCTTCGATGCACTGGCCGCGCGGCACGGCTTCAGGCGAGTGGTGCCGCCGTTCGGGCGCACGCTCCCCGGCATCGCCGAGTACCTGGGCACGGACCCGGTGACCGGCGTGCTGCTGTGCCTGCACGTGCACTACCGGCTCGTGGTCGGCCGCCACGACACGGCGCGTTACCGCTTGCCGGTGGAGCAGCCGGTGCTGGCCGAGGCGGTGCGTGCACGCCCCTTCCCCATCCCCTCTCCCGAGTGGGCGCTGATCCTCTTCGTGCTGCGCACCGCGCTCCGCACCCCGCAGCCGCGGCTGCTGCCGGCCACGTGGTCGGGCACGGCGGAAGCGCTCGAGGCGGACGTGGTGTTCAGTCGGCTCGAGGCCGCGTTGGAGCAGCACCTCCCTGCCGTTCCTTACCCGTGCTTCGAGGGGTGCCTGCGCGCGCTGATCGAGCGAGACGACGAACGCTGGCACCGGGAAGCCGCGCGATTGCGCGAGCGGCTGGCGCCGCTGCGCGAAGGGCCTCCCATTGCCGCGCTCGCCGCAGCCGCGGCGACACGCCTCGGCAGACTCCTCGGCCACCGCAGCTCCCTCGCCCGCGCGGGCAACGGGCGGGCACGCGGCGGCAGACGGCTCGCGAGCGGCGGCGTCATCGTGGCGCTGGTCGGCGGCGCTGGCGCGGGAAAGAGCAAGGCCGCCGCCGCGCTCGAGACGTGGCTGGCACCCGAGCTCAGCGTGTTGCGCATCCACGCGGGTCGCCCGCCGCGGTCGCTGGCGACCCTCGCCACCGGTGCGGCGCTGGAGCTGGTGCGTCGCTTCTTGGGCCCTCACGCAGAACGCAGCGCGATCCTCCAGCGGCTCTACACGCTGCACAGCCGCTGCACGGCGCTGGACCGGCTGCGCCTGTGCGCCAAGGCAAGCCGCTTCGCCGCGCGCGGCGGCATCGTCATCGCCGAGCAGTATCCGCTCCGGCAGGACACCTCCCTCATGGACCCAACCAACGCCGCGCTGGCGGCTGCCAGCCCGCAGTGGCCGCTGGTCCGCCTCCTCCCCCGCGCCGAGGAAGACCTCGACGCCCGCATCCCACCGCCGGACGCGGTGGTGCTGCTGCGCGTGACGCCAGAGGTCGCGGCGGCGCGCAAAGTTGGCGCGGACACGAACGACGCCCGCGAGTGCGACCCGCTCCTCGCGGACGCGGATTCGAACGGCGCGCGCGTCGTGGACGCGGACCGGCCGTTCGCAGAAATGCTGCACGAACTCCGCGAAGTGGTATGGCAGGCGCTGTGATCCACCGAGCACGCGGCGGGCTGCACGAGCTGGTCGTGACCCGGCCGTGCTGGCACCGGGCGCTGACGTACGCGGGAGGGAAGGAATCGCACGGGCGCCGCCGGGGATCCCTCAGCCGCTCTCCGCGACCTCGAACACCATCATCATCCCCGCCTCCAGGTGCTCCGCAATGTGACAGTGCAGCATCCAGCGGCCGGGGTTGGTCAGCTCGAGCAGCAGCTCCACGGTCGCACCGACCGGCAGCAGCACCGTGTCCTTCCACACCAGGTTCTCGTTCGGGACGCCGTTCACCGCGAGCACCAGGAACCGCTGGCCGTGGATGTGGATCGGGTGCTGCATCGCGTGCGCGGCGTAGCGGTTGTTCGTGAGCCGGATCTTCACCACGTCGCCCACGCGGAAGCGCCAGTCGATGTCCATGTTCTCCCGGCCGGTCGCCGGATCGCGCAGCACCCACTTCACCTCGCGGCTCGTCGCGATCCAGTTCATCTCCGGCATGGTCCCGCTCCACTCGACCGGGTTGAAGTAGAGCGAGTCCATGCGAACGAGCATGCCCATGGGGAACGGCAGCTCGCCCAGCTCGAGGGTGAGGACCAGGTCCTTCTCCACCGGCGCATCGAAGTAGCGGCGGTAGGGCTCGATCTCCGCGCTGACCGCCCGGTATGCGCGCAGGCGGGAGAACGCGGCGCCGTGGTCCGGCACTGCCGGCGCTTCGGCCACCCGGACCACGCCGAGCGTGTCCACTTCGGGGAAGAAGTAGCCGAAGAGGTGGTCGATGGACTGGATGCGGTTCTCCAGCACGGATGTGCCCGGCGACTCGAAGCGCACGTCCACGACGTACCGCTCCGCAGGCGCGATCGTTATGCTCTCGACCCACTCCTCGCGCTCGAAGCGACTCACATCCGAGGCGACGACCTTCATGCGCGCGCCGGAGAACGACACGTTGAACGTCCGCGTGTTCGCCACGTTCGTCAGGAAGAACCGCACCACCTCGCCGCGCCCGACGTCCAGCTCGTAACGTGGCTCGCCGTTGACGAGCAGCAGGTTGCCGAAGCGGCCCATGAGCGCGTGCGTGGCGTGCTCGTTGCCGTAGGGCACCAGCCCCTCGTCGGCGAGCAGGAGGTCGTCCAGCATGAGGACCTCCTCGCGGTGCGCCGGGCCGTAGTAATCGGGATCCGGCGAACGCACGAGCAGATTCCCGTAGAGCCCGAGGTCTTGCTGGATGTCCTCCCTGTGGTGTGGGTGGTACCAGTAGATGCCGGCGTCCGGGAAGGTGACCACGTACGTGAAGGTTTCGCCCGGCGGCACGGGGTCCTGCGTGACGTGCGGCACCCCGTCGTAGCGGTTGTCGAGGCGGATCCCGTGCCAGTGCACGGCGGTCGGCAGAACCAGCCGGTTGGTGAACTCGACGATGATGCTCGTGCCCTGGTCCACGTAGATCAGCGGCCCCGGGTACTGGCCGTTGAAGCCGTACATGACGAGGGTGCGGCCGCGAAGCGTGCGGCGCACGAGCCCGGCCTCGAGCCGGAGCGTGTCGCCGTCGCTCAGGCGGATGAGCTGCCGCGGGCGGGCGTCAGGGAGCGTCGCAGGGTCCGCGGATGGCAGGAACGGCGAGACGGCCGGCCGGAAGCGCATGAAGGCTTCCGGCATGGTGACCTTCGGGTGCATGGGCGGCACGATCCAGCCGTCGGCGGGCGCGCCGGCCGCCTTCGCCTCGCCGTGCGCCGCGTGGCCGTGCGCATGCGCGCCCGCGCTGTCGCGCCCTGCCGCCGCCGCGGCGAGGACGAAGGGCAGATCGTGCGGCTGCATGAGCATGCTGGCCGACTGGCCGCGGAGCACCAGCCGTCCGTTGCGCTCCTCCACGTCCGGGGCCGCCTCGGCCGTGACCAGCACGAGGAACTTGTTGAACGCGACCCGGCCTTCCGCCACGCCGTCGGCATCGAGTGCGCCGAGCCTCACCACGGGGTGCAGGACGGGCGTCGTCGCCCACGCCACGTACGCCGTGTAGGGTCCGAGGGACGACGGCTCGGGCAACCCGCGGGCGGTGACGCGCACCGCGTGCACGTGCTCGCCATCGCGGGTGACGGCGGTGCCGAACGGCGTGGGCACGGGACGGAGCTCGGCCACGCCGGACGCAGTGGGCGCCGCGTCCGTGGGCACCAGCTCGATGCAGTAGAGATCGGCGGCGGGCCGGCCGGGCTGGAGCCCCGCGCCCCCACACACGCCCTCGACCTCGCCTCCGCCTCCGCCCTGCGAGGAGGCCGCGGACGCGAACGCGGCGAGGGCGAGGAGCAGCGCGGCGCCCGCACGGTACCTGCGCGTGCGCGAGCCACGGGTCATGGCTGGTCGTCTCCCTCGCTGACCTCGATGCGAACGGTGTCCTGGGTCATCGCGCCGGTACGCTCCACCGCCGTCGCCGTCACCAGGTAAGAACCCGGCGCCGAGTAGGAGTGACGGCGGCTCCACTCCACCAGGACCGCATTCCCCAGGTCGATCCCCTCGCGTGCGCCGTCGCCGAAGTCCACCGCGAGGGTCTGGAGCCCGCTGCCCTGCGCACGGACGGCCACCTCGACAGTGTCGCCGACCGCGACGCTCGACACCTCCGCGCTCAACGCGACGCCGAGCGGCAAGCGAGCCGGTGCCTCGAAGACGTCCCCACATGCGGCGAGGGCCAGGGTGAGCAGGCCGATCCACAGGCGTCTCACGGGCCCTCCCTCCGGCATCCGCCCGCGCTCATTCCCGGTGCACCACCGTGGCACTGCGCTGCGCCGTCGGGAGCACCAGCAGCTCGAGCACGTTGACGTGTGGCGGCGCGTTCACCACGTAGAACACCGCGTCCGCCACGTCGTCACCGGTCAACGGCCGGAGCCCGCGGTAGACGTCGGCCGCACGCTCCCGATCGCCCTTGAACCGCACGATCGAGAATTCGGTCTCGACGAGCCCGGGGTCGATGCTCGACACGCGGATCGGCGTGCCCGTGAGGTCGAGCGACAGCGCGTGCGTGAGCGCGCGGACCGCGTGCTTGGTCGCCGCGTACACGTTCCCCTTCGGGTAGACCTGGTGCCCCGCGATGCTCCCGATGTTGACCACGTGGCCGCGGCCACGCTCGATCATGTGGGGGAGGAACGCGCGCGTCACGTAGAGCAGACCCTTGATGTTGGTGTCGATCATCCGCTCCCAGTCGTCCGGGTCGCCCTGGTGGAGCGGATCCAGCCCGACGGCCAGCCCCGCGTTGTTGACCAGCACGTCCGGGACCCAGCCCTGCTGGACGAGCGCCTCCGCCTCGCGGAACACCGCGCCACGGTCGCGCACGTCCACGGCGGCAAAACGTACGGGCGCGCCGTGCTGCCGCTCGAGCTCCGCCGCCAGCGCCTCGAGCCGTTCGATCCGACGGGCCCACAGCACCAGGTCCGCGCCCGCCGCGGCGAACCGCCGCGCGCACGCCTCACCGATGCCGGAGCTCGCGCCGGTGACGAGCACGGCGCGTCCTTGGATCCGATTCTGGCTGCTCATGACTCGATGCTCTTCGCCCGATGCAGTCCTGAGCCGAGAAGGAGTGGGGTTACCGCCGGTCGTCGAGCGGCGGCTCCCTGTCCCCGACCAGCGGATGGTAGACGACGCCCCGTCCCCGGCGCCGCTCGAACTCCGCACGTCTAGCCTCGGTGTGGGAGGAGTCGAGCATCACAGGTTCATCATTGTGGGTCATCGCCTCGACGCCGTCCAGCGAGCAGCGCCCCGGCGCTCCTCGCGCCGGGGCCGGCGAGCGCCACGGCCGTGGCGAGCGTCGTGGCGCCGGGACGCCACGTCATGCTCCCTCCTTCAGACACCCGGTTCGATCAACCCGAACGCCTGCGGCTCGCGGTCCAGCGGGCCGGCGATCCACACGCGCGCGCCGACCCAATCCTGGAGTGCCGCGGGCGGCTGGACGAGCCGGATGCGGCGGCCGTCCGACGTGACGAGCACGAGCTCCCCGTCCGCGCGCTCGAGCCGGCCGTCCACCGCCGGCTGGCCGTCCACCGCCGTGACGGCGAAGGACGCCACCTCCAGCGCGGGCGCCGATGCGGTCCCCTGCGTAGGACGCCCGCTGACGCGCACCTCGGCGCCCGCGAGCCGCGCCAACGCATCGCGCTGCGCGCCCAGGAGCTCGATGTCCCCACCGCCGCCCGCCGGCCGCAGGACCACACGCGTGAGTGGCGCGGCGCCGACGACGGCGACGGTACCGCTCAGCGTGTCCACCGCCGCGGCCGAGGCCGCGTCCGGCGCGCCGCGCGCCGGCACGGCGCCGCTGTTGCACGCGGCCGCACCGCCCATCAGCGCCGCCGCGACGATGAGACCTGCACCCGTTACGCGCATCACTGGACCCTCACGATGTGGAGGCCGAGCGTCGTCGGCGGCGCGCCGCCGGACGCCGAGGCCAGTTCAATGGTCTGCGGCCCCGTCTGCGCGCCCGACAACTCGAAGATGGACGCGGTGCCCGCCCGGAGCGTCGGCACGGACACATCGAAGTCGCCGAAGGTGATGGCGCGGGGCACGAGGGGGTAGGGGTGCGGGAACGCATGAGGCTGGACCTCGTGCAGGTTGGTGAACATGTCGTACAGGTTCCAGCTCAACATGCGGAGTCGCGACCGCGCGGGATCGAAGCCAGGCCGATCGTCCAGCGCCAGCGCGAGCACGTAGTCCGCCACCATCTCCCCGAAGCTCAGCCCGGTCTGGGCCTCGAGATTCGCCACCCCGCGGAGGGAGGACTGCTGCGTCAGCGCTCGCAGGAACGCGGCCTCGTCCGAGGCGGTGTGGTCAACGGCCCAGCGCACGAGCGCCCAGGCGCTGCCGTAGAAGGAGAAGTCCTCGGTCCCCTCAGGCCGGCCGAGCGGCGTGGACGTCTCGTTCTGCTCCAGGTAGTCGCCGAGGCCCACGAACGCCGACCACATGCCGTACGGCGTGCCTGCACAGGCGGGGTCCTGCCGGACGAAGATCACACACCGCATGCCCACGGCGTAGGTGGTGTTGCCCTTCCAGATGAAGCCCAAGATCTCGCGCATGAGCAGTTCTTCGGCGATGCGGGCCGTGCCCTCCTCCAGCCACTCCTCCTCGGCCACGCCGTTGCGGGAGATCCGCTCCGCGAAGGACGCGATGTGCTTGACCTCGTGGCTCAGCACACCCCGGGTGTACCGGTACCACGCGTTGGAGCTGACGTTGAAGTCGAACGGATCGTCGCTCAGCACGGTCGGCACCGAGCCGTAGAAGATCTCCGCCTGGTTGCTCTGGCTGCACTGGCTCCGCGGGAAGAGGTCGCCGGAGAAGACGAACGCGAAGACGTTGCCGTTGAAGTCGTTGATGACCTTGCTGAACAGCATGTAGAGGCGCCCGTTGGCATCCGTGGCCGGGTCGAGCTTGAGCGGGTCGCCGAAGTACTGCGTGATGATGCGGTGGATCGTGTTGTCGTACTCCTCGCCGAGCTTGACATAGAGCGAGTCGATGCGCCCGGCCAGCGGCGCGTCGACGTCCTCGAAGACGACGGCGCGGGTGCCCGAGTACACCACGCGGCCCACGACCTCGATGGGGTTCTGGCAGAGGTTCGCCGAGTCGATGTTCGGGATCCGGAACCGCACCGTGTCGCCGACGGCGGGCGGCGCCGAAGCGGCGACGGCGGCCGCGATGCGTGCGTTGGCCGCCACGCCCGCCGCGTCCCGCGCCGCCGGACGCCGCGGCCCCACGCGCCGCAGCAGGTCCAGGTTCAGCGCGAGCATGCGCTCGTGCGCAGCGCCGCGCTCCCGCAACGCGCGCTGCAGCTCTTCCTGCGGGCCGCTCGCCAGGACGTGTGACGCGGGCTGCCGCGCGAGGAGCGTAGCGGCGACCATCGCGTCCGCCGCAGGCGGCGCGACGTCCGCGATCGCGGGCGCCTGGTCCGCCGCCGCCGAGCCGCTTGCGCCGCGGAGCCGGAACGCGCTCGTCGAGCTGAGCACCGTGCTCCGGTTGAACACGGCGATCACGTAGCGTCCGCCGTCGTTCGGCAGCTCGTTGCAGCGGACGGCGCTGGCGTCCGCGATCAGGACGGACTCGCCGGGGCCGAGCGAGCGCCGGGTCGCGACCTCGAGCGGATGGTCAATGGACCCGCGCGCGCCCGCCACCGTCACCACGACGGGCACCGGCCCGGTGGGGCGGCAGGGCAAGCGGTCGGCGTCCGGGACCGTGATGGTGAGTTCGTTGGGCGACGCCGCGGTCACGGCGGCGGCCACGCCGGCCACGGTCACCGTGTTCTCCGCCGGGTTCGCCGCGAACCCGCCGCCGGTGATGGTGGCGGCGATGCCGGGTCGTAGCACCGCCGGCGCAATGGAGGTGATGGTCGGCGTGGTCAGCGGCGCCGCGTCCACCGTGAACACCGTACTGCCCGCGCCCTCCACCGAGGCCTGCGCACGCTGCTCGCCGACCTGGACGCCGAGCACCCAGACCGCCTCGGCGCGGCCGTCCGGGCCGCTCGCGCCGCCGGAGATGGTGCCGCCTCCCGAGATGACCGTCCAGTTCACCGCAACGCCCGGCATGGGATCGCCGCGATTGTCCAGCACGCGCACGGCGAGCGATACGCTGGTGCCCGCCGTCGCCGAGATGGGGCTGGGGGTCAGCGGCTCGACCACGGCCGGCGTACGCGGCCCGCCAGGGTCGTCGCCACAGGCGCTCGCGATGCCGAGGACGAGGAGGGCGAGGAGGGTAGAGTACGACGCCGGGCGTTGAACGGGCATGCAACATCCTCCGCAGGACGGGTCCAGGCGCTCTAGCGTTGCGGGCTCCCATCCGCCGGCAAGGCCGGGGATCGCTGCTCGCGCCCCTAACCTGCCGGCCGGCATCGAATCTAGCCCTGTCGGCCGGCGCGGTCAAGTCCCATTCTGTCTGTAAAAAGTGGTCTGGCTCATGCGGTGGCCTTCTCCCTCTGCGACAGGTCAGCGAGGCGCTGGTCCGCCTGCTGTAGTCGCTTGCGGGTCTCAAGGTAGTTCTCCAA
>Ga0207768_100207_pt1 | contig 54528 bp, 42 predicted proteins | sample CeladaPassaB1F01_FD_187478 | JGI IMG/M metagenome (GOLD analysis project Ga0207768, IMG submission 187478) | Cellulose-adapted microbial communities from the Joint BioEnergy Institute, USA - Passage B1F01 (SPAdes) (version 2) | ecosystem: Engineered > Bioreactor > Continuous culture >... | reverse complement strand
GGCTGGCGGCCCGGGTGGCGCTGCACAATCTCTGCTGCTGGCTCAATCGGCAGCGGGGACGGCCGCTGCTGGCGGTGGCGAACCTGATCACCTGGTAGCCGCGGCGCCCTAACTCACACCAGGCGTTCAAGCCCCGGGCTGACAAGGAAAGCCGGCTGAAACCGGCTCGGAACGACGGTGACCCGACCGGGCGGTGAGATGATCCACGCGCGCAGCCCGTGCCCGGGGCTGAAGCCGCCGGGCACCGACCGGGTGGCGGGAAGCCAACGCCGAGATGTGAGCCCTAGACTCCAGCCGGCTTCAGCCGGCTTTCGTTGTGAGCCCGGCGGCTTCAGCCCCGGGCACCGACCACGGCGCGGGGATCCTCGTGCCACCCGTCCCGTCCGTTAGACGCGGTACGGGTATCTTCGCACCACCCGCCTCGGCACGCACCCACCACCTGAGCCTCGCCATGCTCGTCACACTCCGGACGCCCCTACCAGAGTGCCCGCTCCTGGCAGCCCTTGCCCGTGGCAACCATTGTGCGGCGGGCGCACGAGTATCGGGTACGGGCCAACTGAATAGTCGAACCGCCACAGAGGAGTGTGTCATGGTCCGGCAGGCGATCATCTCCGGCGGCGTCGCCTACCACTACGGTTTGATCCAGCCCGGCCAGCCCTTCGCCGGCTTCGAGGTGCTCGACGTCGGGGATCTCGCCGGCGTGGACCTCAACCGGTACGACCTCGTGGTCGTGCCGCGCTCCACCGACGGCGAGGCACTTCGCGCGCGCCGCTACCAGTTCGCGCGCTTCCTGGACCAGGGTGGCGTGCTGCTGGCCTTCGGCGAGCTGTGGGCGGACTGGTTCCCGGGCTGCCGGTGGGAGGAGGAGTGCGTCGAGGACACATGGGAGCCGGTGATGACTGCTCCGGAACATCCCATCGTCGCGGGGTTCAGTGCCACCGAGCTGCATTGGCACCCCGCGCAGGAGCGCTGGTGCTGCCACGGTCACCTGGTCGCGCCACCCGGTGCGGAAGTGCTGGTGCGGAACGCTCGGGGCGACGCCTGGCTCTACGTCGATCGCGTCAGCACCAACGGGGTGATCGTCGCCGCCAGCAACCTCGACCCGGACACCCACACCTTCCACGGGAGCGCGGTCGCCCGCCGGTTCCTGGACAACCTGCTCGACTGGGCCCGCGCCGAAGCCGCTGCCAGCCGCAGCCGCCGGGGGAACCGCCCGCACAAGATCGCCGGGCTCTACTCCGGCGTTCACTTTCAGCGCGCTTTCTACGACGATCCGGAGTTCGCCCCGGCCTTCGCCGTCCTCCCTGTTTGGGAGCTGGAGGCGGCGAACTTGGACGACTACGCCGCGCTCTGGGTTCCGCGCGAGAGCAACCAGACGCTGCTGACGCGCCACCGCGAGAAGATCGCCGCCTACCTCCAGACCGGCGGAACCCTGGTCTGCTTCGACGAGGTGAACCAGCCGTGGCTGCCGGTCGGCACCTGGCGGCTGGAGCGGCCCAACCTCGATACGCTGATACTGGCAGACCACCCGCTGGTGGCCGGTCTCACGGTCGACGATGTCCGGTGGCACTCGCACGGCAGCTACGCACGGCATCCGAACGCCCAGGTGCTGGTGGAGGACAGCGACGGCGCCGTCCTGCTCTTCCTGGACGAGCGCACGTTCCCCGGCGCGGTGCTCGCGGGGACGATGGACCCGGACTGCCACGCCGGATTCGGGACGGAGACGACGCGCCCCCTGCTGCGGGCGATCCTGGGTTGGCTGGAGCGACGGGAGCAACCGGCGCCGGCAGAGGAGGCGACGGCGGCGCTACGACGCCGCCGTCGGGACGGGGACGGGAGGTAAGTGGTGGTCCGGGTGACACGGCGCAGGCTCCTGCACCGGGGCGCCCTCCTCACGGGTGGTGCCGCGGCCTCGGCCATGCTCGCCCGGTGCGGCGGGAGCCAGGCCCAGGAAGGTGGCGCACCGCCGGCAGCCACCTCGACAACCGGCGCGCCGATCTCGGTTACCACGCCCACCGCACCCGCCGGATCCCCGGCACAGGCCACGGATGCCGTGCGCTTCGCCTGGTGGACCGACGTCGGCTATCCGACCCCCTTCCAGGTGTCCACGACCGGGCCGGGGGGTGCCGTCCTTCTGACGCTCATCTACGACACGCTCACCTGGAAGAACGAAGAGGCCATCATCCCGTGGCTCGCCGAACGCTGGGAGGCCGCCCCCGACGGGATGGCGTACACCTTCTGGCTCGTGACCGGCGCCACCTGGCACGACGGACAGCCACTAACGGCCTCCGACGCCGTCTTCTCCTTCCAGTACTACCGCGATCACCCGTATCGCTGGATGGCGACCCCGATGGTCGCCTCCGCGGAGGACGGACCGGACGACGGCTCCGTCCACATCACCCTCACGCAGCCCTACGCGGCCTTCCTGGAGGAGATCGCCGGGATTGTCCCCATCGTGCCGCGCCATGTCTGGGAGCCGGTGGCGGACCCGACCACCTACGAGGGGGCGGACCGCGCCATCGGAAGCGGTCCCTTCACCCTGGCCGCCTACGACTCGGCGGCCGGTGCCTATCGCCTGGAGGCCAACGAGGGGTACTGGCGCGGCCGCCCACGCATCCGCGAGTGGCAGCAGTTCACCGTTCCGGCCGAGGCCCGGATACAGGTCGTGCAGCAAGGGAACGCCGACCTCTCACTCAGCGCCGACGCCTCGGTCGAAACGCTCATTGCTGACGACTCGCCCCTCCGTGTCTTCGCGACGGCGCCCCTCTCGCTGGTCCGTCTCGTCTGCAACACGGAGCGAGCGCCGCTGAACCGGCGGGAGGTGCGCCAGGCCATCGCCTACGCGCTCGACCGTGCCCGCATCGCTGAGACGGTCACCCGCGGGCCGGCTATCGTCGGCAGTGCCGGGGTCGTGCCGCCGGAGACCCCGTGGTTCAACCCGTCGCTGCCGCAGTACCCCTACGACCCGGAGCGCGCCCGCGCGCTGCTCGGCGGCCAGCAGTACACCATCGAGTTGATCGCCGACACCGGCGCGCGCGAGCCCGACCTCATGACCCCGATGCTCGCTGCCGTGGGCATCACCCTTGACGTCAAGCGGGTCGACGCCCCGACGCGCACCCACCTGCTGTCGGAGGGCGCGTTCCAGCTTGCGCTTACCAGCCATATCGGCGTCGGCGGTGATCCCGATTACCTGCGCCGCTGGTACGCGGGCGAGGAGGCCAACACCTTCGCCCAGGGCTCGATCTTCCGCCACGACGAGTACGCGCGCCTCGGTGAGGAGGCGGCGGCCACGCTCGACCCCGAGCGGCGACGTCAGATCGTCTTCCGCATGCAGGAGATCCTGGCCGAGGAGCTGCCGACCATCGTGCTCTATCACCGGCGCTTCTACTGGGTCTACGACCCGCGCGTCTTCACGCCGATGGAGACCTGGGGTGGGCTGATGAACGGCATCCCCTTCCCGAACAACAAGCTCACGCTGATCGAGGGTTGAGGGGGCCGCCGTGCGTCGCGATCCGGCTCGCCTGCTGGCCCGCTACCTGCTCCTGGCCGCCGCGGTGGTGCTGCTCAACTTCCTCATCCCCCGGCTCTTGCCCGGCGACCCGCTCGACCCGGGCGGCGCCGAGGGGATGACCGCCGCGACACCCCTCCCGGCCGAGGCACGGGCGCGGATCGCGGACTACTACGGCCTCAACGAGCCGCTCGGGCGGCAGTTGACCGACTACCTCGGCGACCTCGCCCGTGGGGACCTCGGCTGGTCCATCGCGCAGCCCGCGCCCGTCGCGCGGCTCATCCTCGAGCGTCTGCCCTGGACCCTGGCGCTGATGCTCACAGCGCTCGCGCTCTCAACGCTGCTGGGCACGGCGCTCGGCCTGCTGGCCGGCTGGCGTGCTGGGCGGCCGCTTGACCGCGCGCTCGTATCACTCAGTGGAGCACTGAGCGCGATCCCGGAGTTCCTGATCGGCATCGGGCTCCTGGCAGTCTTCAGCGTCGGGCTCGGCTGGTTCCCGCTCATGGGTGGGCGGACCGTCTTCGCGGCGTACGGCGACGGACCCGGAGCCACCGTGCACCGGCTGTCCGACGCGGCATGGCACCTGGCCCTTCCCGCCACGGCGCTCGCGCTCGCCGGAATCGCCGGGTTCCTGCTGCTGGCCCGTGATACGACGGCCGGGCTGCGCGGGGAGTCGTGGCTGACCGTCGCCCGCGCCAAGGGACTGCCCGTGCGGCAGGTCGTGCTGCGGCACGCCCTGCCGAACCTGGCACTGCCGCTGCTGACTTTCTTCAGCCTGCGCCTCGGCGCCGTCCTGGGCGGGGCACTCGTCGTCGAGCGGGTCTTCGGCATCCCCGGCCTTGGCCTGCTGGCGTTCCAGGCAGTCCGCGCTCGGGACTACCCAGTACTGCAAGCCGAGTTCCTGCTCGCCAGCCTCGGGGTGCTCCTGGCGAACCTCCTCGCCGAGCTGGCCTACCTCCGGCTCGACCCCCGCCGAGGGGCAGGCCATGGCTGAACGAACCGGTCGCCGCCAGTGGGCATCATCGCTGCATGCCGATCCAGCTCCTCGGGATTGGAGCCACCCGGCGCAGCACACCGCCGTGGGGCGGCGGCTCGGCACCCGTCCGCGGCTCTTCTGGCTCGGAGGCGGATTGCTGGCCGTTGCCTGCGTCATGGCGCTCTTTGGACCGTGGCTCGCCCCCTACGACCCGGCATTGTCGGTCGGCCCGCCGCTCCAGCCTCCGGGGTCGGGCCACCCTCTCGGCACCAACGACATCGGCCAGGACGTGCTGAGCCAGCTCATCGCGGGGGCGCGCACCTCGCTCATCGTGGCCCTCGGCGTGGCCGCGATCTCGGCCGCGCTCAGTTGGCTGGTCGGACTGGCCGCCGGGCTCTCGCGGCGACTGGAGGCGCCCCTTATCGGGCTCGCCGACCTGCTGCTTGCGCTTCCGAGCATCCCCCTCTACCTGCTGATCGTCACCCTGATCGGACCAAGCCAGACCAACCTGATCCTGACCCTCGGCCTGCTCTCCTGGCCGGCATTCGCCCGCGTGGTCCGGAGCGTCGTCATCCGCGTCCGGGCCGAACCGTACGTCGAGGCAGCCCGCGCCCTCGGGGGCAGCAACCTTCACCTCGCCCGGCTGCATCTCCTCCCGGCGACCCTCGACATCCTGCCGACGAAGGTAATCCTCACGGTACGATTCGCCATCTTCGCCGAGGCGACACTCGCGTTCCTGGGGCTGGCGCAGAGCGGCACGGTCAGTTGGGGGTCGATGCTGAGCTGGGCCTTCAGCGACCCGCTGCTCTTCGCGCGGCCGGTCTGGCCCTGGCTCGTGCTGCCACCCGCCCTGGCCATTGCCGTCGTGATCCTCGCCACGACCTGGGTCACCACCGGCCTCCAGCACGCCCCGGCCACGCATCCGCCGAGCACGCATGCCGAAACGGCAGACCGCCCCCTGGCGCGCGCCGCTCCGCTCCCGGCCGAAGGCAACCCACCGGGAGAACCGGCGGCAGAACGGTCCCGCGAGAGACGGCCTACCGCTTGACGGTGAACTCGATGCCGCGCTCGAAGGGGAGCGTCACGGTGACCACATCGTCGCGGCTGCGGACCAGCTCCTGAAATGCGGTGCAGTCGTGGGAGACGACGTTGTCAGTCAGCACCAGCCCGCCGGGCCGCACGTGCTCGATAATCGCCAGGAAGAGGCGCCCGTAGTCGTCCTTCTCGGCGTCGATGAACACAAGGTCGAGCGGCCCATCGACATCGGCGGCCACCGCCGCCGCGTCCCCGGCACGGACCTCGGCCACCTCCGCCAGCCCGGCCTCGGCGAGATTGCGGTTCGCCGCCTCGACGCGCTGCGGCAGGATCTCGCTGCCGACCACCCAACCGCCCTGCTCCCGTGCCGCCAGCGCGAGCCAGATGGTCGAGTAGCCGTTCGAGGAGCCCATCTCAAAGATGCGTCTGGCGCCGGTCGCCCGCGCGGTGGCGTAGAGGAACGATCCGGTCGGGGCCGTGATGTTGCGGGTGCGCTGCGACTGCGGCAGCCCGGCGTCCCGCTGCGCCTGATCCGCCGCCCGCAGCCGGTCCAGCACGGCTTGCGCCCGCGCATCGGCCACCGCATGCTCGGGGTATTTCGTCGTCCCCATGCAGCACGATCCTTCCCAGCACTGCTGATTCCCGGCGCGAAAGCAGGCCCGATTCTCCCGGCACGTCTCGCGCGGTGTCAAGCCGGGACTGGCCCGGACCCATTTGCAGGCCCCCGGGCGCGAGTATACTGGCGGCCGCGAGCCGTCCGGATCCTGGGAGTACAGGGACGATGCGCATCCTCCGTAGCCGTCGCGCCGCCGGCCTGACCATGGCGCTCGGAGCCACCGGGGCCACGATCCTGGCTGCGCGCCGGATCATCCCGGCGGCCGAGATGCTGCTGTCCGACGCCGGACCGTCGGTGCCGCTGCCGGCCCCCAAGGCGAATGCCTATGTCGACGAGAGCGGCCGCAGCCTGGTCGCCGTCACCACAGCCCGCGACCCGGCGGAGGGCGTGCGGCGCGCCATCGCGGTGTTGGGTGGGCTGGAGCGGCTGACCATCGCCGGCCAACGGGTGCTCATCAAGCCGAGCGCGGCGTCCGGCATCCCCGCGCCCGCGTCAACCAGCCCCGGCGCGCTGGAGGCCGTCATCCAGCTCGTGCAGGACCACGGCGCGCGTGAGGTACTCGTAGGCGAGATGGCCGGTCCACCCTGGCACGATACGACGGTTCGGACCTTCCGCAGCGGCCTGCTCGACGTGATTGAGAACAACGGGGCACACTTCGTCGACTTCCGCTACGACCGGTGGGTGACGGTGCCGCTGGGCGACCGCGCGCGGATCATGAAGAGGGTCACGGTCCCCCGGTCGGTGTATGAGGCGGACGTGATCATCGGCCTGCCGGTGCTGCCGCCCCACCGACGGGAATGGGTCGCGCCCGGCCTGGCGCTCTGGCCAGGGGTCGTCCACCCGCGAACCCAGGTGGCTGCCCGCGCAGCGCGCAACCGGAGCCGGGCCGTGGCGGAGATCAACCTCGCCTTCCAGCCGGATCTCCTCGTGCTGGACGCGAGTTCGGTGCGGGGAGAGGCGGCGCCTGGCGGCCTCGTGCTGACGAGCGGCGACCGGATCGCGCTGGATGTCTGCGGAATGGCGGTGCTGGCCGCGCTCGATCACCGGCCCATCCAGCGCGGAGCCGGCCCCTGGGAGGAGGAGTACATCCAGGCCGCGGTTGCAGTCGGCCTGGGGACGCCGCAGCCAGGACGGGTGAAGCTCGTACCTGACCCGGATCGGGCAAATGACCCATTGCTTGCACGGTGGTTGGATGATATTCAACGTCGGACCGGCGTCACCGCCGGTTGAGAGGAGGACCATGGACGGAACGCATGCACCGGCACCAATGCGGGGGCGCAGCCAGCCGGATCGCGCGGCGGTTGCCCAGCACCCCCGCCTGACGGTCGTCGAGCACCCGCTGCTGGCCACCCAGGTCACGCTGCTGCGCGACGTGCGCACGCCCGCGCCCGAATTCACGCGCGCGATCGAGGAGGTGACACGGTTCCTCCTTTGGGCCGCCCTCGCGGACACGGCCACGGCCCCGATGCCCGTACCGGGGCACAGCGGCGAGCCCGTCCCCGGTCAGCGCCTCGCGGAGCGCATCGCGGCGCTCGCCATCCTCCGAGCCGGGTTGGGCATGCTGGAACCGGTTCGCAACCTGCTCCCGTCCGCGCCGCTCTACCAGATCGGCGTCCGTCGCGACGAATCCACGCTCCAGCCGACCGTGTACTACACCAACCTGCCCAATTCCTACGCCGAGATCGACCACCTGTTGCTGCTTGACCCGATGCTGGCCACCGGCGGGTCGCTCCGCGCCGCCCTCCAGATCGTCCGCCAGGGCTATCACGGCCGGGTTTCGGCGCTGGGCATCATCGGCGCCCCGCTCGGGGTCCAGACCATGCTCGACGCCGACCCCGACGTGCGCATCTACCTCGCGGCGCTCGACGACCATCTGAACGACCGCGGCTTCATCATCCCCGGCCTCGGCGACGCCGGCGACCGCATCTTTGGGACGTTGTAGGGGAGCCACGTCTCGCCCATCCTGCGCGCTGGCGAGGGGTCTCCGCTCGTGGCGCGTGCCCGGTGGTAACCGACGGGCTCAAAACGGAAGCCGGCTCAAGACGGCTAACGATGGTGATGCGACCGGGTGGTCGGAGGATCCCGCCGCTCGGCGCGTGCCCGGGGGTAAACCCCCGGGCTGACAATGAAAGCCGGCTGAAGCCGGCTGGGGAACACCGTTCGCGCCGCGGCGATAGGGTGACCACCATCTGCCGCGTGCCCGGGGCCAAAGCCGCCGGGCACATGCCGAGCGGCGCGCGTCTAGCGCCAAGGTGTGAGTCCTGTCCCCCCAGCCCGCTTATGGAGTTTGACGAATTATTCTCGTCTTCCCGCCACCCGTTCCGGCACGGCTGTCATCCTGAGCGGAGCCGGCCGGCGCGGAGCGCCGGGCGGCGGAGCGAAGGATCTCGCGTCGGACCGGCCACGCAGCGAAGGATGACAACGCGGGGGCGCGGACGGCTGTCGCGTTTACCGGATTAGTTCGTCAAAGTTCATCGGCGGGTTTTCGTCGTGAGTCCGGCGGCTTTGGCCCCGGGCGGATCAGAGCACCCAGACGTCTCGTGGTCGCCGTGGCGCGGGGTTGACCACTGCCCCGGCAACACTGCCCTCCGCCCGGCACGTGCATTGCGTATTCCGGGAAAATGATCCTATAGAGCCGTCAATGTGCGGAGATGAGGAGTTGCACGAATGGCTGACTACGAGCACGAGCGCCGCGTCCGCGAAGAGCGGCGGGTCGAGGAGACACGACCGGTCGACCCGCCCGGGGAGTACCGTCGCCGCGTGGAGCACGAGGTCGTGCACGAGCGCGACCCGGCGCAGGACGTCATCCGGCGCCGGGCCATCTACCAGCGAATCGCGACCGTGGTCTGGACGCTGATCGGCTTTATCGAGGCCCTGATCGGCCTGCGGGTCCTGCTGAAGCTGATCGGCGCCAACCCCGGCAACGCGTTCGTCAACGGGGTCTATGACTTCAGCGGCGTCTTCGTCAACCCGTTTCTGGGCATCGTGAACGACCCGCAGAGCGGCAACGCCGTGCTGGAGATCAACTCCCTCATCGCGATGGTGGTCTATCTCCTGATCGGTTGGGGGCTGGTTCGCCTCATCTGGCTCATCTTCTACACCACCGAGCCGACCGAGGCGTAGCCCCCGTCATCACTGCGGCCCGCGGGCCAGCGGCACCGGGTTCTCCGGCGCCGCGCCTTCCGGCGGGTACTGGCCGGTGCGCCACTGATAGTAGTGGCGCCCGACGTTGCCCATCTCGACCTTCCAGCCCTCCGGGTTGTCCGGCGCGTAGGTCAGGCAGCGCCGCTCGAAGCACTGCACCAACACATCGCGCATCTCGCCAGCCAGCTTGACGCGGGCCCAATAGGCCTCCGTGATCGGATAACCGCTGGCGTAGAAGGCGGGATCGAAGAGCGGGCCGGTTTGGTACTGCCCATCTCGCAGCACGAGCCCGCTGCTGCTCAGGTACGCGGCGAAGACGCTGGCGATCCGGTGCCCGGTCTCCGGGATGTAGTCGACCGCGGTGACACCGTAGGCCGCGAGGCGCTCGTCGGCCCCGACGCGACCGTCCTGGTCCAGCGTCTGAGTGATCACCGTGCCCTCGTCCAGCGCGGGAGCGTCGACCAACCCGGCGAACGTGGCGTAGCGCGGCCCGGACGGGTCATCCGGATCCCCCGCGACCGGGATGTCGGCCGGTGCTCGCTGCTCGAAGCTGGTGTGGCCGAGCTGGAGCTCGCCGGTGATCAGCTCGGTGGCGAGCAGACCGGTCGTCACGTACCAGGGACCGCTGGTATCGGCAAGGGGATCGGTAACCTCCATGCGCGCCTTGTCGAAGTAGGCCACGAGCCGCTGGCCATGCTGCGTCTCGACATACGGCTCAGGACCGACCGCGAAGGCCGCCGGACCCCAGAGCCAGGTGCGCTGGGTCGCGAGACTCGCCACCGGCTGGTCAGCCGCCTGCCAGGTGTTCGCGAAGTGCGGCAGGTACGCCTGTCGCACGGCAGCGGGCGCGTTGAGCAGGCCGGCACCGCCGCCGAGCGTCCCCGCCGGGTAGGTCTGCCGCGCCGTCCCGGTCAGCGCCGTCCGGATCGCCTCGATCGACATGTCCGGATTCACCGCGCGCATCAGCGCGACCGTGCCCGCGACCATCGGCGCGGCGAACGACGTGCCGTGCAGCGTCTCCCAGGTGGCGCCGACACCCTCCTGCCAATAGGCGGAGAGGATCGACATGCCGGGCGCGGTCAGATCGACGCGGCTCACCTGCGAGGAGAAGGGCGCCACGTCCGCGCCGTCGCTCGTGGCGGCGCCAACCGAGATCGGCTCCTGGTAGGTGGCAGGAAAGGTGGGGCGGTTCGGGTCGTTCCCGGCCGCCGCGATCACCGGGACGTTCCGCTCGTAGGCGTACTGGATCTGCTGGTGGAGCGTCGCGCTCTCGGAGTCGGCACCCAGGCTCAGGTTGATGACGCTGGCGCCCTGGTCGACCGCGTAGCGGACGCCGCTGGCGATGGCGCTCACCGGCGCGCCGTCCGCGTCACCCACCTTGACCGGGAGGATGGTCACGTCCATCGCCGTCCCGGCGATCCCGACGGCGTCGTTGCCGCGCGCGGCAATAATCGAAGCGACGGCGGTGCCATGCCCCACGTCGTCGGTCACGTCCGAACCGGCCTGCAAGAAGTTGTAGCCTTCCAACACCTTGCCGGCGAGGTCCGGGTGGTCGGCATGGACGCCCGAGTCGACGACCGCCACAACGACCGACGGCGTGCCCGTCGTGAGCGACCAGGCGTCGGGCAAGCCGATGGTGCGCGCCCACTCCTGATTCGGCAGGAGCGGATCGTTCGGCTCCCACTGGTAGGTGAAGCGGATGTCCGGCTCCACGTAGGCCACGGCCGAATTGGCGAGCAGCCGGGCGACGCCGTCGGTCGCACCGGTCCGGCCGATGAAGCGCGCTACGTACGTCCCCGGCACGTACTCCAGGGGCTCCAGTACGGCATCGCCGAGCAAGGTGTGCAGCGACTGGAACTGATAGCGCGCCTCCGGACGCAGCGCGACGATCCAGTCGGTGGACGGCGGTGTCTGAGAGGTCGCATCACTTGTGGCACTGACCGGGAGTGAGCCGAAGACGGCTCCAAGCAGCAGCACCAGGAGCGCGGCGACAGCCCGCGGTCCCTTCCCAATCCCTCTGGTCACGCGGATCGCTCCGTTCCCTGCTTCCCTGCTCCGGCACCTCCGGCGTTCGTCCCCCTCCGGAGGTTCCAGAGCATCCCCGTAGCTGCAACGAGCGAGCGGCGCCGCGGTTCCCGGCGGCCGGGCTCGGGTGGTCGCTGTGCCTACAGTCCGTAGGACGCGTACGAGAGCAGCGACACCAGGAGTATCCCCCAATACACCCGCCGGTACACCGGCCCCGCCGCGAGCGCGAGACCCAAGGGTACCACGAAGTACCAGGCGTGGATGCGAGGCCAGAGCAGGAGGAAGACGGCCAGGGAGGTCGCCCACAGCGCAAGCTCGTCCGAAATGGCCCAGGTCTTGCGCCCACGCGCACGCCACAACATCCACGCCTGCCACACGCCGAACGCCGCCACCGAGATCGCGACGGTCGCCGGGACACCGAGGCGTACGTAGCCCCCGCTGACCGTCTCGATGAGCCAGCGTCCCACCACCATCACCGGGTTGTTCACCCCTCGCCCCGGCTCGTCAAGCGTGCTCATCAGCACGGCCATCCCGCCCCAGTAGGGCGCGAACGCACCGACCGCCAGCGCCACCGCGATGGCACCCAGCCGCACCACGATGCCCGCCCACTGGGACGGCGACGCCCGCATCAAGAGCCGCGGCCCGATCACCGCGAGCAGCGGCAGCGTTGAGTACTTCACCAGGCCCGACACCACCAGCCCGGCGAAGGCAAGGTACGGCCGCGCCTGGAGCAACAGGTAGGCGCTGACCAGGACGACGGTCAGGATCAGCGCGTCGTTGTGGCCGGTCACCACACCCTCGACCAGCACCATCGGGTTCCAGGCGAACGCCAGGTAGGCCCAGCCGGCGTGCTCCGGCCAGCGCCGCCGCACGAGGACGTAGATCAGCCACCCGTCGAGCAGCACCGCCGCCAACGCCAGCACCTTGAACCGGATCGCCAGCTCCAGCGGGGTCGCGTGACGGCCGAGGGTGAACACCTCGGAGATCAGGGTCCAGAGCGGGCCGTACGGCGACGGGATATGGCGCCACTGCCAGTACAGGTAGGGCACGACCGGGTCCCCGGGCGCACCGAGCGCCGCGGTCGTCAGGTAGGGATTGCGGTCGTAGACGCCCGCAAGCCGGCCAAAGATGCTGTAGGAGAAGATGTCGGTGGAGAAGACCGGTGGCACCGTGAGCGCCACCACCCCGAAGATCACTGCGCCCGCGAGCACCAAGCGATGGTCGATCTGGAGACCGTGCACCCGCCAGATCAGCCGCAGGTAGACCAGCCAGAGGGCGAGGACGCAGGCGCAGGCAACGATGGCGTAGGTCAGCACCCCCAGCTCCGCGACGTGGGGCACCAGTCGCGAGAAGAGCCGGGCGTTGCGGGCGAACTCCTGGAGCTTCAGGTGCGTCGGTGTCTCGCCGGCTCGGACGGTGACGGTCGTGAGCGCTAGCAAGATGGTGCCGAAGACGGCACCGGCAGCCACGACGGCGCGATCCCCCGCCCCGAGCGTGCGCCACACGGCCAGCGGCCCGTGGCGGGACGGGGTCGCGAGTTCCCGCGCTTTCCCGTGCGCTGTCCCCACGCGCCGCGCGGCCGAGGCGCGCGGGAGAATTTCATGGTCTACCGGCACGGAACCGTACCTCTCCGCCTCTTCGAGTCACCCCCCACCGTTCCCGGCGCGACACCCCCCAATGCAATCCAGCCGTTTCCACCGTATGCTAGGCGAAACAATCCCTGGATTGCGGTGGCAGAAGGAGGATAGCGGATGCCCCAACGCGGCACGTTCCACCATTCGCGCGTCCTCGCGACACTTGTCGCGCTCATGCTGTTCGCGGCATGCGGTCGTGCCGGTGGGGAGCCGTTCCCCGCTGACGGCACCACACCCCTCGTGCCGACGGCTACCGCCACCGCAACAGCCACCGTCGCCGCCGCGACGGTCATCACCCCATCGCCAAGCACGCCCGCCCCCACCGCAATCCCCACTCCAACACCCGTGTCCGCACCGACCCCGCCACCGACCCTGGCACGCCCGCCTGACCAGCAGGTGGAGTTGCCGGACGTCGACGCCCACTACGACCTCGACGTCACCACCTTCGATCCCGGCACCGACCACCTGGAGGTCGTCGAGCGCGTCACCCTCCGGAGCCGCAGCGGCCCACTGCCCGAACTGCACTTCACCGTGACCCCGGCCGAGGCGGGATACTTCCAACTCGACGGCGCGACGCTCGACGACCAGCCGGTCACGCCGGACGTGCGCAATGGCGGATTCACCCTTACGATCCCGCCACCACCGGGCGAGACGGGGACGGTCGGCTTCCGCTTCACCCTCAACCTGCGCCAGGTGCCGGAGGACTGGTACGGCACCGGTCTCGACGGCGACATCGTCCGCCTGGGCTACTGGTTCCCGATCCTCTCCGACGACCACCCCTACCCCAGCACGGCCGACCCGGCGTATACCCGCACCGCCCGGTTCGATGTCTCCATCCCCATCCCGCCCGGCTACGTCCTGGCACATACCGGGGAGGAGGTCGTTCGGGAGCCGCTGGCGGACGGCGCTGTGCGGTACCACCTCCGGGCCGAGAACGTGCGTGACTTCGCGATGATCACCGCCCCCAACTTGCAGGTCGACACGGCGACGACGGCTGGGGGCGTGCGTGTCGAGCTGTACAGTCTGCCCGGAACGCCCGACGAGACCCGGCAGACGGCGCTCTCGGCGGCCGTGCTGACGCTCGACCGGCTCTCGGAGCTGATCGGCCCGTACCCATACCCGGTGTTCCGGCTGGCCGAGGCAGGGCCGACGCTCCACGGCGGGATCGAGTTCCCGATGCTGGTGTACCTGAACCTGCGCGTCAACTGGCTGGACCGGCTGACCTACCACGAGACGGCGCATCAGTGGCTCTACGGGATCATCGGCACCCGCCCACAGCAGGATCCGTGGATCGATGAGGGTGGTGCCCAGTTCCTCGAAGGCGGCATCGCATCCGATTTCGAGGAGAAGCCGTCTCCGCCCGCGGGCGGGTACCCCTTCCCGCTCGACAGCACCGATTACGAATTGCCGTCCGGGCCCGGCATTCCCGGTTACGACTCGGTCTATCGCCAGGGGCAGGCTTTCTACCAGACGGTGTACGAGCAGATGGGACCGGACGCCTTCTGGGCAGCGATGCGCGAGCTCTACGAGCGCTTCCGGTTCGCTATCGTCACGCCGTGGGACGTGCTCCTGGCGTGGCAACTGCACAGTCCGGTGGACCTGCGCCCGCTGTTCCAAGACACCTTCTCCTACCCGTGGATCGATCAACTCCCTCCACCCGGCGGCTGAGGCGCCACCAGGGGATCGAGGAGTCTGTACGAACACCCCCCGCCGTGGGCTTGACGCGCGCGACGCGCCGTGCTGAGATAGGGAAAAGGGGCGTACGAACGAACCAATGAGGGGCACTGGCGCGGCCAGGCTGCCCGAGGACAGTGCGTACCCGAAGGGAGACGCCCGGTGGCCGTCGACCCGAACGACATCGCCACACTCGCAACGAGGATCGGCCCGCGCCCACCCGGCAGCCCCTACGAACGGCGAGCCGCCGGCTACGTCATCGAGCGCCTTCAGCAGCTTGGCGTCGCCTCGACACTCCTGCCGGTACGGGTTCCGCGCGGCTTCAACCTCGTCTACGCGACGCTCTTTGTCGTCGCGGCGGTGAGCGTGCCCCTGGCGCTCGTGTCCGAGGTTCTCGCCCTGGTCGTAAGCTTCGCGGCGTTGGTGCTGGCCGCGCTCGAAGTGACCGGGCGGCCTGCCCTCTCCCGCCTGGCGGCGACGCGCACCAGCCACAATGTGCTCGGGCTGATCGTGCCGGGACGCGGGCTGCCGGCCGGAGAGTCTGACCAGCCGCGGCGCGTCGTGATCACCGCGCACCTCGACACGGCCCGGTCCGGGTGGCTCTCCCAGCAGCCGATCGTCTCGCAACTCCGCCTGCTGACCGTGACGACGGCGGCAGCGATGGTCCTGCTCCCGGTGTTGCAAGCCGTGGCGCTCGCCACTCCGTCGCGGATCCCGTGGTATATCTCGCTGGTGCCGCTGGTCGTCCTGCTCGGGGCCACCGTGCTCGTGCTGCAGCGCGAACTCCGCGGGGTGCCGGTGGCCGGGGCCAACGACGATGCCTCCGGCGTGGCGGCGCTGCTCGGCATTGCGGAGGCACTGCGACACAAGCCGCCGCGCGAGCTCGAGGTCTGGCTCCTCTTCACGGCGGGAGCCGAGGCGGGCAGCGCCGGGATGCGTCAGTTCCTCCGCGACAATCGCTTCGACCCCGACCACACCTTTTTCATCTCCCTGGATTCGGTCGGCGCAGGGGCCGTGCGCTTCACCCGGGGTGAGGGGCTCCTGCTGCTGCGTCGCTCCTCGCCGATGCTCCTGCGCATCGCCGGAGAGGTCGCGCGGGACCATCCCGAGTGGGGGCTGCGGCCCCAGACGCACCGGCTGCCCGCGACCGATCAGTCCGTCGTGCTCCTCCACGGCTACCCGGCGATCGGGCTTTTCGCTGCCGACGTCCAGGGGCTCATCCCGAACTGGCACCAGACCTCCGACACCCCCGAGCGCGTGGACATCCGCACGGTCGCACGCGCGGTCGACGTGGCGCTGGCGATGCTTCGCCACCTCGACACGTCCGCCGATCACGCCTCCGCGGCCCCCAGCCGCGGCAGCGAGCCCGGCACCACGACCCGCCCGTAACAATCTGTCCAGACCGAAAGGCGACCTCCCGCAACTGGTACGGAACGTGCGGACCAGCGACCGTCGATCAACTCACCCCGGAACCACGATGGGAGGGACAACGCATGTTCGGCCGTGGCAAAGCGAAGCAGCAGCAGACGACCAGCATGATGGCGACGATGGAGGAAGTGCCGATCCGGTTCTACTGGACGGCAGCCATCGTCTCGCTCCTGATCTCCGCGATCCTCTTCTTGTTCGGCAAGCGGACGGCGGCGATCTTTGTCGGCCAGTGGCCACCGACGTTCATCCTGCTCAGCCTCTTCTACCGCCTGCTGCGTCCCAGCGAAGAGGATACAGCCCAGCAAGTGGAGCGCGCCCGGAAGCGCGCCCGCGCCGCTACGCGGTAGCTCGCCGCCTCACGGCCATCCCGTGTGACCGTGGTACGATATCGATATGACGTGGTAGAAACCGGCCGCGCCAAGCGGCCGGTGCGTATGAGAGCGGACGAGCGTATGCGGCAGACCAACCGGCGCGTCGTGGTCGCAGCGGTCATGCTGGGGACCTTCCTTGCCGCGCTGGATACGAGCATCGTCGGCACAGCCATGCCGACCGTGATCGGGCAACTGGGCGGGATGTCTCTCTACTCCTGGGTCTTCTCCGCCTATCTCCTAACCTCGACCACCACCGTCCCACTCTACGGCCGGCTGGCCGATCTCTATGGCCGCAAACCGCTCTTCATGGCCGCCGCGGGCCTCTTCTTGCTCGGCTCCATGCTCTGCGGTGCGGCGCAGAGCATGCCGCAACTGGTCGCCTTCCGCGCGCTCCAGGGTTTCGGTGCCGGCGGCATCATCCCGGTCACCCTCACCATCGTCGGCGACCTCTTCAATGTCGAGGAGCGCGCCCGGATGCAGGGCCTCTTCAGCGCCGTCTGGGGCTCCTCCGCCGTCGCCGGGCCGACCATCGGCGGCTTCATCGTGGACTACGTCGATTGGCGCTGGGTCTTCTACATCAACCTCCCCTTCGGCATCGCCTCGATGACCCTCTTCTGGTTCTTCCTGAACGAGCGAGTGGAGCGCAAGCGCCACGCGGTCGACTACGCCGGGACCGTCACTCTGACCCTCGGCATCACCGCCCTGCTCATTGCCCTGCTGGAGGTCGGTGAGGGCCGTGCCTGGAGCGATCCGCTGGTGGCCGGGTCGCTGGCGCTGGCGGTCATCCTGCTGGCCCTCTTCGTCCGCACTGAGCAGCGGGCCGCCGAGCCGATCCTGCCGCTCCACCTGTTCCGTACCCGCGTCATCGGCGCTGCCTTCCTGGCCGGCATCCTGGTCGGCGGGGCCATGTTCGGGGTAACGTCGTACCTCCCGCTCTACGTCCAGGGCGTGCTCCTTGGCACCGCCGTCACCGCCGGCATGGTCGTGGCCCCCAATTCGATCGGCTGGTCGCTGGCATCGATCCTCTCGGGCCGGATCATCCTGCGGTTCGGGTACCGCACCGCGGTCGTTGCCGGGCTCACGGCGATCGTGCTGGCCTCGATCGTCGTTCAGTTTGTCCCGCACGGTGATTCGCTCTGGCTCGCCGTGGCCGCCGCAGGCACGTTCGGGATCGGCATGGGCCTGAGCGCCACCGCCTTCATCATCGCGGCGCAGAACGCGGTCGGGTGGGCCGAGCGGGGCATCGCCACCGCGTCCATCACCTTCTCCCGCACTATCGGCGGCGCGATCGGCGTCGCCGCGCTCGGAACCGTGCTCAGCGCCAGCATGGCCCCGCGCCTTGCCGGGCTGCCCGAATCCGCCCGCGACGTCAACGCCCTACTCGACCCGGCCGTCCGGTCGACCCTCCAACCCGCCGTGCTCGAGACCATGCGCACCGCCCTGGCCGACGCGCTCGTCTTCGTCTACCTCGGTGTCCTGATCATCGCCATAGTCGCGTTCCTCGTCGTGCTGGTGGGCTTCCCGCGGGGTTCGATCAAGGACCTCCAGGCCGCCGAGGCCGGCGAGAGCGCTCCTGACGCGAGCGAGGAACCAGCAGCTCTCTCAGTTGGAAGCAGCGAGGAAGTGCAACCGACCGAGGTCCGGTGATGCAGTCCGACTTCTGGCCCTACCTGCCGACGCTCCAGCGTCTCGCTCTGGCCCTCGCCATCGGGCTCTTCGTCGGCATGGAGCGGGAGTGGCGCGGCAAGGAGGCCGGCCTGCGCACGTTCGGCTTCGGTGCCCTCCTCGGCTGCCTCGGAGCACTACTCGGCCCGCCATACGCCCTGACCGCGCTCGGCCTGCTCGGCATCCTCGTGATCCTGATCAGCGTGCGCGCGATCCGCTTCGGCCGCGACCTCGAATTGACCACCTCCGCCGCGCTCCTGGTGATCGGCTTCGCGGGCGTCCTGGCAGGACTGGGACACACGCTCACCCCAACCGCCGTGGCGGTTGTCACTGCCGGACTGCTGGCCTGGAAGGAGCCGCTGGCCGGGTTCACCGGCGGGCTGAGTGTGCAGGAGCTGCGCTCGGCAATCCTGCTGGCGATGCTGGCCTTCGTCATCTACCCCGCCCTGCCTGAGGAGGCCGTCGACCCCTGGGGCCTGATCTCGCCTCGCGACTCGTGGGCGACAGTCATCCTGATCGCCGGGCTTGGATTCGCGAACTACATCCTGCTGAAGATGTACGGCACGCGGGGCGTGCGGGTCTCCGGCTTCCTTGGAGGGTTGGTGAACAGCAGCATTGCGGTCGTGGAGCTGGCCACGCTCCACCGACGCGCGAAGCACGGCCTCGGCAACGTCGTCTATCAGGGCGTGCTCCTCGCCACCGCCGGCACTCTGGTGCGCAATGCCGTGGTCCTGGGCCTCCTCGCCCCCCGTGCACTCATCGCTGCCGCGGCTTCCTTCGCGCTCCTGTTCCTCCCCTCCGTGGCGTTCGCCGTGATCGGGCAGCGTCCCGACGAGGAGAAGAGCAGCGACGTCCCGATCGAACTGCCCTCTCCCTTCTCGATCACCGCAGCGCTCCGCTTTGGGCTCATCTTCCTCGCCATCACGGTCACCGGCACCGTCGCCGAGCGCTTGCTCGGCGACGCAGGGTTCTATGTGGCCAGCCTCATCGGCGGGGCGGTCTCCAGCGCCAGCACGGTCGCCACCGCGGCAATCCTGGCTGCCAACGGAACGCTGACTCCCGCGGTCGCGGGCACCGGCGCGGTCCTCGCGACGCTGACCAGCATCGCGATGAACTTGACGCTCGCGGCGCGCGTCGGCGCAGACCGTCGCCTGACTGCCCGCCTCGCCCTGGCCCTGGGGATCACCGTGCTCCTCGGCGCCGTCGGCATGGGGATCGACCGGCTCCTCGCTTCGAGCCTGTGACGGCACGCGCGGCGGCTCCCTTTGAGGGTGTCACCCTGAGGAGGGCCGGTCCCGGCCTCATGGTGGGTGACGGATCAAACTTCTAGAGCGGGCTGGGGTCGCAGTGAGCACAGCCCGGCATCGGGTCCGGCCGGTCGGCGCGTGCCCGGGCCTGGAGGCGCCGGGCTGACAACGAAAGCCGGCTGAAGCCGGCTGTGGAGTGCGGTGGCCCCAGCCGCCGCTTTGGTATGGCGCTGCCTCAGCCGCGCGCCGGGGTGGGTTCCTCACCGGTGTCAGCCCCCCGGGATGGGTGGTGCGAAGGATCCCTCGCCGTGACCCGTGCCCGGGGCTCATGGAGTTTCACGACTTAATCGGGCAACAGGCCGACGGACGCCCATGCGGTCTCCGACCCGTCAGCGACGTGGGCGAGGAATGCCGCCCGGCGCGACGCGACGGCGGAAAACGCCGCTCCGCGCGTGACTCCAGCGCCGACCTCCCGAGGCGAGCATTACCCGATTCAGTTGTGAAACTCCATAAGCCGCCGGGCTGAATATGAGTAAGCCCACTGAAGGGGCTGCGCTGGCGACATGCAGGCGTAGCCGATCCGGCAGTCTGCTGGGTACAAGTCGCAAGCCCCTTCAGTGGGCTTCGCCGTCGTCTCAGCCCGGTGGCTTTAGCCCCGGGCACGGGTCGGGCGGCGGGATCCAATGCCTGGGAATAAGCCCAGACCCGCCCCGGCCGGCTTTAGCCCCGGGCACACGCCACCGCACTGCCTGCCGTGGGTGCGAACCGTGCCCATCCCTACCGGGTGGGCAGCCCGCTCTGCCCGGACAGCACGTCCTCCGGTCGGCCTCCGGGCCGAAGGATGTGAATCTCCCCCTGCCAGACCAGCACCTCGGCCGGCTCCGGGTGGCTCAGGAAGCGCAGGCTGCTGGCACTGTAGCCGTACGCGCCGCTGTAGAAGACGCCGATGATGTCACCCGGCTGCGGCGGAGCCATCGGGATGTCCGTGCCGAACATGTCCAGCGGCGTGCAGCACGGACCGACCAGGTCCGCCTGTTCCAGCGCCGCGGAGGGATCGGCGCTCACATTGAGAATCGGGTACGGCTTGCGGAAGACCTGCCCCCAGTTCCCCGTCGCGCTGATGTGGTGGTTCATCCCGCCGTCGGTCACGACGAAGGTCTTGCCCCGCGACTGCTTTACGTCGACGACGCGCGTCAGGTAGACCCCCGCCTCGGCGACCAGATAGCGGCCGAGCTCGAGGATGAAGCGGGCACCGGTCAGTCGTGGGTCGGAGAGTCGCTCATCCAGCAGGGGACGGAACCCGGCGCCGAACCGCTCCAGGTCGAACGGCTCCAGGTGCTCGAAGTAGGGAATCCCGAAGCCGCCGCCGAAGTCGATCATCTCCAGCGGGCGGCCCGCCGCGTCCGCGACGCGCGTGGCGAGATCGAAGACGTTGCGGGCGTGCTCCACGAGCGCGTCGGCGTCGAACACCTGCGTCGCGGTGTAGACGTGGAGCCCGCGCAGCCGGAGCCGCGGCTTTGACTCGACCAACGCGACCGCCCGCTCCAGGTCCGCCTCGTCGAGCCCGAACTGGGTCGGCCTTCCACCCATTCGCATGTGGGAGCCGATGAGCGGCTGGGCCGGGTTGATCCGCAGCCCGATGCCGATGTCGCGCCCCTCATTCTCGGCAACCCGAGCGAGCCGCTCGATCTCGCCCAGCGACTCGACGTTGACCGCGAAGATGCCCGCGCGGACGGCACGCCGCAACTCGTCCTCAGTCTTCCCCGGACCGGCGAAGACAATCCGCTCCGGGTCGACTCCGGCCGCAAGCGCCAGGTGCAACTCACCCGCCGAGGCCACCTCGGCGCCGGCCCCGGCCCGAGCCAGGAGCTGGGTCAACGCCAAGCTGGGGTTGGCCTTGACTGAGTAAGCGACCTCGACATCCGGTCCCACCGCAGCCCGCACCCGTTCGAGCTGTTCCAGTACCACACCACCGTGGTAGAGGTAGCAGGGCGTCCCGGCACGCTCGACCACGTCGGCCAGAGACACGCCCCCGGGGCTGAAGACTCCGTGCTGCCAGCCTCCGAGCCGCTCGGCTGCGGCCAGTGCTCGGTCAACCTGCGTAGGCATCGCGCACCGCCTGACGGTCGATCTTGCCCGACGGCGTCCGGGGCAAGATCCCCTGGTGGATCTGGATCACCTTGGGCACCATGTACGGTGGTGCCTGCCGCAGACAGGCACGGCGCACCTCGTCGGCGGATGCCTCCTGGTCGCCGCGCAGGACCACCACCGCAACGATGTGCTGCCCGTGGTCAGGGTCGGGCATCCCGAAGGCGCAGGCCTCCTGCACCAACCCGGTGCCGATCAGCACGTCCTCCACTTCCTCGGGGCTCACCCGGTAGCCCTGGGTCTTGATCAGGTTATCCTTGCGCCCCACGAAGTGCAGGAATCCATCCTCATCCCGCCACACCAGATCGCCGCTGTAGACCACCCACTCGGGGTGCGGCAGCCCTGGCGGTGCGAAGGGGTTAGGACGGAACCGCTCCGCGGTGTCCTCCGGCCGGTTCCAGTAGCCGAGCGACACGGTTGGCCCGCGGTGCACCAGCTCGCCGATCTCGCCCGGCGCGCAATGCTCGTTCTTCTCGTTCAACACCCAGATGTCGGTGTTGGGAATCGGCTTCCCGATGCAGGCCGGGCCGCGGTCCCGCTCGTCGGGCGGCACGAACGTCGAGCGGAAGGCCTCCGTCAGGCCGTACATGAGGTAGATCTTGGTGTTCGGCAGCAACCGCCGGAGCTCCGCCACGTGCGCCGCCGGCACCTGACCGCCCGAGTTGGTGATGTAGCGCAGGGAGGTGAGCGGCCGTTCCTCCAGTTCCCGGCCCATCTGCACCAGCAGCCCCCACAGAGGCGGCACCCCGGCCAGACCCGTGATCTCGTACTCACGCAGCGCGCGGATCACATCGGCCGGGAAGGCAGAGCGCTGGAGCACCAGCGTCGCGCCCACCAGGAGAGCGGTGGTGAACTGGTTCATGCCGTAGTCGAAGCTGAACGGCAGCACCGACAAAATGCGGTCGTCCCTGGTGTTCTCCAGGTACGTCGCCACGATCTCGGCCCCGACGACGACGTTCCGCTGGCTGAAGACGACGCCCTTGGGCAGGCCGGTCGAGCCGGAGGTGTAAATGATGGTCGCCATGTCGTGCTCTTGCACCCGCGGCAGCGCCGCGCGGCCGGGATCCCCACGCAGCACCTCGGCCAGCGTCAGCCAGCCCCCGGCGCGCGGGACATCGGGCACCTGGTCGCCGATGACGAAGGCGCGCTCGGGCGCCTCCTCGCCGAGTCCGGCGAGCTTCTCCGCATCGCCGATGACGAGCCGCACATCGCAGTCGCGCAGGATGTGCAGGGCCTGGCGCGCCCGGAGGAGCGGGTTGACGTTCACATAGGCCGCGCCGGCCAGGGACGCGGCCACCATGGCGGCGACCGCTTCGAACGACTTCTCCGCGTAGATGGCGACGCGATCCCCCAGCCGCACGCCGTGCTCGACGAGCGCCGCGGCCATGGCCTCAGCCGCGCCGAGCAGGTCCGCGAAGGTGTACCGATCCGACCCGGAGACGACCGCGATGCCGCTCGGATCACGCTCGGCGGCGTTGCGAGCCATGTCGTGTAGCGTGAAGACTGCCCGATGCGTCATGCGCGCTTCCGATCCACCAATTCAGCGATCGCCTGGACCGACGCGAAGTTCTCCTCGCTCACGTCCATGTCGTCGATGACCACGCCGAACTGTTGCTCCAGGAAGAGGACCAGTTCCACCACCATCAGGGAGGTCAGCAGGCCGTCCCGGATCAACTGTTGGTCGTCGCTCACCGGCCGGCCGCCGGTGGCGTTGGCCATCAACCACTCGCGAATCGGACCCTTCACGGCGCCGTCCACCGTCATGTCGAACCCGCTCCTCTCTTCCCGGATGCAGAGGATGTGGCGGCACGCGCGCTGCACCCGGCGTACGCCGTCACTCACCCATCAGCTTGTATGCATCGCCAGAGCGAAACGCCCAGTTGGCCGCGTCCACCGCCGACTGGAGCGGCTCGGGATCGACCATCGTTCCCCGCAAGCGGGGATCCCGCTTGGGCGGAAAACATCCTGACCGCTGGACATGCGGAATAGAGCCGCACCTCCGGACATCGGGCGACCGGGGCCCAACGGGCGACGCCACGATACGATACCAGATCACCGCCGCCCCGGCCCGCGGGACGGACCAGGCCTGAGCCGCGATCGCCTGACAACGCGGCCGACGTGATCCTCGACGTCGTCGCGCACCCTGGTCGGATCGCATCCCCTACTCGACCCAGAAACTCAACTCCCCATCACCGGCGCTATACGCCCAGCTCAGCGGGTTCGTCGCCACCAACTGGAACTCGGGATCGGCGAACTTGACCTGCAAGGTATGCGTCTGCTTACGCGTGAAGAACCCCAGCCGCCACAGATCCCGCGGCAGCGGCGCCAGCGACGACAGCAGGAACCGGTACCGAATCAGGTGCGCGCCCATCTCCCGGAGGTGCCAAATCGAGGCGCGCAGCAACGCGGCGGCCACATCATGCCGACCGGGCAGAGCCGTGAGGTCCATGATGTACCCCGATCGGTCGGTAGCGGTCACGCGCAAGACGGCGTAGCCCACCAACTCGTCCCCCTCGAAGGCGCCCAGCAGCGGTCCCGCCGGCTGCGGCGACGAGGGTCCGTAGCGCCACTGCAAAAAGGCCGCGTCCTTCTCGGCGAGGCAGGCGATCCGCACCGTGAGGGACTCGAAGAAGCGGTCGAAGCGCTCGTCGAACGAGTCGAGCACCTTGACCGTCACGCCCTTCCGCCCCACAGTCAGCAGCCGGTCGGCCGCGCGGAGCGCCAGGTTGACACCGCCGTCGAGCGGACCCGGTAGCGACACCGGCAGCTTGGCCGTGGTCAAGATCTTGGCCGCGTACCGGAGATGGGTCACCTGGGTCGCACCCAGCCAGGTCTGCACCCGGATCACCGACGGCAACCAGTCGACACTGACGCAGTTCTCCACGTTCCGGAAGAACGCGCGCATCAGGCTGACCGCGTGGAATCCGTAGGCGGGATCGACCATGTAGTCGGTGGGAGTATGCGCGACGACGCGCTTCCCCCGGATGCGGTAGTACTGCGGCACCGCGCCCAGGAAGCCGACAACGCGGTCGCCGTCAGCCAGGACCCAACGGTGGAGATGCTCCGGGGCGAGCGGGTGGGACTCCAGCCAATGCCACACAGACGCGTGCCACTCCAGCCGCTCGTCGTCATGGCGGGAGTACACGGCAGCTCGCAGCCGGCTGATCTGGACCAGATCGCCCGGTTCATAGTTCCGCAGCACGACCATTACGGCTCGGCCCTCCCAGGAAGGCTCAGCGACCGGGCTCCCTGCCCCTACGCCTCCCCACTCAAGCGGCCGCTCGTGGTCCAATCCTCGGACCCGGCAGCCGCACGACTCCTCCGGCGCGCTCGGCGCAGCGTCCTGTCCCCTGCCGTCGCGGCACGCCGCACCCTTATCGCCTACTAGGATACCGCGCCCGCACCGTCTCCCCAGGCGCCTGGACTGGTGCCGCCGGTCGGACATCATACTGCCATCGCCGCGCGCGCATTCGGGCACATCGAGACCCCTTCAGCGCCCCGGGCACCAAATAGCCACACGAGGCGCCAGAAGAATGTCACGGATGAATTGACAACATCACCGTAGCATGGCACGCTCGCGTGGGGACTCTGGTGACAGTCCCCACTTCCTAGAGCACAGAAGACGGGAGGACTGCCGTGGCGCTGGTGAAGGTGCGTCGTGACGGCAACAGCACCGTGATTACGTTGCCGCCCGACCTGGTGAAGAAGTTCAACCTGGAGATTGGGTCGCATGTCCAGGTCACAGCCGACGAGCAGAACGGACGCCTCATCGTTGAGCCAGTCGCGATCACTCCGAGGGCCCGGCACGATTTCCTTGAGGCGTCGCGCAGGGTGATTGAGCGGAACCGCGGGCTGTACGAGCGACTGGAGCGGTATGACCGAGGCGAGTCCTAGCAAGGGGCGCGAGTGCGTGGAGGTGCCCGTTTATCCGACGGTCGAGTATGTCCTCAAGCTGTATGCCGATGTGACCGGGATCCCCCCGGAGGCCGCGCCAAAGTATGTCCGAGATAGGGATGTGCTCGAATCGGCACTCCAGCGCCCACGGCAGGCGGCGTTCTACGCGGGCGCTGATCTGATCATGCAGGCGGCACACCTGCTCTGGGGGTTGATTCGGGGGCACCCGTTTATCGACGGCAACAAGCGAATTGCCAGTGTGGTGGCGGAGGGGTTTCTAGCCGCGAACGGCTGGGCGATCGTCGCTACCGAAGACGAGAAGTTCTTCCTTCTGATCAACGTAGCAAAGCACCAGCTCACGGTGGACCAGATCGCAGTATGGATCAGGGAACACCTGGAGGTCTACGACCCTGAGTAGAGCTGAGACGGATGACATGCGGGGAGCGCCGCCGTCTTGGTACTGGCGCGTGACGCATCCCCCGATTCAGTGACCCCCTCCCCGAACTCCTCCTCGGACAGATCACGAATCCACCACTCGTCGTCGGCCTGGCCGACTTCCCCTAGAGTTCTCGCATCGACCCCCAGTCCCCTGTCCGGTGAGCACGACACATTCCGGCCGGCGGCCGAGGGCGCTATGATGCTTCGAGCGAGCGACCAGACTGAGAGGAGAGGAACGGACACAATGACGGGACGCATGATCGATCAGGAGGTGGAGCGGCTGACGCCGCAACTGATCGAGGATCGGCGCTATTTCCACCAGCACCCCGAGCTGGCCTTCCAGGAGGAGAACACGGCCCGAGTGGTCGCCCAGCGGCTGCGCGAGCTGGGCCTGGAGGTGCGCACCGGAGTGGGGCGGACCGGGGTGGTCGGCGTGCTGCGCGGTGGGCGGCCCGGTCGCACCGTGCTTCTGCGGGCAGATATGGACGCTCTCCCGATCGAGGAGGAGAACGACGTTCCCTACCGCTCACAGAACCCGGGCGTGATGCACGCGTGCGGCCATGACGCCCATACCGCCATCCTCCTCGGCGTGGCGACGATCCTTGCGGGGATGCGTGAGGAGATTGCCGGGAATGTCACGTTCGCGTTCCAGCCCGCCGAGGAGATTGTCAGCGGTGCCAAGGAAATGATCGAAGCGGGAGCAATGGCGGATCCCCCCGTGGATGCCTGCTTCGGCCTGCACGTCTGGCAGAACCTGCCGGTTGGGGTGATCGGCGTGCGATCCGGCCCGCTCATGGCCGCCGGCGACGCATTCCGCGCGGTTATCCGTGGCCGCAGCGCTCATGCCGCCGAGCCGCACCGCGGCATTGACGCGACGCTCATCGCCTCCCAGACCGTCGTCGCACTCCAGTCGCTCGTCAGCCGCGAGGTGTCGCCGCTGGAGTCCGCGGTCGTCACCGTAGGCCAACTCCATGCCGGGACCGCGAGCAACATCATCGCCAGCCACGCGGAGCTGGCAGGGACGGTGCGCACCTTCGACAAGGAGGTCCGCCGCCACCTCAGCGAGCGAGTGCCGGCGCTGATCCGCTCCATCGCGGAGGCAATGGGGGCCGAGGCGGAGGTCGAGTACAGCTTCGGCGTCCCGGCGACGGTCAACGACCCGGCAATGACCGAGATCGTGCGCGCCGCGGCGGCTGAGGTCGTCGGTCCGGAGAACGTGGTCGAGGCCACGCCGACGATGGGCTCCGAGGACATGAGCTTCTTCCTGGAAGCCGCCCCCGGCTGCTACTTCTTCGCCGGATCGAGCAACGAGGGCACCGGGAAGACCTTCGGCCACCACCACCCGCGCTTCGACATCGACGAGCAGGTGCTCCCGATAGGTGTGGAGACGCTGGTCCGCGCCACCCTCGCGTACCTGAACGGCTCAGAATAGTCCCCAACCTGGCCGGGGCTCTTCGCGCCCCGGCCAGATCTCCCCTTTGCCCTCTGACTCCACTCCAGTCAAACCGGGGCTCCCTCCTGGAACCGGGAGGGAACCGGCCTGCCCTAGTCTTGTGCCGGCAATGAACTCGTCCGATGTGGGAGCGCGAAACAATCGCGCAAGCTGGCACAGATGTTGCAACGTTCAGGGAGCCTTCTGTCCGCATTCGTCGTTAACGGTTTGATGCAACCACGCATACGCGAATGGCGGGCGGGAGGATGTATGCCGAGTCGACCGATGGGCTCATGCGCCCGACGCATGCGTGATGCGGATACGATCCCCTTCCGCGCCATCGTGGCACGTGGACCGCCGCGATAGCCCATGCATCGGAAGTGACCGAAGGACTCCAGCAGAGCTCCATCACCACAGCTCGGCGCCCGCTTCCCGGTCTTGGTGGCACGGAGTGGACCGTGGCAGCGGGGTAGGAAGTGAGGGACAGTTCATGGTGAGCTCGGTTCGGGCGCGGCGCGCGCGCCGCCCGAGCGGTATGCTGGCGCGCGCCATCAGGCTCGTCAGCGTCTTGGCGTTGATCGCCGCACTCGGCGCAGCACTGGTTCCCGCCGGGCCGGCCAGCGCCCAGGCAGACCGCTGGGTCGCCGTCGGTGGGGACGACCAAGACAATGACTGCCTCGAGGAAAACAACCCGTGCGGCACAATCCAGCACGCGATCGACGTGGCCGACAGCGGTGACACGATCCACGTGGCGGCTGGTACCTACCATGAGGATCTCACGCTGCCGGCCGACAAGAGCGACCTGACGCTCAGCGGCGCTGGCGCCGACAGCACGACCATCACTGGTGTTGCAGGGAACAAGCTCTTCACTATCACGCTGACAAGCGCCGATACGACGATCGAGGGCTTCACCATCCGGAGACCTGCCGGGGTAGAGAACTCGATCGCGATCAGTTGGGGCTACCAGGGTAGCGGCTCGACGGTCCGGGACACGATCATCACCGGTTACCCGACCGGCATCTACGTGTCCTCGGACGTTGACGGCGCCACCATCACCGGTAACACCATCAGCGGCAACGGGAACGGCATCCTGCTCGAGGCGCGGGCAGACAACGTTACCATCACCTCGAACACCATCACCGGCAACAACGTCAAGAGCCTCGAGTCGGAGGGCGGTGCCGGCATCCGTGCCCTCTCGGCATTCACCGGGAGTGGAAACCGCATCGCGTTCAACCGGATCGCGGGCAACGTCGATGGCATGGGGATCAACAACCAGTCAACGACGGTCCTCGACGCCACCAACAACTGGTGGGGCTGCAACGAGGGGCCCGACGACGACGGCTGCGATACCGTTGCCGGCTCGGTCAACCTTGACCCGTGGCTGACCTTCACGGTGACCTCCGACACCGCCGAGCTCGACATCGGCGAGGAGGCGACGATCACCGCGTCACTCACGACCAACAGCGACGGTGGCGACACCAGCGGCGACGGCACGGTGCCGAACGGTATCACGGTCGGCTTCGACGTCGATCCCGCAGGTGCCGGTACGCTCGATCCGACGAGCACGAGCACCGCGGCCGGCGCGGCCACGGCGACCTTTACCGCCGCGGCCGCCGGCGAGGCGACGATCTCGGCGACTGTCGATAACGCAACCGCCTCGACCACGGTCACGGTGACCGGCGAAGAGCCGCCCGCGGTCGAAAAGATCGAGCTCGTTGCCTCGAACACCTCGCCCACGGCCGGTGAGGAGGTCACCCTGACGGCGACGGTCACGGAAAGCGCGGGCGACCCGGTCGCCGACGTGACCGTGGAGTTCGCCGTCGACGGCGTGCACGACACGTCCGGCGAGGGAACCACCAACGAGGACGGCGAGGCCACCTTCAGCTACACCGGCTCCTTCGCGGGCACCGACACGGTAACCGCCACGGTTGCCGGAACGGACCTGAGCGACAGCGTGGAGATCACCTGGACCGTCGTTTCACCACCGCCCGTGCAGTTCCCGCCGTCTCAGGCCTCCGAGCCGAAGGCCGGCTGCATCTTCTTCACCCAGACGCAGCACAACCTCTGCGCTGGGTTCCGCTCTTACTGGGAGCACTTCGGCGGCCTGGCGACGTTCGGCTACCCGGTGACCGAGGAGTTCGTCGAGAACGGCCTGACCGTACAGTACTTCGAGCGCGCCCGCTTTGAGTGGCATCCCGGCGCTTGGCCGGAGCGCTACGACGTCCTCCTCGGCCTGCTCGGACGCGACATGACCGCCGGGCGCGACGAGGAGCCGCCCTTCCAGCGGGCGAATCCCGGCGCGGCGGATCACTGCACCTACTTTGAGGCCACCGGCCACAACCTCTGCTTCGGCTTCCGGTCTTACTGGGAGGCGTTCGGCGGACTGGCGATCTACGGCTATCCGATCAGCGAGGAGTTCGTCGAGCAGAACCCCGATACCGGCGAGCTCTACACGGTGCAGTACTTCGAGCGCGCCCGCTTCGAGTGGCATCCGGGCGAGTTCCCGCCGCGGTTCGACGTGCTGCTCGGCCGCATCGGCGCCTGGGCGCTGCACCAACGCTACGGCACGCCGTATCCGTAGCACATTCCACCCCACAACCCCCCAGGGAGGGGGCGGAGTCCCCATCCTCGCCCCCTCCCCTTCTTGACCGCAGCAATCGCCTGTTCATCGTTCAGCACGCCGCAACCACTCGCCGCCATCGGGCACAACTCCGTAGGTACGCGGCTGTCGATCCTCCATCTGACGCGAGGTCACAGGGGTGGCACGCCGTTTGCATCACTGAACCGAAACCTGCGAGGTCGGGGAGTGGCCTTGACAGGTTTATGTCAAACAGGTAGACTACGAATTACCGGGACGCGGCACCCCCGCCGACGACCCGGAACCCAATCCCTTCCCTTCCCTTGACGCGGAGCGCCTGTGTCCCCCAGCGCTCCGTGTCGCTTTTAACGCGATTTCCTGCGCTCAGCGCCGCCACAGCAGGCAGGGCACGAGCATCTCCTCGGCCTCCAGGCTGCCGTGCGCCCCCAGCATCGGCTCGGCCGGATCGCCCGCAGCGGTGTAGGGGAATGTCGCCGGCCCGCGCGCAAGCAGCACCAGGTCCCCGACGCGCGACGGCACCTCCGGGTACAGCGGCCCCGGACCGTACATCCCCTGGTCCAGCAGGTCCGCGCCCTCGACGACCGTACCGCGTTCACCGGCCAGTTCACGCAGGCGTTCGCGCACCGCCTCGTCCCGCCCGGCGCGTGGATGGAAATAGCCCACCCGCCGTTCACCGGCCGGCGGCACCCGCAGGTCCGCGAGCAGGTCCGGCGCGTCATTGAGGCTGAACACCTGATCCGGATCGAGCTGAACCTGCCCGTGGTCCGCCGTCAAGATGAAGAGGACGTCGTCGCGCGCGTGATCGAACACCTCGCGCCCAAGTAGCGCATCGAGCAGGCGCAGGTCCGCAATCGATGTGTCCCCCTCCGGGCCCTCGATGTGTCCGATCAGGTCGATCATCGGCCAGTAGGCGAAGATCAGCCGCCGCCCGGGCTCAGCGATCGCTCGCCGGATGACGGTGCCGAACTCGCCCAGTGTCCGGTAGCCGCGGTACGCCGCGCCCCGGCCCTGGATCCGGGTCAGCGGGCTGTGCTGGAACGAGCGGTAGTTGATCATCTCCGCCGCAACGCCGGCCGACGCGGCGCGCTCGTAGATCGTCGACACCGGGAGAAACGTGCCCGGGTCGAATCCCGTGCTCGCATAGCTATCGAAGCGACCGATCGGGCTGAAGCGGATGAGGTTGCTCAGCATCCCGAACTCGCGCAGGTAGCAGGTGTACGCCACCATCCCGTGCTGCGACGGCGGGACGCCGGTCTGAAGCGCGGTGAGCGCCGCCACGGTGGTCGAGGGGAAGGTCGACGTGAGCGCGAAGGCCGCTCCCTCCTCCCACATTTTCGCCAGGACGGGCGTGTCGCCGGTGCGCATCCCCTCGCGGAGCTGGAAGTAGCTGAGCGCATCGACCACGATCAGGACGACGACGCGCACCCGCTCGCGCAGCGTCGCCGGCACCAGCTCCGGCGCCAGCGGCGTTCCCTCCACCGGGGCGCCGAGGATGTCGAGCACCGTCCAGGGCAGGTTCACCACGCCGTAGCCGTCGTAGCTCGGCCGGACCCAGGTGGGAAATGACGGATCCAGGCGCTGGCGCTCGAGGAGCGCACGGACGGACTCCGGCTCATCGCGGTACCACATCGCTCGTCCCTCCGTCCCCGCCGCGCATCTGGCCCGGCGGTTGTTTGTCGAATCGCGTTGTCGCCCAGTATACGGCGAGCTCCTGGCACCTCGTTTGCCGGAACCCTCGGTGATCGGTACGAGGAAAGGAGCGCACGTCATGCCGTACAAGCGCCGATCCGAACTTCCGGAGAGCGTCCGCGACGCCCTGCCGCCGCACGCCGAAGCCATCTACAAGGAGGCCTTCAACTCGGCCTACGAGCAGTACGGACACGACGAAGCCCGCGCCCACCGGATCGCCTGGGGCGCCGTCAAGCGCAAGTACCACAAGGACGAGCAAACCGGGAAATGGGTCGAGGGACCGTCGGAGGATGAATAAGCCGTCATGCGTCATACGTCATGCGTCATTCTCCCCTCTCCCCTGGTGGGCTCCGTCCGAGAGGGGCCGGGGGTGATGGGAACGTGTGACGCATGACGACCCGGAGTGCCGGACAGGCGAACATCGCCCCCCTGGGTCGCCGCCGACCCGTGCCTGCTGCGGTGGCCTTGGCCACAGAAACGGCATCAACGAACAGCGAGCTTGCTATCTCTCCATATGTCATGAGCCTGACACAACGAGTCAGGCAATGCGATGCCCCTGCGATTGGCGCAGGAGTAGGCTGCCCCTGGATATCCCGACACCGGTCGAGAGGGAGGCATCCATGGTTGCCCGACTCCACCCACTGCGCCGCGCTGCGGATCGCCATCCCACGTTGCAGAAAATCCTGCTCGGCTGCGGCATCACCGGATCAGCGTGGTGGGTCGCCATGGACGTGGTCGGCAGCATGCGCTACCCGGGGTACAGCTACGCCGATCAGGTCATCAGTGAATTGTCTGCCCAGGGAGCGCCGACCCGGACGTTCATGCTGGTGTTCAGCGGCGTCCCGTATGCCGCGCTCTTGACCGCCTTCGGCATCGGCATCTGGCGAGCGGCAGGTGGAAGCCGCGCAGCCCGCCTCACCGGCGCGCTGGTGATCACCGAAGCGGTGTGGGGCCTCGCGGGCGGGATCGCCTTCCCAATGGCGACACGAGAGGTGATGGCCGCCGGCCAGGACACGCTGCGCAATCAGATGCACCAGTGGTACGGCATCGGGATGCCGATCCTCTTCGCCCTGGCCGTCGGCTTCGGCTCGCGGCTGCTTGGCAGGCGGTTCCGGTACTACTCCTACGCGACCATTCTCGTGATCTTCATGGCCGGTCTCCTGATGAGTCAGCACAACAATGCCCTCGCCGCCAACGTCCCGACGCCGTGGTTGGGGGTGGAGGAGCGCATCGTCGCCTATCTTCCCATGCTCTGGTACGCCGTTCTCGCAGCCGGCCTTCTGCGCGCTGAAAGTGCCGGGTCCGCGGCGCCACGTGAGCGGCGCGCGATAAGCCCTCGGGGGATGCAACACCTTCCGCAGTAGGCGGTGTGGCGGGAATCGCGCCTGGCATCCAATCGACGATCCGAGTGACCGCGTCTTTGCTTCGTCCCAGCCGCGGAGGTGCGCTCATGGATCCCATCGTCGAGACCCGCCAAGGCGCTGTGCGCGGCAGGTTCACCGACGGCGTGTACTCCTTCAAGGGCGTCCCCTGCGCAGCGCCGCCCTTCGGCCCCAACCGGCTCCAGCCCCCGCAGCCGGTCGAGCCCTGGAGCGGTCTGCGCGACGCGCTGGCGTTCGGCCCCAAGTCGCCGCAATCAGCCTATCCCCCGGTGGTGGCGATGATCCTCCCCGAGTTCGTCGGCTCCGGCGAGGACTGCCTGACCCTCAACATCTGGTCCGGTGATCTCGGGTCGGCCAACCAGCCGGTGATGGTCTGGATTCCCGGCGGCCTCTTCGAGTACCACGGAACGAGCGCGTGTCCCTGGTATGACGGCACCCAGTTCGCTTGCGACGGCGTCGTGTGCGTGACCATCAACTATCGCACCGGCGCCGAGGGATTCCTGTATGTCGAACACAGCGTCGCCAATCGCGGTCCGCTCGACCAGATCGGCGCCCTCCGTTGGGTTCAGGAGAACATCGCGGGCTTCGGCGGCGACCCCGGCAACGTCACGATCTTCGGCGAGTCCGCCGGGGCGCTGAGCATCGGGACCGTCCTCGCCATGCCTCGCGCCCAGGGCCTGTTCCACCGCGCCATCGTCCAGAGTGGAGGAGCGCAGCACGTCAGCTCTGGGGAGACCGGGCGGCGGCTGGCCCGGTACATCGCGGACAAGCTCGGGGTCGAAGCAACCCTGGAAGCAGTGGCCGCTATTCCACCCGAGCGCCTGCTGGCGGCGCAGGAGGCACTGCGAGACGACCTCATGGCGGACCCCGATCCAGCGCGTTGGGGCGAGGTCGCGAACACCACGCTTCCATGGCAGCCTGTCGTCGATGGTGAGACGATCCCAGGCCCACCGTTGGAGCGAATCGCCGCCGGCGCGAGCGCGGGCATCAGCCTCACGGTCGGCAGCAATACGAAGGAATGGAGGCTCTTCGTGCTCCCCGACCTGATCGACCAGATCACGCCTGAGATGCTGGCCGGCACGATCACGGTCTTCGGCCTCCGGGTGGACGCCGCGCTCGCTGTGTACCGCGCGGAACACCCCGATGCCAGCCCCGGCGACCTGTTCGCGGCGGTCATGACCGACCGGTACTGGCGCATCCCCGCCACGCACCTGGCCGACGCACACGCCCGGAATAGCCTGGACACGTTCACGTACGAGTTCGCTTGGCGCTCACCCGCGTTCGATGGGCGCCTCGGCGCCTGCCACGCGCTTGAGATCCCGTTCGTGTTCGGTACGCTCGGCCACGCGACCGAGCCGCTCATGGGAAGCGATCCGCCGCAGCATCTCGCGGAGTCCATGCACGCCGCCTGGGTTGCGTTCGCGGCCCATGGCGACCCCGGTTGGCCGAGGTACGATCTCGACCGCCGCGTGACCATGCACTTCGACACCGAGTCGGCGTGCGTGATCGATCCCCTCGCGGCGAAGCGGAAGCTATGGGAGGGCGTGCGCTCGCCTCGGGCAATGACCCTCACCCCCGCCCTCTCTCCCAACTCTGGGAGAGGGGCGCTCCATCGCCCCGGCTCTCCGAACCACTCGACACCATCACCCCGCGGGTTCGACCGCTCGCGGGTCATCAGGGCATTCCGCCGCGCGACTTGACCGCCTGCCCTCTGCGAGTTCCACGAACGCGTGCATCACGGCGAGGATGGCGTCGCGTGCCCTGCCCGTGCCGAGCACCTTGCGATGTGCGCGGTAGTACGCCTCAACCGGGTCCGGTTCGCCGAAGTCGCCGTAGAACACCGCCTCCTCCGGATAACCAGCCCGGCGCAGGAGATCCCCGACAGGCCACTGGAGCGCGAAGGCCAGGTTCACCAGATTCTCTTGACGGGGCTGAAGGACCTGGCCCGTCTCCCAGGTCCAAATCGCCACCTCCGTGACACCCACCATGTTGGCGAGCTCAGACCTCGACAGACCGAGCTCCTTCCGCCGCTTTACGATAACCCCCCCAGCCTCTCGCGTGGCCAGCGCTCCATGGCGTGCTCCTTCCGATGGACCCGACGATCCCCTGTCACGCCCATACTCTTGCCTATCCCGTCACCCGTGGTACTGACTCACTGAGGTCGTTGACGGTTACGACTTCGCCCCGCGCGGCCGAGCGATACCTGGAAGCCGCCCGCCTCACGGCGGGCGGCTTCGCTTCAGATGACACGAGAACGAGGAATCTCCTGTACGGACGCTCTACTCCTCGCTCGCGCCGTCGAACACTTCCTCGCGGGCGATGCGGCGCATGAAGGCGAGGTACTCGTCCTTGGTCATCGGCGGCTTGTCGCGGTCGAGGATCTCCTTGGCCAGCGTGGCGCCGTCGGCGAGCAGGTCGATGACGGTCATCGCCATGAGCTTGGCGGGCAGGATGTACGCCAGCTCCGGGTCCTCGATGCCCCAGTCAGCGCCATGGGCTTGGCCCCGGAATCCGCCGACGTACGGGTGCAGGGCCGGCATGATGTGGGCGATGTCGCCCATGTCGGTCGAGCCGCTGCGGTGGCCCGTCTCTTCCCACTCGGACTCGGGGTAGAACTCGAGGAAGTTGCTCTTGAAGGCGTCGGCCATGGCCCGGTTGTTGATGAGCGGCAGGTAGCCGGGTAGGGTGGTGATCTCCACCTTGGCGCCGAGCGCCAGCGCGCCGGCGCGCAATGCCCGGTCAACCTTCTTTGATGCGCTTTCGATCCCCTCGATCGTCTTGCCGCGCACGTAGCTCTCCAGCCGGACGTCGCTCGGGATCACGTTCACCAGGTCGCCGCCGCGGGTGATGATCGGGTGGACGCGGATGGCATCGTCATCACGGAACGTCTCCCGCTGGGCGTTGATCGCCGCCAGTGCGACGTGGGCGGCGTAGAGGGCGTTGATGCCCTTGTCGGGCGCGCCCCCAGCGTGTGCCGCCTTGCCGACGAAGCGGGCCTGCTTCCCGACGAACCCGTTGTTCGACGCCGAGACCCCCGCCTTGCCCTTCAGTGACTGGGCGCTGGCGCCGTGGACCATCATCGCCATGTCCACGTCGTCGAACGCACCGCGGGCGATCAGTTCGCTCTTGCCGCCCAGGAACTCGATCACGCCCTGCCGGCGCAGCTCGTTGCGGTACTCGATCTCGACGTACTCCTCGGCGGGCACGGCGAAGAACGCGACCCGACCGCTGAGCGAGGGCAGCACCCCGGAACCGATCAGGCCCACCGCGGCGCCGAGCATGGTCGCGATCTGCGCGTTGTGCCCGCAGCAGTGCGCCGCGCCGGTCTCCGGGTTGGCCGCCGGGTGGTCGGGCACCAGCAGCGAGTCGAGCTCGCCGAGCACGGCCACAGTCGGCCCGGCCGAGCCGCAGTCCACCACCGTCTTGACCCCGGTCACCGCCAGGCCGGTCTGCACCGAGAGATCGAGGCTTTGCAGCACCTCGGCCGCGATCTTCGCCGTCCGGTGCTCTTTGAACCCCAGTTCGGGATCGTGGTAGATATCCTGCCCGACCTGGATGAGCAGGTCCGCGCGCCGGTCGATCTCCGCACAGACGCGGCGCTTCATCTCCGCCTTGTCCACGGTTCCCCCCTTGTGTTGGCTCCCATGCGGCCCCTGCCGCACACCCAGCGGCATTCTAACCGCATCCCGCCCCGCTCCGGTCAGAAGCCGATGCACCGCCCCGCGCCGGACGGCGGACGGCGCGAATGCAGTGCTGCGCCCGCTGACCTACCACCGCGATGCACCGGGCCGATTTGGGACGAACGTCCCCCCACGCACGGATTGTCCCCACTGCACGGCGGCCGATACGATCCCCGGCGTAGGCGCTCCAGCATCAGCCAGCGCCAGGAGGTGACGCATGGCCCCAGTCACCGTCGACGTCCGAAGCCGGGTGATCGGCGGAAGTCCGGATGACCCGGTCCTGGCGCCGGTGACGCTCGATCTGCCTGAGGAGACGATTACCGTCGCGGAGCTGATTCGCCGGACCGTGGAGGAACAGGTCCGCGAGCTGCGCGCGCGGCAGCACCTGGACTTCGAGCAGGCACGCCGCGCGCTCGACCGGCAGTACCTGACCGCCGAGGAGATCGTCGAGCAGGCAGAGCAAGGCGCGATCCGCCCCCGCCCGTCACGCCGCGCGCTGCATCCGCGGCAGGTGGATCCAGCGGCGGAAATCGAACGAGCGCTGCGCGCCTTCGAGGCAGGCGCCTACCTGATCCTGGTGGACGGGCGGCGTGCCGAGCGCCTTGACGAGGAAATCCGCTTCGCCCCCGGAACCACCGTGACCTTCCTCCGCCTGATGCCGCTGGTCGGAGGTGCCGTGTGATCCGACTCTGGCCGTTCGGCCGCCGCGAGCCGGCGATCGCGGAGGAGATCCTGACCTGGGCGGAGGAGGTGTGGCCGGCGGAGGCGCGACGGCTCCCCTTCTCCGGTTCGCTCGCGTGGATCCTTCGCGACGAGGGTCACCGGTGGCGTGCGGCGTTGGAGGAAAGCCTGCGGCGGCTTGAGGCGCGCTGGTCACCCGCGGAGCTTGGCGTGCTGGCTGCCGAGCCGTACTTCAATCCGTTCCCCTGGCAGGAGCGACTGTCCCAGCAGGCCCACCTGATCCCGGTCGTCGTCACGGTGCTCGGGGCCGGTGTGGTCCGGTACCCGCCGCCTGATATCGATGCACGGCTGGAAGCCCGCCTGCGCGCGATCTTCGCCGACCCGTACGCCCCGGTGACGCCGCATCTCCAGGTGCAGCGTGGCGAAAACCGTTTCATTTCGCAGCCCCCTCCGACGCTGGAGGACTACCTGGCGCTCCTGACGCTGCTGGAACCGACTCCGGCGGTGCTCGACGTGATCGAGCGGCTCGTGGCTGGCGATCTCGACGCCCCTGTCAACGGCCCGCCGCCCCACGGGATCGGCCGGGGAGCACCGACCGGCTACACGGTCCACCTCAGCCCCCTGAACCAGCATGTGCCGGCGTTGATGAAGCGCCTGTTCGAGCACGGCCGCCTGCGCTACGAGGTCTTCGCACGGGCGGCCCACAGCATGCCCTTCGCGATCGGCAACCTCAGCGAGCGCGCCCACCCGCGCCGGCCGGCGCCCCAGGCCGAGCCGTCTCCGTTTCTGCTCACGGTGCGGGACTACAGCGCACGCCTGGCCTGGGATCTCGCCCAGGACCTCTCCCAGGACAACTGCTACCTGCTCAAACAGATGCGGGGCTTACGGGGCAACCACTACTTGGTCCAGGCCGCCCGACTGCACGACCGCCTGCGCCTCGGCCGGCTCGTCTGGAAGGACTACCACTTCCACGATGGTCTAGAGTCGGGAATCGTCCACTTGGCGGCGGCTGCGGTCGAGCCGGCCAGCGCGGAGGAGCACGACCAGCTCGTCGCCGACCTCCGGCAGATACGCCCGCAGACGTTGAAGGCACTGCTCCCCATCGCGTGGCGCGCCCGGGCACCGATCCTCGACGCGCTGGGCTGGTCGCATGCCCTGCCGCTGGTCGAGCAAGTCCTCGCGACTGCCGGGTTGGAGAGCGCCGGACCGTTCGAGCAGGCCGACGTGCGGAGCTCGCCCGACCCGACCGACGGGGTGCTCGATGTCCCGTCGGTGCGGGCCGCACTGGCGCAGGCCGGAGACGAGACGGCGCGGCAGGTGCTCGCGCTGTTCGGGTCGGCCCAGGTCGGCGCGCGGAATGCGGTCCGGCTGATCGAGGCCCTCGCCGGGTGGGAGCGCGCGTGGGTCGAACAGGGCCTCGCCAAGCGCAACCAGATCGCCGTCAAGGCATTCGGCCTGCTCCCGCTGGAGCGCGGAGCGGAGGAGGTCGCGGAGCGCTACCTCTTCCTGCGCGCGTTCGCCCGCGAAGCGCGCTCGTTCGGGCCGCAGCGCCAGGCCAGTGAGCAGGCGGCCGCGCACGTGGCGCTGGCCAACCTGGCACAGAACGCCGGGTACCCCGACGTGGTCCGCCTGGAATGGGCCATGGAGGCACGACTCGGAAGCGCGGTGGCGCAGCCGGGCGAGACCCGGTCCATCGAGGGCTACGAGGTGGAGATTGCCCTCGACGGATTCCGCCCCGAGATCCGGGTCCGCCGCGAGGGACGGGCACTCAAGAGTGTCCCGCAGGCGGTGCGGAAGAGCCCGGCCTATGCCGAACTGGCCGACACCGTCAAGCAGATGCGTGACCAGGCTGCGCGGCTGCGCGCGACCCTGGAGCAGATGATGGGCGACGGCGCAACGCTCACCGCCGAGGACATCGGCGGGATCCAGCGGCTCCCGCTCGGGCGAGCGATGCTGGCAAGCCTGGTCCTCCTCGACGCGGCGGGCACGCTCGGGATGCTGGCCGACGACGGGGCAGCGCTCGTCGCGCTCGACGGCGAGCGGCTCCCAATCCGCCCGCCGCTCCGCATTGCCCACCCCTACGACCTCTACCAAGTCGGAAGCCTGGGCGAATGGCAGCGCGCGATCGTGCGCCGCCGGATCGTCCAACCCTTCGCCCAGGTCTTCCGCGAGCTGTACCTGCTCACCCCCGCCGAGCGGGAGACGTCGCCGCGGTCACGCCGCTTCGCCGGGCAGCCCCTCGACGCGGCGGTCGCCTCCCGGCTCCTTCAGGCCCGCGGCTGGGAACTGGGACAGGACGAGGTCGCCCTCCCCCGCAAGCGGCTGCCGTCTGCGGGCCTCATCGCGGTGTTCGCGTTCCCCGACGCGGGACACTTCCTCGCGGAGCACCCGGCCGTCACGAGCGGCGACATCTGGTTCGAACCGAGCCGCGGTGCGGGACGCGACCCGGTGCCGCTCGCGGACGTGCCCCCGCGCGTCTTCTCCGAGGTGATGCGGGACGCCGACCTCGTCGTCTCGGTCGCCCAGCGGGACGGCGCGGTGCGCCTATCGCCGGAGGGATACCAGCGCCGGGGCGAGCTGGTGCAGACCCTTCTGGCGGAACTCGGGCTGCCGAACGTCACGGTCGACGGCCACTTCGCACGGATCCAGGGCCGGCGAGCCGACTACCGGGTCCACCTCGGCAGCGGCGCGATCCACATCGAGCCGGGCAACCACCTCTGCATCGTCCCGGCGAGCTGGGGGACCAATGCCGACGGCCTGTTCCTCCCCTTCGCCGACGAAGGGGACAGGCAGGTGAGCATCGTACTCAGCAAGATCCTGCTCCTGGCGCGGGACGATCAGATCACCGACCCGACCATCCTCGCCCAGATCCAGCGCGTGCGGCAGGGCTAGCGCGCCGCGCATCGCCCAGGGGCACCACGTCGCCAGACCCCGCTACCCCTGGAAGCGGCGCCTGGTCAGTGCTAGGCTAAGCAGTACGAGACGCAACCAACCGCGACCCATACGCAGTGGAGCCCCGGCTTGGCGAACGTGCCCGAGAACCCGCCGGTTCCCATCTCACCATCGCTGCGCCCCGGCATGCACGGGCTCCCGCAGCCGCTAACGCCGCTCATCGGACGGGAGGCGGAGTTGGACGCCCTCCGCCGGTTGCTGACCCGCGAGGGCGCGCGGCTGGTGACGCTGACCGGCCCGCCGGGGATCGGCAAGACCCGGCTCGGGCTGGCTGTGGCGAGCGAGTGGCAGAAGCAGACCGGCGGCACGGTCTACCACGTGCCGCTCGCCGCGGTACGCAACCCCGCCTGGGTCCTCTCGGTCCTGGCGCGGACGCTCGGGGTGCCGACCGCGCACGGGCAGCCCCTCCTCGACCGGCTCGTCGCCGCGCTCTGGGGCACGGAGGCGCTGGTGCTGCTCGACAACGTCGAGCAGGTCGTCGGCGCCGCGGCGGACATCGCGGAGCTCTTGACGCGCTGCCCGCACCTCGTCGCGCTCGTGACCAGCCGCGCCGTCCTCCGCGTCCGCGGCGAGCATGAGTGGCCGGTCCCGCCGCTGGCCCTACCGCCGGACGTCTCCGCATCGCCTGCCGCACTTGCGGGTTACTCCTCGGTGGCGCTGCTGGTAGACCGAGCACAGGCTGTGGATCCGACGTTCACCCTCACGGCCGCCAACGCCCCGAGCATCGCCGCGATCTGCCGTCGCCTGGAGGGGATCCCGCTCGCAATCGAGCTGGCAGCGGCACGACTCAAGATGTTCTCGCCAGCCATGCTGGCCGAGCGCCTGGGGCGCGGCCTGTCGGAACTTCGCGATGGGGCGCGTGATGTCCCGGCCCGGCACCAAACGCTCTCCGACGCCATCGCCTGGAGCGACGGGCTCCTCGCTCCGGATGAACGACGCCTCTTTCAGCAACTCGCCGTCTTCGTCGACGGCTGGACCCTGGACGCCGCCGAGGTCGTCTGCTCCGCGGATGACAGCCCGGAGGCACGGCAGGCCGTGCTCGGCGGCCTCACATCGCTCCTCGAGAAGAGCTTGATCCAGCGCACAACGACTCCGGACGGCACGCCCCGGTTCGGCATGCTCAGCATGATCCGCGAATACGCACTCGGCCACCTGAAGGCCGGCGGCGACTGGGACCGTTTCAGCGAACGGCACGCGAGCTACTTCCTGTCATTCGTCGAAACGGCGGCGGCCCACCTCTACCACGCCAGCCAGGCGCGCTGGATCGAGCGACTTGAGCAGGAGGTGGGCAACCTGCGCACGGCGCTCCGCTGGCTCATCGATCACGGCGAAAAGGAGGCCGCCCTCCGCTTCGGCGCCGCCCTCGAGAACTTCTGGCTCATCCACGACCATCTCGGCACCGGGCAGCGATGGCTGGACGAGATTCTGGCCATGCCCGGCGATGCCCCGCCGCTGGTCACGGCCCGGGCGCGCGACGCGCTGGCCGCGCTCCTGGTACGACAGGGCGAGATCGACCGGGCACGCGCCCTCCACGAGGTCAACCTCGTGCTCTACCACGAGGTGGGCGACGATACCCTCTGCGCGCAGACTCTGCTCGACCTCGGCAGCCTCCACTTCATCACCGGCGACGTGGAGCAAGCCACGACCTACTTCGAGGACGCGCTGGCACTCGGGTGGCAGGTGGGCGCCCGGCGCACCGTCGCGCGCACGCTCAACCGGCTGGGGGAGATCGCGCGCCTGCGCGGGGACGACGCCGCGGCCGCGGCCCGCTACGAAGAGAGCCTGGTGATCTGGCGATCCCTCGCCGAACAAGAGCGCATCGCGATGGTGCTACACAACCTGGCCCCGGTCGTCGCACGCCTGGGCGACCGGCCCCGGGCGCTGGAGCTGTTCGCGGAGAGCCTGTCCCTCTCCTGGGAACTGCGCAACACCCACGGCACTGCGATCTGCCTGAGCGGCATCGCAGGGGCGATCACCGGAGGCTGGAGCGCGGCCATCCAGGCCGCGCAACTCCTCGGCGCCGCGGACGCCTTGCGCGCCTCCATCGGCGTCCAGTGGGAACCCGCCGACCGCGCCGAGTACGAGCGCAGCGTCCGAGTCGTGCGCGGCATCCTGGACGAGGCCGCCTATGAGGCAGCCTGGACCCAGGGCCGGACGCTGACGCTCGCCGAAGCCGTGGAGCGCGCGCAGCGCCTCCTAGCCGCCCCGCCCGGTCCCGGTCGACACTACCGGCGGCCCCGCCCCCACCTCGGCGGATTGACCCGGCGGGAGTATGAAGTCGCCCTCCAGGTCGCGCTCGGGAAGATGCACGTCAGCAACAGTCTGAACAAGCTCGGGCTTCGCTCCCGCGCCCAGTTGGCAGCCTGGATCGCCTCGTCCACCACGAGCGAGCCCTTCGGCGCCAGCGCCGAACACTGAAAAACCGCGCGCCGAGGTCAGGCCCGGAGCTAGAGCCGCCGCGCACGGGTCGACCGCGTAGACCCTTCACACCACCCATTCCCGGGCACGTGCCGCAGCGCGGGGATCCTCTCAGCACGCGGCATCGCGCCTGGCACCTGCCCGCATCCTCCCCACCGACACCCCAAACCCAGGGGAAAATACCGGGAATCCCCGGGTACCGGCCGCCACCCTGCTCTCCTATGCTGCCAGCATCGAGCACGGCGTGCCGGCACTAACCCCCCTGGGAAGCACCCAGGCAAGAAGGGGGTGCATCGATGACGCTTCAGACGGCAACCGAGATGCGCGAAATCCCGGAGGCCGACATCCAGGCCTTCACCCAGTCGTTGCGCGGGCAACTCATTCGCCGGGGAGACCCGGACTACGACGAGGCCCGCAAGGTCTACAACGCCATGATCGACAAGCATCCGCTGCTGATCGCCCGCTGCGTCGACGTGGCCGACGTCATCGAGTCGGTGAACTTCGCCCGCGAGCACGGCCTGCTCCTTGCCGTCCGCAGTGGCGGGCACAACGGGGCCGGCCTCGGCATCTGCGACGACGGGCTGGTCATCGACCTGTCGGGGATGAACAGCATCCGGGTCGACCCCGAGGCGCGGACCGCGCGGGTCGAGGCGGGTGCCACGCTCGGCGACGTCGACCACGCCACGCATGCCTTCGGCCTCGCGACCCCCAGCGGCACCGTCTCGCTCACCGGCGTCGGCGGAATCACACTCGGGGGCGGAGTCGGCCACCTCACGCGCCGGTTGGGGCTGGCCATTGACAATCTGCTGGAGGCAGACGTCGTCCTGGCGGATGGCCGCTTCGTCACGGCCAGCGCCCAGCAGAATCCTGACCTCTTCTGGGCCCTGTGCGGCGGTGGCGGCAACTTCGGCGTCGTCACCTCGTTCCTGTTCCGGCTGCACCCGGTGAGCACCGTCTATGCCGGCCCGATGCTATGGGACGCGGACAAGTCGGCAGACGTGCTGCGCTGGTTCCGCGACTTCCTGCCGTCCCAGCCGGACGACCTCAGCGGCTTTTTCGCCTTCCTGAAAGTGCCGCCGGTGGCGCCGTTCCCGGAGGAACTGCACAACAAGTCGATGTGCGGCGTCATCTGGACCTATGCCGGCCCGATGGAGCAAGCGGAGGCCACCTTCGCGCCGATCCGGGCGCAGTTTGGCCCGCCGGCGCTCGATTGGGTCGGGCCGATGCCGCTGCCCGTGCTTCAGCAGTTGTTCGATGCGCTCTACCCTCCGGGCCTCCAGTGGTACTGGAAGGCCGACTTTTTCAACGACATCCCGGACGCCGCGATCCCCGTGGAAGTCGAGTACGGCACCAACCTGCCGACGTACCTCTCGGGGGCGCACATCTACGCCATCAGCGGCGCCGCAAACCGGATCCCGAAGGACGCCACCGCCTGGAGCTACCGCGAGGCCAAGTGGGTTCAGGTGATCGTCGGCGTGAGCGACGACCCGGCCGACAAGGACCGGATCACCAAGTGGGCGCGCGATTTCTGGGAGGCGCTACACCCCTACTCCGCCGGGGGCGCCTACATCAACTTCATGATGGAGGAAGGCGCGGAGCGCATCCGAGCCACCTATCGGGACAACTACGACCGGCTCGCCGCGATCAAGGCGAAGTACGATCCCGCCAACCTGTTCCGCGTCAACCAGAACATCCCGCCACGGTGACGATCCCGACGGCGACACGCCGGCGGTCGCCATGACGGGTCGGAGCCGTCGCCACGCGCGGGGGTTGGGGAGCTGGGGGAGGCCCTGTAGCCTCCCCCGTCGTCATGCCGGCAACGCCCGGCAAGGAGCGCCGGCATCTCACCGGCCCCTTCGTCCTTGTGGGCAATGCGAGCCGGCACTGCCCGGCACGCTCCGGTTCCGTGCGGACGCACGCGCCGCGCGCTCGGTATGATGTGCGCATCCGCGCCGCGCGCGTGGCGAGTGCGTCCGCACCGAAGGGAGGTTCCGGGTGAGGCGGGAGGACATCCGCGTCGCGACGTTCGACTGCTACGGCACGTTGGTCGACTGGGAGGGTGGCGCAGCCTCGTTCCTCTATGCGCTCGCGCTCCGGCTCGGGGATCCGTCGCCCGACCCCGGCATGGCGCTCCGTGAGCGATGGGAGGCGATCCAGTTCGAGCTGCTGGCCGGCGGCTATCGCCCGTACAAGGAGATCCTGGCCGAGAGCCTGCGGGTCTGGGCCGAGGAGCGAGGCTACCCCTGGGATCCGGCGTACGGCGAGGATCTCGTCCGCGCGATGCGGAGCTGGCAGCCGTTTCCTGACACCCGCCCGGCCCTCCTCCAGGCGCACGCTGCCGGGTTGCGCCTCGTGATCCTCTCGAATACGGACCGCGACATCATGGCGCACACGCTGCGGCAGCTCGACCTCCCGTTCGAGCGCGTCATCGTGGCCGAGGACGTGGGCGCCTACAAGCCGTCGGAGCGGGGCTTCCGCTTCTTGCTGGAGCAGGTTGCCGAGCCGCCGGAGCACATCCTGCACGTCGCCTTCGGCTTCAAGTACGACATCGGCCCGGCGCAACGCCTCGGGTTCCACACCGCCTGGGTCAACCGCCACGTGGAAGCCCCACCCGGCCCGGAGCAGCCCGATTTCATCTGGCGCGACCTGTGGGGGCTGGCCGAGTTCGCAGGCGGGCCCGGACCGGTCCCGAGCGGCGCCCCGAGCCATCGGTAGCGCGCCGCGGCGCGCCGTCGGGACCGACCCTGGAACCACAGGGCGGCAACCCCGGAATTCACAGAATATTCATAGCCATTGACTACTCATTGGCCCTGCCTAGAGTAGATGCATGTCGCACATCGGCATCCGGGGCCGCGCGAGGGCCGCACCCACTGCCCTGGTGACGGCTTGCGGATCGGGGCATTCCGAGAAGGGGGCTACGATGACACCCTCGCCGCGCCGCCGGTTGCGTCCCTCGGTCCTGCTCGGCGCAACACTCATCCTTGCCGCCAGCGTGCTCTGGTCCCCGGCCGTCGCCGCAAGCGCACCTGTCCTCGAGCCGGGGCCTGTCGTCAGTCCTGCCGCGCCGCCCCCGGAGGTGGAAGCAATCTTCCAGCGAACCTGGGCGCGCATGGACCGCCCGGTTACCGAGGGGCGGGTGAACCGTACCTGGATCTGGGGTCCGGGCAACGCAGTCACGGACATCGTCGAGATCTATGGCGACGCCCCCAATGGCGAACGCCACGTCCGGTACTTCGACAAGACCCGTATGGAGGACAACTCCTGGCGCGCGGAACAACCCTGGGACGTTACCAACGGCCTGCTGGCACAGGAGCTGGTGACCGGCGTGGTGCAACTGGGCGACGACGCCTTCTCCGACCCACGTGAACCTGCCAACGTTGTCGTCGCGGGGGACCCCGACTCACCTGGGCCGACGTACGCCACCTTCGCCAAACTCCTGAACGAGCCACCCCACCCGATCGACCGGCCGATCATTCATACGATCACCCCGGAGGGCGTGGTTGGCACCGACCCCTCGCTGGCAGCCTATGACGTCTGGACTGCCGGGTTGTTCAACGAGCGCATCCCTGTGCATTCGGTCCCAAACGTCTTCTACGACTTCATGACCGGGACGGGGCTCATCTACGAGGACGGCCAGTACGTCGTGGGGCCGTATTTCGAGAACCCGCTCTACGCGACCGGCTATCCGCTGACCGAACCGTACTGGACCCAGGTAAACGTCAAAGGGGTGCCGACCCTGGTGCTGGTCCAGGTCTTCGAGCGACGGGTGTTGACCTACACCCCGAGCAATCCCGACGGCTGGAAGGTTGAGGCGGGCAACGTCGGCCAGCACTACTTCCTGTGGCGGTACGGCCAAAAGCCGTGAGCTCCCGTTCGTGCGCGACGCTCGGTCATCCTGCCGCGAGGAAACCGTCGTGGAGCCGGCCGCCGGGCTCGGCGGCCGGCTCCGCTGCGAGACGGCCCAGCATCGTGCAACGGCACCTCACGCGCGGTGGACGTACCCACCGAGGAAGGTCAGGATCGCGGTGCAGGCCGTGCGGGCAGTGATCTCGTGGATGTCGCGCGTCGGGTCCACCTCGACCACGTCGAGCCCCCACACCGACGGCGCCCGGCCCAGCAGGTACATCGCCTCGAGTAGGTCGTACGGGTCGAGTCCCTCCGCCGTCACCACCCCGGTGCCGGGCCCGTAGGCCGCGGCCAGCACGTCGATGTCGAGCGACACGTACACCAGATCGGTTCCGTCGGAGGCGCGGGTGATCGCCTCGTCCATCACGTCGGTGATCCCTCGCCGGCGGATCTCGCGGGCTGAGATCACCCGTACGCCTTGCTCCAGCGCGTACTGGTGGTAGTGCGCCGAGTTGCCGAAGCCGTGGATGCCGAGCTGCACGAGGTTCTTGCCCTGCAGGCCGTAGCCCCCCTCCAGGATGCGGCGGAAGGGGGTGCCGTGCGTCGGGCCGAAGTCCGGACCGCGCAGGTCATAGTGAGCGTCGAACTGCACGATGCCGATTCGGGCGTCCGGGCGCACGTTGTGAATCGCGGCGATGATCGGCCAGGTGATCGAGTGGTCCCCACCTAGCGCGATCGGGAAGAAGCGCTGGCCGCGCAGGAGATCGGTGAAGCACTCCTCGATCTGCTGCAGCGCACACGGGACATCGAGCAGATCCGTCTGCACGTCGCCGACGTCGCGCACCGTCAGGTCGCTGATGTCCACCTCGTAATCGACGGACCACGTCGTGAAGTACGCGAACGCGCTCCGAATCGCGTTCGGCCCGCCGTCGGTACTGCTTCCCCGGATGCTGGCGCGCGAGAAGGGCACGCCGATCAGTCCGAAGTCCATCGGCTCTTGACCGTCCCACGCCTGGATCCAGTTGCCGACGCGGATCTCCCCCACATCGTGCCAGGGCGCTCGCCGCACCAGGGACGGCGGCGCGAGATGACGAATCTCCATCAGCCCCTCCTCGTCCGCGGGTAGCCCACAACCACTTTCGCTGTATGAGCGACCGCCGGTCATCATATCGAACGTGTCGCGGCGGGTACACACACCGCAAACGAATTACACCGTCGCCATTGAGGCAGGCCGCAACACCCTGGACAGGTACATGGCAACGTGCGTATACTCCGCTCTGCGAGTCCACGATAGACGACGGGCGACGATTCGTCCAACACGCGGATGATGTGCGCGCCCTGGAGAGCGAATGACCAGGGCGGGAACGGCGCGGCGGGTCCGGCCAGTTTCGCGGGGGAGTGATCCCGCGGTGCTGCGTGGTGTGCCGCGCTGCACGGAGGCTGCGCGACACCGGGACCACGTGTGAGACGGCGGCCGCCCCGCCGGGGGAAGGAGGCGGTAATCCCGGGCAGTAGGCACTGAACTGTATGACGCGTGCGGCTCGCGTGTCAGGTCACGAGGAGGAACGAGGAGGAGTTTCATGCGACGGAATTCGTTCCGGATTCCGATCTTCCTGATCATCCTTGCACTGCTGCTACCCATGATCGCGGCATGCGGGAGTGCAGAGGAGAACGAGGGAAGCGGAGGGGGCGGATCGAGCCCCACCCAAACCAGTTCTTCGGCTTCCCCATCCACCGGTGGTGGGAGCGCTGAGGCGACCAAGGGCACGATCAAGATCTACTCCAGTTGGCCGCTGACCGGGTCATCCCAGAAGCTCGGGCAGGACATGGTCAACGCCGTGCGGATGGCGATTGAGGACCACAACAACGGCGTCGCGGCCGGCTACAAGATCGAGTACATCCCGCTCGATGACGCCACCGCGGCCCAGGGCACGTGGGACGCCGGCAAGGAAGCCGAGAACGCCAACTCGGTCGTGGCGGACCCGGATGCCATGGTCTACATCGGCACGTACAACTCGGGCGCGGCCAAGATCTCCATCCCGATCCTGAACGAGGCCGGCATGGCCATGATCAGCCCCGGCAACACCTACCCCGGTCTGACCAAGGACATCGAGGGCGTGGTGGAAGAGAACGAGCCCGATGTCTACTACCCGACCGGCGAGCGCACGTACTGCCGGGTCGTCCCGAGCGATGAGATCCAGGGCGTCGCAGCCACCTGGGCCAAGGAGCTTGGCGCGGAGAAGGTCTACGTCCTCCACGACACGCAGCTCTACGGCTACGGTATCGCCGTGGTGTTCGAGCAGACGGCGCGCGAACTCGGCCTCGAGGTCCTCGGCATGGAGGGCATCGACTACAAGGCGTCCGATTACCGTGCGCTGATGACCAAGATCAAGGGCATGGACCCGGATCTGATCTTCTTCGGCGGCGTGACGGACACCAACGCCGGGAAGCTCGTCCAGGACATGCGCGCCGTCGGGATGACCGACGTCATGTTCATGGGCCCGGACGGCATCTTCAACGACGACTTCATCAGAGCTGCCGGCCCGGCGGCCGAGGGCGTCTACGCCACCTTTGGTGGTCTCCCGCCGTCCCAGCTCACCGGCAAGGGCGCCGAGTGGTATCAGCGCTACAAGGAGAAGTTCAACTCCGAGCCGGATGCCTACGCGGTCTACGCGTACGAGGCGGCTTCCGTCGTAATGCAGGCCATCGAGAAGGCCGGGACGAAGGATCGGAAGGCGATCCTCGACGCCATCAAGAGCACCAAGGACTTCGACGGACTGCTGGGCACCTGGAGCTTCACCGAGACGTGCGACACCGACTCCACCAAGATGAGTGGGAACGTCGTCAAGGACGGCAAGTGGGAGTTCGTCAAGCAGCTCGGCGGCTGAGGCGAGCCCCCGTGCGGCGGGGTGGGCGATTCCACCCCGCCGCCTTCCGCCACCACCTAGGGAGGGATATCCCGGCACAATGGACCAGCTCGTACAGACGCTGCTGTTCGGCTTGTCGAACGGCTTCGTGATCGCCCTGATTGCGCTGGGCTACACGCTCGTCTACGGCATCATCCAGCTCATCAACTTCGCACACGGCGAGATCTATATGATGGGCTCGTTCATGGCCCTGACGGTGATCACCGCAGCGGGGGTGAGCTGGACCGACCCGCTCGGGACCCGTCTCGGCGTCATCGCGCTGGCGCTTGTGGCCGCCATGCTCTTCGCAGGCGCGGTGAACTTCACCGTGGACCGCATCGCCTACCGGCGACTCCGCCGCGCCCCGCGCCTGGCGCCGCTGATCACCGCGATCGGCTTCTCCTTCGTGCTGCAGAACATCGGCATCTGGTGGAAGGGCGCACGGCCGATCCAGTTTCCCGCCCTCCTGCCGCCGACCAACATCCTGACCGATTGGTTCGGCCTGGACACCAACATCACCCTGTCCATCCCGATGCTCTTCGTCATGGTCGTCACGATCCCGCTCCTCATCGTCATGACCTGGTTCATTCGCAACACGCGCCTGGGCAAGGCGATGCGCGCCACCGCCCAGGACCGTGATGCCGCCGCCCTGATGGGCATCGACGTCAACCGGACAATCAGCCTGACCTTCCTGCTCGGCGGCCTGCTGGCCGGCGCCGCGGGGCTGATCAACGGGCTCTACAACAACCAGGTCGTGTTCAACATGGGCTTCTTCGCCGGGCTGATGGCCTTCACCGCCGCGGTCCTGGGTGGGATCGGGAACCTGACCGGTGCCGTCCTCGGCGGCATCTTCCTCGGTATCGTGGCCGCCCTGAGCGACTCGTATCTCCAAGCCCAGTGGACGCCCGCGATCGTCTTCGCGGTGCTCGTCCTGGTGATCATCTTCAAGCCGAGCGGCCTCTTGGGAGAGGTCGTCGCCGACCGCGCGTAAGGAGTGAGGTACGTGTCAGTCCTGAAGGGCGTTGCATCCTGGGGTACAGCGGCGCCGGACCGGCGGCGGAGGGCGATCCCCTTCGTCATCGCGGTGGTCTTCGCGCTGCTCTACCCGTTCATCGACCAGGCCATCGGGCTCCGCTATATCGACCCGATGGTCAGCATCCTGATCCTGGTGCTGCTGGCCCTGGGTCTCAACATCGTGGTCGGGATCGCCGGGCTACTCGACCTGGGGTACGCCGCCTTCTTCGCCATCGGTGCCTACACCGCGGCCTTTCTCACCTCGCCTGCCAGCCCGCTCCCCTACCGGACCAACTTCTGGATCGCCATGGCCATCAGCTTCTTCGTCGCCATGATCTTCGGCGTCATTCTCGGCATCCCCGTCCTCCGGCTCCGTGGCGACTATCTGGCGATCGTGACGCTTGGCTTCGGTGAGATCGTCCCGCGCATCTTCCTCAACCTGGACAGCATCACCGGCGGCAGCAAGGGGATCAACCCGATCGGGAAGCCGAGCATCTTCGGCTACACACTGGACGCCAGCAACCCGGTCGGCTGGTACTACCTCGTCATCTGCGTGGGCATCCTGTCGATCTTCCTCATCAACCGCATGCTCGACTCGCGCCTGGGGCGCTCCTGGATGGCGTTGCGCGAGGACGAGATCGCCGCCGCCAGCAACGGCATCAACATCATGGGCACCAAGATGCTGGCCTTCGCCATGGGCGCCAGCTTCTCCGGCTTCGCCGGATCCATCTTCGCCGCCCGCTTCCAGTTCATCGACCCGTTCCGCTTCGACTTCACCATCTCGGTGATGGTCCTGGCGATGGTCATCCTGGGCGGCCTGGGCAACACCTACGGCGTCATCATCGGCGGCATCATCATGGCCAGCTACGACCGCTTCCTGGCCGAGCGCCTCACCGGCTGGCTCCACGCAATCGGCAACAGCACTGGGATCGAGGTGTTGACCCGCATTGACCTGCTGAACTCGCGCCTCTTCATCTTCGGCGCCGCCCTGATCCTGACGATGCTGCTCCGCCCCGAGGGTCTCTTCCCCAGCCGGAGACGCGCGGCCGAGCTCCATGCCGGCGAGGAGGAGCCGGAGGTCTTCGACGGTGGGACCGTGCTCGAGCAAGAGCGGCAGACGCTGTACGACGTCGAGGTGGCCCAGGAACCGACCGGCGAGCACGGCACCTAGGGCACGGAGCACGTCGAGCACGCGGAGGGAAGCAGAGCAAACGTGGACGCGATTCTCGAAGTCAAGGGCATCACCAAACGCTTCGGCGGCCTGGTTGCGGTCGATGCCGTCGACCTGGCGGTTCCGCCCGGCTCGATCTTCAGCATCATCGGCCCGAACGGTGCCGGCAAGACGACGCTGTTCAACATGATCGCGGGGCTCTACCAGCCGAGCGACGGCGAGATCTGGTTCGACGGCCACCTGCTGGCCGGCCCGGCCCCGCGGATCCCACTCCCGATCGGCGGCAATGGGGACGCTCGGTCCGGCATCGGCCGGCGCATCCGCGCCGTCCCCCCGCACCGGATGGTCGCCCTCGGGATCGCCCGCACCTTCCAGAACATCCGTCTGTTCCAGAACATGACGGCCCTGGAAAATGTGTTGGTGGGGATGCACACCCGCCTGCGTGCCAATACGCTCAAGTCGATCCTCCGCACCCCGGCGGTGATGCGCGAGGAGCGGGAAGCGCGCGAGCGGGCCGAGGAAATCCTGCAGTTGGTCGGGCTCCGGCGGGTGAAGGACGACCTGGCACGCAACCTCTCGTACGGCGACCAGCGGCGGCTGGAGATCGCCCGCGCGCTCGCCAGCGAGCCGAAGCTGCTCCTGCTGGACGAGCCCACGGCCGGAATGAACCCCCAGGAGACCCTGCGCCTCACCCAGTTCATCAGCCGGCTCCGCCAGGAGCGCGGGCTCACCATCCTCCTCATCGAGCACGACATGCGGGTGGTGATGGGGATCTCCGACACGGTGGCCGTCCTCGACCACGGCGTCAAGATCGCCGAGGGGACGCCCGCCGAGATCCAGCGCGACGTGCGCGTGATCGAAGCCTATCTCGGCCGCGGCGCGGCTGCGGCCTTGGATACGGGAGGCAAGGGCGAGCATGCCGATCCTGGAGCTTGAGGACGTCCATTCCTACTACGGACACATCCACGCCCTGAAGGGCATCTCGCTGACCGTCGAGGAGGGCGAGATCGTCACGCTGATCGGCGCCAATGGCGCGGGCAAGAGCACCACGCTCCGCACCATCTCGGGGCTGATCCGACCTCGCGCCGGCACGATCCGCTTCCAGGGCCAGCGCATCGACGGCCTCCCACCCCACCGCGTGGCGGCGCTCCGCATCGGCCACTCGCCCGAGGGTCGCCGCGTGTTCCCACGCATGACCGTGCGCGAGAACCTGGAGATGGGTGCGTATCTTCAGACCGACAAGGCTCAGATCGACCGCGGGCTGGAGCGCGTCTACGACCTCTTCCCGCGCCTCAAAGAGCGCGAAAAGCAGGCGGCCGGCACCCTCTCCGGCGGCGAGCAGCAGATGCTCGCCATCGGCCGGGCACTGATGTCGGACCCCCTCATCCTGCTGCTCGACGAGCCCTCGATGGGCTTGGCACCCAACCTGGTCGAGTTGATCTTCGACATCATCGCCGACATCAACCGGCAGGGGACCGCCATCCTTCTCGTGGAGCAGAACGCGCACATGGCACTGTCCGTCGCCAGTCGCGGGTACGTGATCCAGACGGGCCAGATCATCCTCGCCGACACCGCGGAGGGCCTGCAACGCAACGAGATGGTGCGGCGCGCCTATCTCGGCGAGGAGTCCGCCCTCGCCGGGTGAGCCCGCATCCCGCATCCACGACCGGCAGGCGGGGAATTGCGCGCCGCGTCACCAAGGCAGCGCCCGGTGGACGCGGTAAGCAGCACCGTCCAGCACACAAATGGCAGAACGTCTCCGCCTGCCGGCCGCCACCCGCCCCGATTCGGTAAAATCGGTAGGCCACCCGCCGGTATCGGCGGCCCGGCACTGAGGTCGAATGATCGAGCGAGAGTAGGGTCGGGGTGCGACCAGACGACACACGCGCAACGCAACAGCCCGAGGCGGGGACGCTCCCGGGCAAGGTCTTGATGGCTGGGGTCGGCTTCATGGTCACCGGCGCGGGCTGGGCGCTCCTCAGTTTCTTCCGCAGCGTGGATAACGCGCCGGCCCTGGTCTGGCTCAACGCGGCCCTCCTGGTGATTCACCTCGCCATCGGAGCGGCGGTCCTGATGCGCCTCCCCTTCGCCTGGTTCGGCGGGTTAATCGTTGTGCTAGCCGGCCTCGTCGGTGCCGTTGCCAACGGCTACTTCTTCATTGCGGTGCCCGAGTTGATCACCGGCCTGATCCTGTTCCTCAGCCGCGCCGAAATGCACCGCCCCCGCTCCCAACCGAGCCAACCCAGGTAGGCGAACAGGCACCCCTGCCCACCACGGGCTGCGGGTGCTCTCTCGTTCCCATTTCATCCCACCCGATGTCATCCTGAGCGAAGCCAACCGCCCCCCATGGCACGCAGCTCCGCGTAGGACGGCAGATGCTCATGAACTTCCACGAATGAGCCAGGTGTACGCGGCCGGCCTGTGCCCGGGGATAATGGCGTTCGACGAATGAGATGGGGTATGCGGTCGGCGCGTGCGCGGGAGTGGGTGGCGTGAAGGATTCCACGCCGTGGCGCGTGCCCGGGGATGAGTCATGTGAGGATCCTACGCCGCGGCATGTGCCCGGGGCTAAAGCCGCCGGGCTGACAAGGAAAAGCCGGCTGAAGCCGGCTGAGGTAGGCCAGAACCTACACCTCGGTGTTGAGGCGCACCGCCCGGCGCGTGCCCGGGGCTAAAGCCGCCGGGCTGATATTTTGGTAAGCCCACTGAAGGGGCTGTGATGGCGACATCCCGGCGTATCCGCTCCGGCACCCAACCGGGCGCAGCCTCCCCAGCCCCTTCAGTGGGCTTCGCCGTGTCAGCCCGGTGGCTTATGGAGTTTGACGAATTATTCTCGTCTTCCCGCCACCCGTTCCGGCACGGCTGTCATCCTGAGCGGAGCCGGCCGGCGCCCCGCGCCGGGCGGCGGAGCGAAGGATCTCGCGTCGGACCGGCCACGCAGCGGGGAGATCCTTC
>Ga0207768_100203_pt1 | contig 57463 bp, 51 predicted proteins | sample CeladaPassaB1F01_FD_187478 | JGI IMG/M metagenome (GOLD analysis project Ga0207768, IMG submission 187478) | Cellulose-adapted microbial communities from the Joint BioEnergy Institute, USA - Passage B1F01 (SPAdes) (version 2) | ecosystem: Engineered > Bioreactor > Continuous culture >... | reverse complement strand
TGAAATCTCTTTAACGTCATCGCTTCTTGTTGGGCCATGACAACCACTCCCGAACATTCGTTTGTATTCAGTATACCAAACAAATGTTCGGTCGGGAAGACGTTGCTGAGGCAACTTGATATTCAAAAACTTTTTTTGCGCGTCACCCCTTGATGCCGGTGTTGGCCAGCCCCTGCACGATGTACTTCTGGAAGAAGAAGAAGATCAGCATGGCGGGAACCGTGATCCCGAGGCTCAGCGTGATGATGAGCGGATAGTTGATGACCGCTCCCGGACTCGCGCCGACCGAGGAGATGCGCGTAATGGCTGACGGCAGCGTCTGCAGCTTGTCGCTGTTCGTGTAGAAGAAAGGCGTGATGAAATCGTTCCACGTGCCGAGCGCGGTCGTGATGGCGATGAACGCCATGATCGGAAGCTGGAGCGGAAGCAGAATCTGAAAAATGATGCGCAGCGTGCCGGCTCCGTCCACGATCGCCGCTTCGTCGAGCTCGATCGGCACTTTCTCCAGCGACTGTTTAACCAGGAAGGTGCCCATGATATTGATGGCCGGTCCGCCGATCAGATACACCCACCAAGTGTTCAGAATGCCGGTTCCGCCCGTGAAGATGTAGTTGCCGCCGGCGAACGGGAACCGCGCGAATTCCAGGTAAGTCGGGATGATGGCCAGCGTGCCCGGGATCATCTGCGTCGCGAGCATGATCAGGAACAACTGCTCCCGGCCTTTGAATTTCAGGCGGGCGAACACGTAGCCGGCCAGGAAGGACGTCAGCAGCGCCCAGAAGGTGTTGTATGCCGTGCGGATGAGGGAGTTCGTCATGTACGTCGAGACGGCGGCGTCCTTCGAGCCGAGGATCAGCGCGCGGTAGTTGGCCAGGGTCGGCTCCTCCGGGATCGGGATGACGCGCAGCACCGTCGTCATGAATTCGTTCTTGTCGTAAAATCCGGCCAGAATCATGAAAATGAGCGGATACAGCAGCACCAGACCGACGCCGAACAGCACCGCGTGCCCCAGCAGATGGATCGGCGTGAACTGTTTTCTAAGCGACAGCCAGAACGGTTCGGCCAACGTTTATCGCCCTCCCTTGACCGGTTTGACCGGGATCGTCGTCCGTCTGTCCGATTTGGTGGACCAGTTGTAGTAGAGCACCGCGATCACGATGACGATGACCGCCATGATGAGCGACGAAGCGCCGGCCATCCCCAGATTGAAGTCCCAGAAACCGTCCCGGTAAATCCGGAACACGAGCACTTCCGTCTGTCCGTACGGTCCGCCGTTCGTGATGAACAGCACCTGCTCGTAGATTTGAATCGCTCCGATCAGGCTCGTGATCATGATGTAGGTTGCAATCGGTTTCAATCCCGGCAGCGTCACATACCGCAGCTTGCCCCATCGGCCCGCGCCGTCGATGGCAGCCGCCTCATACAGCACCGGGTCGACCGACTGCAGCCCCGCCAGCCAGATCAGCGCCGCGCCGCCGACGCCTTTCCACACCGAGTACACCACGATCCAGAAAATGCCCCACGCCGCCGAGTACTGCCACACGATCGGCTCCTTGCCGAACGATTTCAGCACGTTGTTGATGACGCCGTTGTTCGTGTCGAGGAATATGTTGAACACCTGGGTCGTGGCAACGGTGGACGTAATGGCGGGAATGTACCAGATCGAGCGGTAGAACCCTTTGCCGAACAGCGGGAGATTCATGAGCAGCGCCGCGCCGAAGCCGGCGAGCAGCGTAAGGGCGGTCACCAGCCCGCCGAGCCAGATCGATCGCCACAGCGCGTCGGTGTACACCTTGTTCTGGAAGAAGTGAACAAAATTGCCGAATCCGATGAAATTCGGCGTATCGTTCAACCCCACCCAGTCGAAGAAACCGAGGAAAAATCCGAACAGGGTGGGAAAACCCGAAACGATAAGCCAGAACAGAAACATCGGGGCCAGGATGACGAAGGCTATGAGGCCGTCTCTGTTCCTCTTCGTCCGCCTTTTTGCGGCCGTCGCGGCCGGCGGATCCGCATGTCCCATCCCATCGCGCCTCCTTCAATCGCAGGTTTTGACATATTTGCATTATTGAATATATTTTACTATGTCTTTTATGTCAAGATGCGTGCGAACGAAAAAAATAGCACCTGCGTCTCGAATGACGCAAGTGCTGTCCTGCGAAGCGGCGATGCTGTTGTGCGGCTGCCTTTATTGCGCTGGCGCCGGGCCGGTCGACCTGCGTTTCACAAGCACCGGCTCGAGCACGATTTTGTGATACTTCGGCTCTTGTGCCAGCGGAGATTCGAGCAAATCCAGCAAAATGCGCGCCGCCTTCTCGCCCATCTCGTGCTCCGACTGGGAAATGTGCGAGAAGAAGCCGAACTGCTCCAGCTCGGGAGACGGGTCGTCGAAAGTTAAGATCGACACATCTTCCGGGACGCGGAGCCCGATTTGCCGGCAGATGGCGTGAATGTGCAGCCCGAGCCGCCCGTTCAGCGTGATGTAGGCGGTGGCCATCCGGTTTTTGACGAACCGGTACAGCGGATGCCGGGTGTCCACCCCGTCGTAGTCGACGGTGAAATCGGTCAGGATGAGCGCCGGGTTGATCATCGCCTTCTTGTTCTTCAGTTCTTCCAGATATCCGTTGATGCGGTCTTCGACCGTAATGGTCGACAGGGGCGAGTCCGAGCAGATCGCGATGTCCCGGTGCCCGAGGCTCCACAGGTAATCGACGGCCAGCTTCCCGCCCAGGAAGCCGTCGCTGTGCACGACGTTCGTCTCCACGCCCTGAAAATACCGGTCGACGAGCACGAACGGATACCCGTTCAGCTTCAGCGCCAGAATGTCCTCGTTGTACGTTTCCGCGTCGCTCGGAAAAATGATGAGTCCCGCCGCGCCTTTCTCGATGAAGTCGGCGATCGCTTCCTTCTCCCGCTCGATCGAGTTGAACGTCTGCACGATCTGCAGCCGGTACGGACTGTCTCCGATCACCCGGTTGATGCCGTGGATGAGCCGCAGCGCGAAATAGTCGACCAGCACCGGCATGATGAGGCCGATGACTTTCGTCGACACCTGGCGCTCCGAATCCGAAGACGGCCACGAGCCGGGCCCGAATTCCGGCCGCGCGGCGGCCTGGCTCAGCAGCCGCTTGTCGATATGGCCGCTGACGAAGCTGCCCCTGCCCGGAATGCGGTAGATCCAGCCGTCCTTCGCGAGCTGGATCAGGGCGTTGGCGACGGTAATCCGGCTGACGTCGAACTGCTCCATCAGCTCTTTCTCCGAAGGAATCTTGTCGTTTTCCTTCAGTTCGCCTTTCAGGATCAACTGCTTGAAGTGATCCTGGATTTTCATATACAGGGGTTGCCGATCACTGTTCATTCCTTATTGCTCCTGTCGCCTGATTCTTCCCTGTTGCACGTCTCAATGATATGTCATTTATGTCATTTCGTCAACGTTTGATGCAATCGGGAGGATGAGGCTGCGGCCTTATTGCTGTTCCATCTTGAAATGAAGGCCGGGGAACGCGTTGTAGCCGGCCAATTTCCGTTCTTCGACCTGCCAGATTTTCTTGATCTTGTACCTCGGTTCCGAGCCTGAACGATCCGGGCGCAGGGTGAAGTCCCATATCTTTACCTTCCGGTCCTCGATGTAGTTGGGCCAGCAGAAGATTTTCACGCGGACCGTCAGCTCTCCGGTCTCGTCGTCCCACTTCGCGTCGACAAATTTGAAGTCGACCATGGTGTCGAGATCCATGCCGACCCCCGGCAGCGGGATGACGACCTCCGGGCCGATGAAATTCGCGTCGAAATCCTCGCCGACCAATTGCTTGCCCGCGTCGTCCCTTTCATCGAACGCGATCAGAAACCGGATGATGATGTTGCGCGCATACACCCAATCCTCCCGCGAAATGTGGCGGCGCAAATCCTGTTCCCACAGATCGGGGGCGACATGCACAGCTCCGCTCTTCGCGTCCCAGCGAACCTCTTCATGGAGCTGTTCCGCGACCAGCCGGAGCGGAACCATGGCGCGGCCGTTCACGATCTCTACGGGCGTGTCCGAAGCCGCCTGTTCGCCCCGGATGATCAGTTTGATCGTCCGCGCGCCGTAAGCAACATTGAAAACCGTCAGGAGCATCATCGCCGCGAGCCCGGAAATCAGCCATTTTTTCATGAAACGAACCTCCAATCGCCGAGAAATGCGAAGGTCCCGTTGGTCGCGAGGCCTTCTGGTTGTTATACTCTTGACAACAACAATCGTTTTGCGACCCGGGAGGGATTTTGTGAATCATCTGGCAATCAGAGCGCAATTGATAGAATTGGCGGATGAGCAGTATCGGAAGTTCTCGTCGTCGCTGATCCCGAACATCGACATCGATCGCATCCTGGGCGTCCGGCTGCCGGCGTTGCGCAAGCTGGCGAAGTCGATTGCGCGAGGCGATCTGGGCGATTGGCGCGCGTTTCTCGGGCAGACGGACACCCGCTATTTCGAGGAGACGATGCTGCAGGGGCTGGTCATCGGCTATGCCAAAGCCGATCTTGAGGAGAAATTGCGCCATGCGGCCGCATTCGTGCCGCGCATCGACAACTGGTCCGTCTGCGACAGTTTCTGCACCGGGCTGAAGTTCGCGGAGGAGCACAAGCAGCGGGTATGGGAGTTCCTGCAGCCGTATCTGGCCTCCGACCGGGAATACGAGATCCGTTTCGGCGTCGTCATGCTGCTCAACTATTTTGCGGATGACAAATACCTCGACCGCGTGCTGCAAAGGTTCGACCGCATCAAGCACGAGGGCTACTATGTCAAAATGGCCGTCGCGTGGGCCGTCTCGGCCTGCTATGTCCATAACCCCGAGCGGACCATGGCGTATTTGAAGGACAATGCGCTGGATGATTTCACCTACAACAAGGCGCTGCAGAAAATCATCGAATCGTTGCGCGTCGATGCGGAAACGAAAAACAGGCTGCGCGGCATGAAGCGCAAAACGGGAACAGCCCGCCGTTCACCTCAACACTGACAGCCCCTGTCAGTGTTGTCGTTCTATAATGGGGCCATGACCGGCCGAAGGAGGGAAGGCGGAAGTGGCGAGCATCGTTTTCAGACAGGATGTCAAGGATGCGACGGGTGTCTCCTGGGAGGAGTGGATCGCGAGGCTGGAGTGGGACATCGACCCGATGTGGTCACACGAACAGATGAAAAATCATATTTGCGAGACCTGGCGGCTCACGGACGAATGGGGCGAATGGCTGGCCGTTCTGTACGGGCAAAGGCTGGGCCGCACGCCGGTCGGCGTCACGAAGGACGCGGGCGTGCAGATCGGCGTTCGCCGGACGCTCGCGGCAAGCAAGGAGCGGATATGGAACTTCATGCTCTCCTCCGGCGGACGCAAGCTCTGGATCGGCAGCGTCCCGGAATTCCGATTGGAGAAAGGATTCGAGTTCACATCCGCGGAAGGCGTGACGGGCAAGCTGACGGTCGTTCAGCCGCTCCGCAAGCTGCGCATGACCTGGAAGCGGCCGGAATGGGAGCGGCCGTCCCGGCTGCAGCTGTATGTCCTGCCCGCGAGCCAGGGCAAGACGACCGTCGCGATCCATCAGGAAATGCTCGATGACGTCTATATCCGGGAACTGATGCGGCGGCATTGGGAAGAAGCGCTGCGCAGGATCCAACAGGAAACGGAGGGAGCGCCGTGAACAAGTACAGCCATATCGATCTCCGGGTGAACGCTTGGGAGAAAGTCCGCGCGTTTTACGGGCAGCGGCCTTGACCGGGTTTCCGCCGTTTTCCCGCCCGCTCCGGATCGGCCGGCCGCCTTCCGTCCCCGTGCGGGCGGTTCGCCTCTTTTGCCGCCCTTTTTCCTGCAGCCCGGGAACAAGGCGAAAGTGATCCGGCCCGGGGATCTGCGCAATGTGCAAGAATCTGGTGCATATGTGCACCAGATCCGCCCATACGCGCGCCAACCGCCCCGATCTGGTGCATTTGTGCACCAGATTCGCCCATTACGCGTGCCAACCGCCCCGATCTGGTGCATTTATGCACCAGATTCGCCCGCTCGCGCGCCAACTGCCCCGATCTGGTGCATTTGTGCACCAGATCCGCCCATTACGCGCGCCAACCGCCCCGATCTGGTGCATTTGTGCACCAGATCCGCCCATACGCGCGCCAACCGCCCCGATCTGGTGCATTTGTGCACCAGATCCGCCCATACGCGCACCAACCACCCCGATCTGGTGCATTTGTGCACCAGATCCGCCCATTACGCGCGCCAACTGCCCCGATCTGGTGCATTTGTGCACCAAAAAAAGGGGAACCCGGCTATTCCAGGTCCCCTTGACGCTTCATGCCTATTGCGACTCATCGAAACTTCCGGTCTGAAAATACCGCGCCAGCTTGACGACGAGCGAGCCGATCCGCTGGTCGGAAGGCTGAAGCACCGGCGCCACCCCTTCCTCTTCCAGCGCCTCCGCCGTCACCTTCCCGACGGCGGCCGCCAGCACGTCTCCCGACAGCCGGCTGCGCAGCATCTCCTTCATCCCGAACCGGCCGGCCATCTCGAACAGATAGCGCACCTGCAGCGCGCTCGTGAACGCCACGGCGTCGAATTTCCGCTCCTGCAGTTCTTCCAGGAACGACCGGATGTCGGATTCCGGAGGAGGCACGTGGATATAGGGCATGAGCGTCTCCACGACCGCTCCGTTGTCCTCCAGCCATCGCAGCAGCCGCTCGGGCCGCTCCCCGTGAAGCTGTACGACGACCTTCCGTCCGTCCAGCTGCGGCGCTTCGCCGAACGCGCGCATCAGACCGGCGGATGTGCCGTCATCGTCGGATACGGCCGGCGAAATCGCCCATTCCTTGAGAAACTTGCGCGTCTTGTAGCCGCGGGCGGCCACCCGGGCCGTCCGGAGCAGGCGGAGCCAGTCCCACAGCATGTCGGATTGCCGCGCCACATCCAGCAGCCGCTGCGCCCCCTGACCGGTGGTGAAGATCACCCAGTCCGCTCCTTCGGCGATCACCCGCCGCATCGCCGGTCCGATCTCCTCCTCGTCGGTCAGAATCGTCCCCTGGGCGGGCCGGATGTACGCCACGCCGCCGAAATTGGCCACCAGCTGTTTCACCTCGTCCTGCTTGCGGGCGCCGGTAACCGCGATCTGTTTTCCCTCAAGGCTGAGCATCTCTCTCCCCCCTTTCACGTCAGCCGAGACCCAGCAGCCGCCGGACTTCGAGCGGCAGCGGGTCCGCCCGGAACGACTTGTGGATGTACACCGCGAATGCGCGGGTGACCGGGTTCAACGACCGGTCGGGCACCGCGAGCGAGATTCGCTGCATCAGGGGGGAGCCGTCGAGCTCGAGCTTCTTCACCTTGCGGCTCCTGAGCTCTTCGCGGACGGCGGATTCCGGAAGGAACGCCGCCCCCATGCCGGCCAGCAGCATCTGCTTCATTCCGCTGACGTGATCCATCTCCATCACATGCGCCGGCCGGAACGCCTCCTGCCGGAACCGGCTCTCGATCAGATCGCGCGTGTCGTCGTCGCGCCTGCCGACGATGAACGTCTCGTCCCGCAGATCGTGGAGCGATACCACTTCCCGGGACGCGAGCGGATGCAGCCGGTGCACGAACAGGTGAAGCTCCTCACTGTAGAGCGGCACCAGCCGGACATGCGGCCTTGCGGCCGTGCCGTACACAAACCCCAGGTCCGCCACCTGATCCTGCAGCCATTCAAGGATCGCCGGCGTCGAGCCGGTCAGCACCTGGATATGCACCCCGTTCTCCTGCCGGTCGAAGCGGGCCAGCAGAGCCGGCAATGCGCAGGTGTTGAACATCGAGGTTCCGGCAATCTTCAGGGAACGTTCGAACGACTCGTGCTGCAGCCGGGTCAGTCCGGCCGCCAGCACCTGGAGCGCCCGTTCCGCATAGGAGCGGAACACTTCGCCCGCAGGGGTCAGCACGGCTTCGTGTCCGGCACGGATGATCAGATGCTCGCCCAGTTCCTCTTCGAGCTGCTGCATGCGGGCGGTCACCGTCGGCTGGGAAACGCCCAGCTTGCGGGACGCCCCGACGAGGCTCCGTTCCGACGACACCGCCATAAACGTGGTCAGTTGCTGCAAGTCCACTTTCCTTCTCCTCCCCGCCGATTCCCGCCGTTCACGAAGCGAACGTTTCCTGCAGCCCTGAATTGCGCCGCCACCCGGCGCATCGGGAGGCTCCGGTGGCTGACCATGTAGGCGTCCCGATGGATCGGGAGCGCCGGCCTCAAGGCAGCCGTCCGGAGCCGGCCGGACTTCACGTCCTCTTGAACGGCAAGCAGCGGGCTGAAAGTGTAGCCGATGTCCCGGTACACGAACTGCTTCATGGTCTCCGGATGATCGGCGGTCACCGCCTGAGGAAACGCCGTCTTCTGCCGGGCGAACCACTGGCGGATCCGCCCCCATTCATCCGAAGGCTGGCCGGGGGCGATGAGCCGGTGCTCCGTCAGATCCCGGGCCGTGAGCACCCCCTTGTCCGCGAGCGGGTGCCGGGGAGAGAAAACCGGGATCACGGGCGATGAACAGATCTTCATCGCCTTGACCCCCTTGTGGACGACCGGCCCCTGAATCAGGCCGATGTCCACCTTGCCGTTCATGACCCAATCGATGATGATCGAACTGTCCGTAAGCATCACGTTGGTGTGGACGTCCGGATATTTTTCCCGGTACAGCGCCATCACCTGCGGCAGGAACCAGGTGCCGATCTCCGCGTCCGCCGCAATCAGCGCGGGCTGCTCCCGCGACTTCAGACGCTTCACCTCGGCCGCGCCTTCCTCCAGCAGGTCGAGCGACCGCATCAGGTAGCCGAGCAGCAGCTCGCCCTTGGGCGTAAGGGCGACTCCTTTCCCGGAGCGCTCCACCAGATTCGCGTCCAGCTCCTTGCCGAGCGCCCGGATCCGGCTGTTCACGGTCGACGGGCTGACCCCCATCGCCTCGGCCGCCCTCGAAATGCTGCCATGTTCCGCCACACACACGAACGTCCGGATCTGATCAACATCGATCTTCAAATTCGACAACATGCGCGCCGTTCATCCCGCTTCTGTCCAGTTTGCTTCATCGAGTAGAATATAGATCTTGCCGCCTTCGATTTCAACATCATAAGTCCGTACGCAGCCGCGGTCCGGCGCCTGCACCCGGCCGTCCGTCACGTCGATTTTCCAGTCATGCAGCGGACAGAAGACGTACTTGCCGCTGACGATGCCTTCCGACAGCGGACCGCCCTTGTGGGGGCAGCGGTTCTCGATCGCATGGAACGACCCGTCCGACAGATGGAACACCGCGAACTGGCGTCCGTTCAGAAACACCGACCTGGCGCCGCATCTCGGAATGTCCTCCGCGTTTCCGATCCAGTATCTGGGCATGGCCCTCTCTCCTTTCGCTCCGCCTCAGCCGATCGTGATCGGTTCGAACTGCTTTCTGAGCTCGGGGTTTGCCACCCGTTCCTTCCACGGATCCTTCGTCACGGACAGCGCGACGTCCAGCCGTTCGTTCAGCTCCCGGCGCGTCTCCGGATCGGCCAGCACATCCTGCACGTGCTTCAGACCGACGCGCTCGATCCAGTGCGAAGTCCGTTCCAGGTACTGCGCGTTCTCCCGGTAATATTGGAGAAAAGCCCCCGACCATTCGAGCACTTCCTCCGGCGACTTGACCGTCACGAGCAGTTCCGCCGCCCGCAACTCCACGCCGCCGTTGCCGCCCACGTAGATCTCCCAGCCGCCTTCGATGGCGACCACGCCAATATCCTTGATGCCGGACTCGGCGCAGTTCCGCGGGCAGCCGGAGACCGCCATCTTCACCTTGTGCGGCGTGTACAGCCGCTCGAACTTCCGCTCCATGTCGATGCCCATCTGGATGGAGTCCTGCGTGCCGAACCGGCAGAACGTCGAACCGACGCACGTCTTGACCGTCCGGATCGCCTTGCCGTAGGCGTAGCCCGACGGCATGTCGAGTTCTTCCCAGATTTTCGGAAGATCTTCTTTCTTGACGCCGAGCAGGTCGATCCGCTGGCCGCCGGTCACCTTGACCATGCGCACGTTGTATTTCTCCGCCACGTCCGCGATCTTGCGCAGCTGTTCCGGACTCGTCACGCCGCCGTACATCCGCGGCACGACCGAGAACGTGCCGTCGTTCTGGATGTTGGCGTGAACCCGCTCGTTGATGAAGCGGGAATCCGATTCGTCCTCGTAATCTTCCGGGAACAGCATCCCGAGGTAGTAGTTGAGCGCCGGACGGCATTTCGAGCAGCCTTCCGGATTGCTCCAGCCGAGCACGTGCATCACTTCGCGGGTCGAGCGCAGCCCTTTCGCCCGAATTTCCCGGCGAACCTCGTCATGCGACAGTGTCGTGCATCCGCACATGCCCGCCTTGACCGGCGCCGCTGCCGCGGACTCGCCGAGCTCGCTGAGCATATGCTGCAGAATCTCCGCCACCTGGCCCTTGCATCGGCCGCAGGAACGGGACGCGTTGGTGCAGCCTTTGATCTGCTCCACCGTCGTGCAGCCCCGGTTCCGGATCGCGTCCACGATCACGCCCTTGGACACGCCGTTGCAGCCGCAGATCATCTCGTCGTCGGGCACGGACGCCCAATCCGTGCCGGCCGCCGCTTCATCGGCGCCGCCGAACAGGCTGAGCTTGCCGAACGCGCTGATGTCCGCCCGCTTGCGGATCAGGGAGAAAAGCTTCTGCCCGTCCGATGTGTCCCCGAACAGCACCGCGCCGGCCACCCGATTGCCCCGGACGAGAATTTTCTTGTATATGCCCTGGGCCTCGTCATGGATGCGGATGGCGCGCGTATTGCCTCCGTCCCGGAACTCGCCCGCCGAATAGACATCCACGCCGGACACCTTGAGCGAGGTAAACGTGACCGATCCGGTGTACGGGTCGGTCGGCACGCCGGCGAGATGTTTCGCCAGCACCTGCCCCTGCTCGTACAGCGGCGCCACCAGCCCGTACACGATCTCCCGGTGCTCCGCGCATTCGCCCACCGCGTAGATGTCCGGATCGCTCGTCTGCATGTAGTCGTTCACGACGATCCCGCGGTTCACCTCGAGGCCGCTTCGCTTGGCCATCTCCACATTGGGCCGGATGCCGACCGCCATGATGACGAGATCCGCCTTCTCGGTCGAGCCGTCCGCGAACATGACGCCCGTCACCCGCTTGCGGCCCATAATTTTCGTCGTCTGCTTCGACAGCAGGAAACGCATGCCCTGCTTCTCCAGTTCCGCCTGCAGCATGATCGCCGCCGTCTCGTCCAGCTGCCGCTCCATCAAGTGGTGGAAAATGTGCACGACCGTAACGTCCATTTTCAGGTTGAGCAGCCCTCTCGCCGCCTCGAGCCCGAGCAGACCGCCGCCGATGACGACCGCCTTCCGGTAATGGCGGGCCGTCTCCATCATCGTCTCGCAATCCTTGATGTCGCGGAACGCGATGACGCCTTCCTTGTCCGCACCCGGCAGCGGCAGCATGAACGGCAGCGACCCCGTGGCGACGATCAGCTTGTCGCAGGGAATCTCCTGGCCCTGGTCGGTCAGCACCCGCTTGCGCTGCCGGTCAATCAGCGTCGTTTCCTCTCCCGTGTGCAGCGTGCCTGAGCGTCGTCACGAGCGTCCGCTGTCCGGGCATCGTGCAATGCTCGATAATGGCTGCCGGCGTGTCCGCTTGCCGGCCGCCTGCCATCAGAAGATCGCAGATAAGCGCAAGGTTTTTCATGCCCATGTAGATGACGAGCGTGTCCGCCTGAGCCTGGCGGATGATGCTCTCCGGATCGACCGTCGGCTCGCCGCATTGCCGGTGCCCGGTGATCAGGGCGACCGACGACGCTCCCGCCGTCCGGTCGGTCAGCGGAATGCCGGAATAAGCCGCGGCCGCAGCGGCCGCCGTCACCCCCGGCACCACTTCTTTGTTTATGCGGGTATAACGGGTGTCTATTGCCGATGTTGGCCTATCCCCTTTCGGCCCTGTTTCAGGTGGTATGTAATGTTTTATGACATGTATGCTAACAAAAAAGCACCTTCCCGTTCACGAACCGGCTTTGCCAGCCATCCGAAACGGAAAGGTGCATGAGGCAGATCTTGCATCGGCCCCTGACCTCAACAAAGCGAACGAAACGTACAATCGTTATTTGCTCCTAATGCACGGTTTTTTGAATGCTGACGAAACGGAGACACCTTATCCGGCCTGAAACGGACCGAAAACCGCCGCCAGACCCCCAATAAGCATTCCACGTTTCGTTGCAATACTGAAAGGTGCCGGAATGTGATGCTAGACTAAATAGTGGACACCGAGAATCGAGAATGCGACAATAAACCTAGCAAAAACGAGGTGTCCGAAGATGAGTCAGAAATACGACAAAGAGTTTAAAATCCAAACCGTGAAAATGATTCAAGAACAGGGGAAGCCGGTGGCGCAGGCTGCTCGGGAATTGGGCGTATCCGACAATACCCTGTACCGCTGGATCAACGAATTCAAACAGGATCCGGTCAATGCGTTTCGCGGCAGCGGCAACTTGAAAATCGAAGAAAAAACCCTTCTCGAAATGCAGAAACGAATCCGCCGACTCGAGATGGAGAACGAGATTTTAAAAAAGGCGATGCACATCTTCGCAAAAGACCGGAACTGATCTTTGCGTTTATCCACAAACACCGCTCCAAGTATCCGGTATCGGAGATGTGCAAGGTTTTGAACGTATCCCGGAGCGGTTACTATCAATGGACCAGACGCCAGGAAAGCGAGCGAAAGAAACGTCGCCGAGAACTGGAACAACAGATTAGCCGTATCTTTGTGGACTCGCGTCGCTTGTACGGCAGCCCGAAGATCACTCAAGTCCTGCGCCAGCAAGGTATTCGGGTATCCGAGAAAACGGTCGCCCGCATCATGAAGGAGTTGGGACTCAAGTCGCGCACCGTCAAGAAATACAAGGCGACGACGAGCTCGAACCACCATCTGCCGGTGCATGACAATGTGCTGAACCAGCAGTTCACGGCACAAGCTCCCAATCAAGTCTGGATGGCAGACATCACGTACGTTCCGACAGACGAGGGATGGCTTTATGTCGCGAGCGTGATGGACTTGTACACGCGCAAAATCGTAGGCTGGCACGCCGGCGAGCGAATGACCAAGGAATTGGTCATGCAAGCTCTGGATCAGGCTTACAACCGTCAACGGCCGAAAGGCGAAGTCCTGCATCATTCCGATCGCGGCAGCCAATACGCATCTCATGAGTATCAAAAACGGCTCTTGAAATACGGGATGAAATGCAGCATGAGCCGCAAAGGAAACTGCTATGACAACGCCTGCATCGAATCGTTCCACAGCGTGCTCAAAAAGGAACTCGTCTATCTTGAGAAGTTCAGAACCCGCAAGGAAGCCCAAAGTCGGATTTTTGAATACATCGAGTTCTTCTACAATCGCAAACGCGTTCATTCTGCAATTGGGTATCTTACGCCCGTTCAATACGAACAAATGTACGATCAAGCTGCGTAATTTTCTCGATTCTGGCTGTCCAATCTATTGACAGAGGTCCAATGATCGAAATAACGATTCGTGGTTTCGTTGATGACTCACCCGCGCACGTTAACACCCCAGTCAACTGCACCATTGTACGTCATGTGGCTCCGGACACCTCAGACAGCGGGCAATAACGGCACCCCGTGCCGTTATTGCCTTTCCGCGTGAGCCGACGGGTCCGATTAACGGCACGCCGTGCCGTTAAAGATAGCGTTGGGCAGCCGGACACCTCAGACAGCGAGCAATAACGGCACCCCGTGCCGTTATTGCTTGTCCGCGTGCGCCGACGGGTCCGGTTAACGGCACGCCGTGCCGTTACAGGCGGCGCGAAGATAGCGGACGCACATGACAGCGGCAAATCCACCGCGCACCTGCGGCACAATCCGGTTGCCCGCATCCCCAACCGCGCATCCGCATCGCAATTTGTGCGCACCCGTCAGTCACCCGGTTCGCCCGGCGCGCCGGCCACACCCGCATCTGCTCCGTCCCCCCGCAACTTCCACACCGGCATCTACTCCACCCGCCCGCGCCGCACGTGCTCGAAGAAATCCGGGCTGCCGACCTGGCCGCCCTTGAGCACGAGCTCGAGCCCGTCGAAGCGCGGGTCGCTCGACCAGACGCGGCACAGCGGCCCGCCTGGCTCCAGCTCTGCCCGGCAGGACAGCGCGTACACGCCGAGTTCGCGCGTCACGTACCCGGACGTGTCCCCGCCCGCGACCAGCACGCGCCTGAGCCCCAGCTCCGCGACCAGCTCCCGGGCAAGCGTCCCCATTGCCGCCCCGAGCACGCGGCTGCTGTCCTCGGGCCGGTAGCCCCGGGCGACAAGCTCAGCCCGTCCGGCCTCGATCGCCTCGTCGCCGGGCCCCGCGGCGGAGTACAACACGACGCTCCGTCCGTCCGCCAAAGCCTGCCTCGCCTCGCCGGCAAGCCGCTCGAGCGTCATCGCGCGCTCCTCCTCCCGGATCAGCCCGTCTACCGGAACCCGGATGGTGGTGTACCCGGAATTGACGGCCGCCGCGATCTGACGCTCCGTCACCGGTGAGCAGCTGCCGGAGATGATGAGCAGCCGGTCCACTTCCTCCGCGCCGCGGCCGCCATCAGCGACGCTAGCTTCATTACCGTCATCCGCCGTACGTACATCGTGACCGCCGCCGATCTCCCGCTCGCCGGTATCACCGTCTGCCTTGCCCCGGAGACTCGCCATTTCGGCCAACCGGCCGGCCAGCGCATATTCCACGCCGGAGGAGCCGACGACGAACACCGTCCCCTGCCGCTCGGCTTCCTCCAGAAGGAGCCGCCCGACCTTCGCCAGTCGCTCGTCGTCCAGCACGTCGAACAGCACAAGCTCCGGCTGCTCGGCCGCGACCAGCCGCTCCAGACGGCCGCTCACCTGATCCATGACCCCCTCCTGGTCAAGGATCGAGAACAGCGCCGACCGCATCCTCGTCTGTCCGGCCAGATGCCGCAGCAGATCCGCTTCGGCCATCGGCGTCACGGGATGCCGCGCCATCGTCGGATGCCGGTCCAGCCGGTACACCTGATCCCCCGCCGCGGCGAAATGCTGCCCGAACACCGTGTACCGGCGCAGATACGGCACGCCCGCGACGACCGGCACGAACCGTCCGCCGAACACGTCGCGTCCGATCTCCGCGGCCTTGCCGATGCTGCCGACGCCGGGCGACGAATCGAAGGTCGAGCAGACTTTATAGTGAAAGATCGGGGCGCCCAGCGACTTGAGCGTCCGGAACAGCGGGCGAAGCTCCCGCTCCATCTCGTCCGGCGTCATCGACCGCCCGACCCCGGCGACGCCGACGCAGGCGGCGTCCGGGAACCGCGCGAGCTGCCCGGGCGTCGGCGGCGTCAGAAACAACACCGTGTGCAACCCGTGCCGGAACAGCGCCTCCAGCACGTCCGTCGATCCGGTGAAATCGTCGCCGTAATAGCAGAGGAGCGGTCCCCCCCGCTCCCCTCCCTTCGAATCCGCCATCGAAGCCATCGGCATCTCAACCTTTCCCGAATTTCTCGATCGCCCGGCGCAGCGCCGGATGCCGCGACGCATAATCCTCCAACGGGATGCCCCGCACGGCAGCTTCCCAGCCGAGCTTCATGCTCTCGAACCCGGCCGCGGGCCCGTCCGGATGGGCGAGCATGCCGCCGCCCGCCAGATGGATGAGATCCACGCTGCCCAGCGCTTCGCAGGTGACCGGCGCGCTGCCCGCCCATTGCATCGAAGATACGACCGGCATCGTCGCATAGCCGCCGAACAGCGGCCGGGCGCACGCCGCGATGGAGCGGATGACCGACGCGTTGCTCTCATAGAACTTGCTGTTCAGCCCGCCCACATGGAGATGATCCGCGCCCGCCAGCCGGCACAGCTTCTGGTACGCGACGAACGACATGCCCAGCGCCGGCGACCGGGTCAGCATCCCCCACTGGTTGCGGTGGCCGTGGATCGGCACCTCGCTGTGCTCATTCAGATAAGCCAACCCCGCAAGCCCGATGCTCATGATGCTCACCATGACGCAGGTGCCGCCGGCGCGCACCACCGTATCGTGGTTCCGGCGCAGCTCGTCGATGTCGCCCGTAATGTTGAAGGCGTACATCAGCTTGCGGCCCGTCACATCCGCCGCCCGCTCCACCGCCGCCATGACCGCCTTCACTTTCGCTTCCAGCGGCGCGAAGGGCGGATTCGCGTTCAGCTCATCGTCCTTGATAAAATCGATCCCCGCAAGCGCCAGCTTCTCCACGAGCGCTCCCAGCTCCTCGGGAGACAACCCGATGCTCGGCTTCACGATCGTCCCGAGAATCGGCCGGCCGTGGACGCCCGCAAGCCGCCGCGTCCCTTCGACGCCGAACTTCGGGCCGCGGTACCGGGCGGAGAACGCCTCCGGCAATTCCAAGTCCTCCAGCCTCAGCCCGGACAACTCGCGCAGCTCGTACAGGTTGCCCGCCACCGCTGACAACAGGTTCGGAATCGACGGGCCAAAATTGTGCACCGGGAACGACACCTTGACCAGCCCCCGCCGATACTTCCCGTCATGCCCCGCAGGCGGCCGCGCGCCGGGCAGCGACGGCGCGTCGAGCACCTCGAGCAGCGCGACGCTTTCCACCCTCGCCCCGTGCCGCTCCTTCAGCGCGTCCGTCTCGCCGGGCACGGCGGTGAACGTGCCGGTCGACTGCTCCCCGGCGATCACCTGCGCCGCCCGCTCCAGCGAATCGGGCGTCTCCACGAGGTACGTTGCGATAACGCGATCCGTCACGTTCCGATCCCCCTGGCCGCCAGCGTCTCCTTCACCCGCCGGACGCCGAGCCGGGGCGACGAGAGCACCGGCTTGCCGATCAGCCCGGCAAGCTGCTTCTCCATCCGGGCCATCGAGCCCTGGGCCAGGACGAGCACATCGGCTTCCCCGGCCGCGCGCCGCGCCGTCTCCAGCAGAATGCGGTCGTGCTCCTCCGGCCTGCCCGCCACGAGCGCGTCGAACGCGCCCTCGGCGAGCCCGCTGATCATCTTCACCGAACGCCCCGCCGCATCCGCATGCCGGCGGATGAGCCGCATCGTCGGCTCCAGCGTCGACGGCAGCGTGGCGAGCACGGCGATCCGGTCATAAGACACCGCGGCCTGCGCGGCCATCGCATCATCGATCTTGACGATCGGCACACCGATGAAACGCTGCGCCTCATCCGCCACCTCGCCGACGGAGGAGCACGTATTGAAAATCACATCGGCCCCCATCCCCTCGGCAATCTGGTAATAGTTCAGAAGCCGGCCGTACACCGCGGGCGTGATCCGGCCCGCCCGGTTGACGTCGGCGATCAGGCTGTCGTCGATCAGATTGATCAGCCGCACATCCGGCAGCAGATCCTTGAACACCGCCTTGAGCGGGTCGCACAGCCCCTGCCCGGTATACACGGCCACCACGGTTGCGCTCATGCGTGAACTCCTCCTTTTCGCACGCTTCCGATCACCACACGAGTTCCTTGTCCGGACGATAATAATCGCCCTCGCGCATCGGACACTCGTCATATACCTTCCGCCCGGTGTACAGCGGCTTGTTCCGCCCTTCGGGCGTAATGCCCACGACGTCGTCCCCGCGCCACGTCGTCTCGAACACATGGCCGAACGCGTTCTCCTGCGTCTTGCGGATGCTGAGCGGGAACGTGACGGTGATGCGCTCGCCCGCCTTCGCCGGCCCGAGCAGCAGGAAATGCCTGTTCACCCACCGGCTCGGCTCGTTGCCCCGGCCTTCCGCAACCTCTCCGTCCCGTTCGCGTCTGAAATGAATCTTCGTAAAGCCCGCCCATTCCGGAATCCGGATCTGCAGCCGCTTAATGTCCTGCCGGATGTCCAGCACCACCTTGCCTTCATGAGGCAAGAAGCTATTCACATCAAGCCATTGCGATCCCCGGTTGAACAGGAAATTGACGCTGACCGTGCCGCGGGATTCGGTGACGGTGTTGCTCCAGCCCATGTACAGGCCGCGCGTGCCCGAACCGAGACAGCAGAGCTGCACGTCGTTCGTGTGGCCGCGCCCTTCGATCACGTCGCACACGATGTCGTTCGGCGCGGAATAGCCGGCGAATGCGCCGCGCACCCGGTCGGCCGCCTTGTAGTACGACTTGTAATGCGGCTCGTCGTTCGACTTGTCCTCCGTCTGCTCGACCCAGCTCAGGTCGAGAAGCTGCGACTCGGCCAGATGGTTGCGGATGAACCGCTCGACAACGCCCCAATACTCGACGTAGCCCGCCTTGGCGAGCGTGATGCCCGTCGCGATCAGGTCGACGAGGGAACAGGTCTCGTGCTCGTACGCCTGCTCGTGCAGATCGCCCGGCGTCCAGCCGAACGCCGTGCATTTCGTCAAGGCCCAGTCGTAGCATTTCTTCACCCAGGCGAGGGTCGCCGCGTTGCCGGTGAAGACGCCGAAGCGCGCGATCGCGTCCAGCGTGCCGATCCGGGTATGGAAATGCCCGCTCCGGTAGGCGAGCGAATCGTTGAAGCTGCCGTCCGCGTTGAACACGCCGCTCCGCTCCATGATCATCGCGGTGAAAAATTCGCACAGCTCATACGCGTCCGGATTGCCGGTCACCTCATGGTACTTCAAGAGCGGCATGATCAGCCGGCCGCAGAACGCCGCCGGATCGGGCGCGAGCCGAAGCTGCACCGCGTTGGCGGACGGCCAGCCGCCTTCCTTGTACTCCGAGGCGGGATAGTACCAGACGTTCCGCTCCTTGACCGCGATGCGCTTCAGCGCGGCCACATGCCGATCCGCCGCTTCCTTCACCTTCGGGTCGCCCGTCTGCATGTACCAGCTCGTCAGCGACAGAATAACCGCGCGCTGGTCGATCAGATTCGCGTTCGGCTCCCATCCGCGGACCGGGTTCTTGCGCCGGTAGCTCATGCCGTCTTCCTTGAAAAAAGAAAGCAGGTTCGCCCGGTACCGCTCCTCCACATCCCGGCCGAACGACTGCTCCCCGGACATATGGCGCGCCAGGACGAGACCGTCGATCATCCGGCCGTGCGACGAGCCGTAATCCCAGTCCCCGTGCGTGACGAACGCCGGCTTGTGCTTCAGATTGGCCGCGAAGAACGGGATGTAGTCGCAGTCCTCATCGGCCATGCCGACCATTGCGTTGATCGCATGCCGGGCCCGCTCCTCCAGCATCAGCGTATCGGGTATCAGCCTTGTGCCTGCCATTGCATTCAACTCTCCTCGCGTCCGGCCTCCACGGCGACCGATTCCCGGTATTCCCCGATCGTGAGGCCCGTTTTCTTCTTGAAAATCTGGCTGAAATATCGGTAATCTTCGTATCCGACCGCCCGGGCGATCTCGTAGTTCTTCGCGCTGCCGTACCGGAGCTGCTCCTTCGCCTTGTCGATCCGCACGTCGGTCAGGTAATCGGTGAAACTTTTGCCCGTAATCCGCTTGAACAGCCGGCTCAGATAATCCGGATTCATGTAGTGCATCGAGGCAACCTGCACCATCGAGAGCGGCTGGTTGTAGAACTCGCCGACCATCTTCTCGATCTCGCGGACGATCCGCTCGCCCTGCTTCTCCCCGCAGCGATTGTAATGGCGCAGCGCCGCGGCCAGCAGATCGTCCTCGAGCAGGCGGCGCATCGATGCCGCGTCGCCGCGCAGACGGATCGCCTCGGCATACAGCCCCGGATCTTTGCCGGCCGCTTCCTCGAGCCGGGAGCCTTCGGCCTGAAGCTGCTTCTCCAGCGAATGGACAAGCATGACGGCGCTCCGCTGCAGCGCCTCCACCGTCGACCCGGGGCCGCTGACCGCGGCGAAGAAGCGGTCGAACGCCTTCCGGGCCGTCTCCTCGCTGCCCGCCCGCAGCGCGAGCAGCAGCGCATGCTCCTCCTCGGACGGCCAGGCGAGCTTCGCCGCCGGGCGGCCCGCCACGAGCCAGGTCCCCGCTTCGCCCAGCATGCGCCCCCTCAGCGCCGCACGCGCTTCCAGCCAGGCGTCGGCCAGCCGCTCCGGGCCGTGCCACGCACTGACGCCGAAGCTCACGGACGGCGTGTCCTCCAACTGGCGGGACACGCCCGGCAGCAGCGCGGCCAGCCGCTGCACCCCCGCCGCGTCCGGCTTCCGGACCGCCAGCGCCGTTACCGCTTCCCCCGACTCGTCCGGCGCGGATGTGACGATGAAATCCCATTTCCCTTCGAACAGGAACGCCCGCTCCTGCTCCAGCTTCTCCCGGATGGCCTGAACGAGCCGGGCGCCGGACCGCCCGCAGTCGAACCGGTCGGGACAGCCTGCGATCACGAGCACTTCGCCCGAAGACCACCACTCCGCAAGCTCGCCTTCCTCCCGGAGACCGGCGTCTTCCGGCTCCGCTTCCCCGCCGGGGCGGAACAGCCGCCGCCGAAGCCATCGCTCGCGGAAGTCCGCGGCGGCGGATCGTTCCCGGGTTTCTCTCCGTTCCAATTCCTCCAGCGCCCGCTGCAGGACGGACGCCAGCTCTTCTTTCTTTACCGGCTTCAGCAAATATTCGAACGCCCGATGACGGATCGCTTCTTTCATATACTCGAAGTCGGAATAGCCGCTGACGACGATCGTGACCGTCCTCGGCAGCTCGCGCTTGATGATGCCGATCATCTCGCGGCCGTCCACGCCCGGCATTCGCATGTCCAGGAAGAGAATGTCGGGTTTCACGCGCATGGCCAGTTCGATCCCTTCCCGGCCGTTCGCGGCTTCGCCCGCGAGCTCAAGGCCGAGGGATTGCCACGGAATCGAACCGATCAGTCCGATGCGCACCCATTTCTCGTCATCGACGATCACCACTTTGCGCATGCCGAACACCTCCGCAGACTGCGCCTTACCCCTTCACCGAACCCGCGGTCAGACCGTCGATAATGTACCGTTGCAGCAGAAAATAGATGAGGAGCACCGGCGACACGACCATCACCATGAAGGCGAACACAATGCCCCAGTTGGTGCTGTACATCGTGACGAAATTGAAAATCTGCAGCACGATTGTCCATTTGGTGCTGTCGGTCATCAGATAGAAGGGTCCGAAGAAATCGTTCCATACGGAGACGACGACGACAATGGTCACCGTGACGAGCACGGTGATGAGCAGCGGCAGGATGATCCGGAAATAGAGCCGGAAAAAGCCGCAGCCCTCGATCAGCGCCGCCTCGTCCAGCTCCCGCGGAATCGACTTCATGAAGCCGACCAGCAGGAACACCGAGAACGGCAGCAGCACGGCGGAGTAATACATCACCAGGCTGAAATAGGAGCCCTTGATGCCCAGATCGCCCATCAGCTTGATCGTCGGCACGATCGATACCGGCACGATCAGACCGAGCACGAACAGATAGAACACGGCCCGGACGAATTTCGAATCCCGGCGCTGGATGACGAAAGCCGCCATGGAAGCGAGCAGATTGACGCTGAATACGGTCAGGCCGGAAAAGAGCAGGCTGTTCTTGAACCCCCGCAGAATGTTGCCGGTCTCGAACACCTGCCTGTAGTTGTCGAACACCCATTGCGTCGGCAGCGACAGCCCGAACTGGGCGGCTTCCCGAATCCCCTTGAACGAGTTGACCAGGATCATGAAGAACGGTATGACGATCACAAGCGCGCACAGGATGGCGATCAGTTCCAGGACGGCGAGGCGAAGACGTCTCTTGATCACATTTCCACCTCCCGTTTCTTCAGGGCCATCAGCACGGGAACGCCGATCGCGGTCACCATCACGAACAGGACGAGGTTGACCGCCGTCGCATAGCCGAATTCGCCCGAACTGAACATGGCGCGAATGTAGGTATAGAAGACTTCGGTCGTATAGCCGGGCCCGCCTTCCGTCAGCGCCCACACCATCTCGAACACCTTCATCGAGCTGATCATCGACAGCAGCACGTTCACGGTAAACGCCGGCGCGAGAAGCGGAAAGACGATGTGCCGGAACCGGCTCCAATAGTTCGCGCCGTCGATGGAGGCGCATTCCGTCAGATCCTTCGGGATGAACTGCAAACCGGCCAGGTAGATGACCATCGAGAACCCCGCCACTTTCCAGATGTCCGTCATGATGATCGAGTAGAGGGTGATGTTCGGATCGTTCAGCCAGTCGCGGGCAATTGCGCCGAGTCCGATCTCGCGCAGGAAGACGTTCAGAATGCCGCGGTCCGGATGGTAGATCGCCCGGAAAATGTAGCCGATGATGAGCGGCGCGATGACGTAGGGCATGAAGAAAATCGTCCGCAGCAGGTTGCGGGTCTTGAGCGCTTCGTTCATGACGAGCGCCAGCGCGAGACCGCACAAATTCTGGAGCAGGGTGACGCTGGCCGAGAAAATCAGCGTATTCTTCAACGCCGTCTTGAGGCGCGGTTCCTGGAACAGCGCCTCATAGTTGGCCCAGCCGATGAACTTGATCTCGCGCGCGTTGATGTTCCAGTCCGTGAAGCTGTAATAGAAGCCGATCACGGTCGGCGTAATGAAGAACAGCAGGAACACCGCCAGGGCGGGATAAAGAAAATAAAGCGGATATTTCAGCTTGCCCATGTTCGTCCTCCTTCGTCCCGTCATGCGGGCCGGCCGGGACGGATCCCGGCCGGCTCGCCCTCCAGGCGGCAGCGCAACGGCTTATTCGAAGCCGGGCAAGCGCTTGGATCTGCCGTCTTTCACGTAGTTTTCGGAGAATTCGTTGATGGCCGCGTCGATGTCGCCTTCCATGAAGAACATTTGCAGCGTCTTCTGCAAGTCGGCGAACGTCGGGGTCAGCCGGTTCTGCACGTTGATCGTCGCCTTGCCCTTGTTGATGTATTCGAGAACCGTCTGCTGAACCGGATACAGGTTGCTTTGCGCGTCCTTGAAGATCGGAATGCCCGGCTGTTCGGAATAGAACAGGTTGATCATGTCGGGCTGCAGCATGAATTGCACGAGTTCGACGGCCTGTTCGGCATGCTTCGCATCCTTCGGCACCATGAGCTGGTTCGGCGCCGTCAGCATCGCGACGCCTTCGTCCGTATCGGACGGGAACGGGAAGAAGCCGAGTTTCTGTTCGATGAACGCCTTGCCGAACTTCGCTTCAAGCTGCGGCACGATGCCTTCGAGGTTGAACGCCATGGCGACCTTGCCTTCGCCGAGCCAGTCCTGCAGTTCGTCGTACGTGCCGGCCAGCGCGTTGTCCTGGAAGTAGCCGAGTTCCTTGATCTGCTTCGCCTTCTCGAACAGCCCTCTGAGCGACTGGATTTCCGCCAGTTTGAGCTGGTTCGTGTCGAGCGCGCGGACGCCTTCCGGACCGATCTCGGGGTCGACGTACGTGACCCAGCCCGTCAGATAGAAGATTTGCGGCGGCCAGCCGTCCTTCACGGCTTCATAGAACGGCGTGATGCCGGCGTCCTTGATCTTCTTCGCGATCGCGAGCAGGTCTTCGTAGTTTTTCGGCGGCTGAACGCCGACTTTCTCGAACACTTCCTTGTTGTAGAACACGCCCATCATGCCGGTTGCGCCGAAGGGAACGCCGTAGATCGTGCCTTCGGCCGTCGTCTGGAACTCCTTGATGCTCGGCTGGACGACGTCCCAGACGCCCGATTCATTGGACCATTCATGCAGCGTCTCTTCCGCCCGCAGCTTCACGTTCTGCTTCGTACCCGGCTGCATCAGGAACAGGTCCGGGAAGTCGCCGGTGGCGAAGCGCGTTTTCATCATGTTGTCGTACTCGCCGCCGGGAAGCGCTTGCAGTTCGACTTTGTTGCCGGTGGCTTCGGTGTATTTCTCGAAGATTTTCGTGAACGGCGCGGCGTTGACCGTGTTCGCGATGACGAAGGTGAGCGTCACCGGATCTTTCTTCGGCTCCGGCGTTTCCGAGCCCGACGAACTACCCGAATTGCCGGAGCTGCCGGAATTTCCGGAACTGCCGGAACTGCTGGAACTGCCCGAACCGCTCGTGCTTCCCGAGTTGTCCGATTTGCCGCTTCCGCAGCCCGCCAGTGCAACAGCGAGGATCACGAGCAGCAAGAAGGCCAGTTTTGCTTGCTTCATTCCTTGAAATCCCCCTTTGTGGTGGTATGCAAGTCGATTATATGCAAGCGCTTTCCGACATCACATGTACGATTTCGACTTCGAATGTTGAATATTTCGACAAGCCTGCCGGTCCGCATCGCCCGCATACCCCCCGCCTATGGCTCCCGGGTCAGCAGCAGCGACACTTCGGTCCCCCTGCCCTCACGGCTCTCGATCTCCATGTCAAACCGGCTGCCCATCCGGATTTTGTAGCGGGCGTACACATTGTGCAGACCGATGCCGAACTGTCCGGCGCCCGGTCTGGATTCTTCCGGGTAGAGGGGCGGTTTGCGCAGCATTTCCCGGAGCAGTTCAAGCCGCTCCTCCGGAATGCCGGCCCCGTCGTCGCGCACCGCAATCCGCACACGGCCGCCTTCCCGCCACGCGGACACCTGGATCGTCCCCTTGCCCATGCTGCGCTCGATGCCGTGGAAGACCGCGTTTTCGACCAGCGGCTGCAGCGTCATTTTGATCAGGGGATAGTCATGCAGACCGTCCTCGATGTCCGTCTCGAACGACAGCCTGTCCTCGAACCGGATGCGCTGGATGTTCATGTAGGACCGGATCTGCTCCAGCTCGTCCCGAAGCGTCACGAGGCCGTCCCCGCCGCTCTTCAGGTTGTAGCGGAACATGTCGGCCAGCGACTGGGCCATGTCGCCGATCTGCCCGACGCCGTAGTAATCCGCCTGGGCCTTGATGATGTCGAGCGTGTTGTACAGAAAGTGCGGATTGATCTGCGCGTAGAGCATCGACAGCTCCGCTTCCTGCAGCTTGATCTGGTAAATGTACTTCGTCTCGATCAGGTTCTGCAGCTCGTCCTGCATCTCGTTGAATCGCATCGCGATTCGGCCGATTTCGTCGCCCCGGTGAACGACGGCGCGCTCCGAGAAATCCCCGCGCTTGACGCGGCTGACCGACCGGTAGAGGCTGAGGATCGGCTGCGTGATGCGGCGCCCGAAGAGCAGCGACACGATCGCCGTGACGACGAACGCCGCGAGCGCCGTGAGCAGCGTTGCGGTCTTGATCCGTTCGAGCGGCCCGATGATCTCGGACTTCGGCGTCATCAGCACGGTCTTCCAGCCGGAATAGTCGGAGCGGGAATAGGAGACGAGCCAGGTGTCGTCCCCCTCTCCGGACCAGAAACTGCCGGATCCCGCGGCCAGACCGGTCAGCCGCTCCCGATCCCCGACCGGATCCGCTCCCGGCGCGGAAGTGTACACGGGCTCGTTCGCGCCGTTCAGAATGAGAAGCCGGCTTTTGTCGGAAATGTTGTTCGTCAGGCTTATCCTGCGGAACAGGACATCGCTGTATTCGACCCGGACCACGATGAACTCCGTCGGGTTGGAGAAATCCCGGATCAGAATCGAACTGGCATACGCCGCATCCCCGAGCGTCCCGGGCTCCGTGATCGGACCGGAGAAATGGACGCGCCCGTCCTTCTTCACCGTCTCGCGGAACCACTCGTGGCTTCGGACCTCTTCGGCCGTCCACGGCCGCCGGTTGTCCGAGGAAGTCATCAGGCTGCCCTCGTTGTCGTACACCTGGAAGCGGATGAACCCGTCGATCGGCGTCGTGTTGAAGCTCTTCAGGTACAGGTCGCCGATCCGCAGATTGAACTGGAACTTCTCCGATTCGGTCATGTCGTTGTACGCGTTGATGCCGTCAATGTACTGTTCCTCGTAGTAAGGCGCGAGCAGCAGGTAGCGCTTGGCGCGGAAGTCGTTATCCATGTTCAGCTCGACCTGGCGGACGATCTGCAGGTCGGCGGATTGCACCTGCTCGTAGGCGGACTGGTAGGAAATATAGAACGACACGACGCCCACCAGCGCGATCGAGATCAGGATGACCACGACGTAGCTGAGCATGAGCACCATCCGGATGCGGGTGAGCAGCAGGGCGATTTTGTGCGATGCGGATTTGAACCACCGGATCATGATTCGTCTCCCCTGTCTGGATGGCGTCGGGCGCTTCCGTTTTCTGCCGATTCTTACAAAATCCTTACTGGCATGGAGATCAAAAAAGAGCCCGCGCGAAGAACGCAACGTGAGCGCTCCCGACAACAGGCTCCGATCATCCATCCCGTACGGTGTTCACAAGCCGGGTGTCTGCTAACAGCGTATAACGAACACCCGCAATTGTAAACGATTAAAATATGTCTGTATCATCGTCCAGCGCCGATTCGAACCGGTATTCGCCGGAACCGATGCGGAACACCGCGCCCGAAGACGTGCCCGGTTCGCCGAGCGGCGACCAGCCCGATTCGGTCAGGCACCGCGCGCCGCGGCCGGGCACTTCAACGATCGCCTCCGCGTTCGCCGGAATCTCCGCCTTGAGCCGGAACGCGCCGTCCTCGCCGCGGTTCCATTCGACCCGGATCGTGCCGCGCAGCGATTCATAGGCGGCTCTCACCTTGCGGATCGGGCCGCCCGGTCTCGGACGGATGATCGCGCGGGCGAAGCCGGGGTGCGCCGGGTCGGCCTCGATGCCCGCCATATAGCGGTACATCCACTCGCCCACGGACCCGAGGGAATAGTGGTTGAACGAGTTCATGGACGGGTCCTGGAACCCCCGCTCCTCCGTCCAGCCGTCCCACCGCTCCCAGATCGTCGTCGCGCCGTGCTTGATCGAGTACATCCAGGACGGGAATTTCTCCTGGAGGAGCAGTCGGTACGCCACATCGGGCCGGCCGGCGTCCGTCAGCGCGGGCAGCAGGTAGCCGACGCCGAGGAAGCCGGTGGACAGGCGCCAGCCGCGCCGCTCGATGTCCGCCGCAAGATGTTCCACGGCCCTGGCGCGCAAATCTTCGGTCAGCAGACCGAACTGGAGCGCCAGCACGTAGACCGTCTGCGTATCGCCCTTGATCCTGCCGTCTTCATCCACGAACGCCGCGCGGAACGCGGCCGCGATCTGCCGATGCAGCTCTTCATGGCGGGCCTGGTCGTCCCGCCGGCCGAGCACCTCCGCGATCCGACCCATCAGCCGCGCGCTGTATGCGAAGTAGGCGGTCGCCAGCACGTCCTTCGGCGTATCCGCGTCGATCGACAGCCAGTCGCCGTAGTTGGCGTAGTCGGGGCGGATCAGGCCGTCGCTGCTTGCCTTCAGGTAGGCGACCCAGCGGGCCATCGCATCATAATGCGTCTCGAGGATGCGGGTATCCCCGTACATCAGGTAGAGCGTCCAGGGAATGATGACGCCGGCGTCGCCCCATCCCGCGTTGTCCGGCGCGTACCAGTTGAGGCGCGTGTTCCACATTTTGTGCCGGATCCAGCCGGCGTCCGGCGCCACGTCGGTGAACGCCCCGGACGGCTGCTGGCAGTCGACCATGTCCTGTACATATTTGGTGAAGAATCGGGACACATCCATATTGTACGAAGCGGTGCGGGCGAAAATCTGCGCGTCGCCCGTCCAGCCGAGCCGCTCGTCGCGCTGCGGGCAGTCCGTCGGAACGGAGAGGAAGTTGCCGCGCTGCCCCCAATAAATATTGGAGAACAGCTTGTTGACCATCCCGTTGTCGGTCTCGATCGTGCCCGCCGGCGGCGTGTCGGAATGGACGACCTTGCCGACGATCGTGTCGAGGTCCGGCTCGCCGGGATAGCCGATCAGCTCGACATAACGGAAGCCGTGGAACGTGAAATGCGGCTCGTACCGCTCCTCGCCTTCGCCTCTCAGAATGTAATGGTCCTGCTGCACGGCGCGCCGGAGGTTGTCCAAATACAGCGAGCCGTCCGGATTCAGCACTTCCGCATGGCTCAGCGTGACACGGACGCCGCGCTCGCCCCGCACCCGGACTTCCGTCCAGCCGACCATGTTCTGGCCCATGTCGTAGATGTACGTGCCCTGTCCGGTCTTCCGCATGCCGATCGGCCGCATCGTCTTCGTGATGCGGACCGGCGGCTCGATCGTCGCCGTCAGCAGCCCGTTGTATCCGGGCCGGACGTCCGGCGACTCCCAGTCCGCGTCGTCGAATCCCGGCCGGTCCCAGCCGTCTTGCTCCAGCCGGGCGTCGTATTCTTCGCCCTTGATGATATCGGAGTAACGGATCGGTCCGGCGGACACCTTCCACGACTCGTCGGTGACGAAGCGTTCGGTCGATCCGTCTTCGTATTCGACGTGGACCTGCATCATGAAGAACGGCCGCTCGCCGTACACCTTGTCGCCGAGAAACCCGACCGTGCCCGAATACCAGCCTTCGCCGAGGATGACGCCGAACACGTTGCCGCCCTCCCGCAGCAGATCGCCGATCTCGTACGCCTGCACCTGGAGGCGCTTGTCATAGTCCTTCCAGCCCGGCGCGAACCAATCGCTCACCCGGCGGCCGTTCACGCGCAGCTCGTACAGGCCGAGCGCCGTCGCATGGGCGGTCGCCCGGCGGATGCCGGCGCGCAGCCGGACTTCCTTGCGCAGATACGGCGCCGGCAGGCGGCCGGCTCCGGCGTCGGTTTCCGCGCCGGCATCGGCTTTGGCGCCGGCTCCGGGCTGCGGCTTGCGGCCGATCAGCTTCGCCTTCCATTCTTCCCGCGACAGGATGCCCATCGTCCAGAAAGCAGGCGCGCTCCAATCGCCGGCCTGTCCGTCGCCGTCCCACACCCGCACCTTCCACCAGCATTGCTGTCCGGATTTGAGCGGCGCGCCGGCGTAGACGATGTGGGCGGATTCGCGGGATGCGATTTTGCCGCTGTCCCACAGATCGCCTTCGTCGCGGTCCAGCTTCTCCGGCGAGGTCGCCACGAGCACCCGGTAGGCGGATTGCACCGCGGCGCGCATGTCCGACGCCAGCTTCCAGAACAGCCGCGGATTCGGCGTATCGAGTCCCAACGGATTGATCATGTATTCGGTCCTTGATTCGATGACGCGCAATGTCATGGCAGCCTCACTCCTTGTCTGGTCATGCCGGGTCATGATGGACCGGGCGGATCGTGACGGCGAAGCGTTGCGCTTCCGCCTTCAGCTTGCAGGCGTCGAGCAGCGGCGCATCGCCGCAACTGTGGTTGCCGATGCCGCTCTGCGCGGCGTCGATCTTGACGATCGTCTCGTCGAGCCGCGTCAGCAGATGGACATGCGAGGACGCGGTCATGTCTTCCGTGCTGTAATGATGGACGCTGACATTCAGCGGCAGGTCGCCGGCGAAGCGCAGTCCGAAGCCTCCGGCGCCGGTCACTTCGGCCCAACGGACATCGGCTTTGTTGCCGTTCTCCTGCGGCCGGATGTACGGCACGAACTGTTCCTGCACCGTGCCGGCGTAGAGGCCGAGCTTGCCGATTTCCTTCCGGTCGGCGTAGCATTCGTGCGGCCCGCGGCCGAACCAGGCGAACCGGTCGAACCGCCCGGGCATCCTGAGCTCGATGCCGAATCTCGGCAGCGGCGGCAGACCATCGCGGCAGGGGATCAGCTCCGCCTCCACCGCCGCGGCGCCGTCCTTCCGGATGCGCCAGACAAGCTTCGTGCGGAATGCCGGCGGATGGCCCCGGGCGCCGAGCAGGGACTCGACTTCGATCCGGGCCTCCCCGCATTCGCCAATGTCCGCCTCGATTCGCTTCGGCTGGCCGATGAGCCGGTCATATCCCGCTTCCATCCACTGCTTCTTCAGATGGACGTCGTTGTCGATCGGCGCCCGCCACAGGTTGATCTTCGGCCCGGCCGTGATCAGCGGAACGCCCCGCGACAGCCAGGCTTCGGCGGCGCCGCTGCGGGCGTCGAAGCGGAGCGCGAACGGGCCGTCCGCCGATTCGCCCGCGATCCGGATATGCCGCCCTTCGCGGACAAGGACGAGCGGCTTCGCAGGGCTGTTCGCTTCCGTGCCGGCCGCCTGGACCGCCGGGATCGCGGCCACCGGCAGATCGGCCCATGCCACCTCGTGGCCGGCCGGCGCCCACGGCTCGTCCTCCCGCAGGGTGAAGCGGACGTGCACCCAGTATTCGCCGGGCTCGGTGAGCGGCTCATCGGCATACGGAACGCGCACCGTCTCCTCGCCGCCGGGCGGCGTCCCGAGCCGCGGCAGCCTCCCGCTCCGCACCGGCTCGCCGTCCCGGAAAAGCGTCCAGGCGCCGTCCAGATGCTCAAGCGTCCGGAAGTCATACCGATTGCGCACGGTGAGCCGTCCCGTCTCCGGATCGAACGCTTCGGCCCGGACCGGCTCGATGATTTTCTTGAGTTCGAGGATGCCGGCCTTGACCGTCCGGTCCGGGAACAGCAGCCCGTCGAGGCAGAAATGGCCGCTGTGCGGCTCCTCGCCGAAGTCGCCGCCGTAGGCGTAACAGGTCGTGCCGTCCGGCGCGGTCCGCTCGATGCCCTGGTCGGCCCACTCCCAGATCAGGCCGCCGAGCAGCCGCGGGAAGGCGTAGACGGCGTCCCAGTATTCCTTCAGGTTGCCGACCGCGTTGCCCATCGCGTGGCCGTACTCGACCATCAGAAACGGCCGGGGGTCCGGCTTGTTCCCTTCCTCGATCAGTCGGTCGACCGACGGGTACATCCGGCTGACGACATCGACGACCGGCGCGTCGTAAGCCCGCTCGTAATGAATCGGCCGGGTCGGATCGGCCTGCCGGATCCAGTCCGCCATCGCGTCGTGGTTGCGCCCGTAGCCGGATTCGTTGCCGAGCGACCAGAGGATGACGCACGGATGATTTTTGTCCTGTTCCACCATCCGCTTCGCCCGCTCCACATATGCCGCCGTCCAGTCCGGGTGGTCGGACAGATAGCTTTCATTCCCGGCAAAATGAAACCCGTGCGTCTCCAAATCCGCCTCGTCGATCACATACAGTCCGTACCGGTCGCACAGATCGAGCCACCGGATGTCGTTCGGATAATGCGACAGGCGGACGGCGTTGATGTTGTGCCACTTCATCAGCTCGATGTCCCGGCGCATCGACTCGGGCGTCACCACGAAGCCGAGCTTCGGGTCGAACTCGTTGCGGTTGACTCCCTTGAGCTTGACCGGCCGGCCGTTGACGAGGAAAAGTCCGTTCTCCACGCGGATGTCGCGGAAGCCGACGTTCGCGCTCTTCACCTCGAGCACCCGACCGTCCTCATCTGTCAGCGCGACAAGCAGCCGGTAAAGATTCGGCGTCTCCGCCGTCCACAGCCGCGGCGACCGGACCGTCTCGACAAATTCGGCGATCGTGTCGCCGTCGCCGGCTTCCAGTGTCCGCGCGCATTCGGCACGCAGCACTTCCCGCCGGCGTTCGTCGAGCAGCTTGATGCGCACCCTGGCGGCCCGGCCGGCCTTGCCGGACAGATGAACGCGCACGCCGAGCAACGACGCGTCGTACCCGTGGGGGAACGAGGTCGTCACCGCGATGTCGCGCACGTGCATGTCCCCCGGCTCGGCGATGAGCCAGACATCCCGGAAGATGCCGCTCATCCGCCACTTGTCCTGACTCTCGAGGTAACTGCCGACCGACCATTGGTAGACCTTGACCGCCAGCACGTTTTCGCCGGGCGTAAGGAACTCCGCGATCCGGAACTCGCTCGCGTAATGGCTGCCCTGCGCATAGCCGGCGAACTTCCCGTTCACCCAGACGTGGAATGCGGAATCCACGCCGCCAAACAGCAGCCGCACGTCGCGGCCGGCCCAGCCGTCCGGCACGGTGAACGCCGTCCGGTAGCAGCCGGCCGGCGTGTCCGGCACGTTCGGCGGATCGATCAGGAACGGATACGGGCAGCTCGTGTAGTGCGGGCGCCCGTATCCGTGAAGCTGCCAGTTGGACGGCACCGGCATCGCGTCCCAGTCCGCGTCGTCAAAGTCCGGCCGCATGAAGCCGTCGGGCGCGTTGTCCGGATGCTCCGCATAGCGAAACCGCCAGATGCCGCTCAATCGGCGGACATAGGCCGAGCGCTCCGGATCTCCCGCCCATGCGGATGCCTCGTCCGCATACGGGAACCGCTCGGCCCGCGGCGGTTCCAGCCGGCGCGCCGGCACCTTCAGATTGCGCCAATCCGGCTTTGCCGGCGGGACATTCTGCATGATGCGACCCCTCCAGCTTGTGTAAGCGTTTCCTTCATACCTTAGCATAAAGAAACGCGCGGCTCCGGACTGTCAACGATTTCGACCACTGTTGGTGAAAAAACCGAGGTGGCCCGGTTGCTTCGGATCTACTCCCGATTCCGCAATACCCGGGCCACCTTCGCCAGATGTTCTTCCATGAGGCTGCGCGCCGTCTCCGCGTCGCCGTCCCTCACCGCTTCGTAGATTGCGCGGTGCTCGGCGAGCAGCCGGCCGGCCGACGACCGCTCCGCGAACAGCCACAGCGCGCGCGTATCCCGCATGCCGTCGTGCAGCCGCTCGCTGATCGAGCGCATCATTTCCGCCAGCGTCTCGTTGTGCGCGGCCGCGGCGACGGCGAGATGGAATTTCACGTCCAGCCGCTCGCCCGCTTCGCGGTCGTCCAGCTTGTCCGCCATCTCGGCGAGCAGCGATTCCATCGCCGCCAGGTCGTCCGCCGTCCGCTTCTCGGCGGCAAGCGCCGCGCAGCCGGTCTCGAGCACGCGGCGCACCTCCAGCAGGCTCTGCAGCGCGGCGGCGCGGTCCGGCCAGGCGTCCGGCATCAGCGACGCGGGATGCGGCGGCGCGTCTTGCGGCGGCAGCGCGAACGTGCCGCCGCCCTGCCGCACGGCGAGGCGGCCCGTCGCCTTCAGCGCGCTGATCGCCTCGCGTATGGTGGAGCGGCCGACGCCGTACAGGCGGCTCAGCTCGTCGACGGACGGCAGCCGCCCGCCGGGCGGGAACGTGCCGTCGTCCAGCTTCCGCTCGAGATCGGCCCGCACCCATTCCGCGCTGCTCATCGGCCGCGCCGGCGGAGTATGGCGATCGAAGGATGTGGTCATCGGGAACCTCTTTCCGGCGACGCCGGCAGCCCGTCATGTAATGCAAAAATACATTACAATTTGGCCGAACAAGGCAAATTCGTCGCATATAATGCAGTTTTCGCAGTACATTCGGCCAAATTCGCCAAAGCGTCCTGATTGTAATGCACATATGCATCACATCGGGATCACGGGCTTGTCATGGTCGCCATTCGGGATATTCAAGTCTTTTATTTTATAGTATACTGGTTCCACAACAAAAGTCATCAGATGACCTGATGAATTGGAGGAGACCCGAACATCATGCTCCCGGAATCCGTCAAGCGGGAACTGGCCGACATCGTCGGTCCCGAACACATCAAGGATGATGAAGCGACGCGCGTCGCCCATTCGTACGACGCGACGCCGATGCTGCAGGCGCTGCCGGACGCCGTCGTCTATCCGTCGAGCACCGACGAGGTGTCGCGGATCATGAAGGTGCTGAGCCGGCACAGGATCCCGGTCGTCTCGCGCGGCTCGGGCACGAACCTGGCGGGCGGCACGGTGCCGGTCTCGGGCGGCGTCGTCATGGTGATGCACCGGATGAACCGCATATTGGAGATGGATCTGGAAAATCTGACCGCCGTCGTGCAGCCCGGTCTCATCACGCGCGACTTCATGGCGGAGGTGGAGCGGCACGGCCTGTTCTATCCGCCGGACCCGAGCTCGATGGCGATCTCGACGATCGGCGGCAACATCGCGGAAGGCTCGGGCGGGCTGCGCGGGTTGAAATACGGCACGACGAAGGACTACGTCATCGGCCTCGAGGCGGTGCTGGCGAGCGGCGAGATCATCCGCACCGGCGGCAAGCTGATGAAGGACGTCGCCGGCTACGACCTGACGAAGCTGCTCGTCGGCTCGGAGGGCACGCTCGCGATCATCACGGAGGCGACGCTGAAGCTGATCCCGCCGCCGGAGGCGAAGCGGACGATGCTCGCGATGTACCGCAGCCTGGACGACGCGGCGCGCACCGTCTCGAAGATCATCGAGGCGCGCATCATCCCCGCGACGCTCGAGTTCATGGACAATCCGACGATCCGGGTCGTGGATGGGTTCGCGAAGCTCGGCCTGCCGCACGACATGGAGGCGATCCTGCTCATCGAGCAGGACGGCGATCCGGCGGCGGTGGCGCGCGACATCGAACGCATCGCGGACATTTGCCGGGCGGAGCGCGCGGACCGCGTGGAGGTGGCGGCGACGCCGGAGGAAGGGCTGAAGCTGATGACCGCGCGGCGGAGCGCCCTGACCGCCCTCGCCCGGCTGCGCCCGACGACGATTCTCGAGGACGCGACGGTGCCCCGCTCGAAGATCGCCGACATGGTGCGCGAGATCGGCCGGATCGCGGCGAAATACAACGTCCATATCGCGACGTTCGGCCACGCGGGCGACGGCAACCTGCATCCGACGGCGACGACGGACGCGCGCGACAGGGACGAGATCGAACGGGTGGAGGCGGCGTTCGAGGAGATCTTCGAGGCGGCGATCCGGCTGGGCGGCACGATCACGGGCGAGCACGGCGTCGGCATCGTGAAGGCGCCGTTCCTCGAGTGGAAGGTCGGCGCCGCCGGCATCGCGGTCATGCGCGGCATCAAACAGGCGTTCGACCCGGACAACCTGCTCAACCCCGGCAAGATGTTCGCGAAGGCGGCGCGGAGAAGGGTGGTGGTGCAGCGTGGCTGAACATGGGACGACGGTGAAAACAGGCGCTGCATCCGGACCGGCGGGCGGTCTGGCGGAGAAACTGCGGCTCACGCTGGACGAGGACCAGCTCATGAACTGCATGCGCTGCGGCTTCTGCCTGCCCGCCTGCCCGACCTTCCGCGAGACGGGCGTCGAGGCGGAATCGCCGCGCGGCCGCATCGCGCTGATGAAGGCGGTCTTCGACGGCGTGATGGCGCCGGCGGACGGATTCATCGAGCAGATGGACCATTGCCTCGGCTGCCGCGCCTGCGAGACGGCCTGCCCGGCCGACGTGAAGTACGGCCGGCTGCTCGAGCAGGTGCGCGACGCGATCGAAGACGCGCCCGGAACGCGCGGCGTGCGCGCGCGCTTCCTGCGCCGCGCGGTCTTCCGCGGCGTGTTCCCGCATCCGCGCCGCATGCGGCTGCTCGGCGGAGCGCTGAAGCTGTACCAGCGCTCCGGGCTTGCCCGGCTGGCGCGGGGCAGCGGCGCAATGAGGCTGCTGCCTTCGCATCTGGCCGAGATGGAGCGCATCCTGCCCGAAGCCGCCGGGGACGGCGTCGCCGCGCGCATCGGTCCGCGCCTTGCCGCCCGGGGCGGCGAGCCGGTCGCGAAGGTCGGCCTGTTCCGCGGCTGCATCATGGACATCCTGTTCACGGACACGAACGTCCACACGGCGGAGCTACTCGCCGAAGCCGGCTTCGAGGTCGTCATTCCCGACGCGCAGGTCTGCTGCGGCGCGCTGCACGCGCACGGCGGCGACATGGCGGCCGCGCGGGATCTGGCGCGGCGCAACATCCGCGCCTTCCGCGAGGCGGGCGTCGATTATATCGTCTCGAACGCCGGCGGCTGCGGCGCGCTGCTGGTGGAGTATGACCATCTGCTCAAGGACGATCCCGGGCTGGCGGAGGACGCGGCCTGGTTCGCGGAGCGCGTCGTCGACGTCGCCGAGCTGCTGCGCCGCGGCCGTCCGCTCGCCTTCGCGTCGCCGGAGCCGGTGCGCGTCACCTATCAGGACTCGTGCCATCTGCGCAACGTGATGAAATCGTCCGGCGCGCCCCGCGCGCTCATCGCCGGCGTGGACGGCGTCGAATTTTGCGAGATGGCGGAGGCGGACCGCTGCTGCGGCTCGGCCGGCATCTACAACATCACCCAGCCGGAGATGTCAGGGGCGATCCTGGCGCACAAAATGGAACATGCGAACGCGACCGGCGCCGACGTCATCCTGACGAGCAACCCGGGCTGCCTGCTGCAGATGAAGCTCGGCATCGAACGGCATGGCGACCCGTCCCGGACGAAAGCGGCGCATGTCGTGGATTTCCTGTACGAGCGGATCAAGAAGGCGTGAGCTGCCGCCGGCTGCGCCCCGGTTTCTATGGTTCTCGGCGCGGCATGTCGAAGGCGATCACGCTCTCCGGATCGATGAACTCGCCTTCGCGCAGCAGCTCGAACGACAGATGCGGTCCGGTGCTGTTGCCGGTGAACCCCGCCGTGCCGATCGGATCGCCCCGCTTCACCTGCTCGCCTTCCGCCATCAGGATATCCAGCAGGTGGTTGTATACCGACTCGCAACCCTCCGCGTGGGCGGCGGCGATCCGGTTGCCGTCGCCTCCCGCATCCCCGGCCTGCGATGCAGCACGGACAGAAACAGCCGTTCGAGCGCCGCAAATCCCGTCATGGCGCATCCGCTTCCCGGGCTTTCTCGTCCAGAATCCGCTTCAGCTCATCGATCTCCTCGCGGGTGAGCCGCTCGTTTTGGCGAGCCCGTACAGGAAAAGCAGCGCGCCAATCACCATGCAAATCCGCGCCGTCAGACGGCGGAACGATCTGCTCAGTCCGCTCCGGAACAGCAGCAGGAGCGGAATGGCGCCCGCGAGCTTCACGAATCCGGACGCCCATACGACGGCGGCGAATTCCGGGTCCCGCTCCATCGCCTTCTCGTAGATGGCGCCGCCGAGCGACTCCACGCCGATCATGCCGCCCGCCGCCCAGTAAAAGCTCATCGCGGCGAACAGCAGCGTCCAGCCGATCCCGGCGTAAATCACGACGATCATGGATCTCCCCATGTCCTCCCCTTTCTCCAGCGCGGGTCGGCCGGCGCGCTGTCGAGGTCTCTTTCTCCGGTCGGATTCCATTATACATCCATGGCAGGAAGTCTTCACCAGTCCGCATCCGGGGACGGGCCTTCCGGCTGGAAATGAGCGGCAGGTTTGTGTCATACTGTGGGGGTGCACGACGAGGAGCTTTCGCAAGAGCGGGGTGAGACAACGACATGACTGAAACGAAATCCGCACCAACGAACTGGAAGCAGAATACCGTGCTTTTCCTGAGCGGCCAGATCATCTCGCTGTTCGGGTCCATGCTGGTGCAGTACGCGATCATGTGGCACATCACGCTGGTCACGAAGTCCGGCGTCATGATGATGATTTCGATCCTCTGCGGATTTCTGCCGACGTTCATTCTCTCGCCGTTCGGCGGGGTCTGGGCCGACCGGTACAACCGGAAACGGCTGATCGCGCTCGCCGACGCCGGCATCGCCGCCGCGACGCTCGTCCTGGTCCTGCTGTTCGCCGCCGGGTACGACGCGTTGTGGCTGCTCTTCGCCATCTCGGCGGTCCGTGCCGCGGGAGCCGGCATCCAGACGCCCGCGGTCGGCGCGCTGCTGCCGCAGATCGTGCCGGCGGAGAAGCTGACCGCGGTGAACGGCACATACGGAAGCCTGAACGCCTTCATGATGCTGGTCGCGCCGATCGTGAGCGCCGCGCTGCTCTCGTTTGCGTCGATCGAAATCATTTTTCTCATCGATATCGTCACCGCGGCCGTCGCCATCGCCATCCTGCTGGCCTGGGTGCGCGTCCCGGACCACCGGGGCGAATCGGCCGGGGAGCCGGGCGGATATTTCACGGAAATGAAACAGGGCCTGCTCTATATCCGGAACCACACCTTCCTCAAGCCGTACTTCGCCTTCTTCGCCCTGGCCTACCTGTTCATGGCGCCGCCCGCGTTCCTGACGCCATTGCAGGTGGCGCGCACGTTCGGCGGAGATTACTGGCGGCTGACGGCCATCGAGGTCGTCTTCTCGATCGGCATGATGGCGGGCGGCGCGCTGATCGCGTCCTGGGGCGGCTTCCGGAACCGGACGCATACGCTCATGCTGGCGTGCGCGCTGTTCGGCTTCTGCACGGTCGGCCTGGGCGTCGTGCCCTCGTTCTGGGTCTACCTGGCCGTCATGGGGCTGGCGGGCATCGCCGCGCCGCTGATCAGCACGCCGGCCCAGGTCATCCTGCAGGAGAAGGTGGACAGCGCGTACATGGGCCGGGTGTTCGGCGTGTTCAGCATGATCTCCACGTCCATGATGCCGGCCGGCATGCTGATCTTCGGTCCGATCGCCGATGTCGTGCCGATCGAACGGCTGCTCGTCGGCAGCGGCGCGCTGTTCGCCCTCCTGGCGCTGTGGCTGGCCGGCAGCCGGGCGCTGCGCGAGGCGGGGAAGCCTTCGGAACCGGCCGGCCGTCAAGCGGCGGAATAACGCAAGGAAGCCTTGCCCGCGGGCCGACCGCCCGCAGACAAGGCTTCCTTGCGTTCCTGCGATTTATCTCGCGGGTTTCTCCGCGATCAGCTTCTCCAGAAAAGCGGGCAGCGCGAACGACGCCCGCAGCACGCTCTCGCTCACGTAGCGCGCTTCTTTATCGAAACGGATCTCCTCCGGCGCCGGCAGCGGCCGCCTGGAGCCGATCGTGAAGCTCCACAGCCCGCCCGGATACGTCGGAACGACCGCCGTGAACATTCGGATGTGGGGGAACAGCCTGCCGATCCGCTCGTACGAGCGCAGCATGACGTGCTGGTGGAAGATCGGCGACTGGCTCTGGCAGACCATCAGTCCGCCTTCGTTCAGCGCATTGTACAGATCCTGGTAGAATTCGGAGCTGAACAGCTGCTCGGCGGGCCCGACCGGATCGGATGAATCGACGATGATGACATCATATTCGTCCCGCCGGTTCTTGACGAATGCGACGCCGTCCGTGTAATGGTGGCGGATGCGCGGATCCGGATGTTCGCCTCCGGACACCTCCGGCATGTGCCGCCTGCATGCCCGGACGACGGCCTCGTCGATCTCCACGAGGTCGATCGTCTCGACGGTTTCGTATTTGGCCGCTTCCTTCGCGACGCCGCAGTCCCCGCCGCCGATGATGAGCACGCGGCGCGGTTCGGGATGCAGCGACAGCGGCATGTGCGCAAGCATTTCATTGTAAATGTGCCCGTCGACCGACGTCGTCTGCACGACGCCGTCCAGCACCAGCATCGGCCCGAAATCGTACGAATCGAGCACCATGACATGCTGGAACGGACTTTGCTCCTCGAACAGCACTTCCCGGATCCGGTAGCTGATCTTCAGGTTGTCCTGTTCGTCCTCGGTAAGCCACAATCCGTCTTGCTTTCGTTGCAGATAAAGATGCTGTTTTTCCAATGTCAACCTCCCGATGTCATCCCGTTTTCTTATCCATTATACAAAAAAATCGCGCCCTTGCCCCCCTTGTTCGGTCATCCGGCGATCCGATCCGACACATGGGGACAAAAGCGCGCGGGATTTCGGGAGGCGTCAGCGTTCCGCCCGGCCGACCGCCGTCCGCCCGCGCAGCCGCCGCGCGGCCAGTCCGTGGCGCGGCGAGAGCAGGAAGCTCGCGAGGAACAGCAGTCCGGTCGCGAACGCCATCGATCCCGAGATCGACGTGTCGAGCAGCCAGGCGATGCCGTAGCCGGCGAAGGCGGACGCCACGCCGAACAAGCCGCTCAGCGGCAGCATGACGGACAGCCGGTCCGTCCACAGGTACGCGGCCGAGGCGGGCGTGATCAGCATCGCGATCACCATGATCGCGCCGACCGCGTCGAAGGCCGCCACCGCCGTCACGGAGATCATCGTCATGAACAGATAGTGCAGGAACGCGACCGGGATGCCGAGCGCCGCCGCCAGCGCCGGGTCGAACGAGGTGATCTTCCACTCCTTGTAGAGCGCGACGATCAGCGCGGTCACGAAGGCCAGCACGGCGAGCAGGACCAGCACCGCTTCGGGAATTTCGCCGAGCCCGGGAACGGGCGTCGTCTCCCACGGGATGAACGTGATCTCGCCCATCAGCGCGTGCTGCACGTCGAGGTGCGCGTTGCCGACCTTCGTCGCGATCAGGATGACGCCGATCGCGAACAGCGTCGTGAACACGATGCCGATCGACGCCTCCTGCCGCACGCCGCGCGCGTGCAGTCCCTGCACGAGCACCGCCGTGAGCAGGCCGGCCGCCGCCGCGCCGATCAGCATGTGCGCGCCGGACAGCTCGCGCGTGACGAGATACGCGACCACGATGCCGAGCAGCACCGTGTGGCTGATCGCGTCCGCCATCATCGCCATGCGCCGCAGGATGAGCAGCGCGCCGACCAGGCCGCAGGAGAGGCCGACGAGCGAGGCCGTCAGCAGGATCCATCCGTCGTAGCTCATGGCAGCGCCTCTCCTTCCGTCAGCTTGTCGCTCCGGATCGCCCGCGTCCGCAGCCGCCGCATCTGTTCGCGCCGCTGCATCGCCTTGAGGAGAAGCCCTTTGCGCAGGCCGAAGAGGAACGAAACGAGAAAAATCCCCGCCGCCGCGATGACGATGAACGGGCCGGTCGGCCAGCCGCTCTCCAGCGTGCTGACATAGGCGCCCGCCACGCCCGCGCCGCCGCCGAACAGCGCCGACAGCGCGAGCATCGTCCCGAACGCGTTCGTCCAGTAGCGGGCGCTGACGGCCGGGATGATGAGCAGCGCGGCCATCAGGATGACGCCGACCGCCTGGATGCCGATGACGATGACGACGACGAGCAGCGTCAGGTAGGCCGCGTCCATCAGCCGGCCGGACAGCCCGAGCCCGCGCGCGAACGCCGGATCGAACAGGTGCAGCTTCCATTCCTTGAACGAGACGAGCACGACGAGCAGCACGATCGCCGCGGCCGCCGTCATTAATCGCATATCCTGCCGCACCATCGCCGCCGCCTGCCCGAAAATGAAGCTGTCCAGTCCGCTCTGCCCGCCGCCCGGCAGTCGGTTTACGATCGCAAGCAGCATGATGCCAAGCCCGAAGAACACCGACAGGATGATCCCCATCGCGGCGTCCTCCTTCACCCGGCTGCTTGACCGGATCCACGAGACGGCCAGCGCCCCGACGAGCGCGCTCGCCGCCGCGCCGAGCAGCATGACCGGCAGGCTCTTGAACCCGAGAAGCGCGTAGCCGGCGACGACGCCCGGCAGCGCCGCGTGGGCGAGCGCGTCGCTCATCAGGCTGTGCCGCTTCCAGTAGGCGAAGCAGCCGACGAGGCCGGCCGCCGTGCCGAGCATCAGCATGCTGACAAGCACCCACAGCGCGTTGTGCGACAGCCCGATCATCGCGGCACCGGCTCCTTTCGCCTGAGCCAGCCGCCGTACGCGCGGGCCAGATTGTCCGGAGTGAAGACTTCCGCGGTCGGACCGTGGGCGATGACGGTCCGGTTCAAGAGCAGCACATGGTCGAACCAGTCCTCCACCGTCTGCAGGTCGTGGTGGACGACCATCACCGTCTTGCCGGCGGCGCGCAGCGTCTTCAGCGTCTCCATGATCGCCCGCTCCGTCGCGGCGTCCACGCCGGCCAGCGGCTCGTCGAGCAGGTACAGGTCGGCGTCCTGCACGAGCGCGCGGGCGAGGAACACCCGCTGCTGCTGGCCGCCGGACAACTCGCTGATCTGGCGCTTCGCGAAGTCCGCCATGCCCATCTTCGCGAGCGCCTCGAGCGCCTGCTCCCGGTGCCGCCGCCCCGGCCGCCGGAACCAGCCGATCCGCCCGTACAGCCCCATCAGCACGACGTCGAGCGCGTCGGTCGGGAAATCCCAGTCCACCGAGCCCCGCTGCGGCACATAGCCCACCTTCAGCTTCGCGTTCCGGTACGCCGTGCCGAAGAAGCGAACCTCGCCGCCGAGCCGCGGATGCAGGTCGAGCATCGTCTTGAGCAGCGTCGACTTGCCGGCGCCGTTCGGGCCGACGATGGCGGTCAGCGTGCCGGGCATCGCCTCGAACGTCACGTCCTCCAGCACCTTGTTCCTGCGGTACGCGGCGTGAAGGCCATGGACTTGCAGCACCGGTTCCGGTTTCTTCATGTTCGCCACCGGTTCCATCCGCAATCACTCCTCTCCGGCCAGCGCCTCGTGAATCGTGTCCACATTGTGCCGGAACATGCCGATGTAGGTGCCTTCCTCCGTGCCGGCGCCGCCCATCGCGTCGGAGAACAGCTCGCCGCCGAGCCGGACGTTCAGCCCGCGCTCCTTCGCGCCTTCGATGACGGCCTCGATCGACTTCGGGTTGATGCTGCTCTCGACGAACACCGCCGGCACCCGGCGCTCGACGAGCAGGTCGATCGTGCGCTCGATGTCGCCGAGCCCGATCTCGTCCTCCGTGCTGAGCCCCTGCAGGCCGACCACCTCCAGACCGAGCATCCGCCCGAAGTAGCCGAACGCGTCGTGCGCCGTCACGAGCACCCGCCGCTCCTCCGGGATGGACGACATTTTGGCGACGGCCTCTTCCTTCAGCTCATCCAGCTTCGCAAAATAATCCCGCCTGTTCGCCTCGAAATACGCCGCGTCGTCCGGGGACAGCTTCTTCAGCTCCTCCACCGCCGCCGCGAGCGCATCCTTCCACAAGTCGATGTCGAACCAGATGTGGGGATCGACCGCGCCGGTCTCGTCGGTGAGCAGCCGGTCTTGCGCGATGGTTTCGCCGACCGCCAGCGCGGGCCGGCTCTTGCCGATACTGTCGAACGCCCGCGTCATGTTCGCCTCGAGGTGCAGCCCGTTGTAGAAAACGGCGTCCGCGCTCCCCAGCTTCCGGATGTCGCCCTGCGACGCCTGGTACAGGTGCGGATCGACGCCCGGCCCCATCAGGCTCTCGACGCGCACCCGGTCCCCGCCGATGACCGAGAGCGGCTCGGCGATCTGGGCGATCGTCGTGACGACATGGATGGCGCCGTCCTTGCCCGTTCCGGCTGCCGAGGCGCCGCCAGCTTCGCCGCCGTCCGATCCGGTCGCCGCCGCGCCTCCGCCCGATCCGCACGCCGCAAGCAGCGGCAGGAGCGCCAGCAGCGCGGCCGTCAGCAGAATGGCCCGGTTTCTCTTACTTCTGGACATGGTATCACCCGACTCCCTCTTTTTGTGTGCTGAAGCAACTAAAGTGTGTGTGGACAAATTATTTTGCCTTGAGCAAACTTTTTTGTTAACTAAAAAATAATGGCCAGAAGGCAAAATGTCAAGACGAGAAAAGCGGCCCCTGTCAGGGACCGCTTGCCGCTTGGGACCGATATTCGCTTAAAATCCGCGATTCGTGCGTTGCCGGCGCGTCAAATGCCCGGAATCGGCCGGCGCTTGTGCTCGGTGGCCCGGTACCGCCGCTCGAGCTCGGCCGCGACCTTCGGATCGACCGGCTTGCCTTCGAGATAGTCGCTGTTGTCCTCGTACGAGATGCCGAGCTCACCCTCGTCGGTCTGCCCTTCCCACAGTCCGGCGGTCGGCGCCTTGGTCACCACCCGCTCGGGCACGCCGAGCGCCCGGGCGATCTGCCGCACCTGGCGCTTGTTCAGCGAGCTGAGCGGCGTGATGTCGACCGCGCCGTCGCCCCATTTCGTGTAGAAGCCGGTGATCGCCTCGGACGCGTGGTCCGTGCCGACGACGAGCAGGTTCAGGTCGAACGCGAGCGCGTACTGGACGACCATGCGCGTCCGCGCCTTCGCGTTGCCCTTCGCTTCCTTGCTCAGATGCCGCGGCCGGCCGAGCGCCTTGAACGCGTGCTCGACCTCCAGCGCGATCTCGTCCACCGCGTCGCCGATGTTCGTCTCGACCGTGTGTTTCAGGCCGAGCGCCCGCGCCACCTCGTAGCTGTCCTCGATGTCCTCCTGCGTATGATAGGGCTGGAACACGCCGAGCGTCATGTATTCCCGGCCCGTCTCCTCCGTCAGCTCGTCCGTCGCCCGCTTGCACAGGGCGGCCGCCGTCGCGCTGTCGACGCCGCCGCTGATCGCGATCAGGAGGCCGGACGCCCCGGCCTCCTTCACGTACCGCTTCAGGAAATCAACGCGCCTGCGGATCTCCTGTTCGACGTCGATGACGGGCTTTACGCCAAGCGCGGCGATGATTTCCTGCTGCATGCCCATGCTCCCGTTCGCCTCCGCCCGCCGTCAGCGGCAATGTTGTTCGAACGCCGCGACCAGGTTCGCCGCGATCTCTTCGGCCGAATGGTATTCGATCTGATGACGCTCGATGAAATGCACGAGTTCGCCGTCCTTCATCAGCGCGATCGACGGCGAGGACGGCGGGTACGGCGCGAAATATTCGCGCGCCTTCGCCGTCGCCTCCTTGTCCTGGCCGGCGAACACGGTGAACAGATGGTCCGGCTTCACCTCATGCTGCAGCGCCAGCCTTGCGGCCGGACGGGCGATGCCGCCCGCGCATCCGCACACCGAGTTCACGAACACCAGCGCCGTGCCCTTCGCGTTCGGCAGATGCTCCTCGACTTCCTCCGGCGTCCTGAGTTCCTTGAATCCGATGCTGGTCAGCTCGTCGCGCATCGGCTGGATCATGTCCAACATATATCGTTCGAACGACATCGACATGGCTCACACACCCTCCTCGATCGGGATTCTGGAATCTATTATACCGCTTGCGCGGCGCAAAAGAAAAGCAACCGGACCTGTCGCGGTCCGGCTGTCGGCCGTCCGTCAGTCCGATTGCTTCGCTTGCGGTCCGGCCGACCCTTCGCGGGGGTCGTCCGTCCGGTGCGACTTGTATCCGGCGTCCTTGTCGGGATGCATGAAAATGCCGCCCTGCGGCGGGATCCCCTCCTCGAACAGCCGCCGGTTCTCCGCCGTGCGGAAGCCGATGTCCTTGTAGGGATGCACCCACTCGTCGCCGCTCATGACGGACGGGTCGGTGTCCTTCGACCAGTTCTCGAGCGGCGAGTTCGGCGAAGCGTACTCGTGGTCGCCGATGACGACGCCGTGCTCGTTCACGAACGGCCCGCGCGGCCCGCGCCCTTCTCGGAACTCGGGCCGGAAGTTGATCTCGAACGGGTCGAGCTCCGGATCTCCGGTTCCGTTGAGATCCGCCTTCTTGCCGGCGGATCGGGAAGCCGGGGCGGTCTTGCGCCCGTGCCGCTCGTCGGAATTCCGGTCCATGGCGCTCACCCCGCTTCAGACGGACGGCCGGTTCGGTCCGTCGTTCTTCTTGTCAAAGCCCGCGCCGGCCGGATCGGCCGATGTTCGGGCCTGCTGCTTCCGGCCTCCGGCGCTCGGCCCTTCGTACGTCTCGGCGCTGCGCTCGCGCCGGTCTTTTTTGTCGGCCATATGCAGGAGCCTCCTTCCGAGGCTAGTATGCCCCGGACTGGCGGCCTTATCCTCCGGCTTTGCTCCGGAAGGCGTCCAGCGCGGCCGCGGCCAGGCCGGCGGCGATGAAGAGCAGCTGCGTGCTCGTCAGCCCGGCCAGCATGGGCGGCTTCACCCACGGGGGCGGCGGCGCGAACAGGCTCACGACCAGGCAGCCCGCGCCGAGCGCGTAACCCGCGAGCACGGCGGCTTCGCCGTGCGCGCCCGCGCGCCGCGCCCCGCCCGTATCCGCAGACTTCTCCGAGGTCCCGGCCGCGCTCCCGCCCGCAGTCTGTTCCGCGTTCCCGGACACGTCACCGACCGCAGTCTGTCCCGCGGATTCGGTCGCTCCGGCGTCCGCCGTCTGTTTCGCGAGCACGGTCCTGTCACCGTTCACCGTTTGCACCGCGTGTATGGGTGTGTCACCGTTCGCCGTCCGTCCCGCGAGCATGGGTATGTCACCGTTCGCTGTCTGTCCCGCAAGCTCGGTCGTGTCACCGTTCGCCGTCCGTCCCGCGAGCACGGTCATGGTCCCGCCTGCGCCCGCTGTTTTTTCACCCGTCGGTTCCTTCGCCGCCCGGGCCGCGTCCGGCGCTTGCCTGCCGATCAGCAGCGCGAGCAGCGCCGCGCACACGGCGGCATATCCCCACCGGTATTCGACAGCCGACAGCAGGTTCCAGGCGAGCAGTCCCCCGGCCGCGGACACCGCGAGCGCGTCGAGCGCCAGCAGGAACGCGACGCCGTTCCGGTGCGCAAGCCAGATCCAGAAGATCGCGGCGGCGGCAAGACCGAGGGCGGCCTCCAGGCCCGAGCCGACAAGCACGAGCAACAGACCCGGCTGTTCCCACAGCAGCGAAGGCTCGCGGAGCAGCACGCCGAATTTCCAGATCGCGATGGCGATCGCCGCGGCGCCCGTGGTCAGGTCGCCCCAGGGCCCGGACCGGTCGCCCCGCGCCCGCGCCGACCACAGCCGCAGCGCCCCGTAGCCGGCCAGCGCCGCGATCAGCGCGGTCAGCAGCATGCCGTTCAGCGCCAGACCGCCGATTTCAATGACATCCGGCAATGGTCTCCTCCCTCTCGAAAACGCGCATTATCCGATCGGCCCGCTGTAACGCGGTATCCTCGTTACAACCTGCCGTTCACCCGCCGTCCCGCCCGCTCCGCGCCTGAATCCGGCCGTCGATCCAGCCGATGATCCGCGCGAGCACTTCGTCGCGGTCCACGTCATTGTGCAGCTCGTGCCAGCCGCCCTCCCAGGCGACGAACTCGCATCTCTCGCCCAGCGACTCCGCGAGCTCCCGGCTGGCGGCGAATGACGTCACGCGATCATCCGTGCCGTGCAACAGCAGCAGCGGCGCCCGCAGTTCCCGCCGCGCTTCCCGCAGCGAGCGTTCGCCCTCTTCCCGGATCGAGAAAAACATCGCCGCCGAGATCCGGTGGTGCAGAAGGGGATCCCGCCTGTCCGCCTCCTGCTGCTCGACATTGCGGTAGAGCATGCCGCCCAGCCCGGTGGACATCGTCAGCTTCGGCCAGACGACCGCCGCGATGCGGCCGAGCCGCAATTTGGCCGGCGAAGGATCGAAGGCGAGCCGCAGCCACGGGCTGGTCAGGATGAGCCCGGCGATCGGCGGACGGCACCGGATCGCGCAGCTGAGCGCCACATTGCCGCCCATGCTGTGGCCGTACAGAAAGATCGGCAGCCCCGGGTGCCGCGCCGCGGCCATGCCGACGAAGCGGGCGGCGTCCATCGCGAGCCGTTCGGCGGACGGCGCGTGTCCCCGCTTGCCCGGGGTCAGCCCGTGCCCGCGCTGATCGATGGCATGGACGATCAGCCCGGCGCGCGCGAGCGCCGTCGCCACATAAGCGTAACGGCCGCCGTGCTCGCCCATGCCGTGCAAGATGCAGACGACGCCGCGCGCGTCGCCCGGCGGCATCCAGGAACGCATGTGCAGGCGCAGGCCGTCTTCCGTCGGCAGTCCTTGCGTTTCCGTCACAATGTCCATAGCGTCATGACCTCCTGATGGAGCCGACCGGAACGGCGGCGGAGAACGTTTTGCATTCGGGACGAATTTCCTCTATTATCATTATCGCTTTCAGTCTGCGCCGCTGGCAAGTCCGGCGGATTCCGGAGGAGGCGAACCGCGACATGGATGCGGATGTTCTGGTCATCGGCGGCGGGCCGTCCGGCCTCATGGCCTCGATCGCGGCCGCGGAGCGGGGCGCGCGGGTGATCCTGCTCGACAAGGGGGACAAGCTCGGGAGGAAGCTGGCCATTTCGGGGGGCGGGCGTTGCAACGTCACCAACGCGAAACCGCTGGACGAGTTAATCCGGCACATTCCGGGAGGCGGGCGGTTCCTGTACAGCGCGTTTTCGGTATTTTCGAACCGGGACATCATCGCCTTCTTCGAGAACCTCGGCATCCGGCTGAAGGAAGAGAACGACGGCCGGATGTTCCCCGTGACGGACAGCGCGCAGACGGTCGTCCGGGCGCTCGTCGGCCGGGCGCGGGAGCTCGGCGTGGACCTCAGGACGAACCGCCCGGTCGCCGATGTGATCTACGAGAACGGAGCCGTCGCGGGCGTCAAGCTGAAGGACGGAGGCGCGCTGCGGGCCCCCGCCGTCATCGTCGCCACGGGCGGCAAATCGGTCCCGCACACCGGATCGACCGGCGACGGCTACCCTTGGGCGGAAAAAGCCGGCCACACAATCACCGAACTGTTCCCGACCGAAGTGCCGCTCACCTCGGACGAGCCGTGGATCCGAAGCCGCGAGCTGCAGGGCGTCTCGCTGCGCGGCGTCGCCCTGACCGTATGGGACGCGCGCGGGCGGACGCTCGTCCGGCACGAAGGAGACATGATTTTCACCCACTTCGGGCTGTCCGGCCCGATCGCGCTGCGCTGCAGCCAATTCGTCGTGAAGGAGCGGAAGAAGAACGGCGGCGCGCCCGTCAAGCTGACGCTCGACCTGAAGCCGGAGCGGACGGAGGAGGACGTGTACGGCGAACTTAAATCGCTCGCCGACGCCGAACCGAAGCGGGCGGTCAAGAACGCGCTGCGCCCGCTCATGCCGGAGCGGCTGCTCATGCTGATGCTCCGGCTGGCCGGCATCGCCGCCGACACCGCCTGCGCCAATGTCTCCCGCCAGGCGCTGCGGTCGCTCGCCCGGCTCGTCAAGGCGATGCCGATTTCGGTGAACGGCACGCTGCCGCTCGAGCAGGCGTTCATTACCGGCGGCGGCGTCTCGCTGAAGGAGGTCGATCCGCGCACGATGCAGTCGAAGCTGATGCCGGGGCTCTTTTTCTGCGGGGAAATTCTCGACGTGCACGGGTACACCGGCGGCTACAACATTACCGCGGCGTTCGCGACCGGCTACACGGCCGGCTTGAGCGCCGCCAAACTTGCGGCCGGCGGGCGGAAGGCGGACTGACCGCCTGCCCCGGCACAAAAAAATCCGGAAGGCCGGCGGCCGAAACCGCTGCTTCCGGATCGCCTTTCTTACCCCTTGATCCCGCCTTGCATGATGCCTTCCATAAACAGGCGCTGACAGAGGAAAAATAAGATGACCACGGGAATGACGGACAGCACCGCCCCGGCAAACAACAGGTTGTAATTGTTCCCGTACGGCGACAGATAGGTCTGGATGCCGACCGTCAGCGTGAACTTCTGACTGCTCGACATCACGATCAGCGGCCACAGGAAATCGTTCCAGGCGTTGGTGGCCTGCAGGATCAGCATCGCCGCAAACGCCGGTTTCATGAGCGGCGCCATGATGGTGAGGAAGATCCGGAACTCGCCGCAGCCGTCGATTCGGGCCGCTTCCATGAACTCCTTCGACAGCGTCCTGGCGTATTGCATGAAGAAAAAGATCGTGAAGGGCGCGACCACAAACGGCAGCACGACGCCGAAATAATTGTTGGTCAGATGGAAAAATTTGATGACGTTGTACAGCGGGATCATCAGCATCTCGATCGGGATCATCATCGTGCTCATGATCAGCACGAAGATGAGTTTCTTCCCCCTGAATTCATACATGGTGACCCCGTAGCCGACCATGGAGCACAGGGCGATGGAAATGGCCGTGTTCAGGACGGTGATGATGACGCTGTTCATGAACCAGGAGAAATATTTTCCCCCGTCGTCCTGAATCAGCAATCTGTAGCTCTCAAGGCTCAGCATGTCCCATCGGATCTTGAGCGCGATCCCGTTCTTGAACACCTGGCTCATGTCGGTGACGAAGGACGTGACCAGCAGGTAGACGAACGGCGCGAGCGATGCGGCGGCGAGCAGGAAGAGCACGATGAACACGCTGACGCGATAGGTGTTTCGGGCCCGGATGTCCATCATTTCCCCCTCCCGCCGAGAAATCCCATGGATTTAATGTAGATCAGGTTCAGCGCCATCAGGAAAATGAAAAAGACGACCGAAATGGCGGAGGCGTATCCCATGTCGAAATACCCGAACGCCGTGCGGTAAATGTACAGGACGATCGTCAGGCCGATATCCCCGGGCGTCTTGCCGTTCCAGAGCACGTAGCTTTCGCCGAACATGCGCAGACCGCCGTAAGTCAGGATCGTCGTCACAAAGATGAGGATCGGTCTGATGCCCGGCAGCGTGACTTTCAGAAACCGCTGCGCCGCATTGGCGCCGTCGACATGCACGGCTTCGTACAACTCCCGGGGGATCGTCTGCAGCGCCGACAGAAAATAGAGAATGTTCAGGCCCAGCCAACGCCAGGTGGAAGTCAACACCAGGGCGAAGACGCCCGTCAACTTGGTATCGAACAGCCATTCCCTGGCCCCGATGCCGACGAGCCGCGCAAACCAGTTGAGCGGCGTGTCCGGATTCCCGGCCAGAAACAGCCGGAAATAGATGCCCGCGACGACGACGGAGGTCAGGGCGGGAATATAGAACGCCGACCGGAACATGTTCCGCAGCGGGGTCAGCTTATGGTTCAGCGCGATCGCCAGAAAAAGCGGCAGCACGAGATTGACGACGATGATGCCGATCGTGAACCCCAATGTCGTCCAGACCGCGTTGCCGATGTGCGGATCGGAGAGAATGTTTTCGTAATTTTCGAACCCCACAAACCGGTAGGTGCGGATGCCTTCCAGCTTGTAGAAGCTGCGATAGACCATGTCGAACATCGGGTACACCATAAAGACCGCGAAAGCGATGACAAACGGCAGGCAAAAAAAATAGGGTGCGGTTCGTTTGGTCATCATCCGTTCTCCTTCACCTTTCGGGTGCAATCGGACAAGCTGCCACAGCATGAGACTGTGGCAACCTGTCTGATCGCGTCCCTTGTTTTACTTGGCCAGCTGATCCGCCGCGTTCTTCAACGCCTGAGCCGGCGTTTCGCTCTTCTCGCTGAGCACCTTGAACAGGATGTCGTTCGCAACCAGGGAGTTGGCCTGTGAAAACTTCGGTGAAGCGGTGATGTTGGAAGGATGGAACCGATCCTTCATGCCGAGCACGATGTCAAAGATGTCTTTGCCGTAATACTGGGTAAACTTGTTGTCCTGCTTCATCACATCGGTTTCCCAAATATCCCACCGGAGCGGATCGAAGCCGAGGACGTTCCAGATTTTCGCCGCTCCCTCCGCGCTGATCTTGGCGTGCGCCAGGAAGCGGACGGCCAGATCCTGATGCTTGGACTGCGTCGTGACGCTGGTCGCGGTTCCGCCGAACACCGGGTAGACGCTGCTGTCATCCCAGATCGGCGGCGCCGCCATCCGGATTTTTCCGGCCAATTCCGGCATGTAGTCGGTGAATCTTCCCATGTACCACATCGCTTCCAGCATGGAAGCCGCTCCGCCCTTGCCCATGAATCCGTAGTATTCTTCCGAGTGGAACCAGCCGCCGGGGGTGGTGACGGCCGTGCCGTCCTCGAGCATCTCCAGCATGAATTCGAGCGTCTTCCGGTTCGCTTCGCTGTCGATGATGACGTTGCCCGCCGAGTCGAAGTAGTCTCCGCCGCGTTCGCCCGCCATGATGTAGTAGCTCCAGGAGTCTTTCACTTCGAAGGTGATGATCGGCTTGCCGGTGGCCGCCAGCACCTTCTTGCCCGCCTCGTGCAGATCGTCCCAGGTGACGATGTCTTCCACTTTCACGCCGGCCTGATCCAGAATTTCCGTATTGTAGAACATCATGGGCGCGCCGACGTGATACTCGATGCCGTAGTAATTGCCGTTGTGCTTGTAAATGTCCAGCACCGCTTCGAGGAAGCTGTCTTTCTCCGGCTCGATCACATCGTTCAGCGGAACGAAGACTTCTTCGCCGCCCAGCATGAAGTCGCTGAACCGGGCCACGTTGACATCGACAAGGTCGGGTGCCCCGTCGCCGGATTGCAGCGTGATCAGCAATTTGCTGTGCATGTCTTCCAGCGGATAGGTCTCCGCTTTGATCTCAATCTGCTCGTCCGGATGTTTCTCGTTCCAGCTCTCCGCCGCGTCCTGGAAAAATTCGGCGTGCTGCTCCACATACGTCCAGAACGTCAGCGTCGTTTTTTCGCTTTTCGGCTTTTCCTGCTGCGTTCCGGCAGAGGTGTTCCCGCCCGAACTTTCGGAAGACTTGGAGCCGCATCCCGCGAGCACCACAGCCGCCGCCAACACACCCAGCAGCAGTACGACCAGCGTTTTTCTCATCTTGGCGACCTCCCAATTCGATTTGAATTCGCTTTCATGAATCATTATCAAGCGGCGGCGGCGGCAAGTACATTAAAGGAACCCACCTGTACTCTTACTATTTTGTCCTCCTCACGGCGCTTCGGACTCGATTCGTTTCAGAAAATCCGAGGGCGAAATCCCGTAGGTTTCCTTGAACAGAATGTAAAAGTAATTGTAGTTTGCGATGCCGACCTCATAGGCGATTTCCTGCAGGGACATGTTCCGTTGCAGAATCAATTCCCGGGCGTGTTTCATTTTGACCCGGTTCATGTAGGTGACCAGGTTGAGTCCCGTGCTCTTCTTGAACATTCGGCTCAGGTATGACGGGCTGACGAACAGCGCGTCCGCCACCTGGCGCAGCGTAATTTTTTCCCTGTACCGCTCTTCCACATACTTCATGGCCCGCTCCGAAAGGGAATGTTTGGCGAACGACTTTTTCAATGCTTTCTGGATGGCGATGAACTTCCCGACCAGATAGTTTTTCATGTCTTCGCAGGTATTGAAAGACATCCACACTTCATAGGGCTGTTCGTCGCGGAACATGTGCTTCTCATCCAGCTGCATCGCCTTGATCTTTCGCTTCAGGAACATGACGATCTCCATGTAGAGCACCTGAAACCATTCTTTCGACAGACGCTTCCGCGCCAGTTCCGCGAAGAACCCGTCAAAGTGCGCGATGATGTTCTGTTCTTCCAGATACAGGACCTCGTCCAGCTGCATGAGCTGGTCGTCGCCGAGCGCCGCGTCGGGCTGTTCCAGCGCTTCCCTGCGCGCAATGAATTGTTGGTTTCCGCGAAAGTACTGATCCAGCAGAAACGTCTTGTTGGCGTCCTTCTGGAATTTAATGTTTTCCGCGCCGCGGAACCGATCGGAGACGACGAAGGACAGCGGGATGCTGCAAAATCTGGACACCGTCGCCTGAACTTGCTTGACCGTTTCCTCGATTTCCGCTTCGGTTTTCCCGGAGGCGCCGAACACGAGGAGGAAGATGCCCGGCTCGAGCGGCATCACGAAATAGTCCCGGTAATACTTGATGGCCTCGTCCATCACGATCCGCATCGTCCGTTCATCCGACGGGTCTCCGATGCCAATGAAGCGGGTATCCACGCCGCCGACCGCGACCAGCAGGTCATCCCGCAGCCAGGCCAGCTTCTCCTTCTCCAGCCGCTCGGCCAGAGCGTCGATGTCCGCGTACCCCTCCGCAATTTTGAGCAGCAGGTCGTCTCTGCTTTCTCCGGCCGCGGATGACGCCACATGGGAATTCTCCGCTTGAATCTCCTCGATCAGCGATTTGATCAGTTCGTTGATGCTTTCTTTCGAAAGCCGGTGCTTGAGCAGGTAATCCTTCGCGCCGTTCTTCAGACTCCCCCTGACATAATCGAAATCGTCATAGGCGCTCAAGGCCACCACTTTCATGTTTCCGTCCATCTCGTGGATATGATTGATGAGCGCTGGTACCCGCGGATTTCGATCCGTCCCCTGCGGCTGGACGGTTCGATGCCGTGAATGATGGCATTCTCCACAATGGGCTGCAGCACGAACCTCGGAATCAGATTGTGCTCGATTTCCGCGTCAATCTCGAACACGACGTCAAATTTGCCCATCAGCCGGTAATCCTGGATGGTGACGTAATTTTTCAACAGTTCGATTTCGTCGGCAACCGTATGCAGATGCTCGTCGTTTTTCATGCTGCCTCGGAGCAGATTGATGATGGCGTTCACCAGCGTCACGATGGAGTTCTCGTTCCGCATCCTCGCGATGAACGAAATCATGTTCAGCGTATTGGCCAGGAAATGGGGATTGATCTGCGCTTGCAGGGCCTGGATTTCCAGCGTTCGCTTCTGCCGCTCCGCCTGGCGGATGTTGTCCAGCAGCCTGCCGATCTCCCGGGCCATCCGGTTGAATTGCTTCGCCAGGATGGTCACTTCGTCATTGCCGTCCACCGCAAGCCGCGTATCCATCCTGCCGCTCTCGAACTTCCGGATTCCCACGATCGTCCGCTTGATCGGCGAAATGATGCTGTAAGAGACGATTGCCGTAATCATGATGCCGAAAGCGATTCCAATCAGGCCGATCAAAATGAAATGCTGCAGAACCGGCTCCGAATCCGCGTGCAGGTAGGCGAAGGGAATGACGCTCACCATGATCCAATTGTTGTTGATGGCCCGGTTGTACACCATTTTATCCCCTTTGCCGGTATGGAGCAGGTAGCGCTCTTCCCCCAGCCGGTCCAGCATTTGCGCGTCCGCGAACGGCTCTCCCACCCGGACCGATTCGTCGACGGAGGAAATGACAATGTTGTTATGGTCGAGAATGAACATGTCGGCGGACAGGTTGGTGGACAGTTCCCGATAGATGCTCCGGATTTTTTCTTCCTCGATCGTCATCTGCATGTAGCCGATGATGTTCCCGTCGGCTTTCTTCTTGATCGCTTTGCCCAGCACGATGCTCTTTCGTTTCAGTTTCACGCCGGAAGCGATCCGCTGCTCGTAATTCTCGTTCATGGCTCTCAAGATGATGCGGCCGTTGCCTTCTCTGCATTCCTCGAGAAACCTGCTCAAATGCTCCGGCGTCAGATTGAGGCGGAACGCGTCGGTCCCGTAAACGTTCACCGCGTCGCCGCTCAGCGTGTACAGCGTGATCTCCGATACGATGTTGTCGAACACATACTTGGTGCTCATCCTTTCGGTGATGATTTCCTTGGTGGCGTTCTTCATGCGGTCCGTGTAGCTGTCGTAGTTCATCAGAATGTCCTGAATCTCGTCCATGTAGCTGATCTCGATGCTGTCATTGCGGACTTTCTCGATTTTCTCTCCGATGGTGGAGCCGATCTGGATGAGCATGGACTCCAGCGATTGGCTGATGCCTTCCTGGATCACGGCGCTGCTCTTGTTGTACGACAGAATGCCGTACATGATGATGGGCAGCATCGTCGCAAAAATAAACATGATCAGCAAGCGGCTGAAAATTTTGATTTTTCGGAGCGAAATGATTTCGATCCATTTTCGGGCCATCGCGGATCGCGGCCTCCTTCGGATGTCGAAAAAGCTCGAAATGATTGATTACAATATACCATACATCCCCCGCTTCCCATCATCTCAAGAATCGGTTGCAAAGCCATAATTACCTCCGGACACAAAAATAGACGCAATTCTTGCGCCTATTTTTCGAACGTCGGTCCATTTCCCTTTCTCCCGGCTGCCTGCCGCCCCGCGCCGGCATTGTCATCACGATTCCGGCCAATCCGGATCGACCGTATGCGCGGGGATCGGAATCTCGTCGATGCCGTAGGCCGAGGCGAGCGATTCCTCCGCGTCCTGTCCCGCAGCTCCGGCCAGTTCGCCGCCGTGCGCCGACGCAATCTCGATCGCCGACACCAGATCGTTCCCGTCCAGGCGGATGCTCACCCCGCGCCCGTGCCGTTCCGGTTCATAGCCGAGCTCCTGCAGCAAGGAGAACGCGAGGGCCGCTTGATGCTCGTCGGGAAAATCAAAACGGACACCGCCTTCGCGCGCCACGTTCAAGCTCCTTCCCGTCGTGGATTTCTTGGCGGCTATACCATTCCCCGTTCGTGCGCAAAACATACCCGCCCGGCGCTTCCGATTCCCCGTCGGCATGCCGTCCGCCTCAGCTTTCCGACGTCTCCCGGGCCTCGTGTCCGATGCGGCCTTCGGCAGAGACCCGCCGCTGTCCAGCCCGTGAACCGCACGTTGCGGATGACGGTGTTGCCCGCCTCGTAGCCCGCGGAGCGGATGTCGACCGCAAGCCGGATCTCCCGGCCCGCAGCGTCCGGCGCGGCGCTTGCCATTTCCCCCATCACATCGCCCCCCGACCATTGATCCCTCATTGATCCCTGACCTGACATACGCATTCGACAGCCGGATGGTTCCGCAGGAATTGACATTTATTTTCAATAGTGATATCATTCAGATATCAAAACCATATTGCATCTCAGAAGGAGGCCCAGCCATGAAAGAGAGAAAGGCATGGAAACTGAACGGTTTTGTCGCACTGCTCCTTGCGGTCGTCCTTGTGGCCGGCGGACTATTCGTCCTGGCCTCGAGCGGTTCGGACGCCCCGCACCCGTCAGCCATTTTGGCCGCCGTTGTCATGATGCTCGGAGCCGTCATTATTGTCACTTCGCTCGTCATCGTCCATCCGAACGAAGCGAAAGTTCTCACCTTCTTCGGCCGGTATGTCGGCACGCTGCATGAGAGCGGATTCTGGATGACCGTCCCGTTCTCCAGCCGCAAAAAAATCTCCCTCCGCGTCCGCAACTTCAACAGCCAGCGGCTCAAAGTGAACGACGCGGAAGGCAACCCGATCGAGATCGGCGCCGTCATCGTCTTCCGGGTCGTCGATACGGCGAAGGCGTCCTTCGACGTGGACAACTACGAAGAGTTCGTCGAAATCCAGAGCGAAACGGCGATCCGCCACATCGCGACCCAATACGCCTACGACACGTTCTCCGAGGAGCCGGGCGTCTCGCTGCGGAGCAATACGGACGAGATCGCGGAGCAGCTGATGCGCGAGCTGCAGGCGCGTCTGGAGGTGGCCGGCGTTAAGATCCTCGAAACCCGGCTCAGCCACCTCGCCTACGCGCCGGAGATTGCGAACGCCATGCTGCAGCGGCAGCAGGCGATGGCCATCGTCGCCTCGCGCCAGAAAGTCGTCGAAGGCGCCGTCGGCATGGTGGACATGGCGCTGCGCAAGCTGGTCGAGAACGGGATCGAACTGGACGACGAGCGCCGCGCCGCGATGGTCAACAATCTGATGGTCGCCATCGTCTCCGACCGCTCCGCGACGCCGGTCATCAACACCGGAACGCTCTACTCGTGACGCCTGAGTCATGGCCAGTACGAAAAAAGCGTTCCCGCTGCGGCTCGATCCCGACGTGTACCGCGCAATCGAGCAATGGGCAAACGACGAATTCCGCAGCGTGAACGCGCATATCGAATATTTGCTCCGCGAAGCCTTGTACCGGTCCGGCCGGCTGAAGCGGCGGCCGCCGGGCGTTCAACCCGGCACGGACGGCGAAATCGGCGGCGAGCCGCCTTCCGCATGAGTCCGGCCGCATCCCGAATCGAGTAGGAGGGGGCGGCTAGCCCCCGACCTCTCACACCACCGTACATGCGGGTCCGCATACGGCGGTTCCGAAGGTTAACAAAGCTCCAGATAACGAGAAAGCAGACTTTTCAGCCCTTTCGCTTCCCAGTAGGAAGTCGGGAGGGCGTTGTTTGTGTTTCGGGACATTTCCCATGGACCACGTCGTGAGTTCGCCATTATACGAGCCGCCCATTCGGGCACGCCTAGTGCGCGGAGATTGCGCAATCTGGTCCGGGGTCTCTTCCATTGTTTCCACAGACACATGCGCAGTCGTCTGCGAATCCATGCGTCGAGGTTTCCACAGTGGTTCTTGGCGGCAGCCAGTCGGAAATACCCGATCCATCCCATCATGAAGCGGTTCAGTCGGTGAATCCGTTCTTCCATCGTCAGCGGGCGCGAGCGGTCCGTTATCTCCCGGACTTTCTTCTTGAAACGCTGAATCGTCTTGGGTGCCAACCGGACCGTTGCCTGCTTGTTCGACAGGAAGCTGAAGCCGAGGAACGTTCGGTTCCACGGCCGGTCTACCGCGCTTTTGTCCCGATTCACTTTCAGTTTCAGCTTTCCTTCCACAAATCGGATCACCGATTCCATGACCCGTTCCCCGGCACGCTTGCTGGCCACGAAAATGTTGCAATCGTCCGCATAGCGGACGAAGTGCAGTCCTCGTCTGGTCAGTTCTTTGTCCAAATCGTCCAGCAGGATGTTGGCGAGCAACGGGCTGAGCGGGCCGCCTTGCGGCGTGCCTTCCTCCG